>ENA-OXWT01000010-OXWT01000010.1-human-gut-metagenome-genome-assembly--contig:-NODE-10-length-83373-cov-8.820999_pt1 | contig 83373 bp, 89 predicted proteins | sample MGYA00244689_ERZ652722 | MGnify/ENA primary metagenome ERZ652722 (study PRJEB26926, sample SAMN06164640) | human gut metagenome | biome: ENVO:00009003; feature: ENVO:2100002; material: ENVO:00002003...
GTATATGATAAGTATCCTTGTGCGGAATGTGGCACTAAACTGAAATCAGGTAGAAGAAACTATTTTGGTCCTACAAAGGCAAGTATATCACTTATTTATATAATCAAATAATTGAACCATAATGAAAAGAAATAGATATATCATAGCATATGTACTGCTTGCTTTTTGCTTTATCAAGCATCCGGTTGTAGGACAGAACCGCTCTTTTACAGGTACTGTCACTATACATCCCGTACGCTTGGAACAGGTGGGTGATTCACTCTATATAGAAATGGATATGGTGTTGGAAGATGTAAAGATGAACACATCTCGTGGCGCTGATTGGATTCCTCAATTGGTTTCTGCATCATGTACTCTTAATTTACCGCGTATTTCATTGAAAGGAAGAGATGAATACAAAGCTTATGAACGATATCTGACTCTTATGACTAACCGGGAAAAAGCAAGTTATGACTTCCCCTATATTGTGAAAAAGATAGTTGGAAGGAAAAATGCGATGATTTCTTATCAATATCACTTGCCTTACGAGACATGGATGGCAGATGCCTGTCTGAATATACGGCGTGACGAGTGCGGTTGCGGTGAAACTGCATGGATGGAAATAGAACCTTTGATGGAAAAAGTAACATTGGAGTATCCTCTGATTCCCTATGTGATAACTCCTCATCTGGCCTATATCAGGCCTGTTGTAGAACAGGTAAAACAGAGAGATGTACAGGCGGAATGTTTTTTAGATTTTGAAGTGAATAAAGTGGATATCCGTCCTGAATATATGAATAATCCGCAGGAACTGGCCAAGCTTCGTGCGATGATTGACGAACTGAAAGCAGACGCTGATATTCAAGTGAAAAGTTTGGATATTATCGGTTATGCCTCACCGGAAGGTTCGTTGGCAAATAATAAACGGTTGTCTGAAGGACGCGCTTTGGCGCTTCGTGATTATTTGGCAGGCTTATATGACTTTCCCCGTTCCCAATACAATATCTTGTTTGGTGGAGAAAATTGGGCAGGCTTGGTAAAAACACTCCAACATACAAATATTGATTACCGAAAAGAGTTATTGAACATGATTACAAACAACCCCTATGACCAAACCTTAAAATTGAAGTTGCGAGATTTATAAACCTAATGTGTGATATGAAAACAAATTCATAACAAGTGAAAGGAAAAGCATTGATATATAAGTGTTTCAAAAAATATATGTTTTTGCACTTGTTTCTTGACTTATCACATTATTTCTGTTGTTTTCATTATTTTTGTTTCTTATTTGTTTCTTGTTTTCGATTATTTTTCGTACCTTTGCACCCAGTTTAGGACATAAAATCGAATAGCCATGGCAAGGAACAAGAAAACGACAAAGGCAAAGGAGCCAATCCGGCTTAGGATGAAAGACCTAAGCAACGGAAACAAAAGTTTGTACTTGGATATCTATAGGGATGGCAAACGTTCCTATGAATATCTGAAGATGTATATCGTCCCCGAAACGGATGAAAACTCTCGCAGGCAGAACCAAGCCACCTTGGTTGCTGCCAATAAAATCAAAGCCGACAGAATCATTGAACTGACAAATGGTGAAGCCGGCATCAAGCAGGCCAAGGACGAGCCGAAAATCTATCTGCTGGACTGGATGCAGAAGTATAAGGAAAATCAAGCCAAACGCGGAAAGAAAGACGGTGCCCAAATAGTCACTGCAATCAACATACTTAAAATGTATGCCGGAGAGAAGGTGACGATGGACATGATCGACAAGCCTTTCTGCCAGGGGTACATTGACTATCTGCTCACTGAATACAAGCCGAACGGAAAGTTAGTCATGCATTCCACTGCCCATAACTATTACAGGGTCGTTAATGGTGCCCTTAATGCGGCGGTTCGCGAAGACATCATCAAGATTAATCCTTTCACGAGAATCGGCAGTTCTGATAAGATACACAAGCCGGAAAGCAAGCGTGAATACATGACGGTTGATGAGGTGCGAAAGCTGATAGCCACCCCTATGCAGAACGAGGAGGTAAAAGCCGCCTACCTGTTCTCCTGCTTCTGCGGATTGCGTATCAGTGACATCACTGCCTTGAAATGGGAAAACGTATATCAGGATGGAGCACAGACACGACTTGAGGTAGTAATGCAGAAGACCAAGGCACCAATATATCTGCCTCTCTCACCCGAAGCATTACGTTGGATGCCGGAACGTGGTAATAAAGGTCCGAAGGACAAGGTATTCAACATACCATCCTCTACAGCAGTAAATGTGCTTATCAAGCCATGGGCCAAGGCTGCGGGTATCAACAAGCACTTTACCTTCCATACGGCAAGGCATACCTTTGCCACCATGATGCTGACACTGGGAGCTGACCTCTACACGACAAGCAAGCTGCTTGGGCATACCGATGTGCGCATGACGCAGGTGTATGCAAAGATTGTCAACCGGAAGAAGGACGAAGCGGTAAACCTTGTAAACGGACTCTTCGACTGAAATGAGTGTGTCCGTATTGTACAGAACACATAATTCGTATAACCCAACTCTGGTTGCGCAAGTAGCCGGAGTTTTTTGTGTAACAAACAATCAACAAAAGAAAAATGAAGAAACAAGACCAAAGCGGTCATCTCTCTTTTTGGGGAGATGAGCAGCACGCATAAGCATGTGTGTTGCGATGAGGACATCTACGACGAACTGTTCGGACTATTGTCCTCAATGAAGAAACTCTACGTGGAGAAAGTAGTGAACGGCAGCATGAAACAAGCGCGTTTCATTGAATTGTTCTGCGACAGCCACCACTCCATCGGCTGTAAGCAGCCCTGCTGCAACAATGCCCATCGTATGAATATGGGTATTGTGCGTAACCTGTACACGCAGGAGAAAGAGATGCTTGACAGGTATCTCTACAAGGATTCGTTCACAAAGGAAGACTTTCACGAGCTTATCCATCATCACCTGACAACAAGTACAGAAAACCAATCCCATGCGGCTGCCTCTATGTCGTTCGGAGGAAAGTTCACAGACCAGCAGTTGGACTGTCTGGCAAAGATTGCACAAGACAACCATCTGTTCAAGTTATCAAACGATACAGAAGCAAGAGTGGTCATGGATGATTTACTCCACTGCAAGGCCGGATTCACAGTAGAAGTCAGAAATCTACGCAATGTAGCCGTGTTCTTTGATGAGCTGCTGACTAACAACCTCGTCTGTTACAACTGGCAATCCGTGATTGAGAAAGGACGTTTCCTTATATCGCCAAAGAACAACAAGCGCGTTGCCGCATCGGATCTGTCTTCTGCATTGTACAAGGCAAGAATCTCATCAAGCGTTGCAAAGCACAGCATACGGGACGGCATCAAACAGATGAAAAAAGGACATACAACTGACATGTAATCCAACATAAGAATGTAAAAAGGGTGATAGTTAGGGTGAGACTGCCTAACTATCACTCTGCTTTTTATTCAAACACCCTTTCTTGCATGTAATTTTGCACTCCGAAAGCACAGTGCTGTCGGAGGGACGCCTCCTATGTCAAACGATAAAAAGCATATCATCATGCAGAATAGAACAACATTTATGGAAAGAATCAACGAGCGTGTATGTGCCGTTGAGGACATCTTGAAAAAGATGGAACCCGTGGAGGATTTGCTTGAAAGGCTGTCAATGCTTGAAAACAACATCTACACGACAAAGAAGGTGCTGACCTTCAGTGAAGCCTGTGTCTATATGGGTGTATCGGAAAGTCTTCTATACAAGCTGACGGCGGCCCAGGAGGTACCGCACTATAAGCCGCGAGGCAAGATGCTCTACTTCAACAAGGAGGAACTTGACCAGTGGCTCCTGCAAAACAATATCCCCACTATCGGTGCGGTAACGAAAGTGGAGACCGACGAGAGAGAAGACAAGAATGAAGTAAAACCCTATTTCGGACAGAAACGCTATGGAAGAAAAAACAAAGGCAACGCTTGACAAGCAGAACGGGAACAACAAGGATCGCATATCGCGCATCCTCAGCGAGTCACTCATCAAGGCGACTGACACCTATCAGACACCGCCGCAGATAATATGGGTGGATAATTCCACTATCGCCACATTGGGCAACTTCAGCGCATCCACGGGCAAGGCAAAGGCGAAGAAGACCTTCAACGTGTCTGCCTTGGTAGCCGCTTCCCTCGCCAACGGCAAGGTACTGAACTATCGCGCCAGTCTGCCAGAGGGGAAGCGCAAGATACTGTATGTAGATACCGAGCAGAGCCGCTATCACTGCCATAACGTGCTGGAGCGCATACTGAAGCTCGCCGGTCTGCCTACAAGCATCGACAACGAGAACCTTGACTTTATCTGTCTGAGGGAGTACACGCCCTCCGTCAGGATAGAGGTCATAGACTATGCCCTTGCCCAAGACCAAAGCTATGGACTGGTCATCATCGACGGAATCAGGGACTTGCTTCTCGACATCAACAATGCGGGAGAATCGGTCGAGGTCATCAACAAGATGATGGAATGGTCATCAAAGTATGACCTGCATATCCATTGCGTATTGCATCAGAACAAGGGCGACAACAACGTGCGCGGGCATATCGGTACGGAGATGAACAACAAGGCTGAGACGGTGCTTGTCATCACCAAGAGCACCACCAATCCCGATGTCAGTGAGGTGAAGGCGATGCATATCCGCGAAAAGGAGTTCAAGCCATTTGCCTTTACCGTCAATGAGGAAGGGTTGCCAGAGGTTGTGGAAAGTTACAAAGGGGAGGAACGCCAAAACAAGAAGAACGCAAGAATAAATTACAAAGACATCTCCATTGAACAGCACCGTGAAGCCCTTTCAGAGGTTTTCAAGGATCAACCTATTAAAGGTTATGAGAATGTTGTTCTTGCCATGATACCTGCTTACGAGGAAATTGGGTACAAACGAGGAAGAAGTGTTATGGCAAAACTGCTTCAATATTTGGTAACAGAACTGAAATTGGTGGTTAAGAGAGATAAGATGTTCTTCTATGACCTCACACCTACAGAGGCAGATTTATTCTGTGACGATGAATAAAAAACACTCCAGAAAACAGTTTACTTTACGTCCGTGCCTATATAGGAGAATGATAAAGTAAACTGTTTCCATGGACAAAGTGAAAAAAGACAGAAAATCACTCCAGATTTTAGTTTACTTTACGCCCGTGCCTATAGGGAATTAAATGGATGGAGTGTTTTACTGATAACAAATGAAAGTACAATGAATATTGAACAATCGAAGAAACTGAGCATTATAGACTTCTTAGACAAGGAGAATGTAACGCTGAAAAAGAAGAAGGGCAATGCCTACTGGTATCTGTCACCCTTCAGGGACGAGAAGACCGCATCGTTCAAGGTCAGCAAGAAGGAGAACCTGTGGTACGACTACGCCATTAAGGAGGGTGGCGACCTTGTGGAGTTGGTAAAGCGCATGTATAACAAACACTCCGTTTCCGATGCCCTTGCCTACCTTGCGTCCAAGGATATTGCCACTGTGGATAAGGCAATCGAGACCGCCATCGCAGCCAAGGAATACACGACAACCAAAATGAACGATGTGAAGCTGCTTCCTCTGAGCAACCATTCTCTGCTGTCCTATTTCAGTAGCCGACGGATAGACATCACCATAGGCAAGATGTATTGCAGGGAGATACACTACAAGGTTGAGCAGAAGCATTACTATGGTATCGCCTTTGGCAATCTGAGTGAAGGACATGAGGTGCGCAATCCCTATTTCAAGGGCTGCATCGGGCATAAGGACATCACCCTGCTTGCCCATACTTTCAATAAGTGGCAGAGTGGCTGTCTGGTCTTTGAGGGATTCATGGACTTCCTTGCGTATATGACCCTCGTCAAACAGCAAGACCGATGGTTTGTTGTTGAAAGCCCTTGCGACTATATGATACTGAACTCAGTCGCCAACCTCAAACGGGCATTGCAGTACCTTGATTGTTACACCCACATCCATTGCTTCCTCGACAACGATCAGGCAGGACGCAAGACGGTTGAGAGCATCAGCAATGTATTCGAGTACAGGGTGACGGACGAGTCCTTCAGATATGCCGACTACAAGGATGTCAACGACTACCTGATGAAGAAGAAACGAACGGCATCTGAATGACATTATCAAGACGAAAACATCATCATTTGGTGCAAAAATGGCTCAAATGCATTGAAATCTCATATCAAATCTGCACTTTTTCGCCCAAACATGCCTGATTCTCAATTATTATTCTTATTTTTGCATCGTTTTAATATGTCATTAAAATGTAGCAGAATGGAATTAAAAAAAGAAATAAGGATATTGGGCAGACGCTTTGAAGTTGAACCTCGTGCCAAGGAAAGCTTGAAAGGCATCACTGTCGGAGAGAAACTCTCATATCGTTTCTATGACGGCACATACCAAGGTATGCCCCTGCTGTTCGTTGAGCCTAAGAAAGAAGTCAATCCCTCTCCACGGGCTTGCGCCATCACAGGCAAACGGTTGACCGAAGCCTTGGGGCTGCCCGCAGTATTCATCCTTGCGCCCGGACCCACCTACGAGCGGCACAGACTGGCGGACAAGGGAGTCTTCTTTGTCATGTCCGAGGAGTATGCCCACCTGCCAGGCATCATTGCATTGGAGAAGACAAGCAACAGGAAGATAGCCGAGGTGCTGACCCCTGTGGCGCAATACCTCCTGCTCTATCACCTGCAGGTCGGCAGTCTCGAAGGAATGTCGCCAAGAGACATTGCGCCCTTGCTTCCATACTCCTACGAAAGCGTCACGTTGGGTGTCACCTGTCTTGAAGATGTAGGACTGTGTCAAAAGATTCAGAACGGACAGCGCAGCAAGGTGGTACACTTCGAGTTGAAGGGCAAGGAACTGTGGGACAAGGCTCAAAACGTCTTGCTGTCACCCGTAGAGAATCTTATCTATTGTGATGACATACGTTTGGAGGCGGAATATCCTGTATGTGGCATCAATGCCCTGGCACATTATTCCATGCTCAATCCCGACAGGGAACAGATGATGATGATGACGAGCAAGGAATATCGTGCCGTAAAGTCGGCTGATGTCATGGAGAATTCTAATATCTATGACGGCAACTATATCATAGAGGTGTGGAAATACCCAGTCGTCAGCAAGATTGGCGACAATAACCAGTGGGTTGACCGCCTTTCCCTTGTCCTTTCGTTGAGAGAGGATGATGATCCGAGAGTGGAAAAAGAAGTAGAACGAATAATCAGTGAACAGAAATGGACGGATTAGATAAGTTCCGCGAGGCTTTTGCGGAATACTCAGACAACTATGTGGTGATAGGCGGCGCAGCCTGTGACATCACCATGGCCAATACCGTGGTGCGCCCACGCGCCACACACGACATTGATATGATAGTCATCGTAGAGAACATGACCGAGGCTTTTGGCAACCGCTTTTGGCAGTTTGTGCGGGAGGCTTGCTATCGACCAGAAAAGAGAAAACAGGAGGCTGGTGAGCCACCAAGGTATGAAATGTATCGTTTCCTTGATGGCAAAGACGGTTATCCTGAGATGATAGAACTGCTGTCACGCCACCCCGATGTGCTTGGAGAGCCCAAGGGATTTGTCATTGAACCTATCCCGACCGATGAAGATGTGTCGAGCCTCAGTGCCATCATCATGGACGATGACTACTATCACTTCACTATCGCGCACAGCCAACTGACTGACGGCATACGCCATGCCAATTCAGCTGCCTTAATAGCATTGAAGGCAAGAGCCTACCTCAATCTCATGGCAGACAAGCGAGACGGCAAGCATGTGAACACCAAGGACATCAAGAAGCACCGTTCGGACATCCTAAAGAATGTGGTCATAATGACTGAGGATAACATTGAGGCTCCTGCTGCCATAGTGGCATGTATAAAGGAGTTTGTAGCCTCCATTAGAGCCGACTGGACAACACTCGCAGAACCATTGTCAAAGTCGCTCGGTCAAGACGAGGCATTTGTTACTGGACTGTTAGACCAACTGGACGAATTGTTTATAGAAGCATGACCAATATGAAGATACAATACGCATCCGACCTGCATCTGGAGTTTGCCGACAACTGGCGGTATCTGAAAGCCCATCCCTTGGAGGTGACGGGCGACATACTGCTGCTTGCCGGCGACATCGGCTATCTCGGCGATGACAACTACTCCCGACATCCTTTTTGGGACTGGGCATCGGAGAACTACAAGGAGGTACATTGCTGCATGGGCAACCATGAGTTCTACAAATACTATGATGTGGCGACACTGCCCGACAGCTATCTCTTGGAGATACGTCCCAACGTGTTCAGCCACTACAACGGTATTGTAAAGATTGGCGACACCGACATCATCATCTCCACCCTTTGGTCGAGGATTCCTTTGGAGGACGCTTACTTCACCGAGCAAGTGATAAGTGATTTCCGCCGTATATTATATAATGGTGAGCTGATGACCCATGCCCAATTCAATGCCGAGCATGAGCGAAGCCTCACATTCATCAAGGAGGCCGTGGCACATTCGCAGGCAGCCCATAAGATTGTCGTCACCCATCATGTGCCGTCGTTCCGTATGCTCCACCCCAAGTTTCAGGGCAGCAAGGCAAACGGGGCTTTCACTGTAGAACTGGAGGACTATATCACCGATAGCGGCATTGACTATTGGATATACGGACACTCGCACACCAACATCGATGCCATGATAGGCAATACTCAATGCCTGTCCAACCAGTTGGGTTATGTCTTCTCCAACGAGCATCATGACTTCTCCCACGACAAGCATCTGACCATATAGCCATCCACATTTTCTCATCCACCCTCTTTACAGGCTCTTCCCTATCGGAAGGGCTTTTTTTGCGCCCTTCGAGTTTGATTTTTGAGTATGATTGCGAGTGTAATCAAAATTAGAGTTAAGATTTGGCTCTACAGAAAGACATTTCGGTTTAATATTGAAGAAAAGGTAGTTCCTTTGCACTGGCAATAAGCCAAATCATAGTAAAATCAAACTTGAAAATATGAAGTCATTTGTAATATTCGCCATTGTAGTGACCGTAATCTATGTCATCTACTATACGGTCATCATCGTGCAGGATCTGTACGGAAAGCCCAAGGACGAGAAGTCACAGGGCGAGTCGTTTGATGTCAGTGACATGACCGAGGAGGAAGAGTCGATAGCGGTCAGCGAGAGCGACGGCGGTTTCAGCGTAGGCGACAACCAGTATGAGACAGCCTATGAGGAGAAGCAGCCGGCAGAGCCTACTGAGGAGTCAGCAGCCACTGCGGAAGAGAGCAAGCCTCATGCGCTTGAAAAGATACAAAGCGCAATCGAAAAGAAGATGGAGGAAGTGAATACCACCTATTCCGACCCCATGTATTCGGAAGAATTGAACAACACCATCATCGCCCGCGGTCTTCGTCACAATGGACGTGACATGGTCAAGGTGGAATCACTCAATAATGAGATATGATGTCAAAAACAAGAAGTGCATTTCTATCATTATATGCCGCTTTAACCCCAGCTCTGGCCAGTGCTAAGTGTGGCAACGTGGACTACAGCTGGGGAGCGGACGCACTTGCGAGTGCCCATGACTATGCCGTGACGATGATGCTCTATATCGTTTATCTGTGCCATGCAGTGGCGGGCATCGTGGTCATAGTCAGCGCCTTGCAGATATATATAAAGATGAATACGGGCGAAGAAGGAGTGAAGAAGAACATCATGATGCTGGTGGGAGCCTGCCTGTTCCTCATAGGAGCGACCATCGTCTTCCCCGCTTTCTTCGGTTATCAGATTTGAGATACAGGTGATACGAGATAAGATAACTCAAAGTGTAACAAATTAAAAGGTAAAAAGAATGTTTGAAAGGATTAACAAGAAGGTGAAGGGATTCTTCTCTTCACAGCGCATGAAAACGCTCGCCCTGATGCTGCTTGTCGGCACCACCGCAGCAATGGCACAGAACGCAGCCGGCGACTACTCAGCAGGCACGACCGCGCTTACCACAGTGACGGAGGAAATTGCCAAGTATGTGCCTATCGTGGTGAAGCTCTGCTACGCCATTGCAGGTGTCGTTGCCATCGTCGGTGCGATCTCAGTTTACATCGCCATGAACAACGAGGAACAGGACGTCAAGAAGAAGATCATGATGGTCGTCGGCGCATGTATTTTCCTCATTGCAGCAGCCCAGGCTCTGCCTCTGTTCTTCGGTATCGGAGGTTAAACGCAGCGTGAGATTGTGAGTATGTAGAACGTTAAAACACTGACAGTTATGGCAGAGACAAAGCAGGAGCGTTTTCCGGATTATCCCATTTTCAAGGGACTGCAACGTCCATTGGAGTTCTTCGGGTTGCAGGGACGCTACATCTACTGGGCGGCAGCCACCGCAGGAGGAGCCATAGCAGGCTTCATCCTCGGCTACTGCATCTTCGGTTTCGTGGCAGGACTCGTACTGCTTGTCCTCGCCGTGGCTGTCGGTGGCGTTCTCATCGTCATGAAGCAGCGCAAGGGCTTGCATAGCAAGAAGAGTGACAACGGCATATTCATCTATGCCTATTCAAAGAAAGTGTAAAACAAAAAAGAGAATCCATTATGTCCAAGTGGAATGCTATCAATGATTGTAAGTGAATGGAGGTGGGGGCATCACGTATGAGGGTGCGCCCGCCTTTTTGCGATTAAAAACAAAGTAATATAACAATGACCCTATACATCATACTCATATTCTCAGCCATCTGCGTGGGCATGGCCATCAGTGTCAAGGCATTCGGCACGGGAGGCAAGCGCAAGCGCATCTTCCAGGACATCTACTTCTCCATCGAGGAAGTGGATGGCATCGGTGTGCTCTATACCAAGACAGGCGAATACTCCGCTGTGCTGAAGATGGAGAACCCCGTACAGAAGTATTCCGCCAACATCGAGGCCTACTATGAGTTCACCCACCTCTTCGCCGCCCTTGCCCAGACCTTGGGCGAAGGCTATGCGCTGCACAAGCAGGATGTGTTTGTCAGGAAGGCGTTCAAGGAAGAGAGTGCGACTAATCATGAGTTCCTGAGTGAGAGCTACTTCCGCTATTTCAACGGCAGACCGTTTACAGACAGCGTCTGCTACCTCACCATCACACAGGAGAACAAGAAGAGCCGCCTGATGTCGTTCGACAACAAAAAATGGCGCGACTTCTTGGTGAAGATACGCAAGGTGCACGACCAACTGAGGGATGCAGGTGTGAAGTCCCGATTCCTCGGCAAGACAGAAACTAACGAGTATGTGGACCGCTTCTTCTCCATGAACTTCCGTGACAAGGTGGTGTCGATGACCAACTTCAAGGTGGATGACGAGACCATCGGTATGGGCGACCGTCGCTGCAAGGTGTATAGCCTTGTGGATGTCGATTGTGCCAACCTACCGTCGGTCATCCGTCCCTACGCCAATATCGAGGTGAACAACACCAGTATGCCCGTTGACCTCGTGAGCATCGTCGATAGCGTGCCCGGTGCCGACTGCGTGGTGTTCAACCAGATGGTGTTCGTGCCTAACCAGAAGCGTGAGCTTGCCCTGCTCGACAAGAAGAAAAACCGCCATGCCTCCATGCCCAACCCCAGCAACCTGATGGCTGTGGAGGACATCAAGCGAGTGCAGGAGGTGATAGCGAGGGAAAGCAAGCAGCTCGTCTATACCCACTACAACCTCGTGGTGGCAGTGAGCGGCGACACCGACATACAGAAATGCACCAACCATCTTGAAAACTCCTTTTCGCGCATGGGCATCCATATCAGCAAGCGGGCCTACAACCAGTTGGAGCTCTTTGTCAACTCCTTCCCCGGCAACTGCTATGGCATGAATACCGACTACGACCGATTCCTCACTCTCGGCGATGCCGCCACCTGCCTGATGTACAAGGAGCGCATCGTGCATAATGAGGACACACCGCTGAAGATCTACTATACCGACCGCCAGGGCGTGCCCGTAGCCATCGACATCACAGGAAAGGAGGGAAAGGAGAAGCTGACCGACAACTCCAACTTCTTCTGCCTGGGTCCATCGGGCAGCGGCAAGTCGTTCCACATGAACAGCGTGGTGCGCCAGTTGTGGGAGCAGAACACCGACATCGTCATGGTCGATACGGGAAACTCGTATGAGGGACTCTGCGAGTATGTGGGCGGCAAGTACATCGCCTATACGGAGGACAAGCCCATCACCATGAACCCCTTCAACATCAGCAAGAGAGAGCTGAACATCGAGAAGATAGACTTCCTGAAGAACCTGATACTGCTGATATGGAAAGGTTCGGAGGTGCAGATACCCGAACTGGAGTTCCGTGTGGTGGAGCAGTTGGTGACGGAGTACTATGACTTCTATTTCAACGGTGTGCAACCCTATCCATCCTCGCAGAAGGAGACACTGAGAAAGAACCTCTCGACGATGGAGAAGCGACGCGGCACAGAACTGACACAGATACACGACAAGGTAGAGAAACTCATCAAGGGACTGGAGGAGCGGCGCATGGCATTGGTAGTGAAGACCCTTTCCTTCGACTCGTTCTATGAGTTTGCCTGTGAGCGTCTCGACCAGATCTGCATCGAGAACAATATCACCACCATCGACTGCGACAACTTCGCCTACATGCTCCAGAACTTCTACCGTGGCGGCAAGTACGACAAGATTCTCAATGAGAACGTGGATAGCACCCTGTTCGACGAGACCTTCATTGTCTTCGAGGTGGATGCCATCAAGGAGAACAAGCAGCTCTTCCCCATTGTGACGCTCATCATCATGGACGTGTTCCTGCAGAAGATGCGTCTGAAAAAGAACCGCAAGTGCTTAGTCATCGAGGAGGCATGGAAAGCCATCGCCTCGCCGCTGATGGCGGAGTACATCAAGTACCTCTACAAGACAGCCCGTAAGTTCTGGGCGAGCGTGGGCGTGGTGACACAGGAGATACAGGACATCATCGGCAGTCCCATCGTGAAGGAAGCCATCATCAACAACTCCGACGTGGTGATGCTGCTCGACCAGAGCAAGTTCCGTGAGCGATTCGACGAGATCAAGGCGATATTAGGATTGACCGATGTGGATTGCAAGAAGATATTCACTGTCAATCGCTTGGAGAACAAGGAGGGGCGCAGTTTCTTCCGTGAGGTGTTCATCCGAAGAGGTTCCACGAGTGGAGTGTATGGTGTGGAGGAACCGCATGAGTGCTACATGACCTACACCACCGAACGAGCCGAGAAGGAGGCATTGAAGCTGTACAAGCGAGAGCTGAAGTGTAGCCATCAGGAGGCTATCGAACGGTATTGCAGGGATTGGGATGCCAGTGGCATCGGGAAGTCGTTGGCATTTGCGCAGAAGGTGAATGAGGCGGGGCGTGTGCTTAATCTGAGGGACAACAGCCCGATGACAAAATCATCGGGAACGGACGGAGTAGCGAGAGGAGAGTCCCAAACTCGTTTGGGCTATCCCGAGTCACGTCGGACGAAGGCAAAGCCAACTGTGGCTGAGTAGTAGATGCTATCAGTAGTGAATACTACCAATAGTAGATACTACAAGTAGTAAAGTAGTGGAATAGTATAAACTCAAAGTAGTAGAAACGTAAAGTAGTGAAGCAATGAGACGTTTACACCTTATTATAATATATATGTGTCTGACGCTTGTCGTGGGAAAGGTTCATGCGCAGTATTACAGCGTGAACTACGACAAGCAGACCGTTGCCGCCATGGCTGCCGCATTTGGTGCTGGAGCTATGGCAGAGAGCTATTATAACGAGCAGGTAGGCGAAATCTTGAAGCACTACAATGCCGCAGAGGTTGCCACTGCCGGTATCTTCGCCGCCAAGTTCTTGGAGCGCAAGGCATTCACCGACCTCGGCATCTGGAGCAGCAGCACGGAGAACTACTATTACCGCCGCATCCACAATATGGTGGCGAACAAGATTATGCTCAAGATTTGGACGGTGGCAGGCATGATGTTGAAGAGTCCGCAGACCGCCCTCTACTGGGGCAGCTACCTGATGAAGATATGTGCCGACACCAAGTCGCTGTGCATGCAGTTTGAGAGCGTGGTGACCAACAGCAGCCTGACCTTTGCCGACATTCAGTTCTTGGAAATCAACCAGGAGATTGCCGCCATCCTCAAACTCTCGGAGATAGGCGACGTGGATTGGCAACAGCTGTTGGACGACATCGCCAGCGTGCCAGGCAACTTCACTGTGGAGAACCTTACCGCTGACATAGAGACACTTTACAATATGGGGGCATCATTGGCTACCGCAGGTATCAACGGGGCATCGGACGCACTCTTGCAGCAGAGTTCCTTCAATGAGTTGTTCAATGGTAAGGTGAGTAAGATACTTGACATCTATGACAACTACCATGACCTCTATGAACAGGCAGAGAACGGCATCGGCAGCACCCTCCTCAGTCTGGTGGGTGGCGAGGACAACGTGGCAGCCCTCTTTGACCTCTCCAACTACAACATCACCTCGTGGATGACCGACTATCTGAGCGAGACGCAGGGCAACTACTACACGCAGCGTTGGTACATCGCCCGACGAGACCAAGGCAGCGTGAGCCTCTGTGACTACTATCCTCCGACCGATGACAACAGCATTCTGAACGGTGACCATTGGTATCGCATCAATACGTCCGACCCCAACTTCTACCCCAACAGCACGCAGCGAGAGCAGATACTGGCCAACTCGGAGAACCATGCCGGATGGAGTCGCAGCCGTGTGCAGCAGCTCAACGCACAGAACGATGGCTTCACCTATACGATGAACTACTGGATGTCGTCGTACATCATCAGCCGTGGCAGCAAGCAGACCAAGAAAGCATACGCATACGAGATACACGTTACCAAGAGTTGGAACAACGTAGAAGAGGTGTATGAGGATGTCTTCGACTCCTACAGCATGAATCTGAATACCTTCAAGCGTCAGTTGCAGGCACGCCTCTCGGAATATAACGACAACGAAGAGGGTTATGTCTATTACATCGGCAGTGACGCACGCCGTTACTACCAAGCCACCGATGCCGCCAAACTGAAGGGCGTTGAGAGCGTGACCATTAGCGTCACCTGTTCGGACGGTGTCACCCTCGGACAGGGCAGTACACAGTACAAGTGCCGTGAGTGCGGTGGTTCGCTCAATGCCCACAGCAAGGAGTGCGCCATGAGGACAACCGTATCAGAAAATAATCTCGACCTCTCGGAACTGGACGAGAAGGAACGTGAGGCAAGCAGCAAGATAGCCCTGTTGGAGGCGCAGATAAACCAGTTGGAGACAGAGAACAAAAACCTGCTCACGCAGATTGCCAATGCCTCCGTGGAGGAAGCCCCAGCCTTGCGGCAGCAGTACAATGCCAACAAGACCAAGATAGACAACCTGAAGAAGGAGTTGGCTTCATGGCAGCAGCAGTTGGCAGACATACAGAATGCCAAGAGCGAGGCGGCTAACGACAATGCCACCGCCACCGATGACTACTACCGCATCCCTGCCATCATGCAGGATGTGAAGTCAGCCTACAACCTCACGTGGCAAGGAGCCGGTTCGTGGAACGGTTATACCTATGTCCGCACCGCCACCATGCCCAACATCAACGGCATTATCACCTTCAAGGCGACACTCTCCATTGCAAGGAAGCCCAAGTACTTCCTTGGCATCAAAATACACCGTGCGATACTGCAAATATCATGGGAGCTGACCTCGGAATACACCGACACGCAGGTGGTGGATGTGCTCACCCTTGACCCGAACGCCACGGACGAGGAAAAGACGAGGCAGGTGAACAACCGCATCTCGGAGATAGCCCAGGAGTTCCCGTCGTGTAGCATCACCACGGAGTATGCCAAGAGCGAGGCGACACAGACCGCCGACAATGACGATGTGATACATTTGCTCTGGTCGAGCGACCGACTGGAGATAGCCCGTGAGGTGGACAGCCGTATTACCAAGATATATGCCGACTTGGTATCATTGGAGAAGATGATGCACTACAAGCGCAGCATCATTGACGTGTTGAAGGACATTCTTCCTTCAATCGACGCAGACCAAGGTCGCAGAAGGACACTCATCGAAGAGTGCTACGAGCGATGGAGGGAGAATGCAGACCCTAACAGAGGGGATAGTGAAGATAACGAGAACGAAAACTGAGGGGAGGATAAAGAATGAGGCATACCATCATCATAGCTCTCCTGCTGATTACCCTTTTCCCAAAGATAGCCTTGGCGCAATGGGGATTCGATGCAGTGTCGGTAGAAGCATACATCAACGATCACAAAAAGCAGCGAAGCCTGTTGTTGGCACGCAGCACACTGGAGTACAGCAACCAACTGCTGCATGAATACAGCAGTGAGGAGGTGGGAAAGTACAAGGAAGTGAATGTGGATTTGGACAAATATACCCGAGCCTTCGACATCATCGACGTGATGTACCAATCGTTGCGCACAGTGCTGAATGTGAAGAGCACCTACCAGACGGTGAGCGACCGCATCAGTGACTACAAGAACCTGTTGGAGGACTTCAATGATAAGGTCATAAAGCGGAAACACATCGAACTGGCGGACACGATGCTCATCAGCATCAACAAGAAAGCCATCGACAACATATACAACGAGGGAAACCAACTCTATCATAGCGTCAACGACCTCGTGTTGTATGCTACAGGAGCGGCAGCCTGTTCCACCTCCGACCTGCTGATGGTGTTGGACAACATCAACAACTCGTTGGACCTGATAGAAAAACACCTGAACCAAGCCTACTTCCAGACATGGAGGTATGTGCAGCTGCGCATGGGCTACTGGAAGGAGAAGGTGTATCGCACCCGGACGAAGGAAGAGATACTCGAAGATGCCTTCAGCCGATGGAAGGTGGCAGGAAAACTTGATTATTGACAGATTGAAACAAAAGAAGAACGGACATGAAGAAGACAATGATACTCATTATGGTGGCAGTAGCCACCACCTCAGCCACAGCCCAAAGCGTAACCTATAACCACGACTCATCGAAGCAGAACCAGATAACGGTGATGGAGACAGGTGGCGGTTCTCTCACCCCTGAGTTCTATTATTGGCTGTTGCACAACAGCTATAAGAAGACGGCGGCAGAGAAGAACAAGTTGGGCTTCCGCACCCTTGCTGGCATCAACCTCTATAATCAGGTGGATGATGCGGAGAAGATAGACTCTGCCCTGACCAAGCGTGCGGAGGTGGAAGCCCTGAACGTAGCCGACCGACTGACAGACCTCGCCTGGCTTGCCGAGAGCAGCAAGATCAACGGTCAGTTGGACAAGATGAAGGCGAACATCGACCAAATCGTCCCCACAGGAGGCACCATCAACGACAAGCGTCGGTGGGAGGAACTGTACAATATGTACCAGTGTGCCGTGAAGTCCACCAAGGATGCATATATGCCCAATGCGCAGAGGAAGCGACAGTATCTGAGCATCTATGCGGATTTGACGGCACAGAACGAGACACTACTGAAATACCTCGTACAGCTCAACACCCAAAACCAGACCACCGTCCTTCTGGCAGCCACCAACGATCGTGTGGTGCAGAAAGGCAGCATCATCAGCGATGCTAAGAGCCGCTGGCAGGAGAATATGAAAGGTGTGAGGAGCTCGACAGGCACTGACGGCGATGACTCCAGCGGCGGCGATGGTGAAGAAAGTGTAAACAGGTAGAAATAAGGGAAGAGAAGAAATAATCACAAAACAGCATAGAGATATGAACGATATTCAGATTTTCAACAACGAGGAGTTTGGAGCAGTCCGAACCACAGGAACACCAGAGCAACCCTTGTTCTGTTTGGCTGATGTGGCAAGAGTTCTTGGACTTAAAACCAGCAAATTGGTACAACGACTTTCGGATGATGTACTTTCAAAGTACCCCATCTCGGATAGTCTTGGAAGAGAACAGGTTACAAACTTCATCAATGAGGATGGACTGTATGATGTCATCCTTGACAGTCGCAAGCCCGAAGCCAAACGCTTCCGTAAGTGGGTGACATCGGAAGTGCTCCCCATCATCCGCAAGCATGGTGCCTATATGACGCAACAGACCATCGAGAAGGCACTGACAGAGCCAGACTTCCTGATACAGTTGGCAGTCAATCTGAAGGAAGAACGACAAAAGCGTCTGCTTGCCGAACAGGAGTGTGAACACCAAAGGACACGCATCGTTGAGTTGGGTTCCAAGGTGGATGACCTGCAACAGGAGGTGACGGAGATGAAGGACAAGGTGAGTTACCTTGACATCATCCTCGCCACGAAGAGCAGCGTCTTAGTCACACAGATAGCACAGGACTATGGCGAGTCGTCCATCCGCTTCAACCGTCGGCTGAAGGACATGAATATCCAGTACCAACGTGGCAAGCAGTGGATTCTGTATGCCGACTATAAGGATTGCGGTTATGTGACTAGCGAGACCTATCTCATTAAGCACAAGGACGGTACGGAGGATGTGCGTATGAACACCAAGTGGACACAGAAAGGTCGCCGGTTCCTTTATGAGAAGTTGAAGAGCGTGGGAGTCATTCCTGTTATCGAAAGAACATAAAATATAAAAGAAGTAGCTATGGAATCAATATCAAAAATACAGTTGCGCCTCTATGCCGCCAAGAGGAAAAACGGCAAGTGGCAGTTGGAGATGTCGAGGATGCCGAAGCGAATCAGTGTTATCGGCAGGACACCCATCGTTGATGAGCATTATATGCCATCTGATTTACAGGTAGTTTCAATGTCAAAGCTTCACCATCATGTCGGAAGTTACTACGGCAAGATTGTGAAGACGCTCAAAGAGGAAGGCATCATCACCAAGGAATATGGGATGTGGAAACTGCGTGAAGACCTTCAGGACAAGGGCATTGCGGTATATGTCACAGGCAGGATGCGCTGCTTCTACCATTTCTATCTGTCATGGACACCGAAGGGCGTAGAGTTTATCAAAGAGATTATCAACAATAGAACCCACAACTGATGGCAGACAACATACTCAGCGATTTCGGCATCAACATCCTCGAAGAGGAAATTGACGATGTGATATTCCAGACCAACGAGTTCCTGACCGATGCCACCTTCACAGGCTCACAGGGGCCATTCTGGTGGATTCTCCAAATGTGTATGGCATTGGCGGCACTGTTCTCCATCATCGTGGCGGCAAGTATGGCATACAAGATGATGGTGAAGAACGAACCGTTGGACGTGATGAAACTGTTCAAGCCCTTGGTGGTGAGTATCATCCTCTGTTGGTGGTACCCACCTGCTGACACGGGCATGACCAACAGCGGCAGCAGCTGGTGCGTGTTGGACTTCCTATCCTATATCCCCAACTGTATCGGCAGTTACACCCACGACCTCTATGAGGCAGAAGCGACACAAATCTCCGACAAGTTTGAGGAGGTGCAGCAGTTGGTGTATGTCAGGGACTCGATGTACACCGACCTCCAGGCACAGGCAGACGTGGCGCATAAGGGCACGTCAGACCCCAACCTGATAGAGGCGACGATGGAGCAGACGGGCGTGGACGAAGTGACCAACATGGAGAAGGATGCCAGCAAACTGTGGTTCACCTCACTGACGGCAGGGGCTGTGGTGGGCATCGACAAGATAGTGATGCTGATAGCCCTGATAGTGTTCCGCATCGGTTGGTGGGCTACTATCTACTGTCAGCAGATACTATTAGGTATGCTCACGATATTCGGTCCGATACAATGGGCGTTTTCGTTGCTGCCCAAGTGGGAAGGAGCGTGGGCGAAATGGCTGATACGCTATCTGACGGTACATTTCTACGGAGCCATGCTCTACTTCGTCGGTTTCTACGTCCTGTTGCTGTTTGATATTGTGCTCTGCATACAGGTAGAGAACCTGACGGCCATCACCGCCAGTGAGCAGACGATGGCAGCCTATCTGCAAAACTCGTTCTTCTCGGCAGGCTATCTGATGGCAGCGAGCATCGTGGCGTTGAAATGCCTGAACCTCGTGCCCGACCTTGCGGCATGGATGATACCAGAGGGCGACACCGCCTTCTCAACCCGAAACTTCGGCGAGGGCGTGGCACAACAAGCCAAGATGACGGCTACGGGAACCATGGCGACCGTGATGAGATAACATGTGAGTGTGCGGTGAGTCACCGCACCTCCTATTGAAACAAATAAAAGTAACCATCAAGAAAAATGAAAGCAAAAAATGAAATTGAGCGTTGGCTCAAAGATGAGAAATTCATGGCGTTTGCCAACAAGCGTGCAAAGGAAGAGTTTTTCAATTCCGAAAACAACTACATCGACCCACAGTATGAGGAGATGGCAGAAGGCTTTGAGGATGACGACGAGTATGTAGTGCCTATGGTAGATTACCTGAGTTATCGCTTGCATCGTGCCAAAATCTACAGAAATCGACGGAGACGTGAACGTGACATCTGGTGGGTGTGGATCCAACTGAAATACGAAGGCATCTACGTAGAGGCTTGCATCAAGTATTACGCCAAACTGGTGGAAGAAGTTGAGAAGGACATATACACCATCCTGCACCGTGAATATGTGAGAATGAAGAGAAATCAGACCTCAAACAAGCAGTAACGTATGGTAATCAAGAACTTAGAAAACAAAATCAAGCTGGTGGGCATCATCTGCTCTGCGTTCCTCATGGGCTGCATCATCATCTCGGTGTCGAGCATCTGGACGGCGCGCTGCATGGTGACGGACGCGCAGCAAAAGGTGTATGTATTGGACGGCAACGTGCCCATACTGGTGAACCGCACCACGATGGAGGAAACGCTGGATGTGGAGGCAAAGAGCCATATCGAGATGTTCCACCATTACTTCTTTACGCTTGCTCCCGATGACAAGTACATCCGCTATTCGATGGAGAAGGCGATGTATTTGGTCGATGAAACTGGTTTGGCGCAGTACAATACGCTGAAGGAAAAGGGCTTTTACAACAATATCATGGGTACGAGTGCCGTGTTCAGCATCTTTTGCGACAGCATCAAGTTCAACAAGGAGAAGATGGAGTTCACCTACTACGGTAGGCAAAGGATAGAGCGAAGGAGCAATATTCTGATGCGTGAATTGGTGACGGCGGGACAGGTGAAGCGCGTGCCGAGGACGGAGAACAATCCTCATGGACTGCTCATCACGAACTGGAGAACCTTGCTCAACAAGGATATTGAGCAGAAGTCGAAGTCAAACTTCTAATATCCTAGCGGTATGAGTGTAAAAGGAATCAGACGGATGCTTGTGGGCGAGGATATGCCCGACAAGAACGACCCCAAGTACAAGAAGCGGTATGAGAAGGAGGTGGCGGCAGGGCGCAAGTTTGCCAAGACCGCGAGGATAGACCGTGCGGCGGCTAAGGTGCAAGGCTTTGCCAATGCCCACAAGACGCTGTTTCTCGTCATCGTCTTCGGCTTTGTCGCCACGTGCTTCGGCATCAACATCTACAGGATGGTGCGGTATTACGGTCATCGGACGGAGGCTGCAAGTGCCATCGAGCGGCAGGAAGGGCGCATGAAGCAGATGATGAATGCAGCCCATTGCATCACTCCTCCCGTGACGCATCGAACCAACGAGGAGAATCGAGACAAGTCAGTAACATCAAAATCAGACAGCGATGAGAATAACAGATAAGATAAACTTCCGTCAGCCGAAGTACATGCTGCCAGCCATCGTGTACATCCCGTTGATTGCCACAGGCTATTTTGTCTTTGACATGTTCAATACGGAGGTGGCGGAAACGCAGGACAAGAACCTGCAGACCACCGAGTTTCTGAACCCCAACCTGCCCGGAGCGCAGATTAAGAATGGTGACGGCATCGGTGGCAAGTATGAGAACATGGCGAAGTCGTATGGTCGCATAGCAGACTATTCGGCTGTTGATAACATTGAGCGTGACAACGAAGAAGAGAAAGAAGCGTATGAATCCAAGTACACAGAAGAAGACCTTGCGGAACTCGTCCGTCAGGCAGAAGAGAAGGACGATGCAGCCGAAGTGGCCGATGCCAAGGCGCGAGAAGCGGAAGCACTCGAAGCACTCAACAAGGCACTCGCCGAAGCGAGGCTGAGAGGACAGGCGGCAGTTGCCCCCGTGGCCCAGGATACCACACAGGCTGGGCCTCCCAAGGAGCAGATTGAGGTGAAAGGTCAGATTGCCGAGGACAGCAAGGCGGTGAAGGCACTGGACGAGGAGGACAAGGCACAGGAGGTGGTGAAGAAGGTGAAGGTGACTTCGGACTATTTCAACACCCTGACGCAGAACGAGCATGAGCCAAAGCTCATCAAGGCCATCATTGACGAGGACGTGAAGGCTACGGACGGGTCGAGGGTGCGGCTGAGACTGTTGGACGATATTGAGATTGGTGAGACCGTGGTGAAGAAAGGGTCGTACCTCTATGCCACCATGAGCGGTTTCGGTTCGCAGCGAGTGAAGGGTAGCATCAACTCCATCCTTGTGGATGACGAGCTGATAAAGGTTTCGCTTTCGCTTTATGACACGGACGGACTGGAGGGACTGTATGTCCCCGGCAGCCAGTTCCGTGAGACCACGAAAGATGTGGCGAGCGGTGCTATGCAGAGCAACATGAACATCGACCAGAGTGGAGCGAACAACAGTTTCTCGCAATGGGGAATGCAAGCCGTGACCAATGCCTACCAGAAGACAAGCAATGCCATCAGCAAGGCTATCAAGAAGAACAAAGTGAAGCTGAAGTATGGGACGTTTGTTTACCTTGTAAATGGGAAAGAGAAAAGGAAATAGACACTGCCCGACAACGGAATTGTCGGGAACGGTGGCTCATAGAGTATAAACATCAAAAAATCAACTAATATGAATTGTTTTCAGAAAATGAATGTCTGTGCATTGCTTTCGCTGAGCGTGCTTTCAGCCAAGGCGCAGACCACCTACATGGAGATGGAGCAGCTGACGGTCAACGACCAAGTGACCACCGTCATCACCGCCTCCGAACCCATCCGCTTTGTCGATATATCCACAGACAAGGTGGTGGGCGACCAACCCATCAACAACACCATCCGCCTGAAGCCGAAGGACAACGTGTATGCCGACGGTGAGGTGTTGGCGATAGTGACAATCGTGACGGAACGCTACCGCACGCAGTATGCACTGCTCTATACCACGAGGATGCAGGAGGCAGTAACCGATAAGGAAATAGAATGCTCGGAGCGCAATGCCTACAACAATCCCGCTGTAAGCCTGTCCACTGCCGACATGACCAAGTATGCACGTCAGATATGGTCATCGTCTGCCAAATACCGCAACGTGGCGACGAAGATGCACCGCATGGTAATGCGCCTGAACAACATCTACAGCGTGGGCGAATATTTCTTCATCGACTTCTCCGTGGAGAACAAGACCAACATCCGCTTCGACATCGACGAGATGCGCATCAAACTATCGGACAAGAAGCAGAGCAAGGCTACCAATGCGCAGATAGTGGAACTGACCCCATCTCTTGTGTTGGACGATGCGAAGACCTTCAAGTATGGCTATCGCAACGTGATTGTGGTGAAGAAGATGACCTTCCCCAACGACAAGGTGCTGACCATCGAGCTGTCGGAAAAACAGATAAGTGGACGCACCATCTCGCTCAGCATCGACTATGAGGATGTGCTGTCTGCCGATTCGTTTAACCATATACTGTTGGAGGAGGAATAATGAGAATTAGGAATGAGGAATTAGGAGTGAGGAATTGGCTTGTGCATACCTTACTCGTTGTCATCTGTTTTATGGCAAGCATGACTCCGGCAATGGCGCAGCAGAATAGCGACCGCATATCCTTGGGGTTCGGATGCCTGTATGAGCGAGGACTGGACGTGACGCTGTCCTACGAGTATGAGACGAAGTACCACAATGCGTGGGAGTATTTTGCAAACGGATATATCAAGTGGAACGAGTGCGCATCGTGCGGTCATGTCTGTCCTGAGAGTTTTTGGAACAACTACCGCAGTTATGGTTTCGGCTTTGCCTATAAGCCCTGTGTGGCAAGAGGACGCAACCACCATGGCAACATGCGCATAGGAGCATCGGCAGGTAGCGATACTGACAGGTTCTTGGGTGGCATCCACCTCGGCTATGAGCAAAACTATACACTCAGACACGGCTGGAAGCTCTTCTGGCAGGTGAAGACCGATGTGATGATCAAGGGTGAAGACCTGTTCAGAACGGGTATTGTCCTGGGTGTGAAACTTCCTGTAAAATGACTATGCGTATGAAGAAACTGTTTTCAATCTTGGCAGTTGCGGCAACGGTGTTGCTGACTGCCTGTGACGAGCATCAGGACTTTCCCGACACAGCCATGAAGGTCACCCATATCTTGACCACTGACGGCAAGGTGATGCCCTACGAAACCTACGAGCAATCGTGCAAGCAAGCCATTGCAGTGGTGTTCAACGTCAATCAGAGGGAAGAAATGGAGGGAAACGGATATGCCGTCTATCTGTGGGACATCGCTCCCGAAGCCTTTGCTGACAGTATCGGTGTGGAACAGGACACATCCTGTGACCTCACCGCCTACGACGGCAACAAGAACACTTTTGCCCTTTATGGCACGACCGATGTGAAGTCGCCTTTGGCTGAGCGTGTCTTCGACATGTGGCGTTACGGGCAAAGTGCCTATATCCCCAGTGTGGCACAGATGCGTCTGCTCTATCATGCCAAGGACATCATCAACCCATACATCCTGAAATGCGGCGGCACACCTATCCCCGATGAGGATGATGACTGTTGGTATTGGACTTCAACGGAGGTAGAAGGACAAGCGACCGCCAAGGCATGGCTTTACTCACTGGGAAGCGGTGCCATACAGGAGACTCCCAAGTGGCAGCCGCATAAGGCGAGACCCATCATCACGATTATGGATTAGCCCATATACAGACATCGAGTATCACCCGTATCATCATCAAAGTACAACAATTAAAAAAGAAAAAGCATGAAAAAGAATTTGTTTCTAATGTTGGGACTTGGAGCCATGCTCCTCACGTCCTGTGACCAAGACATCGTCAATGAGATTTACCTGCCCGGTGGCGGAGGTTCTGTGGTCGTGACCGACAGCACATCAACCAAGCAGCTTCAGGTATTCACCAATCTGGAGATGCTGCAACCTGCCGTTTCCACACGAGCCGTTGACAACCAGTGGGAACTCAATGATATGATTGGCATCTCTTCCACAGGGATGATCAACAATATGAAGTTCACCCGAAGCGGCGGCACGAATCAGTTTGTGTCAGCCAACAAGGTGTTTTTCACGGACACAGACACTCACACCTTCAATGCCTACTATCCCTATACGGCAAATCCTACCAACGACCTCATAGAGTTCCAAGTGCCGGAGGCAGCTGTACAGAGTGAGCAGAAGGTCAATGATTTTCTGTTTGCCAGTGGAGCGGCATCATACGCCAATCCGAGCCTTACATTGAACTTCACCCATCAGATGGTGCGTGTCATCATCAAGGTCTATACCTCACCAGAATACGGTTTCACCACCAATGATTTTGCAGGAAGCCTACTCACGTTCGTCGGTTATTTTGACAGCGGTACTTTCAACATCAAGACCGGAAAGGTAGAATGCAGTGACGAGTCGGTGACGACCTATTATTTCGGCGACCCACAAAGTGACCACATGGAATATACGCTTTATGTTCCTGCACAGGTTATGCCAGACATGACATTGCAACTCAGCAATGGGGAGAACTTCGTATTCCTCACAAACGACACGTGGAAAGCGGGTCATTCCTACAGCTATTCATTGAAGCCTGTACGCAACACCTTGGAGGTCATATCTGCAACTATTTCTCCGTGGACAGTAGAGTCTGAGAAGACCATCAACGGCTACGAATAAAACTCATAAGAGGATTGGAGGGTGTCCACCGTGGCATCCTTCATCTTTTCTCATTATCACCCAACATCATCGTAAAGTAAATGGAAGAAAGCAAAGAGTTACAGGGTTTTTACAAGATATTCAGGGCGGTGATTTATGTCTCCATCCTGATGGAGTTCTTCGCCTACGCACTGGAGCCGGAGCAGTTGGACTTCTTGGGCGGCGTAGTGACGGATATCCACACTCGCATCAAGCGGTGGATGATTTACCATGACGGCAACCTCGTGTATAGCAAGGTGGCTACGTTCCTGCTGATATGTATCACCTGTGTGGGAACGCGCAACAAGAAGCATCTGGAGTTTGACGCTCGCAGGCAGGTGCTCTATCCGCTGCTGTCGGGAGTGCTGCTGATTGTGCAGTCCGTATGGCTGTTCGGTCATTCGATAATGCCCTGTTTCTATACCCTCCGTTTGAACACTTGGCTCTATATGCTCACTTCCATCGTCGGTGTCGTATTGGTGCATATCGCCCTCGACAATATCTCTAAGTTCCTGAAGGAAGGGCTGCTGAAAGACCGCTTCAACTTCGAGAATGAGAGCTTTGAGCAATGCAGGGAGTTGCAGGAGAACAAGTACAGCGTGAACATCCCTATGCGCTATTATTACAAGGGCAAGTTCCGCAAGGGATGGGTGAACATCGTCAATCCGTTCCGTGGCACATGGGTTGTGGGTACTCCTGGTTCTGGTAAGACCTTCTCCATCATCGAGCCGTTTATCAGGCAGCACAGCGAGAAGGGCTTTGCCATGGTGGTGTACGACTATAAGTTTCCCACTCTCGCCACCAAACTCTACTATCATTACTTGAAGAACAAGAATGCCAAGGACAGCAAGATGCCCCATGGCATGAAGTTCAACATCATCAACTTTGTGGATGTGGAGTATTCGCGCCGTGTGAACCCCATCCAGTTGAAGTACATCAACAACCTTGCCGCAGCGAGCGAGACCGCCGAGACCCTGCTTGAATCCCTGCAAAAAGGCAAGAAGGAAGGCGGCGGTGGCAGCGACCAGTTCTTCCAGACCTCTGCCGTCAACTTCCTTGCCGCCTGCATCTATTTCTTCTGCAACTACGGCAAGGAGCCCTACGACAAGGACGGAAAGATGCTGATTGCCGAGCGGCGTGAAGACCCAAAGACGAAAAGGCTGATACCCACAGGACGGGTGTTCGACCATTCGGGCGCGGAGGTGCAGCCCGCTTATTGGTTGGGCAAGTACAGCGACATGCCACATATCCTATCGTTCCTCAATGAGAGTTATCAGACCATCTTCGAGGTACTTCAGACCGACAACGAGGTAGCCCCCTTGCTTGGCCCGTTCCAGACTGCCTTTGCCAACAAAGCCATGGAGCAGTTGGAAGGTATGATTGGCACGCTACGTGTCTATACCTCCCGTCTCGCCACCAAGGAATCTTACTGGATATTCCACAAGGACGGCGATGACTTCGACCTGAAGGTCAGTGACCCGAAGAATCCAAGTTATCTGCTCATTGCCAACGACCCCGAGATGGAGAGCATCATCGGTGCACTGAATGCCTTGATTCTCAACCGCCTTGTAACGAGGGTGAATACAGGACAGGGCAAGAACGTTCCTGTCAGCATCATCGTCGATGAGTTGCCGACCTTGTATTTCCACAAGATAGACCGACTGATAGGCACAGCCCGAAGCAACAAGGTGAGCGTGGCACTTGGCTTTCAGGAACTTCCGCAGTTGGAAGCCGATTATGGCAAGGTGGGTATGCAGAAAATCATCACCACCGTGGGCAATGTGGTGAGCGGTTCGGCAAGAGCCAAGGAAACCCTCGAATGGCTGTCGAGTGACATCTTCGGTAAAGTAGTGCAACTCAAAAAGGGCGTGACCATCGACCGTGACAAGACCTCCATCAACCTCAATGAGAATATGGACAGCCTGGTGCCTGCAAGCAAAATCTCCGATATGCCCACAGGTTGGATATGTGGACAGACCGCCCGTGACTTCGTAGTCACCAAGACCGGGATGAACGGAAGCATGAACATCCAGGAGAGCGAGGAGTTCAAGACATCCAAGTTCTACTGCAAGACCGACTTCGATATGACGGAAATAAAGAAGGAGGAATCGGAGTATGTCCCTCTCCCTAAGTTCTATAAGTTCAAGTCGAAAGAAGAGCGAGAGCGCATCCTCTACAAGAACTTCGTTCAGGTTGGGGAGGACGTGAAAGCCATGATTAAAGAGATTCAGCAGTTCCGCACTATGATGTAGTGATATTGATTAGAGTGCGGTGAGACATCGCACCTCCTATATAAAATAATGTAATGAGAAGATACATCATCGTACTATTGAGCATGTTGGCCATCTGTAGCGTGCCCTGTCAAAGCCAAACCATTGACAGGGCACTGTTTGAACGGATGGTAGCCATTACCAAACACTTCGAGGGTTGGCACGACCCAAAGACCACACCGGGCTATGTGGGCTATGGTCACCAGCTACAGAAGGGAGAGCGTTTCCCGAAAACACTGACACGTCAGCGTGCAGATTTGCTGTTACGGACAGACCTCCTCCGGCACCTGCGCCTATATGCCCGTTATGGCAGGGATGCTTATCTGCTTGCCACCCTCTCGTACCAGATTGGACCAGCCAAGTTGTTAGGCAATGGACGATACCCGAAAGCGTCCCTGCTCACCCGATTGGAACGTGGCGACAGGGACATCCTGCCACTCTATCTGAGCTATTGCAAATGGAGGGGAAAAGCAGTGGCATCCATTAGGAAACGGAGGTGGGTGGAATATCAGCTGTTGTATGCCGAGCGGTGAGGCACCATCCCTCCTATACCTGTTTGTCTGTCACTTATATTATATATAAAGGTAATAATTGCAATTTCAATGTTAAAGTCAGAGCATTATGGCATCCATCAAATTAAAGTTCAGAACATCATCTGTTCAAGAGAAAGAGGGTCGCCTGTATTATCAGGTGATACACAATCGTGTGGCACGTCAGATCCATACAGAGTACAGAATCTATTCCTCAGAGTGGGATGCGGACCATTCAAACATCATTTTGCCAACTTCCGTCACTCCACAACGTCAAGCCTATCTTCTTTCCTTGAAAGATACATTGGATGCTGACAGGAAGAAACTGCTGTTGGTCATTGCACGGTTGGACAAGGAAGGGCAGTCATATACAGCAGACACCGTCGTTGACAACTTCCATGAGGGAAAAGAATTACATGGCATTATCGGCTATACGCTGGAGTTGAACGAAAAACTGAGACGCATCGGCAAGAAGCGGATGGTAGCAAGGTACAAAACCACCCTCAACAGCCTCCAGCGTTACCTGAAAGGAGGCGATGTGCCATTGGAGGAAGTCGATGGGACAACGATACAAGGCTATGAACAGTGGCTGAAAGACAGCGGACTGTGCCGCAACACCACCTCTTTCTACATCCGCAACCTGCGCACCATCTACAATCATGCCGTAGATGACGGACTGGTCATCTCTTCCTCACCGTTCAAGCATGTATATACCGGCATCGACAAGACCGTCAAGCGGGCACTCCCCTTGGAAATCATCAAGCAACTGAAAGAGCTGGACTTGAGTCTGAACCCCCGTTTGGAGCTTGCAAGGGATATGTTCCTGTTCAGTTTCTATACCCGTGGGATGTCGTTCATCGATATGGCACAACTTACACCAAGCAATCTGCATGGCAGTACGCTCATTTACCGCCGTCAGAAGACCTCACAACAGTTGCACATCAAATGGGAACCTGCCATGCAGGAGATAGTGGCGAAGTACAAAACAGATGATTCTCCCTACCTGCTCCCTATAGCAAAAGGAGAGGGAGCCATATTCTGGAGACAGTACAAGAATGCCTATAGCCGTATCACCAAGCAGTTGAAGAAAATCGGAGAAATGATAGGCCTGTCCGTACCCCTGACCACCTACGTAGCCCGCCACTCCTGGGCAAGCATAGCCAAGAGCAAGAACGTGCCCGTATCTACTATCAGCGAGGCATTGGGGCATGACTCCGAGAAAACCACACAGATATACCTCTCCTCATTGGACACCTCTGTCGTTGACAACGCCAACAATCTCATCATCAATTCTCTTTAGGAGGTGCAGCGTCTCACTGCACCTTTATTTCAATATTTATAACTATTGTATTGCGGTGTGATACCGCAACTATAATAAAAAAGTCGGGGATTGTTGAGCAAAAAGGTGTTTCTCTCTTTAAGAGAAACTCTTCGGGATGCAAAAATATGAAAATAACTCCAATTCACCAAATTATATAGCGACTTTTTTACAAAAATGCTAAAATTTGTTGATTTCCGTCAAGCAATTGTTGAGCAAATATGTCTTTTACGATAAAATGATACCTCAATATCAACTGTTTAGCAAAACGATATTTCTCTTAAAGAGAGAAACATCTTTTGCATACCTTTTCCGACCGAATTTTTATGTCGTAAAGAGGGGCTTTGCAGGGGGTGGACTCAGAAAGATGAGAATAGATGACTATTGTAGTTGAAACACATAGAAAGTTGCTGATATACAGACCGATACGCATATCGGGATGAACCATGAGTACGTTCTTTTCTCAAAAAACACATGTCAAAACAGTATGGTGAATGTATTGGACAAGGATAAGATACTGTGGTATGTCATGCGGGCCTACAAGAACGAGAATACTGCCGAAGATCGGCTCTCTAATGAAACGTATGGCTTAGAGTATTTCATACCCAAGCAGAAAGTCCTTCGCACTGTCAAGGGCAAGAAAGTCTTTTTCATGGTACCCGTCATCCATAGTCTGGTGTTTGTGCATGCAAGTCATCAGAAGATTGTTGATTTCAAACACAATTATTATTACGACCTACAGTTTGTCACATGGAAAAGTGGCGGAGAACTTGTCTATCTGACTGTACCTGATGAAGACATGACCAACTTCATCAAGGTGTGCAAGCAGGCAGATGAAGAGGTACACTTCTACAAAATCAGCGAAATCAACAAGGAAAAAGATAAAATCAACATTGAAAAAGGTAAAAGAGTAAGGGTACATGGCGGACCGTTCGACCAGGTGGAGGGCTACTTCATAAAAGTGGCAAAAAAGAGAGGTCGGCAGCTTGTCGTCATTATTCCCGACCTACTGGCGGTTTCAGCTGAGGTGAAGCCGGAATATATTCAAATCATAGACTGAGATTATGGAAACACGAATTACCCCCCCGAATTGATTGATACAGAGGGATTAGTACAGGACAGACCGACACAAACGGCCTATTAAAGTTAGATAGAGAATGAGTTTAATTTGGATTGTCAACATCCTGTCGGTATTCTTCCTGTGCGTGTTTTTCGCAGGAATCGTGATACCGCAGATTCTGCTCATCGCCTTCCGCAGGCGACTGTTCGACGAGCCGGACGAGCGGAAGATACATCAGTGTGTAGTGCCTCGCCTTGGCGGTATGGCCTTCAAGCCCGTAGTGTTCTTCTCCTTTGTCCTGCTTTTGGCGGTCAATGTCTCAACCGGACATGATGAGCTGCTTAAGGAAATAGGCGCAGAAGCGTTGCCATTGGCATACGCCTTCTGCGCCATCATCATGTTGTACCTTGTCGGCATTGCCGATGACCTTATCGGTGTGCGCTACCGTGCCAAGTTCTTTATCCAGATAGTCTGCGGCATCATGCTGGTGGCTGGCGGAGTGGAACTGTCCGACCTTCACGGAATGCTGTTCATCCATTCCATGCCGTCGTGGATTAGCATCCCTCTCACCGTTTTCGTTACGGTTTTCATCATCAATGCCATCAACCTCATCGACGGCATCGACGGACTGGCCTCTGGGCTGTGCAGCATTGCCTTCCTGTTCTACGGGATGACCTTCATCTGGTTCCACCAGTATCTCTATGCCATGCTTGCCTTCGCTACTTTGGGCGTACTCATACCATTTTATTATTACAAGGAAATATATATCGAAACCGAACGAATTATCATTCGAAATTTCAAACAGAAGGATGCCGAAGGGTTGTTGGAGTATCTTTCCCATCCGCGTGTGAATTGCTTTGCCGGAGACCGCCTTTGTTCCAGAGAGGCGGCATGGGCATATATGCAGTATTCCCCGAAAGACATGCTGCGCTATGCGGTGAGTCTGAAAAAAGATGACTTTATTATCGGTGACGTGTTCGCTTTGCGTGAGAATGAAGACACTTATAATGTGGGGTGGCATTTCAACAAACGTTTTGAAGGCAAAGGATTCGCTTGTGAAGCGGCAGCCGGATTGTTGGATTATCTTTTCCGAGAGGCGGGCGCACGGCGTATCTATGGATTTGTGGAAGATGACAATATCCGCTCCAAACGCTTATGCGAACGTCTTGGTATGCGCCGCGAAGGATGTTTCAAAGAGTTTGTGACATTCGTAAACAATCCTGACGGCTCCCCAAAATATGAAGATACCTGTGTTTATGCCATTCTCGAAAAAGAGTGGAATACCATCCGTCAGTGGTGACACACCAAACCTATTATGAATTAATACAAAACAAGAAGAAAATATGAACAAGCAATTCATTATCACGAATTTCGCCGCATTTGCTCTCATGCTGTTCCTGCCGACCGGATGCAGGCAGGCGGACGGCAAGCAGGATGCGGTGCAGAGTTATCGGGTCATAAAGGTCGCGGCAAGTCCGGTGGAAATCTCCGAGTCCTATTCCGCCGCCATACGCGGACGGCAGGATGTGGACATCCTGCCGCAAATATCCGGGCGCATTATCCGTCTGAAAGTGAAAGAGGGTGAACGGGTGAAGACCGGTCAAGTATTGGCTGTAATTGACCAAGTGCCCTATCGGGCGGCATTACGCACGGCGCAGGCCAATGTCAGCGCGGCACAGGCAAAAGTGGAAACGGCAAGAATCGAGCTGCGGGGCAAGCAGGCATTGTTTGACGAGAAGGTCATATCCGACTACGAGCTTTCTCTCGCCCGGAACCAACTGGCAGTGGCGTGTGCTGAACTCGAACAGGCAAAGGCACAAGAATCGGATGCACGCAACAATCTCTCCTATACGGAAATCAAAAGCCCGAGCAACGGAGTAGTAGGCACATTGCCCTATCGCATCGGTGCGCTTGTCGGTCCCAATATGGCACAGCCTTTCACGGTCGTGTCCGACAATGCGGAGATGTATGCCTATTTCTCCATTTCGGAGAATATGCTACGGCGATATTCGGCTCGCTATGGCTCGATTGACAGCATGATAGCCGGGACGCCGGAAGTGGGCCTGCAACTCAACGACGGCAGCCTGTACAAGGCGAAAGGACGTATTGAAACCGTAAGCGGCGTGGTGGATCCTGTTACCGGAACGGTACAAATCAAAGCCCTGTTCCCCAATCCCGACCGCGAACTGTTGAGTGGCAGCATCGGCAATGTCATCCTTCAAAACCCGAAAACGGAGGCCGTAACCATTCCCATGACCGCCACCGTGGAACTGCAGGACAAGATTATCGCTTACCGTCTGAAAAACGGACAGGCGGAAGCCGCCTATCTCACGGTGGACCGCCTGAACGACGGCAACCGGTTTATCGTAAAAGAAGGTCTTTCGGTCGGTGACACCATTGTCGCCGAAGGCGTGGGACTGGTGAGAGAAGGCATGAGCATAACCCCTAAAAACGAAACGAAATGAACCTGCGATTTTTTATAGACCGCCCGGTGTTTTCGGGCGTTATCTCGGTGGTGATTGTACTGTTGGGCATGATTTCCATGTTTTCCTTGCCGGTGGAACAATACCCCGACATCGCACCTCCGACCATCAACGTATTCGCAACTTATCCTGGAGCAAACGCTGAAACTGTGCAGAAGGCAGTGATAACCCCTCTGGAAGAAGCCATCAACGGCGTGGAAGACATGACCTATATGACTTCCACGGCATCGAATACGGGCGATGCTTCCATCAACATCTATTTCAAGCAGGGAACCAACGCGGACATGGCGGCGGTAAACGTGCAGAACCGCGTGAACGGCGCGCTGAGCCAGCTTCCGGCGGAAGCCACCAAGACCGGTGTCACCACTGAAAAGCAGCAGAATGCCGAACTGATGACTTTCGCGCTCTATTCGCCCGATGACCGCTTCGACCAGACCTTCCTGAACAATTACTTGAAAATCAATGTCGAGCCGAGGCTGAAACGTATCAGCGGCGTGGGAAAGGCACAGTTGTTCGGTTCCAACTACAGCATGCGACTTTGGCTGCGTCCCGACAAGATGGCGCAATACGGGCTTATCCCCGATGACATATCCACCGTACTCGCACGACAGAACATCGAGGCCGCCACCGGCTCCTTCGGTGCCAATCATCCTACCGCCAATGAATACACGATGAAATACCGCGGACGCTTGTCCGGCGCGGAAGAGTTCGGTGAGTTGGTCATCAAGTCACTGCCGGGCGGCAATGTGCTTCGGCTGAAGGAGGTTGCCGATGTGGAACTGGGCGATGAATACTACAACTATTCCTCCGAAGTGAACGGGCATCCGGCAGCCATGATGCTCATCAACCAGAAAGCCGGGTCCAATGCTTCAAGCACCATCAAGGAGATTCACGAAGTGCTTGACGACCTCAGCCGGGACTTGCCCGAAGGGACGGAATTCGTGGTGCTTACCGATACCAACAAGTTCCTGTATGCTTCCATCAATTCTGTTATCCGGACACTTATTGAAGCGATACTTCTGGTTATCGTGGTGGTATATGTATTTTTGCAAGATATTAAGTCCACGCTTATTCCTACGATATCCATTTTCGTCTCCATTATCGGTACGTTCGCCGTGATGTCCATGATCGGCTTCTCCGTCAACCTGCTCACCCTGTTCGCGCTTGTGCTTGCCATCGGAACTGTGGTCGATGATGCCATTGTGGTGGTGGAAGCGGTGCAGGCGAAGTTCGACGAGGGCTATCAGTCTGCGGTTCTCGCGGCTGATGATGCCATGAAAGGCGTTTCGTCGGCTATCCTGACCTCTACCATCATCTTTATGGCAGTGTTTTTCCCCGTTGCCATGATGGGCGGGACTTCGGGAGCGTTCTACACGCAGTTCGGTATCACGATGGCTGTTGCCGTGGGAATCTCGGCAGTCAATGCCTTCACACTCTCACCGGCACTTTGCGCGCTGCTGCTGAAACCCTATATCGATGAGCAGGGCAACACCAAGAACAATTTTGCAGCCCGTTTCCGTAAAGCGTTCAATGCCGTCTTCGACCGTCTGAGCCGACGCTATGTACGTGGAGTGATGTTCATTATCCATCGCCGATGGCTGTTGTGGAGCATCATAGGCATTTCTTTCGGGTTGCTGGTGCTGCTGGTCAATGTCACAAAGACGGGACTTATTCCCGAAGAGGACACCGGGACGGTCATGGTGAGCATGAACACGAAGCCCGGCACATCCATGGCTCAGACAAGTAAGGTGATGGAGCGTATCAACAGCCGTCTCGACAGCATCGGCGAGATTGAATACAGCGGTGCGGTCGCCGGTTTCTCTTTCAGCGGTTCCGGTCCCTCGCAGGCGATGTATTTCGTGACACTCAAAGACTGGGAGCAGCGTAAGGGAGAGGGGCAGTCGGTCAATGATGTCATCGGAAAGATTTATGCCGCCACTTCGGATATTCCCGATGCCACGGTGTTCGCCATGTCGCCTCCGATGATTGCCGGGTACGGCATGGGAAACGGTTTCGAGCTTTATTTGCAGGACAAGGCGGGCGGAAACATCGCCGCCTTCAAGGAAGAGGCAGACAAGTTTGTCGAAGCCTTGTCGCAGCGACCCGAAATCGGCGAAGTCTATTCCTCCTTTGCCACGGATTATCCGCAATACTGGGTGGATATCGATGCCGCCAAATGCGAACAGTCGGGTGTGTCGCCCGCAGATGTGCTTTCCACATTGTCGGGCTATTATACCGGACAATATGTTTCCGACTTCAACCGGTTCTCCAAGCTCTACCATGTGACCATGCAGGCTCCGGCGGAATATCGTGTGAATGCGGAATCCCTGCACCACATGTATGTGCGTGCCACCGATGGCGGCATGTCGCCTTTGAGCCGGTTCGTGCGCCTGACCAAGACCAACGGCCCGTCAGACCTCACCCGTTTCAACCTGTTCAACGCCATCTCGATTAGCGGGTCTCCGGCTCAGGGCTACAGTTCGGGGCAGGTGCTCGAAGCCATCGGCGAGACGGCACGTGAAGTGCTTCCGTCAAATTACACATACGAGTTTGGCGGCATTTCGCGTGAGGAAAGCAAGACGACCAACAATGCCACGCTTATATTCCTGCTCTGCATGGTTCTGGTCTATCTGATTCTGTGCGCCTTGTATGAGAGCGTGTTCATACCCTTCGCGGTTCTGTTGTCGGTGCCTTGCGGACTGATGGGCAGTTTCCTGTTTGCGTGGCTCTTCGGTCTGGAGAACAACATCTACATGCAGACCGGACTTATCATGATTATAGGCCTGCTTGCCAAGACAGCGATCCTGCTTACCGAATACGCCGGTAAACGGCGGTCGGAAGGCATGACGCTGGCACAGGCGGCATACAGTGCGGCAAAAGTCCGCCTGCGCCCCATATTGATGACTGTGTTGTCCATGGTGTTCGGTCTTGTCCCGCTGATGATGGCGCACGGAGTGGGTGCCAACGGCAGCCGTTCGCTTGCCACAGGTGTAATCGGTGGAATGATTGTAGGTACTTTGGCTCTGTTGTTCCTTGTGCCGTCATTGTTTATTGTATTCCAATATATCCAAGAACGTGTTAAGCATAATTAAATGAAGAAGACAGTAATATATATCATATTGTCGGGATGGATGCTTGCCGGCTGTGGCACATACAGCCGGTATCATCGCCCTGACCTCTCAACGGAGAATCTGTATCGGGACATGCCGGCGGACATTGATACAATGACCATCGCGTCCCTGTCGTGGCGGGAAATGTTTACCGACCCGAAACTCCAGTCCTTGATTGAAACCGGACTTGAACGGAACGCAGACCTCAATGTGGCACGGTTACGCGTGGAAGCGGCAGAAGCCGTCCTGATGACTGCCAGACTATCATATCTTCCATCACTGGGACTGACTGCCGAAGGTAATGCCAATAAACATGACGGAGCAACGGCAAAGACATATAATGTGGGAGCGTCGGCAAGCTGGGAACTGGACATCTTCGGCAAACTTACGGCGGCAAAGCGTGGCGCAGCCGCCGCATTACAAGGAAGCCGTGCCTACCGGCAGGCCGTACAGACACAGCTTGTCGCCACTATTGCAGACAGTTACTACACCCTTGCCATGCTTGACGCACAAATGACAATAAGTAACCGGACTTTGGAGAACTGGCGGACTACCGTACGCACTCTTGAAGCGTTGAAAAAAGTGGGGAAATCAAACGAGGCTGGCGTATTGCAGGCAAAGGCGAACGTGATGCGACTCGAAGCATCCCTGTTATCCATACGCAAGAGTATTTCCGAAACAGAAAACGCCCTGTCTGCGATACTTGCCATGCCGTCACACTCGATTGGACGAAGTGATCTGGCCGAGGCTGCTTTCCCCGATACTGTCTCGATCGGAGTCCCTTTGCAACTGCTTTCCAACCGTCCCGACGTGCGTCAGGCTGAAATGGAACTGGCGCAAGCATTCTACGCCACCAATGCGGCCCGTGCCGCCTTCTATCCCAATATTACCCTCTCGGGAATTCTTGGATGGACTAATAACGGCGGTGGCGTAATCGTAAATCCCGGACAATGGTTACTTAATGCCATCGGTTCCCTGACACAGCCGTTATTCAACCGGGGCGTAAACATCGCCAACTTGAAGATAGCCAAAAGCCGTCAGGAAGAAGCCAAACTGTTGTTCCGGCAATCATTACTGAACGCAGGAAAGGAAGTGAACGATGCTCTGACCGCATGGCAGACGGCAAAATCGCAAATTGAAATCAATGCTCGGCAGGTTGAAACATTATGCGACGCTGTGCGAAAGACAGAATCGCTGATGCGTCATTCCAATACCACCTATCTGGAAGTGCTGACCGCCAAACAGTCTCTTCTCGAAGCGGAAGTGCAACAGTTACAAACTCGTTTTGAACGCATACAAAGTATAATTAAACTTTACCATGCGTTGGGAGGAGGAATGTAACTTTACAAGAATTATAACCTAATACTGAACCATGTTGTGTAATTTTTATATTTCAGTCGTCATAAACTTATAAATAAGTAATTTAGTATGCAAAAATAAATTAAAAAGTCTTCTCTTTTTTTGAAGAGAAGCAACACCTGACCCACTTCGCTACCGAACAGGATGTAGCAGAAGAATTGTTTGAGTTACTCTTAGAAGCGAGAGAACTCTATCTTCAGGATGTGATTTTGAATGGCAAGCGGTATGACCGCTATGTGGATGACTTCATCAACAGTCATCGGTATATCAACTGCAACAGTGCAATTTGCCGAAACTGCCACGAGATGAACATCCACATCGTCAAGGGACTGCTGAACGAATGCGCCCACCTTATCCAGCCTCTTTTTGAGGCATCCGACTTCTCCTTTGAGAAGTGTATGGAGTTACAAAGGAAGTATGACCGCTCGGAACCGTTGCCGCCACCGATCGAACATCATGTAGGTAGGGATATAAAAGCCCCGCCGCTTTCTTTCGGCTGCAATTTCACCCAAGAACAGATGACAGGTATTGTGTCTTGTGCCAATACTTATCATCTGTTTTGCGTTTCAGAGGTTTTCATCGAGGATATGGAAGCTCTCTTTTCCTGCAAAGAGGGCTTTCATATTCGGGTGAATAATCTTCGTCATGTAGTTATCCTTTTCGATGCGCTACTCGAAAACTCCTTCATCCAATCCCGCTGGCAGTCCGTTCTGGACAAAGGGCGGTTCCTGCAATCCAAAGACGGCGCACGGTTCATTACCGCTTCCAGTCTTTCATCGGCACTTTCCGCTGTCAGAAACAACAAGACATCGGTCATCTACAGTATCAGACGAACTATCAGTCAGTTGAAAGAAAGTGTGAACAAATCCATCATGTGAAAGATAAAAGAGTGAGAGTTAGAATGATACTTGCATAGTATCACGCCGATAATTCTCACTCCTTTATCGGCATATCATACCTTTGTCCTCCGTTATCAGCACGTCGATAACGGAGGCACAATCCCATTGTCAAACTTTAATATAAAAACATATGCCGAACAGACTAACTTTCATGGAGCGGATGAGCGAACGGATCACCGCCCTTGAATCGGTTCTCAAAAAGCTGGAACCGGTTGAAAATATCTTGGAACGGATGGATTTGTTGGAGAAAAGCATTTATTCGACAAAACGGGTCTTTACGTTTCAGGATGCCTGTATGTATATCGGGGTTTCCGACAGTATGCTGTACAAACTTACAGCGAACAAAGAGATTCCGCATTACAAGCCGCGTGGCAAGATGATTTACTTCGCCAAGGAGGAACTGGATGAATGGCTTTTACAGAACCATGAACCGACTGCAGACGATGCCATACGCATGGCGACCGAAGCTGCAACGACACAACCATTCTTAAAACAAAGACGTTATGGAAAACGAAAGAAGGACTGATTATAACATAGGTTCAGGACTTGAGGAACATAAGTTGCTGGATATTCTTGCCGCTTCCCAGATCAGGGCGACCGATACCTACGAAACGCCCCCGCAAATCATCTGGATAGACAATTCAACGATAGCCACCCTCGGTAATTTCAGTGCATCGACTGGTAAGGCCAAGTCGAAAAAGACATTCAATGTCTCGGCACTCGTCGCCGCATCGTTGGCCGGGCGGCAGGTATTGAATTACCGGGCGCATCTGCCCGAAGGAAAGCGCAGAATCTTGTACGTTGATACGGAACAAAGCCGTTTTCACTGTCACTCGGTCTTGGAACGCATCTTACGACTGGCAGGACTGCCCACGAAAACCGACAACGAGAACCTCGACTTCATTTGTCTAAGAGAATATACTCCGGCGGTACGTATTGAAGTCATCGACTATGCCCTCCGTCAAAACAAAGGCTACGGTCTGGTCATCATCGACGGTATCCGCGACTTGATGCTCGACATCAATAATGCCGGTGAATCGGTGGAAGTCATCAACAAGATGATGGAGTGGTCTTCCCTGTATGACCTGCATATCCATTGTGTACTCCATCTGAACAAAGGGGACAACAATGTAGCAGATACAGTGAGTGTGGATAGCATAGAATTAGATAACCAATAAATGTTTGAAATGATGGAAAAAGTAAAGGACAAGCAAGAGATGAAGAAGACGCAGGTCTTCAATGTGATAATCCTCGACCGCAGCGGTTCGATGGAATGTATTCGTCAGGCTGCCGTGGAAGGTTTCAACGAGACCTTGGCAGGTATCAAGAAAGCGCAGGAGAAGTTTGCTGAGACACAAGACCATTTTGTGACATTGGTCACATTCTGTAGCTGTGAGACGAAGCACGTGTTTGACAAAACGCCTGTGGCGGATGCCCATCCGCTGAAGATGGAGGATTTCCAGCCCTGCTGCACCACACCGCTGTATGATGCCATGGGCATTACGCTCACCGCTATGCGCAAGCATGTCAAGGAGATTGAGGACAGCGTGGTGGTTGTGACCATCATCACCGACGGCATGGAGAATGCCTCGCACGAGTACAACGGCAAGACCATTAAGGAACTTGTGGAGCGTCTGCGTGGCGAGGGATGGACATTCACCTATATGGGTGCCAACCAGGATTCCGTGGAAGTTGCAATGAAACTGTCTATCCGCAACTCGCGCAACTTTGCATATAACGACCAGGGCACACGTGCCTCGATGTGCAAGGACACCAGCACCCGCATGAACTTCTTCTCACGTCTCTCGTGCATGAAGATGCAGGAGGCAGACGGATGCGCAGCACCTATGTCGGCAGAGGAGCGGCACAACCTATATACCAGTATGGCAGACGAAGCTTTTGATGAGGAGGAAGGAAAATGAAGACTAAGATAACATCAATGAAAAGAGCTTTCATCCTGTTCTGGCATGGGTTGACCGCCCTCATCGCTGGCATTGCTAACTGGTTCACGGTGATATTGGGCATGAGGGATGACTCCAAGTATGGCAAGATCCTCCGTCGAACGGTGGGCAGTTGTTTTGCGTTCCTGATGCTGTTGCTGGCCATAGCCGCAGGTTGGGATTTCTGTCGTACAGCCTGCTATAGATTGGCGTTGGACAAGCATTTTGATGACTCGTATTACGATACGCAGTACATCTCCCGCAATGTCACCTATTATACCTACTACGACGAGGATGGCTATCTGAAGACCTCTGACGGCAAGAAGACCATTACAGGCATCAAGTGGATAGCCAAGCCACTGGGTATGGACTCGCTGATATGCTACAGTGACGGCAAGAAACGCGGCTATTTCAATATGTTCACAGGCAAGCCCGTCATTGAGCCGAAGTACAGCCATGCGTGGATTTTCTCCGATGGACTGGCATCGGTGGATGACGGAGGCTGGATCAAGTTCATCGACGCATCGGGAAAGGTGGTGATAGACCCACAGATACCTTATATACCGGGAGCAGAGGGGTATGTGTTCCACAACAACCTCTGTATTGTCCACAATGAACGCCGTGACCGTTTCGGACTGCTGGACAAGCAGGGCAAGTGGGTGTTGATGCCTGATTATTTCTCCATCGAATCTTCCAACAACTTCTGGATTGTCGATAATGGAGAAGGCAAGAGCGTATTGGACAGCACGCTGAATACGGTCATTCCGTTCACGAAAGGTCAAATCTGGGTAAATACCGAATATATCAGTGTCACTCTCAGCAACCACATCATTCAACGTTATGACCATAGCGGTAAGATGATAAATGACTTCTATATCAATGACGTAAGCTATATGACCTATGAGTCTGATGAGTTGCGCTACTCCACCTCAAAGGAGTACAATGAGGAAGGTATACTCACCAGTGAGACGGAAAACAGTGAGCCGTTGCCAGTGGAGAAGATGGCAAAATGCCGGCGTTATGAGGCAGAAAGCGGATGGTATGGACTGATGAGCGCAGACGGTAAGGTAATCACTCCTCCTTCATATTGTAGCATCAAGGCAATCGGATATGATCTGTACCTGTGCAAGGACAATGACGAAGATGGTGTGATACTGAATGGTAAAGGTCAAAGGATTGGTTAGGTTTCAGGATTGGCAATGTTCTCGGCAAACATATTGCTCATAGATGTTTGCTTGATAAGATTGAGCAGGATGGCAGGATTGATGTTCTTGCCATCCTTTTTTAATGTCAAATGAAGATGCGGCCCAGAACTGCGACCGCTGTTGCCTGTCAGGGCAATGATGGTACCGGGATGGACGTGGGTGCCTTTGGTGACGAGAGTTTGGGAGAGGTGGCAATAGCTGACGGTGAAGTCGCCGTGACGGAGGGTGACATAGAGGCCTGAACGTTTGTCCCTGCCTACCTTGATGACCTCGCCGTGCATCATGGCGTATGTGGGTTCGTAATTTGCCTTCAAATCAAGCCCGTTGTGTAGGGCTTTTCTTTTTGTGAATGGGTCACTGCGATAGCCGAAAGGGCTGGTGACAGAGATATGACGGAGTGGACTGACAAGTGCCGGGAGGCGGTCGGTCTGCTCCGTTTGGGTTTGTATTTGGGTAAAGGTAAGAGAGTCTCTCCGCTGATGCGTCGAGCACGGGGGCTGTTGCTCGGGTGTTGTGGACTGCGTCGTTTTTGGCACAACCTTGCGGTGTGCCTTGGTCTGCGTGACGGTGTTGAACTGGGCGAATACTGTCGCTGATGAACAGAATATTGCTGCTATTGTGATGAGTATAAATCGTTTCATGGTGCAAAAGTAACAAGCAATTATTGGACTGGCATAATGAACGAAGGGAAGACAAGAAGATTGTAACATAATATAGCAATCGAGTTTGATTTTTGAGCAGAAATCAAACTCAAATAATAATAATCGTCAAAAGATTGAGGATGTGAGAAGCCATAGAGTGATTGTATATAATAGTAGGAGTAACTTTGCATGAGTTTAATTTTAAATTCAAAGATAAAGTATGAAGCAAGTACGATTTGAAGAGAGCGAGGTGCCTTATCAGACACTGGCTCGTTTTGGTCTCACACAGGAAAAGATTGAAGACCTGCCCTTGTGGGCATTGGAAGAAATTGGTCAGGGACGACGTTCGCCGTTGCTGCCCATTCAGGTGACTAATGATGAGGGCGAGACGTTGAAGAGCCGCACCCGATTTGCGTTAGTCCGTATGGAGGACGGCAAGGTGGATGTGGTGTTCTATCCGCAGTTGGAGAAGTCACCGTTGGAGGCTTTTACTCAGGAACAGCAGGAGGACTTGCTGGCTGGAAAGGCTATCCTTGCCGACGTGAAGGATGCGGAAGGCAGAAGCAGCAAGGCTTTTGTGCAGATTGACCCGGAGACCAATCAGGTGATGTCCGTGCCTACGCCTGTCATCGGGCGCAACTTGGAGGTGCTGAAGGATGAGCTGAACCTGAGTTCGGCAGAACTGACAGTTATGCAGAAGGGTGAGCCGCTCACGCTCATCATGGAGGATGAACAGGTGACGGTGGGTATTGACCTGAACGACAAGACCGGAATAAGGATTAATCAAGGCGACAGTCAGAAGTGGAAGGAGAACACCAAGCGAGAGTGGGACAAGTACACCTTTGGGTGTTACGGTTGTTGGGTCATGGACAATGACGGAAATCTTGACTATGTGCCTGAAGAGGAATATACAGAAGAATTATGGAATGAACAGAAGAAGAATGGAGAACGCAACCGCGCCTCTTTTTCCATGCACAAATAATCTACACATAATATAATAAGTATATGGCAGCAAACAAATATTATCCAGAGGATGTGCTCGTAGAGAAGATGCAAAGCGGCGAGTACGGTTGGTTGGAGTATGTCAACCATCATTCTGCTGAATGGCAGGAAGAATACGAAAGCTATTGTCTGAAGAACGGACTCTGCATTTGTGAAGAGAGTGCGGAGAAGTTTGTACATCACAAGGATGAGGAACTGGAAAAGGCGATAGAGAACGGAGAAGCTTGATAAATGAAGAGTGAAGAATAAGTATGGCGATAAGAAAGAATACGAATCCCCAACAGATGGACCTGCAACCAGAGATGCGTGACCTGCTCATGCGCAATGGTATGCAGGCACATGTGGTGAGCAATGGCAGCGGCTATCAGCTTGTGGTGCAAGGTCACGACAGTCCGCTGCTCACCTATAACATCACCGAGAAGCAGATGTTGGCACTGACCGACTGGGGAACTAATCATGCCAACAAGTTAGCCTATAATACCTTCACAAGTATTGTGGGCAACGACTTCTATATGCCCAAGAACTTCGTCCATGCACGCAATGCCAACGGACGTGTGGCTATGGGGCTGCACGGCTATCGTGTTGGTATCGGCGAGTATGGACGGATGGGGCGCATCGGAATGCCACCACCCTTCTTAGGTTGGACACCACGCAGTCAGGAAGGATTTCATCTTCGCAGAGTTGGAGGACGACTTTTCTTTCCTGAAGCACCGATTGTTCCTGAACGTTGGGACGGCAGGATGAAGCCGGGCGAGTTACAGAGCGGCGGTTACGGGTTCTACTATAGGGGGCAGCAACAGAGTTATAGCCCACAGCAACAGGATGTGCTGAAGGATTTAGAGGCTGTAATCACACCCTCGATCAGCCGTCCGAGAAGCACGGAGCCAGCCAAGCCCTACAACGAACTGATAACCTCGAATGTCTATTTCACCAATGAGAAGTGGCAGGAGTGTCTGGCATCGCATGGCATCATCATTGATGAGAATGCGAAGACGCTGACCATCCAATCGAACAGTGTAAACGCCGACATGGTGTATGACCTGACGGAAGAGGAACTGAAGAAACTTACCTCCAACTCCATCAAGGAAGTGCCCGTCGTTCAACGCTTGGAGCTGCTGAATGGCATCATCAAGGACGACTTTGCCGACAGAATCCTGATGGACACACTCAATAGCAAGGAGCGCATCGACCTGCATCTGCATCCCGAACTTGAACAGGAGTTGCAGCAAAAGCAGCAACAAGACGAGGAACGGTTGCTACCGTTGGAAGAGGAAGAGACTGTCAGAAGGGAAGTGTTGCAAGGCGATGCCATGGTGAGAGGTGAAGACCTTGCCTTGCTTAATGAGAACAAAGGCTGGTATCGTGAGGGAGCGCATGGGCGTGAAGTAGAAATCGGCGACATCGTGGTGGAGAAAGTTCCTCCAACAGAGGGAGATAAGAAAGGCGAAGACAAGTATCGCATGACCGCCATCATCAACGGTGAAGCCATCACGCATGAAATCAAGCAGAAGGACTATGACAAGTTCTTAGCGGTGGATGACTACCATCGCCTGAAACTCTTCTCCAAGGTGTTCAGTGAGGTGGATATGAAGACACGTCCCGAAGCCAATGCCGGACTGGGCACAAAGATACTGGCGGCACTGACGGCAGGAGCGGTCGTTACGGCAGAGGTGGCGCATGACATGAACCACCATCATCACCACCCAGCCCCTGAATTATATACGGAGCATCATGGAGGTCCACGACCTTACTTCAAACCGGGAGTGGATTCACCACAGGAGATTGCGGCAAGGTACTTTGAGGCAGAAGCCAATCAAGTTGCTACAGAGATAAGGCGAGGATATTGAGAAATGAAGAGACCATAGACTCGCCGTTGAAACGACGAGCACGGGGGCTGACGGAGATAACGGAAAGCCCGGATGCCCGACAACGGAATTGTCGGGAACGGTGGCTTTATGTACGACAACATTGACAATGAAGGACAACAAAACAGGAAGATAATATGGTGGAAAAATGGAAAGTGAACGAGTTGACATACGATGACTTTCTGGATAGGTTGAGCATACAGGAAGTGCTGGTGGACGCAGGGTATCATCTGAATAAGAGGGATGGCTTGCGTTATCCTTCGTATGTGCGTACTGACAGTGAAGGCAGACGGGTGCGTGGTGATAAGTTTATTGTCACGCAGAACGGAAAGTGCTGCTTCCAACCGCCGCAGCAGAAGGTGTATAACGTCATTTCGTTCATCAAGGAGCATCCTGAACTATTTTCTGAGAACAAGGCAGGTATGTCTGCTGACCGACTCGTGAACCTTGTCTGCAACCGACTGCTCAACCAACCCATAGAGAACAGGCCTTCGAAAATCGTAGAACCAAGAAAGGACGGAAAGCCATTCAACCTGAATGACTACGACATCCATAAGTTCAATCCGCAGGACAGGGAGACGCAGAAGAAGTTTTATCCTTATTTCAAGTTCCGAGGCATTGACCTCTATACGCAGTATGCCTTTCATCGGCATTTCTGTTTGGCTACCAAGCATCGTACGGATGGGCTTACCTTTGCCAATCTTGCCTTTCCGCTTGTATTGCCCAATACACCCGACAAGACCGTAGGTTTTGAGGAACGAGGGCGACCAAAGATAGATGGCAGTGGCGGTTACAAGGGCAAGGCAGAAGGCAGCAACAGCAGTGAAGGGCTGTGGATTGCCAATCTGACGGGCAAACCGTTGGAGAAAGCAAGCGAGATAGTATGGTTTGAGAGTGCCTACGATGCCATGGCAGAGTATCAGATAAATCCTGTGAAGATGGTGTATGTATCTACGGGCGGTACACCCGCCGAGGGGCAGATGCGAGGACTCTTGTCTATTACACCCAACGCACGGCACTATTTGGGCTTTGACAAGGACGATGCCGGACGGCAGTTTGTGGCAAACTTCAGGAAGGTGGCAGCAGAAATGGGCTTCCGTCACGAGAACGTGCAAGCCTACCATCCATTGGGCTGCTACAAAGACTGGAACGATGCGTTGCTCAACAAGAAGTCGGCTGACCTGATTGCAAAAGGCGAACCCGACACATTCGACTATGCCGAGTTCATCGCAGCCGGCAAGGCAGAGAAACAAAGGGAAAAAGAAGAAAAGAACACTTATCATAGAAGCGTATGAGAAAAGAAGACAATAGCATCATCACCTTGCGACCCAGCATCGGGCAGTATTTCATCAACGAGCTGCCACTGTTGCTGTTGTGCGTGGCAATGCTCCTGATGGGAGGGTTGCCTGATTGTGCATATAGCACCCTGTTGCTGGTGCTTAGTCTTTTGTCCTCCCTCTGTTTGCTCTACCGATTCATCTATCTGAGGAGCATCCGTTACCATATCGGGAGCGAGCAACTCATCTGTGAGCATGGTGTGTTTCAGCGGAGCGTGAACTACATGGAGCTGTACCGGGTGGTGGACTTTGCGGAGCATCAGACCTTGATGCAGCAGTTGTGCGGACTGAAAAGCGTGACCGTGCTGTCGATGGACAGGACGACACCGAAACTGGATATGACAGGCATCAGCAAAAGCTATAATGTGGTGAGTGTGATACGAACAAGAGTAGAGACGAACAAACGAAGAAAGGGTGTGTATGAGATTACGAATAGATAAGATTTGGATTGTTGTCGTGGCATTCGTACTGAGCGTGCCGTCAGCCCATGCACAGATTGTGACAGCCAACCCGTTGGAATGGATGGCATTGGCAGAGGGCAACGAAGCCATCAACGGTGAGATAGAGAAGGAAATCAAGGGTCAAACAAAGATCGCCCTGTTGCAGAACACCATCGCCGCAGAGTTCACCAAGATACACGAATGGGAGAAGAAGTACAACAGTTATCTGAAGACCGCCAGCGGTTATGCTTCTTCCCTCAAAGCCTGCACCTGTCTGTACGACGATGGCGTGAAGATATTCATCACCTTGGGCAAGATGCGCAAGGCCATCAGCAACAATCCGCAAGGCATCGTCGCCACCCTCTCGATGAACAACCTGTATATGGAGACCGCCACCGAACTGGTGTCCGTCTTCACCTTGCTGAAGGATGCGGTGGCCAAGGGAGGCACGGAAAATATGCTGACTGGTGCGGAAAGGAGCAAGACGCTGTGGGCACTGAACGACAAACTGAGTGCCTTCAGCAAGAAGCTGCATCGGCTCTACCTGTCTATACGCTATTACACCTTGACCGATGTGTGGAACAGCGTGACGGCAGGCATGATAGACCGGAGCAATGGAGAGATAGCCACCCAAGCCCTTGGAAGATGGCGCAGAGCAGGACGTATGACCATCAATGATTAACGATAAAGGAATCAGACATGAAGTATATCATATCAATTGCCATTTTTATGTTTGTATCATCCTTTGCAAGAGTGCAGGCGCAGAACGACCCGACTCTTGCGGGGATGATTCTAATGTACACCAACAAGGCAGAGAAAGAACTGAAGAACCAGGAGAAGGTTATGCTGCTGCAATCCACCGGCCATATCTGGACCAAGGAGGAAGTGGAAGCCACTACCAACCTGCAGCGGGAGTTCAACAACTATCTGGATTCCTTCCGTTCCATCGTCAGCTATGCCGCACAGATATACGGTTTCTATCACGAGATAGGTCAGTTGGTGGACAATATGGGAGGACTGGTGGCTCAATTAGATGCCCATCCAGCCAACGGACTTGCCGTAGCCCTGTCTGCCAAGCGCAACAAGATATACCGCGAGCTGATTATGAACAGCATCGAGATTGTGAATGACATCCGCACAGTATGCCTGTCGGGCAACAAGATGACCGAAAAGGAGCGTGTGGAGATAGTCTTCGGCATCCGTCCCAAACTGAAGAAGATGAACAAGCAGTTGAAGCGACTGACGAGGGCGGTGAAATACACCACAATGGGCGATGTTTGGATGGAGATAGACGAAGGATCAAGACCCGCCAAGGCGAACAAAGCCGAGATAGCGGCTGCTGCTAAGAGGCGGTGGAAACAGGTGGGGAAAAACGTAAAGCCGTAAAGGGCTGGACACTGAAACCCGACAACAAAATTGTCGGGCACGGTGGCTCTTATGACAACAACAGAGACAACCGATACAACAATCATCATAAAAAAAGAGATATGGGATTTTGGAGTTCATTATTGAAATATGGTGGCAAGGCGGCACGAGGTACCGGCCATGTCATCGGAGCAACTGGCAAGACCTTAGGCAGCGCAGCACTCCACCCGCAACGCACCCTTATGGGAGCCGGCAAGGCTATGCAGACAGCCGCAGTAGGTAGTGCCGCAGGCTATGTGACATGGGAAAAACTGACCACAGACAAGAGCGTGGCACGCATTGTGGGTGACGCTGTCATCGGCGAGAATGCCACGGAAGCGGTGGAACAAACCGCCAACGACGTACAGCGTCTGACGGGCAAGGCTGGTGAAGCCGTAGATGCGGTGAACACTGTAGCCGGAAAGATGGACACCCAGTTCAGTGGTATCAGTGACTTCTTCAGGAATATGTTCGGTGGCGGAGGATGCGACATGATAGGCAATCTCTTTGGCAATATCGGCAAGGGCAACGTGTCGGGTATGAGCATCGTCGGACTGGTGGCTGCCGCCTTCATGGTATTCGGACGCTTCGCTTGGATGAGCAAGATTGCAGGTGCGCTGCTTGGAGCGATGATTATCGGGAACAACTCTAAGTTGGCACAAGCCCTGCCTAACGGAGGCGGCACGTCTTCGCATGGGCAGAACATGGAAGAGGCAGAGACACAGAACAGAGGAATGAAACGATAACCAATATACAGCGATATGAGATATACAGAAGAAATGATACTACGCTCATCAAGCGGCTACTGTATGCCGTTCGAGGAGCCAACAAAGCAGGACGTGCAGATGTCCTTGGGTTACGGAGAGCAGAAGCACCCCGTGACGGGAGAAACATTCTTCCATCACGGCATAGACTTCTCGGTGAACCACTACCTTCTGTCGGCGGTGGCCACAGGAACCGTGTCAGCCATCGGGTCGGACGCTGAGCATGGCATCTACCAGACCATCCGTTATGGCAAATATGAAGTAACATACAGACACCTCTCCAATGTCTTCGCCAACTTCCCCCAAAGCGTCAAGGCCGGTCAGACCATCGCCATCAGCGGTGACCTGCTGCACATGGAAGTGAGGTTTGACGGAGAGGAAATCAATCCGTTGGAGTTCCTCACCATGCTTTACGGCAATATCAAGGCATTGGAGCACAATTCCCAAATGGGCATCAATGAACTGGACATGAACATCCCTTCACCCTACGACACCGACCGTCAGGAGATAGAGACGCTAATGCTTCGCTTCCTCCCCTCCTATTTCGAGGACCTGCAGCAGGGAGCATACTCTCTGCCCGAGCATACGGAGCAGTCGTTGAGAAACATCTTCTCGTTGGGAGCGAGCAAACATTACTTCTACGAGACCATGCCGAGCATGGCTAATCCCTTGGGCATCGATGGTCGCTGTATGCCGCTGGCGGCCAAGGTGCAGAACCTGCTCATTGCCGACTTTCTCAACTATCTTGCCATGCGACATCAGGTATATCTCTCCACTATGGACGAGGTATTAAAAAAAAACTCCAAGAGCAAGCCCTGACGCATGACGGCATCATCGATCCGCTTGCCGACTTGGACGTGGATATCCAGAGCTTCGACATACCGAGGATGGTGAGTGTCTATCCCGACCGGGCTGGCGTGAGATGGTGGACAAAGGCATGGTTCAATGGCAAGGAAGAGGGAGAACCCTCCGTGGAGATAGAGGAACGCATGGCCGTGCTGTTCATCCACCGCAAAGTGGACAAGGACGAATGGTTGGAGGAACACTATCCCAAGCAGATGGAGATATATCACAACGCCATCGAGCAAACAAAGGAACAGATATTACAGCAGTATAATATATAAAAAGGTATATGGCAGTAAAGAACAGTCAGCGATTCGCAGAGATAGAGCGTCTGATGGGCGACTATTTCGGGTGTCACCTTGCCCCCGTGATGGGGAGGGTACAGCGGGACTTGTCCAACAGACAGGCAGACGAGATGCGGGCCTACTCCAACAGTACGGCTGGCATCCTACGCTCATTGGCCACTGCCAATATGCCTGGTGATGACCCATATGCCACGCTGAGGATTACAGGCGAGTGGAACAGCAAGACCACCGAAGACTATCTGGCGATGTGCAAGGAGGCTATTGTCGGCAACAAGGACATGCAGCGTGACCTTGCCGTGATGGCTGAGGAATGGCGCAAGGCGGTGGTGACGGAGATAGGACGAGAGCGGTACGATACACTCTCTAAACAACTCGGTTGTGATTTGGCATACGCCTATATCGACCACCGCATGGAGCAGCTGATGATAGAGAAACTGGTGAAAGACCGTATGCCCAAAACCTCTGCCGACTATATCATCCGCAAGGCGGCACAGAGCAGTCTGTTCGGTCTTCCCTACGAACTGAACAAGTCACCGCTTGCCGCAGAAATAGAAGCCAAAGGGGAGGCATCCTATAAGCCCTCTCGGACAGAGAAGGCTGCCGGATGGGCTGCCGGAGCAAGTGCCGATGCCGTGGCCATGGGAGGTATCGGCTCTTGGGCAACCTTCGCCAAGTTTGTCGGCATCGATATGGTGATGAATGTCGGCATGGAGCACCTAAGCAAAAAAGGCAGCAGCCAAGAGGTCAGTGTCGAGGAATGTATCAGCAAAGGCGTTTTTGGAACGGACACCAACGTCTTCGCCTCATTCCGCAAGCAGGCAAAGGTCATCAAGAACCACGAGAACAGCTATATCAAGGCTACCAACAGCCATTTCAAGAATAAGATTCCCACGAGCAATATCACATTTATGGATTGGACGAAACAAACCGAGCAGACCTCCTTCCCATGGAATAAAGGTACGTTCCTTGATCCTCAGAGAAGCGAAGCTGCCAAACGTACATGCAAGTACAAGGATGTACCCTTGATAGTTGCGCCTGGACAGGAAGACGAGTATCTGGAGGTTAAGGCGAGGCAGGATGCAGAGGCTGAGAAGGAGAAGAAAGCAGAACCGCGGGAAACTCCTGATTCATCGACTGAAGAGGCAACACCATCTGTAGCCCAACAGGAGGAAACGGCTTTACAAACAAATGAAAACGGATGGGACGGGCTATTGCAGAGTTTCGGACTGAACGGCTTTTCAGACATTGGCAAAAACCTTGGCTATGTGTTGGCGATGCTGCCCGATGTACTGGTTGGATTATTCACGGGCAAGACCAAGTCGCTCAATATGGACAATAGCCACCTTCCTTTGGCCTCCATTGTGGCTGGAATGTTCGTAAAAAATCCCATACTGAAGATGTTGCTGATGGGTATGGGAGGTGCCAATCTGCTCAACAAGGCGGGACATGAGGTGCTGGGCAGGAAACAGCAGGAAGGTATTGCGCCTACAGTTAGTCCTGCTGCATCTCGCATTCAGTACCGCCAATATCCTGATGAACCACTCAATCCTCGTATCAGCAACCCGATGCTGCAAGGGCGGTGTCTCGTTGCCAACATCGACCATGTACCTTGTACCATTCAACTGCCTGACAGCGTGATTGGGGCGCATCAGTCGGGGGCATTGCCGCTGAATACGCTGGCTAACGCCATACTCGCCAAGAACGACCAGATGCGGCAGGTGGCAGCGGTGCAGTATGAGGAGCAGGCACGGGAGAGCGTGGTGCGAGCGAGGGGAATACAATAATAAAAAGATAAAAGCATGAAAGAGAAATCAGATTTTGAGAAGCGGGCGGCAGAGAAACAGGTGTCGCTGCTCATTGAGGCACTGACCAGTGCGGTGAATGCCAATGGACATTGGCTGAACGCCAGCGGCAAACTCTATCCGAAACTCTATCCCAAGGGCTTTTCGGTCAGTCCGTTCAATGCCCTTGTCCTTGCCCTTGACTCCGATGCCAAGGGTTGCAAGAGCAACCTGTTTACGCAGTTCTCCGAAGCGAAGGCACGGGGTGAGAGCGTGAGGGAGCATGAGAAAGGTGTGCCGTTCCTGTATTACAACTGGAACAAGTACGTCAACCGCAACCATCCCGATGATGTCATCCCCAAGGAGGCATACGCAGAGTTGTCGGAGCAGGACAAGCAGCAATACAAGGGAGTGAAGAACCGTGAGATACGTGTGCTCTTCAATATCGACCAGACCCTCCTGCCCATGGCCAACGAAACCGCCTACACTACGGCCTTGAAGAAAGACGGCACGATGGAAAACAGAGGTTATGGCGACAAGGAGGACAAACAGTTGCATGGACGTGTCAGCGGATTCCTTCAGAAGATGAAAGACAACCTCGTGAATGTCCGTCAGGACGGCACGGGCGTGGCTCACTACGACACCGAGAAGGATGTCATCTACCTGCCCCGACAGCGAGACTTCGAGCACTACAATGACTATGTACAGGAGATGATGCGCCAGTTGGTGTCTGCCACCGGTCATCAGCAGCGGTTGGCACGTGAAGGTATGGTGATGAAGAACGGCAAAGCCCCGTCGGAGGATGCCGTGAAGAAGGAACGTCTCATCATGGAGATTGCTTCGGGTGTGAAGATGCTCGAACTGGGACTGCCCGCCCGTCTGTCAAAGGACAGCCTTAGCATGGTGGACTATTGGACGAGGGAACTGAAGGAAGACCCTTGTCTGATTGATGCCATCGAGAGTGAGGTGAACGGTGCGCTGAAGGTGTTGAAGAAAGCCGAACTGGGTGAAAAGGTGGAGTATGCCACCGACCAGCATCAGAGAGAGACGGCGCAGATACAGGGACAGTTGCCCAACCACTACTTCGTGGCAGACGAGATCAAGCAGCATCCCAATGAGGAGCAGCGTACCGTGGTCATCGTGCGAGATGATGCCAGCAAGACCGCCGATGTGGTGCTGCCACAGGGTGCATCGTTGGAGGTGAACAACGAGATCAAGGGCATGAACAAGCAACGCTTCACCAATGCCTTGCAGAAAGAGGGTTATGACAACGTGCGTTTCTACAATCCCGACGGAGCCTTGGGCTTCCGTCCCGACGACAGTTATTTCGCCGACAAGAAAATCACGGTATCAAGACTGCGCAACTGGTCTATCGAAGACCTATCCTCGTTGGATGCTTCTGAGGCCGTAACCCACAGCCGTGACATCGGTTTCGACAATGTGCAGTTGGTAAAGGATGACAAGGAGCGGTGGGCATTGTACATCAAGCCCGAAGGTAAGGAGGGCTTTGCCGTCTATCCCGACAAAGGAGACCTCAATCATTTCTTCACCACCTTGAAGCAGTCGATGGACAACATCGAGCGTGTGCGTGAGGAACTGGCACAGAAGTATTATGCTATGGCAGAGGCGAAACCCGACCTGAAGGTGGACATCTTCGGAGGTAATGAGCAGGAGGTTGATTTGAACCGCATCCAGCGTGTGGCAGTATTCCGTGCCAAATCGGGCGAATGCCTGTGTGCAGCCACTATTGACGGCAAGAAGTTGCAGCCGAGAAGTGTCAGTCCGTCACAATGGCAACGATTGTGGGTGGCTCCTGACAGGGATTCCTACAAGCAGAACCTTGCCGCCTCGCTGTTTGCTGATGTATTGCAGAAAGACAACAATGTCGAGCAAAGTACACAAGAGAAGCAAGAAGAAGCGACGGAGGTGAAGCAAGCGGAGACGGCAATTGTCGATAAGCATGATGAACAGAAGGAAGTGGTACTTAAGGAAGATAAAAGCTCTGAACAAAGGGAAGAGAAGAAACAAGAGGAAAAGAAAGAAGAAAAGAAGGATGAAAAGGCTGTCAAGGCTGCTATCTCTCCCCTTGTCCAACAATATCTTGACTTGAAGAAAAAGCATCCTGATGCCATTCTTTTGTTTCGCTGCGGAGATTTCTATGAGACCTACAAGGATGATGCGGTGAAAGCATCCAAGATATTGGGCATCACGCTGACGAAGAGCAACGGGCGCAAGGATGATGAAGGCAAGCCATTGGCAATGGCAGGATTCCCATATCATGCTCTCGATACCTATTTGCCGAAACTCATTCGTGCGGGAGAACGGGTAGCCATATGTGACCAGTTGGAAGACCCTAAACAAAAGACAGTTGCAAAGCGTGGAATTACGGAGATGGTGTCACCTGGACAAGAGACAGGAAAGCCGATGGCACAGGAGAGTCAGGAAACAGAACAACACACCAGTCTAAGGAGATAGGCGTATGGGAAAGAATGCAGCGTATGCCGCACAATATGCGGAGGAAGCCAAAGAGCAGATGCGGAGGTATGGGATTCCTGCCTCCGTCATCTTGGCGCAAGCCATTCTGGAGAGTAGCAACGGACAGAGCCAACTGTCTCGCGAGTGCAACAATCACTTCGGCATCAAGGCTACGGATTCGTGGCTGAAGAATGGCGGTGAGTATGGTGTCTATACGGACGACAAGCCTAATGAGAAATTCTGCAAGTACAAAAGCGTGGGTGACAGTTATGAGCATCACTCGCAGTTCTTGAAGCAGAACAAGCGTTATGCGCAGTGCTTCACGCTTTCACCTGACGACTACAAGGGATGGACGAAGGGCATTGAGAAGGCTGGCTATGCCACGGGCGGCGGTTATGCAGCGAGTCTGCAACGCATCATTGAAGTTAACGGACTGGACAAGTATGACCGTGAGGTGATGGCAGAGATGCGGGCAGAAGGTCGGTCGTTCGGGGTGGAGAATAATCCTCGCAGAGAAATGCCTGATGCACATGTACCGCAGTCTGCCGGGTATTCCTTTCCTGTAGAGCGAGAGGAATTTCTCTTCATCACCTCGCCATTCGGCAATCGCCAGGACCCGATGGATGCCACCAAGCAGCAGATGCACAAGGGCATTGACATCAAGACGAACCATGAGGCGGTGGTGGCCACAGAGAACGGCGGCAAGGTGGTGGCGGTGAACCATAATGCGAACACGGCAGGAGGAAAATCCGTCACTGTGGAATACTGCCGTGAGGATGGCAGCAAGGTGCAATGCTCCTACCTACATCTTTCCGACATAGCAGTAAAAGTAGGCGATGTGGTCAATGCCGGACAGAAGTTGGGGGTGTCGGGAAATACCGGCACACGAACCACTGGCGAGCATCTGCATTTCGGAGTGAAGAGCGTATCGGCTGACGGCTCAAAAAGGGAAATGGATCCTTCTGCTTATCTGGCAGAAATCGGACAGAAGGGCAACATCAAGCTACAGGCCCTGCATAACAGCAATGACCTGCTGGCAAAATACAAGAGTGATGTGCCGCAGGAGCAGAAGGTTTCGTCGGAGGACTGGATGAAGAAACTCCTTTCCTCAGAGGACAGCGGTGTGGGTATTTCTGGAACGAATGACCCAATACTCGACATGGCAATGACCACCTTCATGTCGCTGATGATGCTGGCTGCACAGATTGACAGCAAGGATGAGGAACGACAAAAGGGATTCATCTCTGCCATGGCAGCCAACCAGCTTGTAGATCTGACTTCGCTTGTACCAGGCATGAGGCAATGTACCATCGCTGTGGGTGAGAACGGCAAGGCTGTGCTTCATGCAGAGAGCGGTACGGTGAAAATTGACCGTGAACTGACTTCTTCGGAGATGAACCGCCTATCGCTCATTTTGGGCAATGCCAATCTGTCGGAGGAAAGCAAACGGACGAAGATTGCGGGAATGGTGACAGGCATCGTGGCGACACAGCAGGCTTCGCAGAATTTCGAGCAAGGGATGGAGGCTGAGACTCAACAACAAAATCTGCAAAGGAAATGAAAAGGATAGCATGTCATCTGTGTACAGTGTTGATGGGTATGGTAGCACTGGCAGGGCACTTCATGCTTACCCAATGGCTTTTCGGTCAGACCGTGGCCATCATCCATCTCGGCTTCCAACTTATCGTAGCAGCGTGGATGGTCTATGAACTGATACGTGCGCCGGTATATGATGATTGAAAAGAGATTATTGACATTGCGAAGACATTTCACTTGGACCTTGGAGATGTATAATTCAAAAAGTATCGAGCAATGATCAAATGTAATGTAACAGTGTGCGGAACGGTCAGCAAGGTTGCGACCTGCCGCACGAACAAGGAAGGCAAGGCGTTCGTGAGCTTTGCCATGAACGTAGTCATTCCGGCAAAGAGCGGGATTAACAAGACCATCGAGGTGTCGGTCATCAAGGACGGGACACTTACGGAGGTGGGCAGCTGCAACATCGGCGAACGCATCGAGGTAGTCGGTGTATTGGTACCGAGGAAACGGGGCGATGCCCTTTACTTTAACCTGTCGGCAAGCAGTATCAGCCACCAGCCTGCCGAGGCAGAGGACTGCATCAAGGGCGTGATGGAGTTCCGCGGCAAGGTGGGCAAAAGCATTGAGGACAAGACTGACAAGAATGGTGTGCCGTACTGCCAGTTCTCCGCTTTCAGCGCAGAGAAGGTACAGGACGGATTTGAATACATCTGGGTAAGTTTCTTCCTCTTCGATGGCAAACGCGAGACATGGCTGCAACCAGGCGTGAAAGCGAACATCAAGGGCGCATTGTCTGTCAGTGTCTTCAATGACAAGTTGGACTTCTCCTGCCGAGTGTCGGAGATGAGTGAATATGTTCCTCAGCCCTATAATGGTTAATGACTATGGGAAAGCCTTATACTAAAGAAGGTCCGAGTGCCGAAGACAAGGCACTCGACCTGTTTGCCGATATGATGATTGAGCGTATTCAGTCGCTGTCGGGCAAAGACGGATGGAAAAAGCCCTGGTTTACCGAGGGCACGCTGCAATGGCCAAAGAACCTGAACGGAAGGGAGTATAACGGCATGAATGCGTTTATGTTGCTTCTGCATTGTGAGAAGGAGGGCTACAAGATCCCTCGCTTCTGCACCTTCGACCGCATACAACTGTTTAACAAGGCCGGCAAGAAAGACGAGGAGCAGAAGCCTCGTGTGTCGGTATTGAAGGGTGAGCATTCATTCCCCGTGATGCTCACCACGTTTACGGTGGTCAATAAGGAAACAAAGGAGCACATCAAGTGGGAGGACTACAAACTGCTCTCTCAGGAGGAGCGCGAAAAGTACAATGTATATCCAAAACTTCAGACTTACCATGTCTTCAATGTGGCACAAACCAACCTGAAAGAGGTCAGACCAGAGTTTTGGGAGAAACTGGAACAGGAATACTCGATGCCCAAGGTAGAGAAGGACGAGCAGTTTGCCTTTGAACCCATGGATAGGATGATAGCGGACAACCGTTGGATATGTCCCATCAAACCCATGTTTGGTGATTCCGCCTATTTCTCCATCAGCAAGAACGAGATTGTGATGCCGGAGAAAAGGCAGTTCAAGGATGGGGAGTCTTTCTACTCGAACCTTTTCCACGAGATGGGACACTCCACGGGTGCGGAGGGGCAGTTGGACCGCATTAAGCCCGCTACCTTCGGCTCGGCTGAGTATGCACGCGAGGAACTGGTGGCAGAACTGACGGCTGCGCTGACCGCTCAGCGATATGGCATGACGAAGCACTTGAAGGGAGATTCGGCTGCCTATCTAAAGTCTTGGCTGGATTCGCTGAAAGAGTCGCCGCAGTTCATCAAGACCACGTTGCTCGATGTGAAGAAAGCCACCTCGATGCTCACGCAGCATATCGACAAGATTGCGATGGAGATAGACCAGGAGAAAAAGGCTGAGCAGAAGGAAAATGTCGGCAATGAGGAGAAAATGGAGGGAAGTAAGGATGCCGGGCAGGTATATTACGCTTCCGTTGCCTATCTCCAATCAACGGATGACACATCGGAACTGGATAAGCTGAAAGATCGAGGAGACTATGATGGACTGCTGAAACTTGCCAAGGATTACTATGACGGTAACGGCATGGATGAGGAGCAGACCTACAGGAAGCCGTGCCAGAACAGAGGCGATGACCTGCTAATAGAGGACAAGGACTGTGCAGTGGTATATAATGGCAGTGTCGGTGGTACGTATGAGGTGTTCCTAAAGCATACGGAACAGGAGGTGCGAGACCATATCACTCGCTATGGCATAGGACGTGCCAGTGAGGACGTAAAGGCAGTGGCAAGGGAAATGACCGCCGAGGAGTTCTCGGAATTGGCGCAACGAAAGATGCCGATATTCCAAATGCCGAATGGTGGTTTGCTGAACCTGCAATATAACAAGGATAAGGATAGTCTGGATGTGGGGACTGTGATCAATGCAGGACTCTCAGTGAAGCACTCCTTCCCTTTCAGCCACGACCATTCGTTGGACGCAAACATCAGCTCTGCGTATGAGCAACTGCTCGACATGGAGGAGTACCAGAAGGAAGAGGTACAAGAGGAGCACGTTGCCAAGTCCGCTTTCCGCAGATGAGAGTAGTGCCGTAGTATATACTAATCGTAGGCTTTACTACTCATAGTAGGTACTAACAATAGTCAGCCGCAAGGAGTAATGTCCCTGCGGCTGATTTAGTCCTGGAGTTACTTTTGACAGTCTCTTATCCACTCTTTCCAATCTATGTCATCAACAGTTAATTCTTTGGTCTCCCAATCGTAGTCGATGTTTGGCAAATTGGAATATGGGAAATAGATGCTGTACCCGATTTGCCCATAGGAGCAAAATAACGGAGTGACTGCGAGTTCTCGACCATAGTAAGAGGATGGTTGAAGATAGTTCCTCCAACAAAAGCGGTCTCGTTTAATGCTGCGGCAGATATGCCTGATAAGTTGATTGCTGTCCATTATCTTTTGTCTTTGGGTGTTATCATATGATGTTCACTTCTTTTCCATTCTATTCAGGAAAGTCTGTAAATCCTCGTCTGGAATGCTCTTCAGTTTCACCGGCTTGAAGCCGTCCAACTGCTCCACTCGAAATATCGCGTCCACTCCATATTTGGAGCCATCCACCTTTACGCTCTCCATTTCATTGACGGAGGTATAGCCATACTCCGTTTCATGCAGACCGCATACGATGGTGAATAACGTGGTGTCGTTACCTTCCTGTTGCCCTTCAAGTACGAACCAACGGACGTGTCCGATGAAGAATATCGCCACACAAACGGCATCCTTGCCTTTGCCGTCCTGTGAGTAAAGAGGATAGGATTTCAGTCTCTCCTCCAACGTGGGTGTAATCAATCTGCTTGCCATAGTCAATCGTTGTTAAGTATTCTGTAATACATTCTGTTTTCAACAAGGTGTTCGATGGTCTCTGCTGCCAATCGGCACACCCACTCGTCACGCAGGTCATAACGACCTTTTTGATAGTCGTTGGCAAGGCGTTCCAAGAAGGCAAACACCACCTTGCCCTTTTCGTTGATGAGATAGCGATGGTCATCTGCAAGGGCGTTGCCTACCTTGGCGGCTGAACCCATCTGACCGTTTACGAACCGTGAGAAGCACACGACAAATGCCTGCTCGTTTTCTGATAATCTGTTGTTCATATCCTTTGAATTAAGAGTTAAATACTTGCCTGATAATAGATGTTTGGCTCACTGCTGACGTTGTAGATATAATCTCCGCAACGCACCAACAAGGCATCCATGCCATAATAGAGGCGCTTCATGCCTTTGATGCTTCCGCTCTTGTGGAAGTTGGGGAAACGGCTGATATTGCACTGCTTTCCTTGTTCTTTGCTCAATCTTCTTGTCCTCATATCGTTTAATGTATGAATGTTCAACTTGTTTTTTTCTTCCCTCCTTTTGAAGCCTTTCGGCTCCGCTTGCCGGGAACAGATTTTTCGTGCATCAAAAGACTGCGGAATGAGGGCGATAAGGCAAGGAAACAGACAGAGGAGTTAATGAAAAACCCAAATCTTTGATTTGCGGAAAGCTGTCGTTCAGTCCTCTGCCTGTTAGCATGGCGGTACTTGACCATTCGCCCTGGCAGTAACTTTGCAAAGAAAAATGGGCATCGGCAAGTGGAATAGACACTACAAAACGGGAAAATCATTGATTTTTAGTGCTTTTTTCTTGATTTCCTTCTTTGGTTTGAGATAAAATATATAACTTTGCCTCCGAAAAAGTGTCACAAGTGACAGTTTTTCGTAAAACATGATAGTAAACAGATATAGATACATAGAACAGTTGAGCCGTTCAAAGAACAACGGGCTCATAAAGATAATCACAGGATTGCGACGTTCAGGCAAGTCGTTCCTGCTGAAGAAACTCTTTCATCAGCATCTATTGGATGAGGGCGTGAGAGAAGACCATATTCTCGTCATCGACATGGAGAGTAGGAAGAACAGAGAGTTCAAGAACCCGGACTACCTGTTGGACTGGGTGGAAAAGATGATGATTGACGATGAGAACTATTACATCATCATTGACGAGGTGCAGGAGGTGGAAGACTTTGTAGAGGTGCTCTCTTCCTTGTCGGTCACCGAAGGGGCGGATGTGTATGTCACAGGATCCAACTCGCGTTTCCTGTCCTCTGACGTGGTGACGGAATTCCGAGGCAGAGGTGACGAGATACATGTGTGGCCACTATCCTTCAAGGAGTTCATGACGGTGTATGATGGTTCGAAAGAAGACGGTTGGGCTGAATACAGACTGTACGGAGGTTTGCCGCAACTACTTACACAGGTTGGGGATGAGAAGAAGGCTGATTTCCTGCGTCGCCTTTATCGCACGGTATATCTACGTGACATCTACGAACGGAACAACATAGAACTGAAAGCGGAATTTGAAGAATTGTCGAAGACCGTGGCATCCAGTATCGGCGCACCTGTCAATGCGCTGAATATAGCCAATACGTTCAAGTCCGTCAGCAATGTGCAGAGCATAACCGACAAGACAGTGTCGGCTTATTTGGAATATATGCAGGATGCTTTCCTTATCGAAAAATCAGAAAGGTTCGACATCAAGGGACGGAAATACATAGGTTCGTTGTCCAAGTATTATTATCAGGACGTAGGTCTGAGGAATGCTATTCTGTCGTTCCGTCAGAGCGAGCCGACACATATCATGGAGAACGTCATCTACAATGAGATGCGTATGCGAGGATGGCTCGTGGATGTGGGTAACGTCTATCATCGAGTGAGGAATACGGAAGGAAAGCAGCAGAGGGTGACATTGGAAGTGGATTTTGTCTGCAACAAAGGGAGCGAGCGGATCTACATCCAGTCGGCGTGGCGTATGCCCGATGCAGAAAAGATGGAACAGGAGAAACGGTCGCTGCGTCTCGTAGATGACTCTTTCCGTAAACTGCTGATCGTGGGAGAACATACCAAGCAGTGGAGCGACGAAAACGGCATACAGATAATGAGTATATATGACTTCCTGCTTGACTGGTCAAGTACGGAGAAACACGGATAAAAGAAAGATATGCGCATAGAATATGCGTTGATACATATATGATTAAGGGAGGGCCTACCCATCACGGACAAGCCCTCCCTTTCATAAATTTATCAATGAAAAAAAGTTTTAGTGCTCTTGTTCGGAGCTGTATGTCTGGCTATAGATACAGCAGGATTCTGGTATGGCGATTCGCCTCATTGGGCGAGTAATCGTCAATGCCGCCGTCGAAAATCTGAGAGATGGTGCCACTTTCCATACCACGTTTCATCAGTTCCTCTGCAATGAATCTGGCACGGGAACGACTGAGGTTATCATTGATAGTTTCACTGCCCGTGGCACTGTCTGCAGCACCGATGACCTTAACCTTCAAGCCATATTTCTTGGCGATGCGCGCCACTTCATCAAGGTTGACGAGCTGCGACCTGTTGAGCAACCTGTCAGTGCCAAGTTCAAAGAAGAAATAGATGGGCGCACCTATGCAAGCCTTTCCTGAGTGGATGAGCGAAAGGTAATCGTCTTCCGGTTCACTTTCAGCATTGCCATATTCTTCTGTACAAGAGGCGGACTCCACGACCTTTGCCTTTTGACCATTACCATACTTGTCTCTCATCCTTGCTCGAAGGGAGTTGAGACCGCTGTAGTCGTTCCGAGGATAGCCATTTGTGACGGAGGAAGTGGCATCGTCAGAAAAGAGGTGGCCGTATTTATCCAGAAGTCCCTCTATGGCAAGAATCTTACGCAGCTGTTCCAGAGTCTGACAGTCTCGATCGTGCTGGGCGTGATAGCGGCTGTTGCTGTCAGAAAGGGATGCGGCGTATGCCGACAGCCATTCGTTCTGTGCGATGTACGGACGAGCGTCTATCACTCGCTTCCAGCCAGTCTTGCCGATGCGGACAGAGAGGCCGAGGGATGCGGACAGCAGATGGTCGCCAAGGCGGTGTGCCTTGCCATAGCCGTCAAAATCCTGCATGGTGGTCATGTTGCCTATATCTGCCGTAACAGCAATGCGTCGGGAGATATGATACTGTCCCTGTATGCCGTAGGAAATGGCAAAGGGCTTGTGGGCATTATCCTTGTTGTGCAGCATACCCACGCCCACGTATGGAATGACACTCCATCGGGCAAAGGTGTGGACATCTTCCTTGTAGAGGTTGCCGAGGACATTCCACATGAAATCAGCACGCAGGTACTGGTAGTCCTGCGAGGAGTTGTTGCAGTCGTTGAACTGCATACCGCCATAGTTCAGACGACCGCCTACGGAGGGCGTGAACCATTTGCCGAGCGACACGGAAAATGCCGGTTTCATGCGACCGAAGAGGTCGTTGCATCCGAGTGGATTGCCGAGGAAGACAGTGGTCCCTCCTGCCACTTGGACAAACCAGCTGTCCGTCCATGGCGAGGCGACCAATGCCCCTTTCATGTAGGAAGGTTTAAGCGGACGAAGCATACCGTCTGCCGAAAGTCTGCGTACAACGGTGGTGGTGTCCGCCGTGCGGTGATAGTCTTTGGCTTGTACGCCCAATGACAGGGCTAAGCCAAGGGATAGAATAAGTATTTTTCTCATGTTGTTCAATTTAATCTGGTGAATACTATAACAGGTGATACGTGACAGTGGCGCTTATCGTTTCTTCTTTTTGCCGGAAGAGGGGCGCATCATGCGTGCAGCCTTCATCATGCATCGGCGTGCCCAAGCGCGTTCATCCTCGTCATCGTCACGTCCCCATTTGAGGTCGGACGAACTGCCGCCACCGCCATGACCTTCGGCAAAGGTGGTGGCATCATCGACGTAGCCGAGGAATAGAAGCGTGGCACAGTACATCACCTCCGTTCCATTCTCTGCAAAGGCCTGAAGCAGGGAACCGTCAAACACGTCCTTGCCCTCATTGGAAAGCCGTGCTACACGTTCGGAGAACTCGCTGACCATGTTTTCGAGAAGGGCATTTCTGAGAACGGTGTCCGCACCTTGTCGGATAGTATCGGAATATCTGTGTGCCTCCTGCCGCAACTCCTCCGTGCGCTCCTTCATGGCGGTCATCTCCTCACGCAGGGCATCGAGCTTGCGGTCAGCCTCTGAGAGCTTCTCTTGCTTGTCGTCCAGTTTCGACTGGATAGCGGACAGTTCCTGCTCCAGCTCTTGGACTTGCTGACGGAGAGCATCAGGATTGTCGTGACCTGCAAGAATCTGCCGATGCAATTCAGCAAGTGCCGCCTCCTTCTCAGCCTTCTCCTGCAAGAGGTTGTTGACCATTGAGGTGAGTCCTTTTGCTCTCCGCTCTGCCAGACGGATGTCCGACTGGAGCGAGGCGAGTGTCCGCTGATGGGCGGCAACGGACTGCTCAATGGTGGTGCACTGTTCTGACAGCTGGCGGCGGTATTCTTCGGTGGTGCGGTGGCGTGCTCCCGTCTCTGAGACGGAAGTCCCGCGCTCCATGCCCCAACGCTTGTTGACCTCGGCGAACTCGCTGTGCAGGGCTTTCATCCTGGCAGAAAACTCGTACTTGTCCTTTCCGGCAAATATCTGCTTGTATGCAAACTTGCCGTCCTTGATTGGCAAGAGGGTGCAGTGGACGTGTGGATTGGTTTCGTCCAAGTGTACGATGAAAGCGACGATGTTCTCCTCACCATATTTGTCCGCGACGAAGCGGTAAACATCCTTTGCCCATTCCTCAATGTCCTTGCATCGGTGAAGGTGTGAATTGTCCGCTCCATGAGTCAGATTCACCTTCTGGTCACCGAATGCCAGTTCCGTCATACGCTCACGAGAGCCTCCGAAGATGAAATTGACCACAGTGCGGAAGCGCGGCTCTGCCAGTCCCTCGTTGGGGTCTTTGATTCCACGGCTCCGCAGGATGTCAGCCATGCGCTCCGGGATGCTTCGGCTCTTGTCAATGGGACAGACCTTGCCGCCCCGAATCTCGAAGTTGAGCCGCTCACGGCTGCGGTCGTAGTTGCCTGTCGCTTCAGCGGATCCCCAACCCTTTTCCGTCCAACGGCGTTGGTGCTCGTTGCTCTGTGCTGTGGTGATTCCCTTAGATGGTCGGAAATCCATAACCTGTTTTGGTGTTGCCATAACCTATTTCCTTTTATGTGTGTACAACTCTACTGTCCCCAGCTTGCTGCTTGTAAGGACAGCCTCCCGATGGTCGGAGACCAAGAGGGGTATTAGGCTACCCAAATTCCCTCATTTCCGACCAACGGGCAAGCCCGATTATTTTACAGCAATGGCAGACGTGTGAAGCACGGTGCCAGTAGAAAAGAAGATGCGTTATACGATGATTATTAGAGGTCATTAGAGCCTATAGTAGGAAAGGAAACCTCTTGGTTGGCTATAATGGCAAGGAAAGGTCGGCAGAGCGACTGGAACTGCGACTTGATGGCTGCACTTTCCTGCTGCAAGGCTGGTGAGCTGCCATCCAATGCCAATTCTGATATTGCCTTTGCCGCCTCGATGAATGAGAGCCAGTCTCCTCCCAGGTCTTTGTAAAAGAAGGGAAGAAGGGAGGTAGCGAGGGCGTTATCTGTTTCCTGCGAAAGCACCTGATGGAAGGTGGCTTCGCAGACAGCTGTGAGTGCAGTCATACAAAAGGCGTGTCCTACAGATTCGGGAATGTTGCTTCCGCATGGCACCTTGCCAATTGAATTGCCATTGTCGGCTTTCTGCAAGATAATGGCTGCTTCCTCTGTAGCATCTTCGTAGAATTGTTCACATTCCGAGGCACAAGCCGATGCAGACATCTTGCCGCTTCGCCACCCGTCCAGTACGGTACGCATCTTCTGACGGAACTCCTCCAAGGCTGCGTCAATGGGAGAAACGGCAGATGTCTCAGCCAACATCGGGATGGTGATGATTTGGCTCTTCGTGAGACGGGTGACGGAAATCTGGTTCATCTTCTCCAACTGCTCGATGAAGGTGCGGACAGTGGCGCGGTGCCAATGCCAGCATCCTGCCAGTTCGGTAATGGTGATTACAAACTGCCCGTTGGACAGGCTGAACTCCTGCTTGCACAGATCCTTGGGGATGTACTGTACAGAAGCCTTGTCCACAAGGTCAAGGTAGGCTTCGAGCTTCGACATCCTTATCCCGGACCTCTCTTTCAAGAACTCCAACAGGGACATCCGTTCAGACATCTTGCCGGAACTCGTTCTATGTTTCTGTTTCTTCATTTCAATAATCTGTTTGGTGAATACTGTTGTTTGTCGCCAGCTCCATTATACAAAAGGAACGGCATGATACAGGTGATACTTAATAGTAGTATATGATGAGCATTTCTGTGTCTTCGAGGAGCATCTTGCGGTCAGCCTTGTTCTTCCACAACGATATGACTATGCGCGAGGGATAGAACAGTGATGCCAGAAGGACAAGGGAGATGGTGACCGCAAGCGTGAACAGATGAGGAGTGAAGGCAAACACCACTGCCGCCAATGCGGCAATGCGGAATGGTGTCCGCTCCTCATGCAGACGCTGCAGCCACCTCTCCACATCCATAAAGACAAAGAATATGGCGAACGCAATGGTGGAAGCCACTACGCCTATGTCGTTATAGTGTACACAGAGGTAGAGGAAGTGGAACACGTACAGCAGGATGAGCAGCATCAGTCGGTAGAGCTTCCTTGCTGCCACAAGTGCGGTCATGCGCAGATAGAACCTTGTCATGAACTGTCTGCGGCTTCTGTGCAGAAACATCGGCACGAAGAAGAATGCCGACATCAGGATGATAAACAGTATCTTACTTGTCATAATATGTATAGCATGTGAATAATGGAAGTGGACTCAGATTGGGCTGGACGACACCGTGTGTGGCGGTGGATATGATACGCTCCACATCCTCCAGTGTCAGTTCTCCCTTGATAACTCTCTGACGGAAAGCCCCGTCGGTTGTCCGAAGGCTCTTGATGGCCTGTTCCATGTCGTACTCGGCAATCTGCCACATCTGCCCTCTCGTGTAGGGGAAATGGTGGTGGATGGCCCTGACCACAAGCACACGGCTGAGGATGTCGGTCATTCTGCCGTTCCTGACTATCGTGTGGTTGCGGACAGTGGCGATGCTCTCAATCTCTAACCATGTGCGGTGACGGTCGAGAAGATGGATAATCTTCATGTAAAGCTTTTCCTTCATCGGATGGTCGGGAGTTTGCGGCATGACTTTAGCTTTGGTTGTGGACAACAGAATGGAGTTTTGATGCGGTAAAACAGAACTGTCATCTGGCAAATGTCACTTTCAAATGAAGTCGAGCAGGACTTCCTCCTTGGGCTTCATGTACTTGAAGAATCCGTTCTTACAGTGCAGACTAAGGTCGAGGCATACATCTGCCGACATGTGTTCCAGCGAGTCATAGATGGTCACTTTTATCTGGCTGACCATGCCCCGCTCATCGGTGGAGCCGTTGACCTTGAACATCCGTCCGAAGGAAGGGTTGGAATAGGCGCAGCAGCTGTGCCCGAACTCCGTCTGACGGCTTGGAATGTGGTGATAGAGGATTATCATCTCCATCTCGTCTTCGAGCATGTCCATCACCTCCTCTATCGTGAAAGGGATGTTCAACTGGAAAGTAAGAAGCACATAGTCGTCATACTTGACAGGCTTCTCCATCTTGCGTTTGTCCAGCAGTTCCGGCAACTGCAACGGCACGACGGCAAGGAAATCATCGCAAAACTGTTCTAACATAATCGTATTCTCTGTTTGGGGCGTTTATAATCTTGTGACATAAATCTTTATCATGAGCATGGGCATATCCAACAGGCGTTGCTTGTCGAGGTGCAGTTTCTTGGCCAGGTTGTCCATCTCTTTGGGGAGCGCATCGGCTATCTTGTAGAGGTCTGCCTTATCCTTGTCGGAGAGCACGCTCACGGAAAGGTCATCCATCGTCATGAACGGCTGCATCATCATCAGGAGGTAGGCGTGCATGGTGTGCTCGTCCTTTACCCTGCCACTTTTCAGATCCCCGATAGCCGCTTGTGCGTTGCGCAGCAGACGCAGATTGGTACGCATGGAAAGGTATATCATCGCATCCTTGTGGGACAAATCCTTGCGGTCAGCGGCACGGAGTATCTCCCGACAGCATTGTTCAGTAATCCGTCTGATGTCACCGATGTCATCGTCAGCAAAATCCGGCAGGTATTGCAGGAAAGATCTGAAATGCAAATGCTCCTCCTTGATGAAAGCAAGCAGGTCTTCCTTGCCGTGAATGCCTTGCTTGGCGGATTTTTGCAGGAACAGCAGGTAACGCTTCAGCACCGACTGTTTGCCACCTTTATTATATATAGGCAGGCTGTCCAAGGAAGCGAAGAACGGCTGTGCCTCCTTCACGGCTTGTTGCAGTTCTTCGTCGCCGGCATGGGAAGAGGTCTGTTCTCTGAGATAGAGCAGGTCGTGGAAGGTGCGTTGTTTGGACATTGCCATTCGGCACAGTTCGATGTGGATGGAGTCGTTCAACTCACGATATACCGTGAACGGGTATGAGTGGGCCTTCCTGACAGTGTCACGCGAAATGCACGATGTCACGGAATCGTCCAACACGCGCCATTCGTTGATGGTCTTTGCCAACGATTGGATGGTGACCTTTTCACTCTGTCGAAGAGTGGTCAGAAAGCCATGATACTCTTTGATGGCTTCATCACTTGAACGGAACGACTTCGTGCCGTTTCCGTCTGAACACGCTGTCAGCATGATTACGGCAAACACAGTGGCAATACAAATGGCAAGTCTGATACCGCTATGCGAGTTTAATTTCGCATTTAGCAATTTTTGCTTCATGCAATGGAGGTTGGTTTGTCCTCCGATAAGTTGGGTTTCATATTTCATTGTTGTCATTATTTTGAGTCTGATTTTGAAATTGACGGTGCAAAGTTAATGCGTTTCAGCGATATATTCGCAAGAATGACAGTAAGTTTAATCTTATTTGTGTATCATACTTTCGAGTATGATTTTCAATGAAATCAAGTGAAAAGAAAATGGCAAATTATCGTGTTTAAGTATGATTTTTCGTTCAAGTATGATTGTTTCTCGAAAAAATAGTGTACCTTTGCACTTGATTTCACCTTCGGGGCATTGTTGGCTGCACTCGGCATAGTCAAAGCGAGCTTTTACTCTGCTCTCGTTGGCACAACAATTCATTTAATAGCGTACAACTGTATGGCAAAAGTAGGTTACATCTTCATCGCCACCAATGGCGAAGAGTATGCAGAAGACAAGGCTTGGATGCAGCAATACGGCTGTGTACAGGTGATAGAGGAACTGTCCGAACATGAAAGGCTGCGCCCGATGTGGAAGCAGCTCATATCGAGTCTGGAGCGTGGCGACGAACTGGTGGTGACGAGGTTCAGCAACGCACTGCGTGGCACCCGCGAGCTGGCGACACTCATAGAATACTGCCGTGTGAAGGTGGTTCGCATCATTTCCATCCAAGACCGCATCGATACGTTTGACGAACTATTTCCCGACACCAAACCTTCGCAGGTCATAAGGATGTTCGGGTCACTGTCCGAGGAATGTGCCGTGCTGCGCAAAGCGTCGGCTCACATCATCCATCTGCAACAGAATATCCGTCCGCCCAAGAAGTCGGGAAGGGCACTGTCGAAGCTGGAGCGTGAGAAGAACATCGTGAACATGTACAACGAGGGGCACAGCATTGATGACATCTTCGCCATCAGCGGCTTCACGAGCCGAAGTTCTGTGTTCCGCATACTCAACAAGCATGGTGTGACGCTGAACCGTGGGCCGCATAGTGGACCGCTGAAGAAAAGAAATAAAAGAGAGGAATAAGAATATGCGTATAATCGGTAATCTTTTGTGGTGGCTTTTCGGTGGACTGGAAGCCGCCATCGGTTATTTTACGGGAAGCCTGGCAATGGCCATCACCATCATCGGCATCCCTGCGGCTTTGCAGACATTCAAGATTGGCTTGTTATGTCTATGGCCCTTCGGAGCAGAGGTGAAGGACACGAAGAGTCCCACTGGCTGCATCCGCATACCGCTGAACATCCTATGGATTGTCTTTGGCGGTCTGTGGGCATGGCTGATGCACGTCTTCTTCGGAGTGCTGCTGTTCATCACCATCATCGGCATTCCCTTTGCCAAACAGCACTTCAAGATGGCAGGACTGTCGCTCGCGCCATTCGGAAAGGACGTAGAACTACATATATAAATGACAATGGAAACATTCAAGGACGTTATATCAGGCGACCAACTGGTCTTGGTCGATTTCTTCGCCACATGGTGCCAGCCATGCAAGATGATGCACCCCATCCTGGAGCAGGTGAAGGAGGTCTTGGGTGACAGGATTCGCATCATCAAGGTGGATGTGGACAAATATGGAGTGACAGCAAGCCAGTACGGCATTCAGTCTGTGCCCACGCTCATGCTTTTCAGACGCGGCGAAGTGCTGTGGAGAACGAGCGGTGTGGTGCAGAAATCAGAGTTGCTGGCAACGATTGATCCGTTTTTAAGATAAAAGAGCAAAAATGTCAAAATCAAAATTGAAGTCTGTCCTCATGTCCATGGACAAGGACGAGATAATAAAAATGGTACTGGAACTTTATTCTGCACGGAAAGAGGCAAAGGAATATCTTGACTTCTATGCAGAGCCAAATGAGAGCCAGAAGCTGGAAGAGTACAAGCGCATCATACGGGAAGAGTTCTATCCGAGCAGGAATAGAGAGCCAAAGACACGCTTCTCAGTGTGCCGCAAGGCATTGTCCGACTTCAAGAAACTGAAGCCTTCGGAAGATTCCGTCGCAGAATTGATGGTGTTCTATATGGAGAACGCCTGTCAGTTCACTTACGACTATGGAGACATGTGGGAGCAATTCTATGATTCTGTTGAGAGTAATTTCGACAAGACATTGCGCCACATCGTGTTTTATGACCTTTGGGACAAGTATGATTCCCGAATAAAGCAATGCCTTCGTTGGGCAAGCCCTTGTGGATGGGGATTTCCTGACGCACTGAATGATATGTATGAGGAAATGAAGGCGCATAATGAGGAACTCCGAAAGAAATACAGGAATTTCAAGATGCCCATCAACGCTGATTAACAAACGAATATACTCAAATGGGGAAACCGAAGAAAAAACATAAGAAGGCAAAACAACTACTCTTTAGCAAAGAAGAGCAGATTTTTCAAGCGGCAAGAGACCTTGCAGCTGAAATTGGCATATCCTATTCTGAGGCATTAGGGTTTACCTTGGGCATAAAGGACGTAACGTATGGTTGGGAAGACGACTATACGGAAGAAGAATTTCAGGCACTGATTGACCACGCTGTGGGAGACACTGATTATGAGCACACCCTCTATTGAATCATCTACACGAGAGGAGCGTTTGGATTATGTTCTGAACGAATGGAAATGTCTGCACAACTGTGAGCTGTGCGGCAAGTGCCATGTTCTGAAAGGCAGAAACGAAGAGCAACTTTATGCCGACTATATTGATGGCAAGCGGTCGTATATGGATATAACATTGGAAATCAGGAGTAACAGATAAGTTTATGACAATAGATACAACCAACATGTGCTCACACCTTCAGAAGAAGTTGTTTGAACCCGAAGGTGTGTATTTTTCAATATGGCAAGCCATGCAGGATGATGAAACCTTGACGGCTATCGTTAGAAGCAGACAGTTGCACATATACAGGAATGGGAAGAAGATTCTCGTTCTGGCAGGTAAGGCACAACCGAAGGTAATACGAGAAGATAAGTTGAATGAATTGATAACACAATAAATAGAAGTAAGAATGAAATCATTTGGACAAAAATCGTGGATGCTTCCACAGCCGGTACTGATTACCGGCACATACGACAAGAACGGCAAGCCCAATGCAATGAACGCTGCTTGGGGCGGTCAATGGGACGCAAAGGAGATTATGATTGCCATGGGCGCACATGCCACTACGGAGAACCTGAACAACTGCCCCGACTTCACCGTGGCATTTGCTACAAAGCAGACCATGGTAGCAGCAGATTTCGTGGGCATCGTATCTGCCAAGAACGATGCGGACAAAATGGCGAAGACAGGTTGGAACGTCGAGAAGGCAAAAAATGTAAACGCTCCCGTCTTCACCGACTTCCCCATGACTTTGGAATGTCGCATCAAAGAGAAGATTGACGAGTCAGAAGAGGGCTATTACATCGTGGCTGAGATAGTGAACATCCTTGTAGATGAAAAGTATCTTGCCGAGGATGGCAAGCCTGATGTGGAGAAGATGCAGCTCATCACCTACGACCCTGTTCATCACGGCTATATCGCCTTGGGGCAGCGTGTGGGCAATGCGTTTGCAGACGGCAAACAGTTGAAATAATAGCAGAAAGGCATGACCAAACTCCGTTGCGTCGTAGAGCGCATCACATACCAGAATGCCGAGAACGGCTATTCGGTGATGAAAGTCAAGGTGAAGGGGTACGATGACCTCGTCACCTTGGTGGGCAACCTGCTGGAAGTGCCGGCAGGGTCGGTGTTGCTGTGCGAAGGCGAATGGAGGGTGGATAAGCGGTACGGACAGCAGTTCCAGTGCCAGACGTGGGAGGAGGTGATGCCTGCCACGGCTTACGGCATTGAGAAATACTTAGGCAGCGGACTGGTGAAAGGCATCGGTCCGAAGTTCGCCAAACTCATCGTGGGGCATTTCGGGACGGACACCATCGAGGTGATCGAGACTGACATTGAGCGGCTCTACGAGGTGCCGGGCATCGGCAAGAAACGTGTAGAGAAGATACGCGAGAGCTGGGAGAAGCAGAAGGACATCAAGAACGTGATGCTCTTCCTGCAAGGCTTCGGAGTGAGCACGGCATACGCGGCGAAAATCTACCGTCAGTATGGCAAGGAGAGCATCGACAAGGTGAAGGAGAATCCCTACAGACTGGCTGACGACATCTGGGGCATCGGTTTCAAGACCGCCGACGGCATCGCCCGCAAGATGGGATATGAGATGAACGACGAAAGGCGGTTGCGCAGCGGACTCATCTACACGCTCAACCAACTGGCTGACGAGGGACATTGCTATGCAGAGGAGGAGCAATTGATAGCCACGGCAAGGCAGTTGCTTGAAGCCGACGAGGAATGCATCCGCAACGCCATGACCCACGCCATCGAGACGGAGGACTTGATGCTCGATGACACTGCAATCTACCTGCCGCCGTTCTACTATGCCGAGTGCGGCACGGCAAACCGTCTGAGCACCTTGGTTCATACAAAAGAGACTGGTTCCATCTTCACTGCTCGCTTCGACCTCGCCAAGTTGCAAAGGGAAACTGGTATTGAATACGACGAGGTGCAGGTGGAAGCCATCCGACAGGCCATCGCCTCGAAAGTGATGGTGCTCACTGGTGGTCCTGGCACAGGAAAGACCACCACGACCAAAGCCATCATCGCCGCCCTGCAGTCGGCAGGTATGCGCATATTGCTTGCCGCTCCCACAGGGCGTGCCGCCAAGCGGATGAGTGAGGCAACGGGCATGGAAGCGAAGACCATTCACAGACTATTGGAATACAATCCGCAGGATGGCTACAAGCGTAATGACGAGAACCCCTTGGAGGGGGATACACTGATAGTGGATGAGTGCTCTATGATAGACATCATCCTGATGAACAACCTCACGAAGGCACTGCCCACGACGATGCGCTTAGTGCTTGTGGGCGACATCGACCAATTGCCCAGTGTGGGAGCCGGCAATGTGCTGCGCGACATCATCGATTCGGGAGTCATCCCTGTGGTAAGGCTGACACGCATCTTCCGGCAGGCACAGTCGAGCCGCATCGTAATGAGTGCCCATGCCATCAACCGTGGCTGCTTTCCCGACATCAGCAACGGTCAGCACACCGACTTCTTCTTCATGAAGCAGGAAGAGCCGGAGAAGGTGGCGGAGACCATCGTCTCGTTGGTGCGCGACCGACTGCCCAAGGCTTACCGACAGCCGACGGCGAACATACAGGTGCTCACGCCCATGCAGCGCGGCGTGGTGGGGGCAGCCAACCTGAACATGGCTCTGCAACAGGCATTGAACTACAACACGGCGGCACTCGTCCGTGGCGGCTATACCTACAAGGAGGGCGACCGTGTGATGCAGCTGCGCAACAACTACGACAAGGATGTATATAACGGCGACCTCGGCTATGTGCACTCCATGGATATGGAGGAACGCACGCTGACGGTGGATTTCGATGGTCAGTTAGTGGAGTATGAGGTCTCGGAACTCGACGAGCTGACCCTTGCATACGCCACCACCATCCACAAGTCGCAAGGGTCAGAATATCCCATCGTGGTGATGCCGGTGCTGATGACTCACTATGTGATGCTTCAGCGCAACCTTATCTATACTGGTATCACCCGTGCCAAGAAGATTTGCGTATTGGTGGGTCAGACCAAAGCCCTTGCCTACGCCATTCACAACATGAAGGTGTTGAAGCGCAACACCCGACTGAAGGAACGTCTTGCTCCCACCGCCACTGATTCCATCGCCACTGCCCTGAACAGCGCACAGCAATACGCACTGCCTACTGAGGAAATTCTGATGGCAGCGGAAGATAGGGTACAATACGGCGACAAAGGCAAGCCGTAGTGTTCTCTATGAAATATATGCAGAGTTGCTCATCTGTCTCTGCGGAAATCATTTCGTCTCTCTCCGCCGAACAAAGCTCTGAGCACACCGCCCAAAGCTCTGAACACGAAGTAGCAAACGATGATTGCAACAATATCGTCCATAAGCATTTTCTGTTTTATGGGTTATACACTATTATGAAGATTCACTATGTCCAATCCCTGCCGCTTGGCTTCTCTGACGGTGTAGAACGTGCCGCCCTTGGGATTGCCATCGAAGTAGGCTATGAGACGTGAACTGCGGTTGACCATGTAGTCGTTGCGCCTCAGAAGGCAGCCGTTGTAGTAAAGCTCGCTCAATACGACCACATCATCCACGATGCGTAGTATGGCATCGTACTTGGCTTGCGCTTCCTTGCTCCACCTGTCAGACTGACCACGGAACGGCACAACGGCTATCACCCGCAAGTCCTTCAACTCGCTTTGCAACGAAAGGGCGGCTTCTGCCGCCAGCAGGTCAAATCCCATTGCCATACCGCAATAAAAACACCGATAGCCGTCGGCATACGCCTTTGCTATCTCCGATTTGAGACATTGCTTCAACTCCCTCCGCTTGGCGAAGGGTACGTTGCGGTGTCCGCTGAAGCATACGGACACTGCCTTGTCGTACTTTGTCATACTTTACCTTACTTTATAATGTGTGCGTGCGAGGAACATGCCGCCAATGACACATGCACCGAGACTTTCGAGTTGGTTGGCATACTTGGCATAGCTGAGTCCCTTGGTTATCACATCGTCAAAGACCAACACCATCTTGTTGTCGAAGAACGGCTCATCAAACTCAACGATATTTGCCTTGCGGACTTCATCCTCGTTTTTGCGGTTGTCGTGGATAGTCTTGCGCTCTCCGCATACCCTCACGTGCTCGTAGCCGTTTTTCGCTCCTGTCAGTTCGCAAACCCTGTGGCAGAAAGCCTTGTAGCGGAGTTCGTTGCTCTCGCTTGTGGATGCCGGAACGGGGGCGAAGACGATGTTAACGCAACCCTTGCCGTAGAGTGTCCGCATATTCTCTGCGGTGCGCTGCGCCACTTCCTCGTAGGCTCTTCCGTCCTTGAAGTCGAACACTAATTGTCTGTCGGCAATCTCCTTTTCACCCACGTTGCGGATGCGTGCGGGATAGTATTTGCAGAACCAAGTCTGAGGCTTGTCTAACTGCTTTTGGATTTGATAGTCATTCTTGTGTGCCATTGCTCTGATGTTTTTTCATTAACTTCGTTGAAGAAATTCACGCTCAGCATAGTGAATAAATTCCCTCTGCGTTCGCTTAATCATTTCTTTCCCTCTGTTTGGAGGCTTTTCTTGCCTGCCCAAGGGATATTTTTTGCTTTTCAAGAGTGATGGCGGTCAATAAGCCAAATCGGGAGCGAAAAATACGCTCTGCGAGCAGAGGAAGATTTTTCGGTCAGTGCAATGGACGATTTGGTGTTTGGACAACCGCCAGCATTACCTTTGCAAAACAATATCCACAGCGGCAAGGCAGGCGAAAAGAAATCTGTTAAGTAAAAGAGAAAACGGGCGGGATGGCGTGGGGCGATGCTGTATATGGGGATGAACGATAGTTGATATAAGGGAAAAGAATGAAATGGTTAGAAAGTGTTGGACAACAGCCTTATATCAGTAAAGATACAGTTTGACAAATGATAATACCTATGTCTTATATTAGGTTTGGATAGTATTCGCTAAAAGTAGTAACGACTACGAATAGTATAATAGTCGAATAGTATTTACTACCATACTACGGTTTATAGAGTATATAGAAGAGATAGCGGTATCATCGTCTGTCCGGCGATGATACCGCGCGGCACTCATGTGTCATGCCGCTTTAGGTATTCGGTCATTGCCTCATTGACAATATCACGCAAGGACATCCCTTTCTTGATGGCGAGGTACTTCATCCTCGTATGGATGCTCTTGTTGATAAGGAAGTTGCAATGCACCGGCACTTCGGTAGTCTCAGAAACAGACTCTTGTGTGGTTGGTATGGCTTCTGTGGCTATCTGCACCTTTGTGGGCTTCTTTGTGGAAGAAAGGAGTCCGTTGAGACCGCCTTTCATTCCTTCTTTCAACATACTACTCTTGCTCATGGCTACGCTTTTTTAGTTTCAACACTTCCTTTGCCAAAGACATATAATCATTGGCACCATTGGACTTGGGATTATACTCAAAGATAGTCTTGCCGTTGATGGGGGCTTCTGCCAAAGCCACATTGTCACGGATTACAGTTCTGAAGACTTTCTCGTGAAAACTGTCATTGACTATTTCCCTCACGCTTCGATTCAACGTCTTGCGTCGGTCGAACTGCGTGATGACGATGCCGCCCACTTTGAGGTTGGGGTTGAGTCGTTCCTGAACGATGCGTATGATGTCCATCAACTTTGCCATACCTCTCATGGCAAGGTATTGTGCTTGAACAGGGATGATGATGTAGTCGGCTGCAGTGAGGGCGTTCAAGGTCAGCAAACCCAATGATGGTGGGCAATCGATGATGACGTAATCGAAATGCTCTATGGCGATGGCTTTGGTAATAAGTCCCTTCAAGATAAGTTCCCGTCCTGGCTCGCTGATAAGCTCTGACTCAGCCGCTGAAAGGTCAAGGCAAGAAGGAACAACCGTGATGCCATTATTCAACTTGACCAACGGCAAAGGGTACTGTCCGCACATTGCGCCATAGACTGTCCGCTCTTCCTCAATAGACAATCCCAAGGCTTCCGTGAGATTGGCTTGTCCATCCATGTCGATAGCCAAGACGTGCTTCTTACTCAGTTGCAGAGCTGCTGCAAGGCTTACTGCGGTCGTGCTTTTCCCTACGCCGCCCTTGTGATTTAGAATTGCAATTATCTGTGTCATAATGTGATACTACTATTAGTGAATACTACTTTACTATTCTGCTACTGATAGTACATACTAACCATAGTAAAAGCGGATTTACTACGATTAGTATATACTACTCTCAGTTGATACTACCCTCAGAAGGGCAGGTCTTCACTCTTGTCCTGTGGTGCATCGGCTGGCGGTTCGGGTGCCTCGCCCTCTGCCTTGGCTGCCTTGCGTGCCTTTGTAGCTGGAGTGTCGGCTGCATCTGCATTTTGACCGTTGTCAAAAGCCTTCCCTGCATTTACAAAAGCGATGGAGTCAGCGATGATGCTATGCTGAATGTGGTTCTCTCCGTTGCGGTCTGTCCAAATGGAAGAGGTCAACGTACCCTCCACAAGCACCATGCGCCCCTTTGTGAGGTATTCAGCCAAGCGGATATGGTTCTCCTTGCTGCTCTTCACCCTTACCCAAGTGGTGATTTGCTTGCCCTTGCTGTAGTCGTCCACTGCGATGTCAACAGCCATGAATGTTCCGTGTGTACCTGTGATGACGCGGCAATCCTTTGCTCCGATGCGTCCGATAGTGTGAGTGTAAATCATAATGTGAAAATGTTATGGTGGCAAGTTGGTGGGGCTTGCCGTTACCTTGTTATTAATATCCTTTCTTCGTCTGCCTTGTATTGGCGACAAAAGACTTGTTGCTGCCTGTGAGACTGATAGAACCACAATTAACAAACTCTCCGTCAGAATAGACCCTGTACTTCTGTCCGCTTACCTTATGCTTCTGTTTGATGCGCTCTCTCATCCACTTCTTGGCTGCGGTCAATGAGCAAAAGGTCTCGCTCTCCTTGGTGGTCTCGTCATATACGATACACTGCGTCATACCTGCTCCTCCTTCATCCATGCACCTATACTCGACGTGACATAGTCCAACTGACCGCCAAAGATGTCGCTTGCCTCTATGTCGTATTGCCCATCCCTCACTTCCTTGTCCTCTCCGAGAAGCGACAAGTTTCCGTCAGCATCCAAACGTGCAGCATCTATGACGATGTCACGAGGCTCGTCAAAGAGATAGCCTGCCACGATGGGCTGCTCTCCCTCGAAATGCACCTCAAAGCCTCCGTCCACCTCCGTGCCGTACTTGCGAAGAGCCGCTTTCAGTTCGTCCTGCTCCCGGTGCTTCAATGCCTGGAGTTGTCCGTGGATGGTGAGGTCTTTAACTTCTGCCTCTCGTTGGGTGTGAGTCGCCTCGCCGGTCTTGCGGTCGATGTCGTACTTGTGGTAAACCACAGGGATATGGTCTGCCGATGTGGCAAGCCATGTGATGTTGTTCACTGAGAAGCCCTGTCTGGTGAGGAACTCCTCGATGTCTGAGCCGAGAAGGTGGTCGGCTACGTCAAGATACTCGATGCGTGCGTCAGCATCATGCAGGATGATAATCTTCATTGTTTCAATTTTTAGTGATACAAATAAGTTTGTCGCCCATGTCGCTGGACTTGTTTCTCTTCCCTCCTTTCGAGACCTTTCAGCCTGTGGAGGTATATTTTCTGCTTCCACAAGCCGCAAGAAAAGACATAAAGACAAATTATGTGTGAAAAATACTCTTTTCCGAGGAAAAGGAAGATTGTTCACAGTCACAAGACCTCAAGCAGAATTTGACGATTGTCTCAGAGGCGGCTAACTTTGCAGGAAATATGCCTACCACTGCGCTGACTGGGAGAAGATCTTTGATATTGTCTGCAAGAGGAATGATGTATAATATATAAAGAGGTAAGAAGAATGGGAGAAGCAGGAACAGGGTGGGCTGTGAAGTGTTTGCAGGTCTGCTGTACCGACATAAGGCGAGTGTGTTGGCTGACCGGGATGCAAGTCATCAAAGCTTCAGCCTTGATAGCTTGTAGCACGGACAGACTATTCTCTCGCGTCGGTGCTTCGGCATACTGTTAGCTTTGGCTAATAGCAACGTGTTGCCATCAGCCAAGGGTGTCTGTATGACGACAGACCATGTAACGCTTCGCTAAGGTGTGGGGCGAAGCGGTATAATTCCAAGGCTGGTGAAAACTTATAAAAGACAAGAAGAGATAGTTGCGCAACGGACAAATCGGGCACTCTTGTCAGTATGACAAATGTGCCTTGTCCTTGCCGCAGGACACTGAGGCATATTGGACGTAGCAGACTTGTCTGCCACATGCAATATGCCTGAGTGGACAAGAACTGCCTCTCGTATAGCAGAAGAAAAATTGTAAAACAGTTGATTATTGGTAAAAGTGGTATGGGTGGGCAGAATAGCATTACACGGTCATTGCCGAAGCCCAATAATGAGACAGCCAGACAGCAATAAGGACAGTTATCAGAAGTGGCAGTTTCTGATAGGGTCATTGTTGGCTGCCTGTCACATGGGATTCGTGCGGTGTCCGTACAGTAATGCCATTCTGAAGGTGTGGGACGAAGCGGTATAACGCACATGGACGGAATAACCGTATATAACAGAAGATATTTTGCCGTCAAAGAGAAGAAGAATAGTAAAGCAGGAGTGGGTGGGTAGTGAAGATGTCGAAAGATTGACGGTCTGAACATCAAGGCGAGTGGATTGCCAGCAAAGGGCACAATTATTAGAAGCCCCGGCTTCGACAGCTTGTGGCATAGATGGAAGTCCTCTCGCGTTCAGACCTTGGCATACTGTCTTTCTTGGCTAATAGCGACTTTGTTGCCATCAGCCAGGAATGTCTGTATGCCAACCATCTTGGTGACGCTTCGCAAATGGTGAGGGATGAAGTGGTTAGAATAAAGGAAGACGGCATCGCTGATATAATCGATGACTGAACGAAGGCTTTATCAGAGGAGATAAACACTATAACAGCAGATTGATGTCCCTGAGCAAAACAAAAGCGCCCCGAAGGTCGCCTTGTTATGAAGAGGAAAGGCTATTTCTTGCCCTTCTTGGTTGCTGGCTTGGCCGGCTCTTCCGCAGGAGTCTCCTCCTTGTCGGGACACTCGTAGAACTTGGTTGCAACCATGATGATTCTGGAGTGCTTCACGCCATCCTTGTCTGTCCATTCCTCTGGCTTGAAGAAGCCCTCGACGGTGAGCAATGTGCCTTTTGTGAGCTTGTCGAATGATTCGGTGTGCTCGTTCTTGCGCCATGCCTCCATATTCATGAAAGCCGATACGCGGTTGGTTTCCTCGCCGTTCTTCTCCTGACGGCCTACTGCCAATGAGAAGCGTGCTACGCTGGCGTTTGCGAACTGACGGATTTCTGCATCCTTACCTACGAAACCTGAAACTGTGAAGTTGTTCTCGATCTTTTTCATTTTGAATTGAATTTAAAAGTGAAACTTAATTTTTACATGCATTCAAAAGCAGGGATGTGGCACCATGTGGAAAGCACCATGAAAATCGTTCGCAATACTCTTTTTCTTGTTGGCGATGAACGACAGAGAGGAAGAAAAAGGAAGATTACGCACTATTTTATTGGTCACAGCGATAGCGGCCACACAAGAAGGAGGAAGTCCTTCGCAGCATCACGCTACCTTTGCATGGTAAAAATAAGTGGCTTTCAAATAACTCAATTCAGAAAAAGACGGGGCAAAACAATGGAACAAAGGTTGTAAGCAAGGAGGCAATCCGTATGCAACTGACAGGGGCACTGCAATGGCTGTATGCCTGGAGAAACGCAGCGGGGAATCCGACCTGACAACTGTATCAGCAGAAGATGGAGGAGCATGAACGTTGGTGCACGACGAACGACAAGCCATAAAGGTGCAGCTTACCAACAGGGGTGTCAAGCCAAAGGAGGACAGACATCAGAGGATTGCCGATAGCACTGTCATCATGCCAAAGCCAAGTTCTGTGTCCGACAAGGAAGAGTTGCAAAAGACAGACGAGTAAAACCAAGAGGCGAAATGACCATTCCATAACAAGGTAAAGAGTCGCTTAAAACGGCGAAGGGACTCTGGCGATGTGTCGCTATACAGGTGTCGAAGCATCGCTTCTATAAGAGGACTGGAGCAAGTGAGCAAACTGCACAACTTGCTCCGACGGTATTTTTGATACAACAGCCATAACCTCATTGGAGGATTATCCTAAAAGAGTTTTTTGCAATCAAAGGAAGAAAGAGTCTGCAAGCCACATAGCCAACAGACTCTCTCCTGATTATTCACAGATGACAACGTCATCCTTGTACTCTGTCACCTCCTTGCCGTTGATGAGCTGGACAATGACCTCACACCCCAAGTCCTCGACAATCGTTCCCTCTGTCTGACCTCTTCGGGGATAAAGCAAGGTGCAGAAACACCCTACAACGCCGTCCAACTGCTCCATGTCTATTGTTGCCATATCCGTTCCTCCTTGTTAGCCGAATGTGATTGGATTGATGCAGAAATTCGTGTCCTCTGCCTCATACTCGTATTCATTGATGAAGTCAATCATCTTCTGTTCGTTTCTTCCGTCCTGTGAGACACCAGTCTTCTCACACCACAACCTGATGGCATCGCCAAAGGTGGAGTAAGCACCCTCACAATCCTCAAAGAGTTCTCCGTAGGCAGTGACGTAGCACTCTTCGGGGAAGAAGTCGTTCTCATCGTGCGTATAGAAGATGTCGCAACCTGGCTCAACCTCTCGCCAACTGATTGAAAGTTCGTCGCCAAGTGCCTTGTTCACCTCCTCAAAGAACAAGTCGCATGAAGACCAAGCACTTTCGGTGTCAAAGGACAAGAGGGCATAATCGTCTTCCACGTTCTCCTCAAACTCTGCCCAATAGATGTGTCCTCTCACCGAGATACCTTTCTTCTCGTAGTCAATGCCATAGTGTTCTGCCAAGAGATACAGATACACATTCTTACTGTTCACCTCCAACTCTTGGAGTGTGTTCCAAAGGTCTGCCACGGCTTTGCGTGAGCCTGTCACCTTGTACTGAGTGTCGCAAATGTTAGCCATAAGATAAAATTTTTATTTTCTTCCCTTATGTAGAACCAACTACCATCGGGATTGATTAAAGAATTATGTTGCCCCAAAAGGTGTTATGGCTCATCAATGCAAGGTTTTGCCGTCAAATACTACCTCTGAAGCAATCAGAGCGTGGAGATTTCACGGACAAACCACAGGCACCGACCTTGCAGGATGAATGCCATGACAGGTACCTTTGCAACACAATTCTTGTCAAAGCCCGATGGGGTGGTACATAGCAGCCTGCATGGTACAGCAGCCTGATGTGACGTTACAGGTGGAGATAAGGCTATAAGAGGTTTTTGCAGTCAAAAGAGAAAAGAGTCCCCGAAGTGAAGTATCGACAGGGCAGAAAACACTTTAGTTTACCCTGGTTAGCTCTTATATATATGCTAACCTAAAGTAAACTATAAATAGGTAGGCAGAAACAACGTCTGCTTACCATATCGAAAAAGAGGTGAAACAAGAGGTCGGAAAACACTTTAGTTTACCTTGGTTAGCTCTTATATATATGCTAACCTAAAGTAAACTGAATATATGTACGTCTAAAACTCGAAAACCGCATGAGTCGCTTACGTCAGGAACAGAAGCAAAGAACCGTAGAAGAGGTGCAGGAAGTCTTTCTTCCTTTGACTGCAAAAAATCTTCGCACCAGTGATAAGGCTATCGCCAATTTCACACTTGGATTTCGACAACCAGATTGATCATAGGGAAAAGAAACACCGAGTCAAGTAGTCTGCAAGAAACATATCAAGCCCACAAAACGAACTGTCGTTTTTTCATCCAAATACAAAAATGAAGGTATCTGACAGGAAAGAAAGCAAGGGAAACAGGTAAAGGAACAAAAACGTGTTTCTCGCTACTTTTGTTTCTGTTTTGTTTCTCAATAATACAAAATCAATCTTAATAAAATGAATATCAGATAGATATAAAATCCATTATAAGACTTGCGAGAATTTGTCAGTAGAAGATAATTTCAATAACACCTTTCGTTAACTATGTCCTTCCAACTCCCTATCTCATTAGTTCATTGGAATTGATGCAAAGATAATGAAAGGTTCTAAATTAATAGGCATGAAGTGTGGATTAATAGTA
>ENA-OXWT01000044-OXWT01000044.1-human-gut-metagenome-genome-assembly--contig:-NODE-44-length-46520-cov-9.936942_pt1 | contig 46520 bp, 46 predicted proteins | sample MGYA00244689_ERZ652722 | MGnify/ENA primary metagenome ERZ652722 (study PRJEB26926, sample SAMN06164640) | human gut metagenome | biome: ENVO:00009003; feature: ENVO:2100002; material: ENVO:00002003...
CGTGTAGACATCTACACTCCTTCTTCATCGAGAAAAATCTCCTGAAAATTTTCCTACCGGAAATATCAAAATGATTTCGACCAGTTACTTAGTTTATAAATTTTGTCTGTGCTACAAAGTTAGCCGCAACATGGGCAAGAATTTTTCACTCCTGATTTAAATGATATTAATAATCCCCGATTTTTTAACATTTCGGCTGAAATGTCAGGAAATCGGGGATTTTGGTTTGGTGAGACAGGGCTCAGTTGAGTTTCGGATTTGTAGGGTGGTACAGCCAGTTTCTGTAGGGGCTTCCCAGGGAACGCACTACCTTATACCAGTATGATTCCCCTTCCACGTTCAGAATCCGTGATGTTTCGGGTTGCGGCGCCACGGCCCATACATGCTGGTGCACTTCGCGGTCAAGCTGACCGGCGTCCCAGCCGCTGTAGCCTACAAAAAATCTTATACGGCCGTCGGTCGGGAGACCCATGTTGACGTAGGCTTTCACGCGCTCGAAATCGCCGCCTATATACAGGTCGGCAGTAAGCGGACGAGAGTCGGGAAACTCTCCCGGAAGGGAGTGGAGATAGAAGAGCCTGTCGTTGCCCACCGGACCGCCGCAATATATGGGAATATCGACTTCGTCGTCAATTCCTTCTACGGCTTGCCCGAGGGTGACGCCGGTAGGTTTGTTGAGCACTATTCCCATGGATTTCTCGCCGGGTTCGTAGTCGACCAGAGAAATCACCGCGTGGTTGAAATGCTCCTCGCGGAGGAACGGCTCGGCAACGAGCAGTCGGCCGGAGGCAGGGCGGGGCGAAGGCATATTGATGCGGAAAAGCGAAGCATCAAGGTTAGGCATCGTATGGTCCATAAGGCGATATTTTTCTGAGTTGACAGGTAATAGGAGAGATGTTTCGAGAGAGGGTCTTGTCGCCATTGAGAGTGGGTTTGCCGCCTCCGTCCGCACTGCCCCGGCGGATTGTCCGGGGCAACCGACGATTAACCGTCGATAAGGAATCGGTCGGCGTCCATCGCGGCGCGACAGCCCGAGGCTGCGGCATTGATGGCCTGCTGATAGATGGAATCTGCCACATCGCCGGCGGCGAATACACCAGCGACGCTTGTGGCGGTTGTCGGAGCCTGGGTGCGTATGTAGCCGGCTTCGTCGATGTCGAGTTTGCCACGCACAAGGTCGGTGTTGGGCGTGCGGCCGATGGCCAGGAAGAAGCCGTCGAGGGGGAGATCGAATATCCGCTCGCGTTCCGTACCCTTGAATTCCATGATTTTTGCGCCTTCAAGCACTTCACTGCCGTAGAGGTCGACGGGGTTGGAGTTGAAAAGTACCTCGATGTTTTCAGTATCGAACACACGCTGCTGCATTACTTTCGATGCGCGCAGCGCAGGTTTGCGGACTATGAGATATACCTTGCGTGCAAGCGATGCGAGATATACAGCCTCCTCGCAGGCAGTGTCGCCACCGCCCACCACTGCAACTACGCGTTTGCGATAGAAAAAGCCGTCGCAGGTGGCACAAGCCGAGACTCCCATCCCCATGAACCGCTCTTCGCCAGGCAGCCCGAGGTAGCGTGCATTGGCTCCCGTGGCGATAATCAGGGTGGAGGCCAGTATGCTGTCGCCATTGTCGAGCGAAAGACGGAAGGGACGCATGCTGAGATCGATGTCGGTAACTACTCCCAGACGCACGTCGGCACCGAAGCGGATGGCCTGCTCGCGCATTTTCATAACCATCTCCGTTCCGTTGATTCCTTCAGGGAATCCGGGGAAATTCTCCACGTCGGTAGTGGTGGTGAGCTGTCCGCCGGGCTGCATCCCTTCGATAAGGATGGGAGAAAGGTTGGCACGTGAGCTATAGATTGCGGCGGTGTAGCCTGCGGGGCCTCCGCCTACGATTGCACATTTGGTGATAAGTTCAGCCATGGTTGTATGTCTGTTGTCTATGTGGTTGATTTCTGATTCTTGGATTTTTCGCGCTACCTCAGGTCGACGATTTCGACTCCAGGATGCGATTTGGGATTGAAAGTGAAAAACGAGCGTGGCCGTTGCGCCGTCTTTTTCAGCGAACTGATGGCGATGTCGGCGCGCGTGCCGTCGGAAGCTGTCACGGAGATGTGGGTCGGCATCGAGGTCGAGGCGTTGAGCGTGAGGATAACTTTAGCATACGCCGCGCGCTTTTTGTCGGCGGGAGTGAGCTCAAGTTTGTCGAGACCGGAGGGCGCTTTCAGCCGACGGGCCTTATATCCTTTCTGTAGTCCGTCGACAACGGCAAACGGATTGATCTGACCGAGTTCGGCCAGCGACGGTTCGGAAATGTTGACTTCGCCCATCGTAGGCGAGTAGGCCCACTGCGTGCGGCCGTCGAACCATACCGACATCTCGTTGGTGGTGAGGCGGAAGCAATTGCCGCCAATCTGAATGCTCCCTTTGGCATGTGAGCCCTGAGTCGATGCCGTAAATTGCGCGTCGATGCCGGGTGCGGCTTTCAGTGCTGCGATGGCTTTGGCAAGTATCTCGGAAGCCGTGGGTGTTGCTGCCGCTGCGGTGAAATTCAGTGTGGCGGCCAGAGTAAGAAAAAGAACCGATAGTTTTATTTTTCGGAGTTTCATTTATCTTTTAACAATCCTTTAATTGTTATGGTTCGTCAGTCGAGTGTGCGCAGAAGGGGCTCGAGTTGGGTCACGTCGATAAGCACGTCGCGGGGTTTGCCACCATGGGCGGGACCTACGATTCCGGCGGCTTCGAGCTGGTCCATAATCTTACCTGCGCGGTTGTAGCCGATTGAATAGCGCCTCTGTAGCGACGATGTAGAGGCAAGTCCGGTTTTCACTACGATTTCGGCAGCCTCCTCGAATAGCGGGTCGCGGTCGGTAAGAGCGCCTACCGGTCCGCCTCCCTCTGTGTCAAGCTGAGGCTCCGGCAGATAATAGGCATGCTCGAATCCGGCCTGACGGTCGATATGGTCGCAGATTGCCTGTACTTCAGGAGTATCGATGAAAGCGCACTGCACGCGGTCCATCGATCCGTTGTGGCTGAACAGCATGTCGCCGCGGCCTATCAGCTGGTTGGCTCCCGTGCGGTCGAGAATGGTCTTGGAATCGACCATCTGGCTGACGCGGAACGCGATGCGGCCCGGGAAGTTGGCCTTGATTAGACCGGTAATCACGTTGGTCGACGGACGCTGTGTGGCTATAATCATATGCATTCCTACGGCGCGAGCTTTCTGTGCGATACGCGCTATGGGTTTTTCCACCTCCTTGCCGGCAGTCATTATGAGGTCGGCGAACTCGTCGACTATCATCACGATATAGGGGAGATAACGGTGGCCTTTTTCGGGATTGAGTCGTTTTTCGATAAAGCGCTGGTTGTATTCCAGAATGCTGCGTACATTGGCGTCGCGCAGAAGCATATAGCGCTGGTCCATCTCCACGCAGAGCGAATTGAGTGTGGCAAGCACTTTGTCCATCGATGTGACTACGGCCTCCTCCTCGTCGGGCAGTTTCGCCAGATAATGGCGTTCGAGCACGCTGTAGAGGCTGAATTCCACCATCTTCGGGTCAACAAGCACGAATTTCAGTTCGGCGGGATGCTTTTTGTAGAGCAGCGATGCGATGATTGTATTGAGTCCGACCGATTTGCCCATGCCCGTTGCACCAGCCACAAGCAGGTGGGGCATCTTGCAGAGGTCGGCTATATATACATCGTTGGATATGGTGGCGCCCATGGCCATCGGCAGCTCGTATTTGCACTCCTGGAATTTCTTCGAGCCCAGGATGGAGCGGATTGATACTGTCTGCGGATCTTTGTTAGGCACCTCGATGCCGATGGTGCCTTTGCCAGGTATGGGGGCAATGATTCGGATGCCGAGAGCCGACAGACTCATCGCGATGTCATCTTCCAGGCGTTTGATTTTTGCGATGCGCGTTCCTTCGGCCGGGATGATTTCGTAGAGCGTTACGGTCGGGCCGACGGTAGCGTGGATATGGCTGATTGATATGCCATAGTGGTTGAGGGTTGTGGTGATGCGCTCTTTGTTCTCCTCCTGCTCCTCCCGGTCCACGCTGTTGGCCTTCACGGGTATGTCTTTAAGCAGGTCGAGGCCGGGCATCACGTAGCGCGAGAGTTCGGCGGTCGGATCGAACTTCTCGTCGACGCCATGATGGGCGGCTGCCTCGATGGTATTTGTCTCAACCTCCAGGCTCGGGCCTTCCGGCTTGTCCGGCTCGCTTTCGGTTGTGGCTTCCGGAGCGGGGGGAGTTTGCACGGTTGGCTTTTCCACAGGCAGCTCATCGGAAGGTGTGTGGAGTTCCGGAGTTTCAGTGGCGGTTGTCGAGAATACGTCGTCGGGCTCCGGCGAGTCGGTGCTGGCAAACGGATCGTCGAATCCCATGGAGAGAGTCGGTGGTTCGGGCTCCTCGACAGTGGATTCTTCGTGTGAGGGGCGGCCGGGTACGTCGTCCGACGAGTCGGCGTCGAGCATAGCCTGGCGAACGCGTTCGCGGTCGGCTTCGCGTTGGAGCCGCTGCTGCTCAGCCTTGTCGCGGCGTGCACGCCTCAGAGCTTTGTACCTGTTGGCTACCGCTACAAGGTCGTTGATGTAGACATAAAAAGTGGCGACTGCAAGAAGTACGCTGATAAGGATGGCCCCTACCCAGTCGAGGTATCTCACAATTAGGATATTCATGTAGTGCCCGTGGTATCCGCCGAGATTAAGTTCCCAGCCCATCCATAAGGATATGAGCCCGAGAATAATCGAGGCGGTAATCGCCACAAGCAGTGTCTTGAATGTCGTTGACCAGAAGCGCGTGCGGCGGAATCCCATCAGGCTGAGCCCCATCAGGCAGAGATACACGATTATGGCGAGCGACCCGAGTCCGAGGCCGCCGACAATCATGGAATGCGAGATTTTGGCTCCCACAGGGCCGGCGGGATTTTCGACCGCAACGCTGTTGTCGACTATTGTCGAGACGGTCATCGTGGTCGCGACGCTGGCGTCGGCGCTTCCGGATCTCGCGAATCCGATGACAGCAACCGTTATATATACGGCGGCAAGCATCAGAGCCACCCCGACCACGGCCAAAAGGCGGCTGTCGGTGAAGAACCGCACTATGCCCCATTGGCGTAGCGGTTTTCGCTGGCGGGGCTCGCGGCTTTCCTTACGGGTGTTGCCGGTAGGTTTGCCGGAGTCCGGATGGCGCCCGCGGGTGTCTTCGTCCGGCTTACGCCGTTGGCGCGGTTGACGTGCGCGGTCGGCATACAGTTGGTCGGGATCGAGAAGCCGGTCCGGGTCGTTGAAATTATCGTGGTTCATCTGAGGCATTGTCGTGGGATGTGTGATATTGTGGTTGTGGCCGGATTATCGTGGATGTAGATAATTCCTTCAGTCTACAAAATTAAGAAAAATAGACTATAGTTTTATAAAATAATTTTGAACGGTTGCTTATGGTCGGCCGGTTGTTCCGACATCAGATTCCTATGTCTGGTTTAGAAATACCATGGATGATTTTTTAGAGCGAGTCGCTGTAGTGTAGCTGAATCAAGGCGTCGGGCGCCGAGCAGTGCGAGGGGTGTGTAGTCGGAATCTCCTTTTCTTAGTGAGTTGATCTTCACCCGTCCGGAATCGTGGATGAATTTTCCGTGGCCGATATACATCCCTACGTGGTTGACTTTTTTGGTAGCGCGATTGCCGAAAAACAGTAGGTCGCCCGGTATGAGATTACTTAGATTGCTGAAATCTACGGCCGTGCCGACGAGAGCCTGTTGGGATGCATTGCGTGGTAGGATAACCCCTTGCGAGAGGAAAGCGGCTTTGGTCATACCCGAGCAGTCGGCGCTCTTCGATGTCGTGCCTCCCCATAGGTATGGTGTGCCCGTCATGGCGATGGCGAAGGCGATGGTGCCTTCAGCGCTCCATTTTCGGTCGGCCCAATATGGAAGCGGCATCACATCGCATGTGCGTATATATCCCTGGCGCCCGTCGGGAAGTCGTACGGGAGTGAACAGCGAGTCGGCCGTTTCTGTAGTGCAATCTGTCTGGAGAATGCTTCCGTTCACCACATCACTCACCCTAAGCGCCGGGTCGTGGTCTCTGCGGGAGAAGATATAAGTCTGGTCGGTGGAGCTGACGGCAACTCGCTTCGACTGCTTCCAGCGGTCGAAATCATTGTCGGTAAGCGGTTGAAGTGAGTTGGCGATTATGTAGCCATGATAACCTTCCGGAGTCTCGACGGCCATCCATTCTCCGTGTCGTCCGGTGATTTTCACGGGTGTACCCATTACGACCTGGGTGCCCAGTTCGGCAGAATGGCGAGGTTCCTCGCGGACGCATGCCACGGATACTCTCGGCAACGCCATTGTCGGCTCCTGGGCCCGGGCTGCCGATATGTATACAACGCAGGCTGCCGCAAGGGCAGCCATGCATTTGAGGGAATTTGTCATTTCGTTACGGTAGATGGATAATGGGGGGAGAGAAAGTACAGGGAGGGAGGAACCACGGAGTTAAACCTCGGTTACGGTTTCAGCATGCCTCGATAAGCTGTTGCTTCACGGCTTCCGCGAGAGCTTCGGCCTTCTCCATGGTAGCCGCTTCAGCATAAATGCGGATTATCGGCTCGGTGTTGGATTTGCGCAGGTGAACCCACGAATCCTTGAAGTCGATTTTCACGCCGTCGATGTCGGTGATGCGTTCGCCGGCATAGGTGTCCTTCAGTTTGGCCAGTACGGCGTCTATGTTTATTTCGGGGGTCAGCTCCACTTTGTTCTTGGCAATCTGGTAGGGGGGATAGCCGGCTTTCAGTTCGCTCACCTTCTTGCCCGATTTGGCCAGGAGTGAGAGGAAGAGGGCTACGCCTACAAGAGCGTCGCGGCCGTAGTGTGCGGCCGGATATATCACGCCGCCGTTGCCCTCGCCGCCTATTACGGCGCCGACTTCTTTCATCTTGGTGACTACATTTACTTCGCCGACAGCCGACGCATGATATTCGCATCCGTGGGCGCGTGTCACGTCGCCCAGCGCGCGCGAGCTGCTGAGATTCGACACCGTGGCGCCGGGTGTATGGCCGAGCACATAGTCGGCTACGGCTACGAGTGTGTATTCCTCGACAAACATCTCGCCGTTTTCCATCACGATTGCCAGACGGTCGACGTCGGGGTCGACCACGAATCCTACGTCGATTCCGCCTTTCTTCATCAGGTCGGAAATCTGTGTGAGGTTCTGGGGAATCGGTTCCGGTGTATGGGCGAATTTGCCGGTAGGCTCGCAGTTGAGTTCCACGATGTTTTTCACTCCCAGGGCACGCAGAAGCTGAGGAATCACCACACCGCCTACGGAGTTGACGGCGTCGACGGCCACGGTGAAGTTGGCGCGGGCTATGGCGTCGCGGTCAACCAGAGCAAGATCGAGCACCTGACGGATGTGGCGGAGATTCCATGTATTGTCGGTCATCTCTGCACCGATGTGGGCGATGTCGGCGTATTCGTAATCGTCGGCGGCCGCCAGGGCGAGCACCTGCTTGCCCTGTGCGTCGTTGAGAAATTCACCGTCTTGGTTCAGTAGCTTGAGGGCATTCCATTGCGCGGGGTTGTGCGAGGCGGTTATGATGATACCGCCGCATGCCTGTAGCGAGGCCACGGCCACCTCGGTGGTGGGGGTGGAGGCCAGTCCGATGTTTACGACATCGAATCCCATGGCGCGGAGCGTGGAACAAACAAGTCCGCTGACAATCGGACCCGACACGCGTGCGTCGCGACCGACTACTATGAGATTGGATGTACGTGTGGTATTTTTGCGAATGAAAGCGGCATAGGCCGATGTGAATTTAACCACGTCGAGAGCACTGAGGCCCTCGCCGGCGCGGCCGCCGATGGTGCCGCGGATTCCTGAGATTGATTTTATAAGCGACATTCGAATATTTCGTTGTGGATTGATTGGTTAGGTTGCAGTGTGGTGGGTAGGGTTACTGGGCGGTGGTGCCTGCGGATGTTTCGTCGTCGGCTCCGGTTGCGCCGCGCTTGAAGTAACGGATATGATAGAGGAAGGGGGTCACGTTGGAAATCTCCGACGTGAGTCCGTACTGCGATTTTACAATTAGATAGCATTCGCTCTCAAGGCCGATGTAGTTGAGCGGCATCTGTAGGCCCGACCCCCACGCCGAGCTGCTGCTGAGCGTATAGTTGCCGAAACGGAAAGAAGCCGACCCAAGGCCGAGGTCGTCGGAGTTGCCCCAGCCGTCGATGTGTTCGTTTGTATAGGGGTTATAGCTCAGAAGCGACCAGCGTGTGAAGCGGAAGTAAATTAGCTCGTCGGATTCGGCCATCCATTCCGGATTGCCGGCGTCGATTACTTTCATGTATACGTTCCCTTCCTCGTCGAGTTTATAGAAAGGAGCGTCTTCTCCGGTCAGGAAATTTCCGTCGTCGGGGAGAGTCGTCTCGACTTTCTGATTCAGAAGATAGGCGTTGATGGCCTGGTTTTCCTCGGTGAGGAGCTCGGCGTAGCTTTTGCTGTCGTTGCAGCCGGAGGATAGAATTCCCGCGGTCAGTAGGGCCGTGGCGCCCAGTATCTTGAGGTTTAGGTTCATCGGTGGGGTAGTGGGTATGGTGTGATGTTTGATTCTGTATTGTCTTGCATGTAGGGTGTGCACCTGTCTCATTTGGGAAGGAATCGGTCGAATTCAGGCATTGCGCGTTCGATTGTCGCGACGGCTTCCTCAAGGGTGCCGTAGAATTCTCCGCCGGCGGCGTTCAGGTGCCCTCCGCCGTTGAAATATTCTTTGCAGAGCCTGTTGACCGGAAAATCGCCCTTGCTGCGGGTCGAGACCTTGATGTAGTCCGACTCCTCGCGAAGAAAAACCGAATAGGTAACGTCGGCAATCGTGAGCGGACGGTTCACGAGGTCCTCGGTATCTCCTTTCTGATAATGGTAGCGGTTCAGTTCCTCGCGGGTGAGTGTAATCAGCGCCGCCCGGTGGTCGGGGAAAACGGTCATTTTCTCCGACAGTGCATAGCCGTTGAGGCGCAGCCGGTCGGCCGTTGCCGAATAGTATACTTTGCGGTAGATGGCGTCCTTGTCGATGCCGCGACGCATCAGGTCGGCTACCACGGTGTAGATTTCCGGATTGTTGGAGTTGTACGAGAAATTGCCCGTATCGGTCATCATGCCCGTGTAGAGGCATTCGGCTGCATCAGCGTCGAGAGAGTCGAGCCATCCGAGTGCCTTGAGCACCTTATATATGAGTATTGAAGTCGACGACTCCTCAGGGCGGGAAATAACCACTTCGGGATAATCGGCCGGATGGAGGTGGTGGTCGATCATCACCTTCGCTCCGGGGGCAGCGGCGATTGCTCCTGCCATCTGGTCGACACGTTTAAGTTCGTTGTAGTCGAGCGAGAAGACCACATCGGCGGTAGTAATCAGCTGGGATACATACGCAGGATTGCGCGAATAGCTTACTATATGCTCCGCGCCCGGAAGAAAGGCAAGGTGCTTCGGCGGCGTGTCGGGCGTGGCCACGCGGGCGTTGAACCCCTTGTTGCGAAGCACGCGGCAAAACCCCAGGGTTGAACCCATGGCGTCGCCGTCGGGCGATATATGGCATGTGAGCACTGCCGTGTGGGCGGTGCTCAGAATCCGTTTCAATGCCTCGATTGACTCTGAATTTATTGGCGTGGTGTGCATATCTTCTTTTTCAATCTGCAAATTTACAATAATAGTTTGAAATTCGGGACATCTCTTGCGTCGCATTCTCCCTCCCATCATCCTAATTTTCCTTAATTCGACGTGTGAGATAAGAACCTGGACCATTCTTTGCATAGCAAAGCGACCAAAGGTCGATGGCTGACAGCGCCCTCGCCATCCGGGTAAAAAATAGGGCGATGTGTCAAATTGTTGAATTTTGACACACCGCCTTCTATGCTGTAAAAGACTTGATTATTTAATTATTTACTCTGCCGGATTGATTTTATCAAGAGGGACAGGATATTTGACAAGAATGGTATACGCCACCCGTTTAGGCGTTCCAAGCTGTTTTCCGGGCTCAAATTTCCCTAATTTCTTGATGGCTTCAATGGCGACGTTCAGATAATCGTCGGGTACAGACCAGTTTCTGACTACTGTTATTGAATTCGGATCTATTTGACCGTCTTTTCCAATAGCGAAACTGAGAGCGGCACGGCCTTTGACAGAATCATGTGTTGCAGGAGCGGTTGCCAAAATTGTGGTATATAGGTCGCTAAATAAGCCTTTTTCGCCTCCATTTAAGTAATAAGGCAATTGATCAGAGCCAATAATCACCGGCTCGTTCACGCCGTCAGATGATGTAGAAGCCTGATTATGCGTGTCGCTTTCATCTCCTCGTATAAATATCGCGCCCGGCTCCCTGAATGTGATGGGAATACTATAGTTTAAGTTGTACTTTCGGGGAGTAAAGTATTTGACCCGAAATTTGGGCAACGCATTAACCAGCCTTAAAGCCTCTTGGTTTGCCGCCTCGTTTTTGCTCGGGCGCATAATCTTCGGGTTGCTTATTGAGCCATCGGGATGAACGGTAAAACAAACAATTACTCTTTCGCGACCCTTGAATCCTTCGGGAATGCGGATATTTTCATCAATCCATTCTTTGAGTTTCCCGTTGCCTCCGGGAAATTCGCAGCGGGGGTCCACATTAATGAAGCGTTTGCGCGCTTCCGCTTTTATTTGTGCAAGAGTTTCGGGCGATATGGTTAAAAATACGGCGCGATTTCCATACTCGTCGTTTTTAACCTCCACCTTTTGAATGGAGTCGGCTGGCACCAGATCTAATGCCCCTGCAATCCATTCGTTGTTGTAATAAAAGAGTTCGGTTTTGGTGTCCTGTTCGGTCAGAGGAAACTGAATTTCCCGGACAATAGTATCATTCACACAACAATTCTGTGCGAACACTATACACGCCTGAATGATAATTGATGAAACTAAAAATAACTTCTTCATATAGTTTAAGGTTGCTTATTTCCCACAATGTCGTGGAATGGTCGAACCCTTCCCAAGTGCAAAATTAGCAGTGGTAAATGGGTTTGGTCTTAACAAATGTATAGACCGCCTTGTTTTTTGATGTCCGTTTCCGGATCTTTTGCGAGTTGCCGCCGGATACGGCTGAGATGGTTGGGAGTAATCAGAAGGAACGAGGATAAATCTTTCAATGTTACTGTCTCGACAAGGTGGGGATATTGTACACACAATTCCATATAACGCTCACGAGGCGACTTGCGATAGAGATTGAGCAACCGCATGAATACCATATTGAACAGAGATTTGTATTCATCGAGCAGCGTGGGAGAAAGAAACTCCTTGAAGGTTGTTAACGGCACTCGCAGTATTTCGCAATCAGTTCCGGCAATCATTGACATCTGGGATGGCTCTCCGTGTAATGATGAATGAAAATCTGTAATGAACTGGCCCGGGAAGGCAAAATTAATCACGGCCTCATCGCCCGATTCATTAAGGGTAGTTACTTTGAAATATCCCGACACTATTAGGGCTGCACAACGTGCGATTGTACCTTGCTGCACAAAACGCTCTCCTTTCTTATAGCGGCATGGAGTTCCCTGCTGGCGGCAATAATCAGTGGCTGCCGTGAGATCCAGAAAGTCTATATATGAATTGAATTGTGCCATAGGTGCTTACAAAGTTAGCTAAAAAAGTTGCGTATATGAAATAGCCGGAAATAATTTGGTGGGGATTTGCAGGTTAAGGCGTTTTTTGGTAATTTTGCATCGCAATTTGCGCAGGCGTGTGCCGCCGCGCTTTATCGCTTGAATTTTAACACAATAATACAAGATATTACAATCCAGAATTTTTTATGGCAACAACAGCTGATTTCAAGAACGGCATGTGCCTCGACATCGACGGCAACTATTTCTTCATCGTGGAATTCCTTCACGTTAAGCCCGGTAAGGGTCCGGCTTTCGTACGCACAAAACTTCGCAACGTAAAAACCGGCCGTATCCTCGACAAGACCTGGAACTCCGGCGTGAAAGTCAACGAAGTCCGCATCGAGCGCCGTCCCTATCAGTATCTCTATAAAGACGATATGGGCTACAACTTCATGCACACCGAGACGTTTGAGCAGATGGCTCTTCCCGGCGAAAGCATCGAAGGCGTTCAGTTCCTCAAGGAGGGCGATATCGTCGAGGCTATGGTTCACGCCGCTTCCGACACGATCCTCACCTGCGAGCTTCCCGCCAACGTGGTGCTTGAAATCACCTACACCGAACCCGGCATCAAGGGCGACACCGCCACCAACACGCTCAAGCCCGCAACCGTGGAGACTGGCGCTGAAATCCGCGTGCCTCTCTTCTGCAATATCGGCGACAAGGTGCGCGTCGATACCCGCAACGGCAACTATCTGGAGCGTGTGAAGGCCTGACCCCAATCCGGTCCTTGACTCCCAACGATATTAACGGCTAAAAAAGGCGGTGGCTCATTCCCAAGGGAAGTCCACTGCCTTTTTGGTTAGTTATCAGATTATTGTATCGATTTAATTTATCAGGCTATGACCAATCTTCTCATTCTCCTTTTCCTGGGCGGACTTCGCGGCTGGGAAATCATTATCATCGCCGTGGTGATTCTTCTGCTGTTCGGCGGCAAGAAGATTCCTGAACTGATGCGTGGCGTCGGCAAGGGAATCCGCGGATTTAAGGAGGGACTAAACGACATGTCCGACGAAATCAACGGCAAATCCGATTCTTCCGACGATGGCAAATCCGACGAAGCCCCGAAACACTGATTCAATGTCGTTCTGGCAACACCTCGATGTGCTTCGAGGTGTGCTTTGGCGTGCGATTGTCGTTTGGATGGTATTCGCCGTATGTTTTTTCATATGGATGCCGGATATTTTCCATGGGCTGATTCTATGGCCGTGCCGTGGTGATTTCCCTTCTTATCAGGTGCTCGACCGTATCGCGGCCTTATGGCCGGAGGCAGGCATGGTGTCGTCCGAAGGATTTCATGTCGACCTGATCAATACCGAACTGGCATCGCAGTTTTTCATCCATATGTCGTCGGCCTGCTGGCTGGCGTTTGTGGCCGCATTGCCGGTCATTCTTTTTCTGCTATGGGGGTTCGTGCGTCCGGCTCTGTATCCGATTGAGAGGCGGCGGGGTGCCACAGCCTTTGCCATGGGTTTCGTGATGTTCTGCATAGGCGTTGCTATCGGATACCTGCTTGTATTTCCGCTCACCGTACGTTTCCTTGCCGGTTATCAGCTGTCGGAGGCAATTCCCAATATCATTTCTATTTCGAGCTACATCGACATGTTCTTTACCCTCATTCTCGTTATGGGGCTGCTGTTTGAACTCCCGTTGCTGGCATGGGTGTTGGGAAAGATGGGGCTGCTATCGCGTCGTTTTTTCAACCGCTACCGCCGGCATGCAGTTGTCGTGCTGCTCATCCTTGCCGCTTTAGTTACTCCTACAGGCGATCCGTTTACGCTGATGGCAGTCTTTATCCCCGTCTACGCCGTGTGGGAACTTGGCGCATTGCTTGTGCCTAAGGCGTCCGGCAGCGATGCTTAGGAATGCAGTTCCTTCAGTTCGGCGTATAGCCGCTGAAGGGGAAGCCCCATCACGTTGTAGTAGTCGCCACGGATTCCCGTAATGCCGATATAGCCGATCCACTCCTGGATACCGTAGGCGCCGGCTTTGTCGAGCGGGCGGTATTTTTCCACGTAATAACGTATTTCGCTGTCGCTAAGCGGGGCAAAGTCTACTTCGGTGGTTACGCCGAAGGTGCGGTATCGTGCGCCGTTCATTATGGTGACGCCCGTAACTACCGAGTGGGTGCGTCCGCTCAACTGGCGGAGCATTTCTACGGCCTCGAGCTCATTGTGCGGTTTGCCGAGTACGCAGCCTTCACAAATCACTACCGTATCTGCGGTGATGAGCGTCTCGCCAGATTCTATTGAGTCGGCATACGCATGAGCTTTCTTTGCTGAAATGTAGGGGGCAACCTCCTCAGGGGCAATATTCTCGGGATAGCTTTCGTCTACCTCTTTGGTGGAGGCAATGCGCACTTGTGCACCTATCTGGCATAGGAGCTCGCGTCTGCGTGGCGAGGTACTTGCCAGCACGAGCCGAAGCCCGTCAAGAAGTTTTTCCATCGTTCGGTAATATATATTATTGTAGGGCGCCGACTTCATCCGTTGGCCGAGGCGTCGGAGGGCCATTCGCCGCGCGAGCGTAGAATCTGCTCGATAATGTCGCGGGCAACGCCGCATCCTCCGGCCACCGGCGAAATGTAGTCGGCGGCTTCCATCGCGTCGACCGAAGCATCGGCCGGAGCTACGCCCAGTCCAGCCAGCCGCATGGAGGTGCAGTCAGGCACGTCGTCGCCTGCGAATGCCGTCTCTTCGGGCTTAAGTCCACGTTCGGCCATCCAGGATTTGAATACGTCAATCTTTTTGCCTGCACCGAGGTAGACGTCGTCGATGCCGAGCATTGCAAACCGTTCGCGCAGTCCGGGCGCCACCGCTCCACTGATTATAGCTATTTTCATCCCTTTGCGCGTAGCCTCTCGCAGTGCGAAGCCGTCTTTGGTGTTGGCTAAGCGGCGCGGAACGCCGTCGTCGCCCAGAGGTACCGCCGAGGGCGACAGGACGCCGTCGACGTCGAAGGCGATTCCTTTGATTTTGCTGAGGTCGAATGCTGTTTTGCTCATTTGGTTGTATCTGGCGTAGTGGATGTTTCTTATGTTGCTTATGTGACGGATGTGGCTGATGTTGAGGAGGCTGAGAGAGGAGAGTGGTATGTCTCCAGTATCGTGTCGGAGAGCAGGCTGTAAATCTCCCGGGTGCGTCCGTCGAGCATTGTTTCATGGCGCTGGATTACTTCTGCGTCGCCACGTCGTGCCGGTCCCGTCATAGCCTCGCGAGGAGGAAGTGAATGGAGCTTGTTGAGGGTTGTTTCAATGAGCGGCATAAGGAAACGTATGTCGAGGCCGTCGCGTCGGAGCAGTGTGTCGGCCTCCATCCACATCAGGTTGGCGAAATTGCAGGCGAAGACTGCCGCAACGTGCAGCAGTCGCCGGCGTTCGCTGTCGGCGTTCATCACGTTGTCGGCGATGCGCAGTGCGAGTGCTCGCAGTGCGAGCGCGCTTTCATCCGAGTTCCCTTCGATGAAAAATGGAATCTTCCTTACATCCACTTTCAGTTCTCTGCTGAAGGTCTGAAGCGGATAGAACACTCCGAAGCGGCTTTTCTTCCCGCTGAACACTTCGGCGCTTACACTGCCTGACGTGTGAGCCCAGATGCCGGGATAGTCGGGCGTCGATTCTGCGATTTCGGCAATGGCGTCGTCGTGAGCCGCGATTATATAGAAATCGGCTTCGGCCGTAAGGTCGTCAATATTTCCGCTGTGGGAGCATCGTGGCCCGAGCCGTTCGGCCAGCCGTCGGGCGGTGTCGTTGTGACGGCTGACAATCTGCACCACATCGGCTGATTTGGCAAGTGCCATAGCCAGGTGCGTTGCGACGTTCCCGGCTCCGACTATTGCTACTGTCGGACGGTTTGCGTGTCGGGTTATTTCTTCCATCTGTCGATGTGCACTTTCTCCCAAAGCAGTTTGGCCGTATCGATGGGCCGGCGCTGTTCGTCCTTATGTCCGATGGAGAGGATGCAGACCACCGAGTTTTCTTCGGGGATTCCGAGCAGGGAGCGTACATACTCCTCCGAGGGCTCGCCGTCCTCGCGATAGCGGTCGCGGACTTCCACCCAACAGCTTCCCAGCCCGAGGTCGGCTGCCTGTAGCATCATGAACGAGGCCGCCACCGATGCGTCTTCAATCCAGGCTTCGGATTTGGTCATGTCGGCACATACTACTACTGCCAGCGGAGCATTGGCAATCGACGTGGCATAGCTGGGTTTGCATTGACCGAGCGCTTGCAGGGTGTCTTTGTCTTCTACCACCACGAATTGCCAGCTGCGGGCATTTTTCGAGGTGGGAGCCATCAGTGCGGCTTCGAGGATGAGACGAACGTGGTCGGGGTCGACCGGTTCGCCGGTATATTTTCGTATGCTTCTCCGGTTAATAAGGAGGTCGTGCAGGTTTTCCATATTTATGACTGTATTTGGAAATAATTTCCGCCCGGATGCGCGACCATCGGCAAAATGTCTGCCTCAACGGCGGCACACCCATGCGTCGGCGTTGCCGATAAATTTTTTCTGGGAGTTGGCCTGCTCATAGCTCGAGCCCGTGGCGGCATATACGCGGAAACGGCTGTCTTTCTCGATTACGCCAAGTTGTTTGCCTGAGTGTTCGGCCATATAGGTTTCGGCTTGCGAGCGTGTGGCAAACGAGGCTACAATCACGCAGTAGCTGTCGTCGGCGTTGAAGCGGGCAGATGCGGGTTCCGTTTTCGGCAATACATTTGTCGTAGCGGGTTCAATCGCTTCGGGCTGCTCTTCAATGGCTTTCGCAGGTTCTATATCTTTTGCAGGCTCCATACCCTCGGCAGGAGCGGCTTTCACAGGCGCGACAACGGGCGCGGAAGCCGGGAGTTTGGCTTTTTGTGGCTCGGTACGCTCAATGCCCGGTGCGAGCGACGCCTCGGTGGTGGGCGTGCTTATCCGTACGGGATTAAGCAGGAACATCCCGATGGTGACGGCAACGGCCAATACGGCGGCGATGCCCGATGCGTAGGCACGAACCGCGCGCCAGCGCCGGCGGTGGGCGCCGCGCAGGTTTACTTCGGTGGCCACCTGGGTTGTTGTCGTTTGTTCAGCTTCCTGCAGGAGCTGGAGGGCTATTGGCTTCAGGCCGAAGTAGGCTCCGTTGATTCCTGCGAGTTCGGCCGGAACAAAGGCCGTTATCCCTTCGGGGTTGAGCAAGAACTGGCCGAGCCTGCCGAATTGCATTCGCTGTTCGCGCTGCAATTCACCGCGCAGATGGGCTATGCGTTCGGCAACCTTTTTGCTTGTGGCCTCAAACGGGATCGATTCCCGTCGCGCGATTGAGGTGGCCAGAAGTCCGTCGTTCCGGTTGATCAGCGGATTGAATGCCAGCCGGCGTCCCGGAGGGAGGAGAGTCTCGCCGTCGCAATCGAAAGCTGCCGGACGGTTGTCGCATATGAATGCGCCAAATCCGGGGAGCACGACGCAGTCGTGGTCCCGAAGCAGATATTCCACATGCATTGACAACGTATCCATTTCTCGGCTTTTCAGTTTATGCAAAGTTAGCTATTCTTTACAACTCGTGCAAAAAAATGTTGCTGCAATTTTCGGCTCCGATATGGATTCTGCCGGGATTCGGCGCGGATACGCGGGAATTGTTGCGGGAGTGTGCCTGCGGGCGGTGGGGACGCCTCAGGATGCGCTTTCCCTTACAATGGTTGTCCAGCCGGCCAGGCGCGGAGCGGTCAGTTCGGGATGGTTGACTTCGTCGAGCAGCAGTCCGTAGGCTTCGAGAGCATCGCCGGGTTTGGCTTTGGATTTCTCGAATGTATAGCCGATTGTGTCGTAAGGCGCGATAAATGTGCAGCCCGTAGGTTCAAGCCGGTCGTGCAGTTCGCCTACGGCGTTGCAGAAGGTGTCGGTCATGCTTTCGTCGCCGCAGCCGAACAGGGCCACTTTCTTCCCTTTGAGGTCGAGCGCCTCGACGCCGGCAATGAAGTCGTACCAGTCGTCTTCGAGTTCGCCGTCGCCCCACGTGCTTGATCCCATTATGAGCACATCGTATTTGCCTACTTCCGAGGGGGCGGTATTGGCGACGTCGTGTATGTCGGCGCTGTCTACGTTCAGCAGTTTCCCTATTTTTTCGGCAATCTGTGCGGTAGTACCGGTAGCCGAACCATAGAATATTCCTGTTTTCATAGTCTTATAATTTGTTAAGATAACTATATCTATAACGCCGGTATTCTATCCATAGTTCGCCCGCTCCCGTCGGCCGAATCTTATCCATTGCAAATTTTGTGAAAATATTTCGGAAAAATTTATTTATTTAATGCGTGGCGGTGACACTATTCCGCGAATTAATTCTTAAATTTGCACTTCGATAAGGAAAAAGTGGCGTGGCCCGGCGTGTTTCGGTTTCCGCTGAATTATCCCGATACTCCGACGTTTCCAATTAAATGATTGATTAATAAATATTTTTTCACCCTTTCCGAAATGGATGAAATGAAAAAAATAAAAACCGCGCTGATTTCGGTTTTTTACAAAGATGGTCTTGAAGAAATCCTCCGTCTTCTTAATGCCGATGGCGTTCGTTTCCTCTCTACAGGCGGAACGCGCTCGTTTATCGAAAGTCTCGGCTATGAGTGCGACGCTGTGGAAGGCCTTACGGGCTATCCCTCGATTCTGGGAGGACGTGTAAAGACGCTTCACCCCAAAGTGTTCGGCGGGATTCTGAACCGGCGCGACAATGAGGGCGACGCGGCCCAGATCAAGGAATATGAGATTCCCTCGATTGATCTCGTGATTGTCGATCTTTATCCTTTTGAGGCTACCGTGGCATCGGGTGCACCGGAGGCAGATATTATTGAAAAAATAGATATAGGCGGTATCTCCCTGATCCGTGCCGCTGCCAAAAATTTCAACGATGTGGCCATAGTGGCCTCCAAAAATCAGTATGCCTACCTTCGCGAGGCTCTGAAGCGCAACGGGGCTGCTACCACGCTTGCCGAACGTCGTTTCCTCGCCAAGGAGGCCTTCGGCGTTTCGTCGGCCTACGACAGCGCAATCTTCTCCTACTTCGATTCTACCTGCGAGCACTCCTCGGGGCTGCGTATCGCTATCGACGGTGAAAAAACGATGCGCTACGGCGAGAATCCTCATCAGAAAGGCTATTTCTTCGGTCGTCTCGACCATCTTTTCGAACAGCTCCACGGCAAGGAGATTTCATATAACAATCTTCTGGACATCGACGCCGCCGTATCGCTTATCGGCGAGTTCTCCGAGACGACGTTCGCCATTCTCAAGCACAACAACGCCTGTGGTGTGGCTTCCCGGCCTACGGTAGCCGAGGCGTGGAAGGATGCGCTCGCCGGCGATCCGGTATCGGCATTCGGAGGCGTGCTCGTTACGAACGGCGTTATCGACGGTGCTACGGCCGAGGAAATCAACAAAATTTTCTTCGAGGTTATTATAGCGCCGGCCTACGAGCCTGAGGCGCTCGGTATCCTCTGTCAGAAGAAAAACCGCATCATCCTGCGCCAGAAGGAGAAACTCGCTACCACACGTCAGTTCCGCTCGGTGCTCAACGGCGCCCTGGTGCAGGAGCGCGACCTCAAAGTCGAGTCGCCCGACGATCTGCGTACCGTCACGGTAAAACCCGTCGACGCTTCGCTGGTCGACGACCTGCTGTTCGCCAACAAGCTCGTGAAGCATTGCAAGAGCAATGCCATCGTGCTTGCCAAAAACAAGCAGCTCTGTGCAGCCGGTGTAGGCCAGACGTCGCGTGTCGACGCTCTGCGTCAGGCCATCGATAAGGCTCATACGTTCGGATTTGATCTGAAGGGGGCTGTTATGGCCTCGGATGCATTCTTCCCCTTCGCGGATTGCGTGGAGATTGCCCACAATGCTGGTGTCGACGCCGTAATCCAACCGGGTGGCTCGATTCGCGACAACGAGTCAATCAAGTATTGCGATGAAAACGGTGTGGCGATGGTCATGACCGGGTTCCGCCATTTCAAGCATTAATTTTCGGCGGCCGGGGCGCTTTGGTGTCATGACCGCCACATCTCATACCTCTTATCTATTCTCGAAAAAAATGAGATTGTTTTCTCTCACAAAAGAAATTGCCATCGATCTTGGCACTGCCAATACCATTATAGTACACAATGATAAAATTGTGATCGACGAGCCTTCAATCGTGGCGCTCGACCGCAACGACCGCGTTATCGCCGTGGGCAAGGAAGCCCAGCTGATGCGTGGCCGCGAACCGGAGGGTATCCGCACGGTCCGTCCGCTCCGTCAGGGTGTGATCGCCGACTTCAACGCCGCCGAACTGATGATTCGCGGTCTGATAAAGAAGGCAAGCTCGAAGAGCAACTGGTTTTCACCCTCGCTCCGTATGGTGGTCGGCATCCCTTCCGGTTCCACCGAGGTTGAAATCCGTGCGGTGCGCGACTCGAGCGAACACGCCGGCGGCCGCGATGTCTACATGCTTTTCGAACCGATGGCAGCTGCTCTCGGTATCGGTCTCGACGTTGAGGCGCCCGAGGGCAACATGATTGTCGACATAGGCGGCGGCACCACCGAAATCGCCGTGATTTCGCTTGGTGGTATCGTAAGCAACCGTTCGATTCAGATTGCAGGCGACGACCTTACGGAGGATATCCAGGGACATATGAAGCGCGCCCACAATGTGAAGGTCGGCGAGCGTACCGCCGAACTTATCAAGATGAATGTCGGCTCGGCGCTTACCGAACTTGAGAATCCGCCGGAGGATTATGTGGTTCACGGTCCGAACCATATGACGGCGCTCCCAATGGAAATTCCCGTCTCATATCAGGAGATTTCGCATTGTATCGAGAAGTCGGTTACCAAGATTGAGACGGCTATCCTGAGCGCTCTTGAGCAGACGCCTCCCGAACTGTATGCCGACATCGTCCGCAACGGTATATGGCTTGCCGGCGGCGGAGCGCTTCTTCGCGGTCTCGACAAACGTCTCACCGATAAAATCGGCATCCAGTTCCACGTAGCTGAGGACCCGCTGCTCTGCGTCGCCAAGGGTACCGGCGTCGCTCTGAAGAATATCGAGAATTTCTCTTTCCTTATCCGTTAACCGGAGCCGCAAGGTGAGAAATCTTCTGAATTTCCTGATACGCTACACTTCATGGTTCGTATTCGCGTTCTATGTGGTGCTCAGTTGCGTGTTGCTGTTTCAGGGTAATCCCTATCAGCATCATGTATACCTCACGTCGGCCAATGCCGTAGTGTCAGGCGTGTACGACGCCACCAACAGCGTGACGGGATATATCAATCTTCGCTCGATCAACGAAGATCTGCAGCGCCGCACCGCCACTCTCGAACAGGAGGTGCTCGACCTCCGGCATCAGAACAAGCTTCTGCACCAGCAGCTGCTGCAGGACTCGCTCCGCTCGCTCGATTCGCTCGGGCGGTTCGGGTTTGTGATTGCCTCGGTTGTGAACAACAGTGTCCGCAATCCCTACAATTACATTACGATCGACAAGGGTGAGGCCGACGGAATCGGTCCGGAAATGGGGGTGATGGACCAGAACGGCGTTGTCGGTGTGGTAAATGTCACCTCCCGGCATCACGCCCGCGTGATTTCTCTTCTGAATCCCAATTTCAGACTTTCCTGCAAGTTGCGTGGCAACGATGCCTTCGGATCCCTGGTGTGGGATGGCAAACGTCCTACGGAAGCTATTCTTGAGGAACTTCCCAAGCAGGTGAAGTTCCGCAAGGGCGATACAATCATCACCTCGGGATATTCTGCAATGTTCCCTGAAGGGATTCCCGTAGGTACAATCATCGGGCCGACGCGCGGCAACGATGATAATTTCAACACGTTGCGAATCCGGTTGCTTACGGATTTCTCCACATTATCGACGGTCAAGGTTATCTCCAACCGGGATATAGTCGATATCAGGGAGGCTGAGACCGATTTGTACCCGCCAAAGGAGACGGCTGCCCGATAGCCTCCAACATTCTTTGCGTTAGTTAGATGACTAAAGAGATTCTGAAATTCGCGCTGTTGTCGGTCATACTGGTGCTCTGCCAGGTGATTGTGTTCAATCATATCTGTCTGTTCGGTGTGGCTGTGCCTCTGGTGTTCATATACTCGCTCGTCAGGCTGCCTCTCAACCTGAACGTCAACTGGGTGATGACGCTTGGGTTCCTCCTGGGGCTTACGGTCGATGTCTTCTCGAATACACAGGGGGTGAACGCATTGTCGTGCACTCTGCTTTCAGTGTGCCGCACACCGGTGATGCGGCTGTATGTTCCGCGTGTCGATGATCTTCCTAATCCCGAGCCGTCGGTTTCCACTCTCGGCTGGAGCGTTTTCATGAAGTATGCCCTTACCCTGACGGCACTCTACTGCACGTTTTATTTCGTAACGGAGGCATTCTCCTTTTTCGACTTCTGGTACATGCTGCTGCGTATCGTCGGATCCACAGTGCTTACTTTTATCGTGATTCTCGCTTTCGACGGTTTTAATGTCCGGTCGCGCAAATAACGGCCGGTCGACTCTTTCCATCTCTGTTGACGAATGAGAAAAAACTATCAGCTTGAAAAAAGAAAATATGTGGTCGGCGGTTTCCTTGTGGTGATTGCAGCCATCTATCTGATTCGTCTTTTCGGACTTCAGATTCAGGACGACAGATACAAGGACTATGCCGACAACAATGCCTTCCTCCGCAAAACGGTCTATCCTTCGCGTGGCATGGTCTATGACCGCAACGATTCGCTGGTGGTGTTCAATCAGCCGGCCTACGACGTGATGATGATTCCGCGCGATGTCCACGATTTCGACACGGCCGATTTCTGCCGTACGCTCACCATCTCGCGCGAGGAGTTCGACCGGCGCCTGGCGGCGATGAAGGCATCGCGGAGCTATTCGTCGTACACACCGCAGACGCTTATCACCCATCTCTCGGCCAAAGACTACGGCAAGCTCCAGGAGAAGCTTTACCGTTATCCGGGTTTCTTTATCCAGAAGCGCATCCTGCGCGAGTACAACTACGACGTGGCGGCGAATATTCTCGGCAATATCCGCGAGGTTTCCGAAGCCGACATCGACCGCGACCCTTATTTTCAGCCCGGCGACTATTGCGGCGACTTGGGTATTGAGAAGAGCTACGACCGTTTCCTCCGCGGCATAAAGGGGGAGGAAATTCTTATCAGAGATGCGCGCGGCCGCATCAGGGGGCGCTTTGAGGAAGGTGCACGAGATGTGGCTCCAGTCTCGGGGCGTAATCTGCGTCTGGGTATCGACATAAAGCTTCAGGAATATGCCGAGTCGCTCATGGTGAATAAAATCGGTGCGGTGGTGGCTATCGAACCCGCTACCGGCGAGATTCTCGCCATGGTGTCGAGTCCGACTTACCGTCCGTCGTCGCTTGTAGGCCGCGAGCGTGGCAAGAACTACCGCGCGCTCAACAACGACCCTCAGAAGCCGCTGTTCGACCGCTCGCTGATGGGTGCTTATCCGCCGGGGTCGACTTTCAAGCCGTCGCAGGCCCTGATTCTCCTGGAGGAGGATATTGTCAACCTGCATACGGCCTATCCATGCTATCACGGCTATATCAATGGCGGTCTGCGTGTGGGCTGCCACGGCCACGCGTCGCCCATAGCGCTCAAACCGGCGCTCCAGACGTCGTGTAACGCGTATTTCTGCTGGGGCTTCAAGGCGCTGGTCGACAAGCGTTCGAAATACGGCACTTCGGCCGATGCTTTCGAGGTGTGGAAGAATCATCTTGTATCGCTCGGCTATGGCTACGCTCTCGGTATCGACCTGCCGTCGGAAGGGCGCGGATTTATTCCCAACGCCAAGTTCTACAACAAAATCTACGGCGAGGGGCGCTGGAGCGCCAACACCATTATTTCCGTATCGATAGGGCAGGGCGAGATTCTCGCCACGCCTCTGCAGATTGCGAACCTTTCCGCCACGATTGCCAACCGCGGATGGTTTATCACTCCGCATATCGTCAAGGAAATCGAGGATACGGTAATAGATGCGAAGTATCGTACGCGACGTATTCCCACTATCGATCAGCATTATTTCGAGGATGTGGCCGAGGGGATGCGCATGGCGGTTACCGGTGGAACATGCCGCCTGGCCAATCTGCCGGATATCGAGGTATGCGGCAAGACGGGAACTGCGCAGAATCCCCACGGACGCGACCATTCGGCGTTTATAGGTTTTGCTCCGTATCACGACCCGAAGATTGCCGTGTGCGTCTATGTGGAGAATGCCGGCTTCGGTGCTACGTTCGGTGTACCTATCGGCTCTCTGATCATTGAAAAGTATCTTAAGGGTGCGATATCGCCTCAACGCAAATATATCGAGGAGCGCATGCTCAATTCCAACACTATAATATATAGTGGTGTCAAGAAGCACTGACGGGTCCCCGGTAAATACGTACAGCTAATTCTTTAATCCGAAATTCAGCGAGATGTTAAGCGGCTATATTTCCGGCGGAAAAGCCCCGGCGAAGGGTTCGGTCGAATCGGTGTTCCGTCATGTCGACTGGTTCACTGTAGTGTTGTATCTTCTGCTGGTCACGGCAGGAGTGTTTTCCATCTATGCCGCAAGCTATGATTTCGACCATGCGAGCATATTTTCATTTGATGAATTTTCCGGCAAGCAGGTGCGTTGGATTGGCCTCTCGTTTGTTCTGGGCGTGGTGCTTTTGCTTATCGACGCGCGAATGTACGAGACGTATGCCTATCCCATATATCTGGCCCTGCTGTGTCTGCTCGTTGTAACGATTTTCATAGCTCCCGACATCAAGGGCTCGCGCTCATGGCTTGTCCTCGGTCCGATGAGTCTCCAGCCGGCTGAGTTCGCCAAATTCGCCACCGCGCTGGCGCTGGCCAAACTGTTCAGCGGATATAATTTCCGCCTGAATGCGTCGCCGCGCAATTATATGCGTGCTCTGCTGATTATCTTTACCCCCATCATATTGATTCTCGCGCAGAAGGAGACGGGCTCGGCTCTGGTGTATCTCTCGCTGTTTTTCGTGCTCTATCGTGAGGGGATGAGCGGACTGGTGCTGTTTGCCGCTTTGGTGGCCGTGGTAATATTTGTGGTGGCCATCAAGTTTTCCGAATCGCTTATTCTGGGTATTCCGGCAGGGGAATTTTCGGTAATGTGTATGGTGATGGCGCTCGTCGTGGGGATGCTCGGCATATATGTGAAGAATCTTGAGATTGCGCGCAACGTGTTCTTATGGTTTGCTGCGACGTCGATTGTGGAGGTGTTGCTTTCCATATGGGGATGGCAGATTCCCGGATACGTGTTTTTCTTCTCCGTAATCGGAGTATCGATGGTTTACCTGCTTTTCGAGTTCCTGCGCATGAAGCGGCGCGGCCTGCTTATTACGGTCGCTACTGCTGTATTGTCCGTGGGGTTCCTGTTCTCCGTCAATATGGTGTTCGACCATATGATGCCCCACCAGCAGAAACGTATTCTTGTTGCGCTGGGTAATGTGAACGATCCTCGCGACGACGGCTACAATGTAAATCAGAGTAAAATCGCCATAGGATCGGGCGGCTTGGCCGGGAAGGGATTCCTCAAGGGTACGCAGACAAAGCTGAAATATGTGCCCGAACAGCACACCGACTTTATTTTCTGCACTATAGGCGAAGAGGAGGGCTTTATCGGCACATCTGCCGTCATTCTGCTCTTCCTGATGCTTATTCTGCGCGTCATTTCCATCGCCGAACGGCAGCCTACCACTTTCTCGCGTGTCTACGCCTATTGCGTGGCGTCGTACCTGATATTCCATTTCTGCATCAATATCGGTATGGTAATCGGTCTTTGTCCTGTAATCGGCATCCCATTGCCTTTCTTCAGCTATGGAGGGTCCTCGCTGTGGGGATTCACCTTCCTGCTGTTTATTTTGCTCCGGCTTGATGCCTCGCGGCGTTCGCGCCCCGGCCAGTAATCATTCCCCGTTCTGATTGGCTGTAACACCCCTGAAAATGGCGGGAAATCCTATCTTGCCACCCCAAACGGATGATGCATCCCTGTGCAGCCGAATAACCCTACGTCGGTGCTTTAGGAATGGCGTATGAAGAGGGGAACATCCCTGCAATCAAAGAGGCCGCCTCCCTACAGTCAAAGAGTTCGGAACGTGGCTTATCATTACTTTTTGGAATCTGGGCAGTCTGGAAATTTGGAAAAGTGGGGGAAATGTGTTAATTTTGCACTCTGAATTGTGAACAATATAACAAAATCATCATAGCGCAATGAAAAGAACGTTCCAACCTTCTAATCGTAAGAGAGTTAACAAACACGGTTTCCGTGAAAGAATGTCAACCGCCAATGGCCGCAAGGTGCTTGCACGCCGTCGTGCCAAAGGTCGTCTGCGTCTGTCGGTTTCCTGCTCGATTGCCAGCAAGTAATCCTGCATCCGACGCGTGTAATCCCGCATTCTGATTCGGGATTCCGCAGCCAGACTCTCGTTATTTTACATCAGAAGCATCGGCCACCGCATGCACGGCCGATGCTTCTGCTTTTTGTTGTAAACGTTTGTTTCGTTGTATGCAGAGCAATCTTTGTCTTATTTTCCGGTAAGGGGATAAGCTCTGTTCATCTTTTCTAAGCTCCGATTCTCTTTTATTGTAAACAAAAGATTACCTGCTGTATTTCCCGATCCCGGCACGGGAGGATAAACGCCGCACATCTACGATAATCATTCCGGTTATCGCAGCTAATTACCCTCGAACTTGTATCCGCCAATCATCCCCTCATTTCCGATATTCACCTTTGTGTAGAGTGGTGATATTCTTGCAGTATTAAAATGATGTAGGGTAGAACGACTGGAACGAATTGTCGGAATAGAACACCACGATATTGGTAATACGTTTGTCGGCTGCTGTTGCCAGCGATATGTTGCGTTTGCTTCCGTTGGTATGGGCGGCGGATGCGTCTCCATCTGTGGTGGTGTATGTGTCGTTCTGTGTGGTGGAGCAGGGCGCCGCGGATGAGGTAGGTGATGTTGCCGTTGGATTGCCGCCGTTTCCATTGTTGCACGCAATATTTCTTGCTGACGGGTTGCTGTCGTAATCGCCGTCAGTACTGTCGTCAAAGTCGATCAACTCGTGGGTGTGGACGTAGACGCTCCTCTTTTCCATTGCGTCGGGCGCGGTGTTAGCGCCTGCCGAAGGTTGAGGGTAGGCGTTTCCGGTGTTTTCCGAGTTGATGAAAGGAATTTCCTTATCGCCCGATTTTTCTGCCAGGTTGGCGAAGAGGTCCGGAGCTACATCGTTTGTCTTTGCCGATGGCTGGGGTTCAGATGGTTGCGCAGCCCAATCCGGGCTGGTGCGTGCATTTTGAGGCTCTGAGATTTGCGTATTTGATTGCATCAGCATAGTCCCCTCGCCAAACATCAGCCACAGCACGGAAAGTTCGGGATATGCGGCATGGATTTTGGCAATCAGTTCGTCTGACACTTTTTTATTGCGGCCATTCAGAATCTGCGACATGGTAGGGCGCGGTATGCGACATGTATCGGCAAACTGAGAGATTGAGATGTCGCCGTTTTCCATGAACAGTTTTAGTCTGTTTACAAAATCCATGTGTTGTGATTTGAGAATTTATAAAATTCGGGTGTAAATAATGGTGATGCAAATGTAATTAATTAAAATGAAAACTGCAAATTTAAATTATGGAATCGGTTTGCAAGTGTTGATAGTTCTGATGTTATTATGTAAATAAAATCTCATTCACGATTGTTAATACGAAGGGTGCGTTTCTCAATTTGCAATTATCAACGGTTGCTTGTTTTAAAGTATGTCTTTTGTTTTAAAATGTATTTAATTGATTGGTTGGATTTAATGTTAATTTAATATTTTAGAGCGTGGTATTTTGGCGCTGTGAGGCTATTTATTTAATTAATTACTTTACTAATTTTATGTAGTTGGTATGAGCTTTAGCGCTTTAGGCTAAATTATAATGTGTGTTAACGGCGCGTTTTCGCCTCTGATAATGGGTTTGTTAATTCTGTTGCATATTAGAATTTGCTATGGGTGTTTGTAAATTTGCTGCTTTTTTTGGTTGAAATTGTAGGATCGGATGCTTCTGTGTTTGAAAATTTACAATTGCCATTCGAGAATTAATTTGCAAATCTTGGATTGTTGTTAATTTGCAAATGGAATCTAATGCAAAAATTTGTAAAATGAATTTGTTGTTTGGTTTTGAATATCATATTTTTGTTTTGCCATTTGTATTTGAGTATGCAAATTTGCAAATGAGAAATATTTCGGATTGCTGTTTTAAAGCCTATCTGCTGCTATCTCTCTAATTTTCAAGGTGAGAAATCCGTATTTTTACCCTCTGGTATACTTTTACAACAATAGGAAGTGAAAAAGTTATTAACGAATTAATATAAATTAACTATAATTTATATTGTTGTAACGAAATTTTTTATAAATGTGTCGGAGTGGATCTATCATAGACGTGGTTTAGGCTTCCAGTCCGCAATTTGCTTGATTCTGTGAGGTTCTCGTATTTGATTTCAGATTGTATATCGATTGATTTTACGCGATTCTCCGAGGGTTGTTGGTGTTAACCCATTGCAGCGTGCTCGTCCCCTTCTATAGACGTGAAAATAGCGCGCCAGGATATTTAATGGCGCACTAAAGCATAAAATGGTAACGGAGGTATGTCGGTTGTCCGACGTACCTCCGTTGGGTAAAAGTTGATAAACCGGCTGTATACCTGCTGAAAGGATTATTCAGCGGCCTCAGCGGTTGCTTCTTCGGAAGCAGCCTCCTCGGCGGGAGCGGCGGCAGCTTCTTCAGCAGCTTTGGCAGCTGCGATTTCAGCTTTCTTTTTAGCCACTTCCTCTGCCTTGGCAGCGTTTTTGGCTTTTTCTGCCTCAAGGCGTTCCTTGGCGGCGAGTTCTTTCTTCGATGCCATGGTGGTCTTCAGATTGTCGACTGCCTGCTGCTTTTTAGCTTTCCAGGCGTCGAAGCGCTTCTGTGCCTCGGCCTCGTCGAATGCACCTTTTTTCACACCACCCTGAAGATGCTTCATCAGGAGCACACCTTCGTTGGAAAGGATGCTGCGAACGGTGTCGGTAGGCTGGGCGCCTACATTTACCCAATACAAAGCCCGCTCGAAGTTGAGAGTAATTGTAGCAGGATTAGTGTTCGGATTATAAGAACCTATCCTTTCAATAAATCTACCATCTCGTGGTGCCCTGCTATCGGCGATAACAATAGGATAGAACGCATAGTTTTTGCGACCATGACGTTGCAGTCTGATTTTTGTTGCCATCTAAAATTAGATAAATTAAGTGGTTTTGTATGGTTTTGCTGTGGCCGGGGGATGCATCCCTCTGCCTGAGCGGGTGCAAATTTAAGAATTTATTTTGGATTATACAATCTTTTTTCTAAATGCTGTTGCATCATCGCTAACGCTATAGGCCCTATAGGGCCTCAAAATACAGGTAAGGTATCAGAGCGATGTGAGGTGTCAGAGCGATTTGAGGTGGCGGATTGCCGCATGTGGATCTGGGGATTTGAAGACATAACTGCCGGCTACGAGAATGTCGGCCCCGGCAAGCGCAAGCTGTGGTGCCGTTTCGGAGTTGACACCACCGTCCACCTCAATCAGTGCTTTGGAGCCGGATGCTGATATAAGAGCCCGCAGGCGTTTGATTTTTTCTATGGTATTGCCGATGAATTTTTGTCCGCCGAATCCGGGATTCACCGACATGAGCAGTACCATATCCACGTCGCCGATTACGTCCTCAAGCATTCCTACGGGGGTCGACGGATTGAGTGTCACTGCCGCTTTCATACCGGCTTGCCTGATGGCCTGGATGGTGCGGTCAAGGTGGATACACGCTTCCTGATGCACGTTCATTATCGCCGCTCCGGCGTCGCGCACGACACCGATATAGTTTTGCGGTTCTACAATCATCAAATGTACGTCGAGTGGTTTCCGCGCCATTTTCCCCACCTGCGCTATTACCGGGAATCCGAACGATATATTGGGCACGAACACGCCGTCCATCACGTCGCAGTGGATCATATCGGCATCACTTGTGTTTAGCATCTCGATGTCGCGGCCGAGATTCAGGAAGTCCGCGGCAAGAATGGAGGGGGATACGAGCATGGGGTATTTTTCTTTAATGGTTCAGATTAAGGGGTGCGGTAGGTCTCTGCTGACGGTCTATTTGCGCTTCCTCATGGCCTGCCAGCAGATGTAGGCCAGACAGAGAATCAGAAGCGCGAATCCTCCCAGTGTGAGATAGTGGTTGTATTTCTCGACATTCTCCCAGAGGGTGCTCAGCGGAACGGTTTTACCGAGCCAATAGCCCAGAGCGGCCAGAATGGCGTTCCATACGCCTGCTCCGAGAGCGGTGAATGTCACAAATACTCCGAGATTCATCCTCGACAGACCTGCGGGAATCGAGATAAGCTGACGCACGGCCGGAATAAGTCGGCCGATAAAGGTCGAGATGGCTCCATGGCGGTCGAAATAGCGTTCGGCGTTCTCAACCTTGGTTTGGTCGATCAGGCAGGCATGCCCCAGGCGGCTGTTGGCAAAAGCATATACTATGGGGCGCCCGAGCCAAACCGACAGCCCGTAGTTTATCAGTGCACCGACTACGGCTCCGGCAGTTGCCACTACAACGATAGCGAATATATTCATGTCGCCGCGCGTTACGGCCAGATAGGCGGCCGGAGGAACCACCACTTCCGACGGGAAGGGGAGAAATGAACTTTCGATTACCATAAACCAGAATACGAGCATGTAGCTCGCGTTCTCGATGAAGAATTCCAGAAGAAATTTGGCGCTGAAATAGTCGGATATTGCCAGCGTTATGAGGAGGTCGGTCATAAGTAACTGCTCAAAAATTTGCTTAATTGTTCTGTGGTGTTGCGGCCGCTCCCTGACGGTGGCCGATATGGTGCGACAAAGTTAAGCAAATTTCGCGACAATGCCGTCTTCCTGCGATTTAATATATCGGCCGGCCATCATTGTATAAATTATGGAATCAGTTGGCCTCACGCGGCTTGAGCAGCCGGGCGTATACGGCGGCTTTCTGCTCGAGAGGAAGAGGGTAGGCTCGCGATGTCGACGGCATGCGCCAATGGCGCAGACGACGTTTTTCCGGTCCATATTCAAACTCGGTGTATTCTCCTACACCGGGAGCTGCGGTTCCGGTAAGCGTCGCTATCACTCCGGCGGCTTTCTCGCCGGTGGTTGCAATGTCGGTCAGTCCGGGCATTGCCCGGAGCAACGCGTCAAGATCTACCGGTTCCACTACTTCCAGAAATTTATCGGATGCGTTGCCGCGAAGCCGCCGGATTTTATGGCAGGAGTCATTCAGTGCGATTCCTTCCCGGTTGAGCAGCACTTTTATTTCGTTGAGGTCGAAATCTTTCGTGCCCTCGACATAGAGTGCCGAAGGATTGCCGTAGAATAGAAGACCCATTACTCTCCAGAAATCATTGGTACGGTTGGGATAGTAGAAATTCATGCTCCACCGGTGGGGCTGGGGTGGGAAAGTCCCCATTATGAGAATGCGTGCATCCTGCGGAATGTAAGGAGCCCACGGATGCTGCTCTATCGGCATGTGCTGTTGGTCTGACATATGTGGCAAAATGAAATTTATTTACAAATTTATATAAGTTTTTAAACTTTTCTTATTTGCGGGTGTCTTTATTTTATATAACGTTTGATTCGAGCGAACGTTTGTTTGATACTTGAAGCTGAATTCTGGATTGTAGTCGGGATTCCGGCTCACGTCACCACCAATTATTCAATGATTGGACCGTGACGTTATAAAATCGTTTTGAAAAGTTACTTTTTATTTTAACGTTATTAAAAACATTGAGATTATGAGAAAATATCTCGCGGAGTGTATCGGAACGATGTTTCTGGTGCTCCTTGCCTGCGGCAGTGCCGTATTGGCTGGTCCAAAAATCGGGGTACTCGGTATCGGCCTCTGTTTCGGTCTGGTTCTGCTGTGCCTGGTGTATTGCATCGGCAATATTTCCGGCTGCCATGTCAATCCGGCTGTTTCGTTTGCCATGTGGCTGAGCGGACGTATGAAGTTCGGCGAATTCTGTGGTTATGTGGTCTCGCAGCTGATAGGCGCAGCTATCGGTGCCGGCTTCCTTTTCTGGATGGTCGATATGGCTCCCGGATTTGAGTTCGGCGGAATCACGGGCGACTGCAATCTGGCCACCAACGTTCTCCAGCCCGGAGCCAATGCCGGTATGGCTCTCGTAGTCGAGTGCCTGTTTACCTTCTTCTTTGTTCTTGTGGTTCTCGGAGCCACTGATTCCAAGAAAGGGTTCGGCAATTTCGCCGGTGTGGCAATCGGTCTTGCGCTCGGTCTTGTCAATATTGTAGGAATTCCCGTCGACAATTGCTCGGTCAATCCCGCACGCAGTTTCGGTCCGGCGCTATGGTGTCCTGAAGCCTGGCCTGATTTCTGGATTATGGTTGTAGGTCCGCTCGTAGGAGCTCTCATTGCGGCTCTCTGCTGGAAAGCAGTCAGCGGCTACCTGAACAACAACGCCATCGAAGGCTGATTCCTCCAGATTTTATATGCGGAGCGCCTGAATCTTGGGATTCAGGCGCTCTGTTGTTATGTAGGCGGCGCGGCCGCTTAGTCGTTGAAGTCGCTTTCGTCGAAGTCGAAATCGTTGTTGTCGGAATCATCGTCGAAGTCGTCGACGGAGGAGTCCATGTAGATCTGGTCGGTGAACGCCGCCAGGTCGCGGCCTTCGCGTTTGGTGGGACGGCCGAGACCTTTCCTGCGGTCGATGAAACCGCTTATGCGGATTACGTCGAGCAGGTCGTATTGTTCTTTCGGCGTTATGTTTTCCATATATTCAGGCACGAGCCGTGCGCCCAGCCGGTTTTCGGTCAGCGCCTTGACGCGGAAGGAATAGGTCACGGGCGGTTTACGCACCAGTACCACGTCGCCCACTTTAATCATTCTCGATGGCTTGGCCACGACATCGCCTCCAGGGGTGCGAAGCATCACCCGCCCCTTTTTGCAGCTGTCGGTCGCCACGGTGCGCGTCTTGAAGATGCGCATCGCCCATATCCATTTGTCGATTCTTACTTCGGTTTTCATTTGTTGTTGAAATCGCACATCGCCGTCTGCAGCCCGGCCAGAACGAATGTTTTTATGGCGTCGACGGCAACCTCGGTGCGCTGCGGCAACCGCTGACGCTCGTCGAGCGTAAATTGCCCGAGCACATAGTCGATCTGGCATCCGCGTGGAAAATCGTTGCCGATACCGAATCTCAGCCGCGGATACGCATCGCTTCCGAGCATCGCGGCGATATTTTTCAGCCCGTTGTGGCCGGCGTCGCTTCCTTTCGGCTTGATACGGATTGCTCCGAATGGGAGGGCGATGTCGTCGACCAGCACCAGCAGATTTTCAATGGGAATATTCTCCTTTGTCAGCCAGTAGCGCACGGCGTTACCGCTGAGGTTCATGTAGGTCGACGGTTTGAGCAGTACGACTTGCTTGTTTTTCAGTCGTCCGCGCCCCACGTCGCCATAGCGCTCGGTGGAAAAAGAAATATTGGATGCCTCGGCAAAGGCATCCAATATTCTGAATCCTATGTTATGGCGGGTACCCTGATATTCCTGTCCGATATTTCCGAGACCCACTATAAGATATTTCATCCTATAAAACTGATTTCATTACGTAGGAGGTGAGTTGTGGGCTTGCTGCCCGCATCTCTTTATTTTCCGGCGGCGGCAGCTGCTGCGGCACCACGGGCGGCGCGGGTGAGCTGAACGGCGCAGACAACGGCTTCCTTGGGCGATACGAGTTCCAGACCTTCGAAGTGGAGTTCGCCAACCTGAAGGGTCTTGCCCAGGCCGAGGTGGTCTACGTTGATGACCAGACGCTCGGGAACGTCGGTGTAGAGAGCCTTGACTTTCAGTTTCTTCATCGAGAGGGTGAGCTTACCGCCGGCTTTAACGCCTTCGGCGTGGCCTTCGATCTTCACGGGTACGGACATAACCACGGGCTTCTTGTCGGTGACTTCGAGAAGGTCGATGTGGAGGATATTGTCCTTTACAGGGTGGAACTGCACCTCGCGGAGCACGGCCATCTTCTTGCCGCCGTTGTAGGCGAGCTCAATAGCGAAGATGTCGGGGGTATAGATGAGTTTGCGTACGGCTTCGTTGGTTACGGTGAGGTCGGTAGTTACGACGCCGCGGCCGTTTTCGATTTCAACGATTTTTTCGCCGGGCTGAAGTGTGCCTTTGTAGGGGAGCTCGAAAGGCTCGCCGCCGTTGAGAACTACGGGAATTTTTCCTTCGCTGCGGAGGGTCTTTGCGGCTTTCTTGCCCAGTTCTACGCGGGGCTCGGCTGTAAGTTGGTAAGTTTTCATGTTGCGGTTAAAAAACTGTGTTACTCAAAATTAAACTTTTAATTTCCCATCACACTGGGTTTGCCTAAGGGCGTTTTTCCCCTAAGCGACCGCAAAGTTAACACTTTCCGCCCTAATTTCCAATTTTTTATTGTAGTATGCAAAAAAAGAACGGGGCCTTCACAGGTGCCGTTCTCTCCATTCATCACATTATGCTTACAATTAAGTGCTCTTGTGTGTATGGGTTGTTTTTTAATGTATATGGCGGCACCTGTGCCGTCGGGGTCAGTAGCGGCCTTCTACAATGGGCCAGTCGATGATGTCCCAGAGCGCGTTGAGCGCGTCGGCACGCCGGTTCTGATAGTCGAGGTAATAGGCATGTTCCCAGACGTCGAAGGTCAGAATAGGGGTGAGGCCTTTGGTAATGGGGTTGCCCGCGTTGCCCTCCTGCGTTATGAACAGTTTTCCGTCGTTGTCGCGGCTGAGCCATACCCAGCCCGAGCCAAACAGTTTGACGCCCGCGTCGACGAATTCCTTTTTGAAATTATCGAACGATCCGAAATCGCGGTCGATGGCCTCGCGCAGTTCTCCTTCAGGTTCGCCGCCACCGTCGGGCGAGAACGAGAAGAAGTAGAATATATGGTTCCAGGCCTGAGAGGCGTTGTTGAAAAGCGGTCCTTTGGCGTCGTGGATTATCTCTTCGAGCGGCAGGTCGGCGAATTCGGTACCCTCGATAAGATTGTTGAGGTTGTCGATGTAGGCTTTCTCATGTTTTCCGTAATGGAAATCCACCGTGCGTCGGCTTATGGCCGGTTCCAGTGCGTCGGCGGCGTAAGGAAGTTGAGGCTGGCTGTATTTCATAGTTGTAGCTTTGAAGTTAATTCTATCTGCAAAACACACCGCAGGGATATGTGGTTTACTTAAGGAGTTATATTTAGCGTATTTTAATGAGGATTTATCGACCGGCCTTACGGTAATCCCATGGGAGATAAACGGAATTTTAACATTGTTATGTCAATTTCACTTAATTCGGCAGGCCTTTGGCTAAATATGTTTAAGGTCGCCCCGAAAGCATATGAAGGTATTGAACTTTTGCGTTAATTTGAAGTCGAATTGGTCAACGATTCACAATAAAAATATTAATTTCGGACGATGCTCCGCTACGTAGGCAGTGTTGTTCCGAAGTATATTCAAATCACGTTATGAAACTATATTCCAAAATCATTCTCTCGGCCTGCGGTGCGTCTGTGGCAAGTGCCACTCTCACTGCCATGGCCATTAATTCCGTTCAGTCTCATACCGAGACTCCGGAGATTGCGACGGCGGCATCGACGGGTGCCTCAGGGGGGCTTTTCACAGTCAGCAATTCGCTTACTCCTCCCACGGATTTCACTCATGCCGCCGAAAGCACAATCAACGGCGTTGTGAGCATCAAGAATTACGCTTCGGCCCCATCGCGGCAGATGCAGGGGCAGAGCGACGACTTTTTCTCCGACCCGCTCTACGAGTTCTTTTTCGGTGCGCCGCGACGTCAGCAACCGCGTCAGCAGCGCCGCCAGGAAAAACCGCAGGAGCAGGCCCGCGGCCTCGGCTCGGGTGTCATAGTGGCGTCCGACGGATATATCGTCACCAACAACCATGTGATTGAGGGTGCAGACCGCCTTGAGGTTACGCTCAACGACAACAGTATCTATAACGCCACTGTGGTGGGTTCCGACCCCGCCACCGATGTGGCACTTCTGAAAATCGACGCAAAGAATCTTCCGGTGATTCCTATCGGCGACAGCGACGCACTCCGTGTAGGTGAATGGGTATTGGCCGTGGGTAATCCCTTCGGTTTTACATCTACCGTCACCACCGGTATCGTCAGCGCCAAGGCACGCAGTGTTGGTCAGGCGGCCATGGGTCGCCCCATGGGTATCGAAAGCTATATCCAGACCGATGCGGCTGTAAACCCGGGCAATTCCGGCGGTGCACTGGTCAACGTGAAGGGTGAGCTCGTGGGGATTAACACCGCCATCTATTCCCAGACGGGCAACTATGTAGGCTATTCGTTCGCCATTCCGTCGTCGATGGTCACCAAGGTGGTCAACGACATCCGGCAGTTCGGTGCCGTGCAGCGGGCTGTGATCGGAGTGGCATATCAGGAACTTACTCCTCAGCTTGCCAAGGAGAAGAATATCACGGCTGTCAACGACGGTATCCTCGTCGGCGAGGTGCAGGACCGCTCGGCGGCTCTCGAGGCCGGTATCGAGGTGGGTGATGTTATCGTGGCCATCAACGACGCTCCCACGCATACTGCGGCACATTTGCAGGGCGAAATCAGCAAGTACCGCCCGGGCGACAAGATCAAGGTGGAGATTGTGCGCGACAATAAGCGGAAATCGCTCGACGTGACGCTCCGCAACTCGCAGGGAGGTACAGCCCTTTCGAAGGCCGACGATTTCTCGGCTCTCGGTTGCGCTTTCAAGGAGCTTTCTGCCGATACGCGCCGTCAGCTCGGCGTTGCCGGGGGCGTACAGGTGTCGGGGCTGACGTCCGACGGCCTTTTCCGCCGCAGCGGCATTAAGGAAGGTTTTGTAATACTTGATATCAATGGCGTCCGCATCGCCTCGGCCGACGATGTAGAGAAGGTCTACAAGGAGATAATGGCTTCCGGAGCCTCCGACCGCGTGATGTTCATCTCCGGTATTTATCCTACCGGACGCAAGGTATATTATGCCGTCGACCTGAGCGGCAACGGCGCGGACGACTGACGCGCCGACACTACAAAAAGAAACGAAGGGCGTGTCATAATAGCCCATCTGGGTCGTCGCCTGAGGGATTCGGGTTCGGTCATTGACCTTAGTCAACTCCCTTCACCCTCACCCTCAAGCTCCTACCATCTGGACCATTCTGACAGCGCCCTCGCCATCCGGACAAAAACAAGGTAAAAAATTACAATAACGGTGGGGCGATTCAAATTAAATCGCTAACTTCGCGGGTGAAAAATCAATAATTAGGGGTGCTACCCCGCCGAGTGCTCCGGAGGGAGCCTTGGAAAGCCTTCCACAGAGGGAAAGGCGCCGCGGCGGGAGCTGAGATTATACCCTTCGAACCTGATCCGGGTAACGCCGGCGTAGAGAAAATTACATCAATGAGCAAGCAAAGCTTCACCCATGCCTCGCGGCTTATAGCCGCGTGCGCCGCCTTCACGGCGGTTTCGGGCGCTGCCACGGCCGCCGAAAGCGCTGTGGCAGCCGCCAGTAAAGACTTCAACACCTTTGCGGCCGATACGGCCACGACAAGGGGTGTGCACCTCCCCTCAGTGGAGGTAATCGCCAACCGCGCCACGGCCAAGACGCCCGTGGCATTCACCAACATCAGCAAGACACAGATAAGCCGCGAAAACGACGGCCGCGACGTGCCCTACCTTCTGCAGATGACCCCCTCGATGGTGGCCACCAGCGACGCGGGCGCGGGAATGGGCTACACCTCGATGCGCGTGCGCGGCACCGACGGCTCGCGCATCAATGTGACTATCAACGGTGTGCCCATCAACAATCCCGAGAGCCACCGAGTATACTGGGTCAACATGCCCGACCTGGCGTCGAGCCTCAACTCCGTGCAGGTGCAGCGCGGCGTCGGCACGTCGACCAACGGCGCCGCCGCCTTCGGCGCGTCGATCAACATGCTCACCGACCTCCCAAGCGACGACGGCTACGCCGAACTGGCCGGTGCCTACGGGTCCTACGGCTCCCACCGCGAATCCATCCGCGTTGGCTCCGGCCTGTTGAAGGACCACTGGAGCTTCGACGCCCGCATCAGTCATCTGGGGTCCGACGGCTACATCGACCGCGCCTCGGTCGACCTATGGAGCTATTTCGGCCAAGCCGCTTACCGCAGCGCCAACACCACGGTGCGCCTTGTGGCCTTCGGCGGCAAGGAGGAGACGTACATGGCGTGGGACTACGCCTCGCTCGAGGATATGGAGCGCTACGGCCGCCGATACAATCCCTGCGGGCTCTACACCGACGACGACGGAAACCCCGCCTTCTACCCCGACCAGAAGGACCACTACACCCAGCACCATTTCCAGCTGCTGCTCTATCAGCGCATCACCAACAACCTGCGCCTCAACGTCGGGCTTCACTACACCAAGGATTTCGGCTACTACACCCAGCTCAAAACGAAGCGCAGCCTCATTGAGTACGGCCTGGAGCCATACCTCAACTCCGACGGCACGCTCATTAAGAAATCCGACCTGGTGCGCGACAAATATCTCGCCAACCGCTTCGGCGGAGGCACCTTCAGCCTCAACTACCGTCAGGGGCGCGTAAACGCCACGCTCGGGGGCGCAGTAAACCGCTTCCACGGCGACCACTACGGCAACGTAACCTGGGTACGCAACTACATCGGCCCGATCAACCCCGACCAGCGCTACTATGATTTCATCGGCCGCAAGACCGACGCCAATATCTACGGCCGCGCAACCGTCGACATCTCGCGCACGCTCTCGGCTTTCGCCGACGTGCAGTACCGCCACATCCATTACACCATCGACGGCGACGCCGACTATTGGGACTACTCCATCAACGCCCCGGCTCCGCTGGCCTTCGCACGCAACTGGGATTTCTTCAACCCCAAGGCCGGAGTGAACTTCGAGAGCGGCGCCCACCGCGCCTTCGCCTCGTGGAGTGTTGCCCACAAGGAGCCGACCTCCGACAACTTCACCAACGCCCGTCCCCACGAGTATCCGCGTGCCGAACGCCTCTTCGACTACGAGGCCGGTTACACCTTCAGCCATAGCCTCTTCACGCTCGGACTCAACCTCTACTATATGGACTATAAGGACCAGCTCGTGCTCACCGGGCAGCTTTCCGACACAGGCAACCCGCAGAGCACCAACGTAGACCGCTCCTACCGCATGGGCATCGAGCTTCAGGGCGCCCTGCGGCCGCTCAAATGGTTCGACTGGCAGTGGAGCCTTACGCTGTCGCGCAACCGTATCCGCAATTTCACCGAGGTAATCTACGAAGAGGAGTATGCCAACCCCATCTTTATCGACTGCGGCGATACACCCATCGCTTTCTCGCCCGACGTGACATTCAACAACGCATTCAACTTCCATGTGGCCGGATTCGACGCGTCGCTCCAGAGTCTCTACGTGGGAAAACAATATATGAACAACGCCCGCTCCGAGGCAGCCCTGCTCAAGGCCTACTTCGTCAGCAACCTCCATCTGGGCTACACCTTCCGCGGGCTGCTCGGAATCAAGAGCCTACGCGTAGGGCTGAGCGTCAACAACATATTCAACGAAAAATACTTCAACAACGGCTATGCCGGTGCCGGCTACTCCGTAGGTCCCGACGGCAAGAAGGAGATTTACCGCTACGCCGGCTACGCCGCCCAGGCACCCACCAACGTGATGGCCACCCTGACCGCCCGCTTCTGACCCCCTAACCCCAAACCGCCACATATATGCCACTGCAAGGGATTGAATTCCTCGGGCTGCTCACAGGACTCTGCTACCTCTGGTTCGAATACCACGCCAACCGGCTGGTATTCCTCGTGGGGCTGATCATGCCCATGATTTCCATGTGGGTATACTTCAGCAAGGGCCTCTACGCCGACTTCGCCATCAACATCTACTACCTCGTGATGGCCGGATACGGCTATCTGGCCTGGACCTTCAACTTCGCCAAAAAGGAGAAGGAGGAGCTGCCGGTGAGCCATGTGGGATGGCGCCGCGCGAGTGTGCTGGCGGTTGTGGCGGCCGCATTGTGGGCAGCCCTGGCCTGCTGGCTTATAACATGCACCGACTCGACCGTGCCCTATGCCGACGCCTTCACTACTGCGCTGAGCATCGTGGGAATGTGGATGATGGCGCGCAAGATAGCCGAACAGTGGCTGGTCTGGTTTGTTGTAGATATAGTATGCGTGGCCCTCTACATCTATAAGGGCATCTACTTCTATGCGGTGCTTTATGCCGCCTATACGGCCGTATCGCTGCTGGGCTACCGCAAATGGCTGCGCATCATGGCGTCGCAGAAGCCCCAAACCGCCGCCATGACTCAATCGTAAAATTCAATACATTATGGCAGATCAGAAATCCGAGACACGCAAGCGCCGAATAATTCTCCTCGTGGCATTCGCCGTGATGATTGCCGGAGCATGGTATTTCACCCGACTCGCCGCCGGCTACGACGGCGAGACCGCCGCATGGGTTCATATTCCCCGCCACGCTACCGTCGGGGAGGCCAAGGATTCGCTCCGCGCCGCACTCGGCGACCGCTTCGGGTCGACCGTAGCCATGCTGTGGAGCCAGGACATCGGCAAATCCCACGGCGCCTACCGCGTGGAACCGGGCGAACGCGCGTGGCGGGTGGCCCGCAGAATCAGTCAAGGGAACCAGACACCCATAAAACTGACATTCAACAACCTGCGCACCTTCGGCCAGCTCGCCGAAACACTCGCAGCGAAGATGGATTTCACCACACCCGAATTCATAGAGGCCGCGAGACGCCTCGAAGCGGCCGACGGTCTTACCGACCGTGAGTTCGAAGCGCAGTTTCTGCCTGATACCTACGAGGTCTACTGGAGCGCATCGCCCGACGACCTGATACGCAAAATCCGCGCCAACTATGCGTCGTTCTGGACTCAGGAACGCCGCGACAAGGCTGCCGCACAAGGACTTACGCCGCTGCAGGCATCGGTGTTGGCCTCGATTGTCGAGGAGGAGAGCAACCGGCGCGACGAGCGCCCGCAGATAGCGCGCCTATATCTCAACCGCCTTCACCGGGGGATGAAACTCCAGGCCGATCCCACCGTGAAATTCGCCGCCGGCGACTTCGCCGCCCGTCGCGTGGCCGGAGCCATGCTTCAGACCGACTCCCCTTACAACACCTACCGCTACGCCGGGCTGCCCCCGGGCATCATCCGTCTTCCCGAGGCCCGCACCATCGACCAGGTGCTCAACGCCCCCGCCCACGGCAACATCTACATGTGCGCCCGCCCCGACGGCTCCGGCTACCACGACTTCACCGCCAGCTACGCCGACCACCTCGCCAACGCCAAGCGCTTCCGCTCCGCCGCCTACAGCCACTAATCCCCCCTTATCGAGAATAATCAGTAGTTATCGAGAATAATCGGGATTAATCGAGATTTATCCGGTTTACAACTGAATATTTGGCTGAATAATAAAATATTTTTAATTTTGCCGATGCAGACCGCACTGCAGAGGCCCGGTCGTGGGCTCGAAGCAGGGAGGGTTGCAAGACATATTTGACAAAAAGCGTTTACTCCACGCTCTTTTCTTGACGTTCAGAAACCTGGTAAATTTCTAATCGTAGTCAGGATTTGAGACAGAGGTAGACGTCTCTAAAGTGGATATGACAGAAAATCAGAGCCGACACGCGAGTGCCGACTACTGACATATATTCATATTCCGCGTGAGGCCTCTGCACTCTGTCCGTTCTACTACGATGGGCAATTCCAGGGCCTCTGAACGTGAGAACGGACAGAAAGTATGGCTCTCACGCTTTTTCTTTATAGCCCAATCAGTTGCCACCCCGTGAGCCCGGACGGCAAAATAATAACTATGGATACATTTGCTATCTACGGCGAAAGTGATGCAGGAAAATCCACGACTTGCTATAAACTGTTCAATCTCCTGCAACAGGCCGGCGCCACCGTGCTTCAATCAAGTCCGGAAAATTTTTGGCAAAATTATCAACCGGGAGATGATTTTCAGGCCACGCTCTCTTATAACGGAAAGACCATTTTGATAACGTCCGACGGCGACGACTGCAGCATCATCGAAAGAAATGTCAACCGGGCCATAGCCCTGGTTCCGGACCGCTTCATCCTCGCAATCCGTAGCCGCGTGTGGTACAAGAAAAGTATCGCTCTACTTCAAGCGAAAACCAACACTACGATACAATATTTCGTCCTTCCGGGAGAGCAATCCAATATTGAAAAAAACGCAAGTGAAACACATATCGCAAACACGATATTTCCATTGATTTAAAACGATATTATGAAAACTAAAATCCTGCTATTATTTCTTCTCTTACTTGGCTCGTTGCAGCAAGTAGTGGCCACAGACTTCACCTATCAGGGTGTAAATTATACAACATGGGATATGCCTGACGGAGAATGCGCCACGAAAGAAGGCTCTTATACCGGCGCCAATCCATTTCACAACATCACTGCTGGCACTAACAATCTTTCCGGCGATCTTGTCATTCCAGACAAAATTACTATCTCAGGCAGAACATACACCGTCACCAAAATCTCAGATTACAGTTTCACCAGTTTTAGCAATGAAGATTCTGGCGAAGGAGCAAACCATATCACTTCGGTAGTTATCCCTCACACAGTCAAAACGATTGGCAAGTATGCATTCCTCTATAATAATTCCCTTAAAAAGGTGGTAATCGGCAAGTCAATTACAACTATCGGTGACAGAGCCTTTACACCGGCTGCCTATATCGGGCTACCCAATGAGAAAAATTGCGCTGTATATATTCTCGCCAACACTCCGCCTAAAATTGACAGTGGTATCGGTGAAAAGCATGAGGTTTTTGGCGACGAGCCAATTATCCATGTGCCCTATGGATGCAAACAAGCCTATTCAGGATGGATTGGCACGGTTTCCGATGATGCAGATGTATCTATTGTCAATGAATTAATCTATCAATATGACCCGCTTGTAAGCGAATATGCCGTAGCAATCGGCTCTACCAACAGCAATATTACAAATTTACGTCCCGAGACAAATGTATCATCCTGCCTTGACAAGACACTCCCTGTTACCGAAATAGGGAGCAATGCATTTAGCAGCTATAAGGATTTACAGGAAGTCGTAATTCCCGACGGCATTCTCACAATTGGTGATAATGCATTCCAGTTCTGTTCCAACCTAAAGAATATTTCACTTGGCAATACTGTAAAAACTATTGGCGATAAAGCCTTTCTTGGTACCAAGTTGGAATTCCTTGGACTTCCTGCCTCTGTACAAAGCATTGGCAAGCAGACTTTTGAAGGGAATTCTGAGCTGGAGTATATTATGCTTGGGAAGGGAATAAAGTCAATTGGATACGATGCGTTTAGAGGATGTTCCAAACTGAGCGAAGTAGAATTGGAAGACCTTGCAGCTTGGTGTGGAGTACAGTTGGAATCCTGGTGTAGCAATCCCATGTACTATAGCCATGGTTTTTCAATAAGAGGGAAAAAGCAAACCACACTGACAATCCCGGAGGGAGTTATATCTATACAGCCCCGTACATTTATATATTGTACAGATATAACAGCCTTGAATCTTGCTGAAAGCGTTGAGTCTATCTGTGGAGACGCCTTTACTCTTTCTGGTCTTGTGAAATTAGATGACACCAAGAATGTCAAGATGTTTGCCTATCAGGCATTCTATTCCTGTAAGAATCTCGAATCTGTAGTCCTTTCGGAGAAAATGGAATCTATAGGACAACGTGCGTTTCATAGTTGCCCATCACTAAAAACGGTAACCGTGTCGAAAAGCCTGAAACAATTACAGAATTTTGCTTTCGCCGATTGCTCCGCACTATCTACCATTGATGTCGGCGAAGGGCTTGGTAATGTAGGCGCGGGTGCATTCAACGAATGCAAGGCATTGACATGCGTCAACACATCCAGTATGACTGGTTGGTGTAACCAGACATTCGCAAACGAAATGGCTAACCCTCTTTATTATGCAAAGAGGTTAACCCTCAATGGGAAAGATGTATCAGACATAACTATAGGCGACGAAATCCTTTCAATAAACGATTTCTCTTTCATAAACTGCTCAACACTGAAATCGTTTGATACCGGTGTCGGGATAAAATCTATCGGAGCAAAAGCTTTAGCCGGATGTTCAAATCTGAAAGAGCTATTGATTGGCAAAAATGTCGAGTCTATCAGCAATGAAGCATTTAATGATGCTACAAATCTTTCCACAGTAACTTTCGGTACTAATCTCAAGACTCTGGGAAGTGGGCTTTTCCTCGGATGTGCCAATCTAAGCACTCTGATTGCATTAATGGATACCGCCCCTTTACAAACTGAAGCATGCTTCGAAGATGTAGCATACTCGAACGCAACTTTGTACGTAACCCCGTCCTCTTATGCGACTTATCGTATTACGGCCCCATGGAAAGGATTCCACAGGATTCAAGACTATGAAATTGCTATCGACATGGATGCCAGTGGAATTTCAGGTAATGAGCTGAATATGCTTCCCGGCGAGAGTAAGAAATTAATAGTTTCTGTAGTTCCTGAAGAAGCGACTAACCAACTCAACTGGACGTCAAGCGACGAGTCCGTGGCGACTGTAGACAGCAATGGAATCGTTGAGGCAATCACTACCGGTAAAACTATAATACGGGTAGCGGCTGAAAATGGACTATCGGCAGAAATCGTTGTCAATGTAGGTATCTCATCAATTGAGGATATCTTTGACGAGGGTTTTGAATCCAGTTTTGAAGTATATGATTTAAGGGGATTATGCATAGCCAAAACCGCTACAGCCGAAAATCTCAAAGATCTCGCGCCAGGTATATATGTTATTCGCTCTTCAAAAGAGACATTTAAATATATCGTGAGATAGCCGTCCGCAACAACGACGATGTAATCCATTAACAACAATAAGTTAACATCGAAGATGAAGCCTTTCAAAGCTATAAAGGTTGCATCTTCGATGTTGACTTTTTTGCAAAGGGTCAAAAGCAGAAAATTATCGGGATTTATCGAGATTAATCAAGATAAATCGGAATTAATCCCGAAGATTAAGTAAATTTGCCGCTGGGATTGAATAAACTAATCTAATAGCGGAATAGACTATGGGCGTAAACATCCAGTTTTCCCAGGCTTACCACTGGCTGAATTCGTGGATTCTGGCTAATGTGATTCAGCTTGCCACGCAGGATTTCTGCGAGCGGTTTGTGGATTACCGGATGGCCCCGGGGCGCCGTCTCTACGACCAGATGGTGATGGCGGCCCGATGCGGCGTGGCCAATATCGCGGAAGGCTCCGCCCGGCATTCCACTTCGGTTGAAACGGAGATGCGCCTGCTCGATGTGGCACGCGCAAGTTTCGACGAGCCTCAGGGCGACTATTTCAATTTTCTCCTGCGCAGAAAGTCCAATGTATGGGCAATCGGCAATCCCGACCGCGAGGCTATCTGACAGATGCGCCTCGACACCCCGCAATATTCCAACAGCTACCTGCACGATGCCGCCAGACACATTCTCGCCCAAAAGGGGAAATTCGACCGCTGGTTGCTTAGCGACAATCCTGATATGGTGGCCAACGCGATGCTGGTGTTGTGCGTCAGGGTGAATCGGCTGCTGCAGGCGCAGATTCAGCGCCAACTCGAAGACTTCCGGCATTCAGGCGGTTTCACCGAGAACATGACGGCAGAGCGCCTTGAAGCCCGCAGGGAACAGGCCGCGGAGACCGACGCACCGGCGTGCCCGAAATGCGGTAAGCCCATGCTCAGACGAATGCAAAAGAAGGGGCAGATGCAGGGGCGCGAATTCTGGGGTTGCAGCGACTATCCGAAATGCAACGGCACCCGCCCGATAGAGCAACCGCGCTAACCTCGCCAATTGAGCCATTTGGGCTTATTCGGGCTTATTCGGTCCAATTCGGGTTAAATCGGGCTTATTCGGGTTTATCGGGCTAAATCGAGATTAATCCCGATTTATCGAGATAATTCCCGATTAATCTCGAACAATTATGTAAAGTTTACTTGACTTTTTGTAAAACTTTATTTACCTTTGTGGCGTTAACCCAATAAAACCACAAAAGCTATGAAAAATCTGCTTTTTCCCGAAAAATTTAAAATCGTCGGCTGGATTATCTTCGTCGCAGCTGTTGTTGCCGGATGTCTGATATGGGCCGATATGCTCCAGCTGGACGGCGTGGCCGAGACGGTGGTCAACGACGCCGCAATTATCGGTACGGCGCTCGGAGCGCTGATGATTGTATGCTCGCGCGAACCCCACGAGGACGAGATGATACGCTCGATACGTCTGGCGGCTCTGCTCAACTCGCTCTACGTGTATGTACTGCTCCTGATTGCCTGCACACTGCTGATCAACGGTGTGGAATATTTCCGCTTCATGGCCGCGAATCTCGTGCTGTTTCCGATAATCTACGTGATTCTGTTCAGCCTGGAGATGCGACGCTACAATAAAATGAGTGAAGATGAAGAATAGAATCAAGATTGAGCGGGCCGAGAAGGGCGTCACCCAGCAGGAACTGGCCGAGGCCGTCGGCGTAAGCCGCCAGACTATCGTAGCCATAGAGAAAAGCCGGTTTCTCCCCTCTACACCGCTGGCGCTCAAGATCGCCCGCTATTTTGCCAAACCGGTGGAAGCCATCTTCATACTCGAAGACGGCGACTGAAAATTTCCGAACACAATCAACAAGAATCAATAAGTAACTGGTCGAAATTATTTTAATATTTCCGGGAGGAAAATTTTCAGGAGATTTTTCTCGATGAAG
>ENA-OXWT01000056-OXWT01000056.1-human-gut-metagenome-genome-assembly--contig:-NODE-56-length-43099-cov-8.695103_pt1 | contig 43099 bp, 52 predicted proteins | sample MGYA00244689_ERZ652722 | MGnify/ENA primary metagenome ERZ652722 (study PRJEB26926, sample SAMN06164640) | human gut metagenome | biome: ENVO:00009003; feature: ENVO:2100002; material: ENVO:00002003...
CTCGACTAGTCGTCGGCAGCGTCAGATGTGTATAAGAGACAGCGGCGGGGAGGCTCTTCATATAGCTGTCCATGGACTCGGCCACCTGCTTGGCGATGGCCACGGCCTCGACGACGGTGCGGGCACCCATGACGGCGTCGCCGCCCGCGAAGACGCCGGGGCGGGTGGTGCTGCCGTCCTCACTGACGGTGAGCAGACCGCGCTGGTTGGTCTCGATGCCGGTGGTGGTCTTGACGAGGTTGCTCTCGGAGCCTTGGCTGACCGAGACGATGACGCCGGTGTGGGGGTAGAAGGTCTCGCTGCCTTCCACCTGCGTGAACTTGCCGTCCTCGCCCTTGACGGTGTCGCGGCAGATCAGGCCGTTCTCGCGGATCTCCACCGGAGCCTTGCAGAAGCGGAAGCCCACGCCTTCCAGCTTGGCATAGCGGACTTCGTACTCGGAGGCGCTGATGCAGTCCTCGTCGCGGCGGGCGTAGCAGGTGACATGGCGGGCACCGTTCCGGATGGCGGTGCGGGCGCAGTCCATGGCGGAGTTGCCCACGCCGATCACGGCGATGTCGTCGCCGAGGCGGAACGCCTTGGAGTTGGCGAGGTAGTCGATGCCGAACGCTACGTTGCCCAGCGTCTCACCCTTGATGTGCATGGCGTTGGCCTTCCACAGGCCCGCGCCGATGAAGACGCTCTTGTAACCGTCGCGGAAGAGGTCGTCAATGGTGATGGTCTTGCCGATGGTGGTGTTGGGGCGGAAGTGGATGCCCTTGAGGTCGAGGTGGTGATACTGGAAATCATCCAGCACACTGTCGGGCAGACGGTAGTTGGGGATGCCGTACCGCATCACGCCGCCGATCTTATCGCGGGCGTCGAAGATGGTGATATCATAACCCCAGCGTGCCAGCAGCACCGCGATGGTCAGGCCGGCAGGGCCCGCGCCGACGACGGCGGCCTTCATGCCGTTCTTGGGGGCAGGGCCAGCCACCATCTTGTTGGCGTAGGTGGTGGAGATATAGTCCTCGATGATCGAGAAGTGGACGGGGTCGTGGCTGGGCATCCGGTTGCGGATGCAGTGGCCCTCGCACTGGTTCTCGTGGTTGCACACCAGCGCGCAGACCGTGGTCAGGGGGTTGTTTTCAAAGAGCATCCGGCCCGCATCGTCCAGCTGGTTTGCCTTGAGCAGACGGATGACCTCCGGGATGTTGGTGTGGATGGGGCAGCCTTGCTGACACATCGGCTTTTTGCAGCCGAGGCAGCGGTTCGCTTCGTCCAGAACGTGAAGTGCCATGCAGTTCCTCCTCTTGCGCCCCATACTGGGGACGCTTCGTTGTATCCAATGCTCTTTTTATTTTACACCGAACCGCTCCCGTGATACAAGAGCCTATTTGCTGATTTTTATCTGAAAAATTTTGTCACTTCGTCAAAAAGACAATTTTTTGACGAAGTAAGCCGCCCATAGGCTCCGGCGTTTTGCGGCAGAGGGCACCAAGGTCGCTGGCGGCGAGCTGGGCGTCCGCCATCCGGGCGCAGGAGGAATCCTCCTCCCGCAGACGCATCAGCGAATGCGAAACGGGGAGGACGGCCCCTTTTAATAAGGAAAGGGCCTCCCGCCGGGCCCCCAGCAGATGCAGATAGGGCGGCAGCGGGGGCAGGGCGGCGTCATAGCCCAGCGCGGCATCCATGGCAAGGCGGCGCATCCGGGCGCGGGGGTAGCGCACGGTGGTCAGGGCGTCCAGCAGTTCTTGGTGGGTGGAACTGGTGCGCACGGCGTGCTCCAGCCGGTGTTCCAGCCCTTCCGAGACGCCCCGCACCGCGGCAAAAGGCTCCGGTCCGGTGCACTTGGCCCGGAGCAGGGCCAGCTCGCAGCGGCCCGCGGCGTCGAAATCGGTGTACCGCCCGGCGGCGTAGGCTTCCCGATAAAGGGGCAGGACGGCGGCGGGCACGTAGGGGGCAGCGGCGTCGGCCCCGCCGCTCTGCCAGAGCTGGCGCAGGGCGCTGGCACTGGCGAACTGCGCGGCGTCCGGGGAGAGTGCCTCCCCGTGGCCCGCGCCTTGGCGGGGCAGGGGAACGGGGGTCATGGAAACGCCCAGTTCGAGGATGGCTTTGCAGTATTCGACGGCAAGGTTGTTGTTGGGCTTGTCCAGCAGGGCCGCCAGCTCTGTGCCGGGGCAGAGTGCCTCCACGGCGGCTTGCCGGGCGGCGGCGAAGCTGCGGGCCCCGGCGGCGAGCTGTGCCTTGAGGGCGGCGCGGTAATCTTCGCTGCACAGGACGCGGGCGGCTTCCATCAGCAGGGCAGTGTCCGGTGTCTCGGCCCCGAAGACCAGCGCATCGCACCCGGCGGCGGAAAGGACCCGCACCCCCGCGCGGGCAAACGCTTCGGCCCCGGCACAGGCGCAGGGCGCGGGCAGGGCGAAGACGAGGTCGGCCCCGCAGGTCAGCGCGGCCCGCACCCGGACGGCCTCCGGCAGCAGCGGCAGCGCGCCCCGCTGGGTCAGCCCGCAGCTCATGGCCACGGCCACCCGCCCGGCCCCCAGCGCTTTTGTCTGCGCCAGCTGCCACGCATGGCCGTTGTGGAAAGGATCGTATTCAGCGATGATACCGGCTAGTTTCATGGGCGTTTACCTCGGCTCCCTCTCGTTGACTCCCCGAATAGGGGAGCCGGCCGCACCAAAGCGCGGACGGAGAGGGGGATCTCAAATCAGAATGCGGCAACGGGGCAGTTTGTGAAAAATCTGTCAGACTAACAACAAAAAATGGCAATATGCTGCGGATTCTGGGCAGGGTGTACAAAAAAGCAGGGATACTTTGTAGAACCCTTTGCCTCGTTTGCGGCTTGAAAAGCGGCTGAACCTATTATATAATATTTTTAGGAATCTGTAAAATTCTGCCCGCTTTTGTGGGCTGAAAAACAATATGGAGGCACAAGAAGATGAAAGTTCTGGTTATTAACTGCGGTTCTTCTTCCCTGAAATATCAGCTGATCGATATGGATGGCGAGAAGGTTCTGTGCAAGGGCCTGTGCGAGCGCATCGGCATGGAGAGCAGCATGATCACCCACGAGGCCAACGGCCACAAGGCTACCACTCCGGCGATCTTCCCCACCCACACCGAGGCTTTTGCTGAGGTCGTCAAGAAGATGACCACCGGCGAGGGCAAGTGCATCGACGATGTCAAGGAGATCAACGCCATTGGCCACCGCGTCGTCCATGGCGGCGAGAAGTTCAAGGCCAGCTGCCTGATCACCGACGAAGTCATCAACACCATCCGCGAGCTGAGCCCGCTGGCTCCTCTGCACAACCCCGCCGCTATCCTCGGCATCGAGGCTGCCCGCAAGGTCTTTGGCCCGGATATCCCGATGGTCGCTGTCTTCGATACCGCTTTCCACAGCACCATGCCCCCGAAGGCTTATATGTACGCCATCCCCTACGAGTACTATGAGAAGTACGGCGTCCGCCGCTACGGCTTCCACGGCACCAGCCACAAGTACGTGGCTTACAAGGCTGCCGAGTATCTGGAGGAGCCCATTGAGCGCCTGAAGCTGATCACCTGCCATCTGGGCAACGGTTCTTCCATCGCTGCAGTCGATCAGGGCAAGGTCGTCGATACCTCCATGGGCATGACCCCGCTGGCCGGCCTGATGATGGGCACCCGCTGCGGCGATCTGGACCCCTCTGTGGTCAACTACCTGAAGTACACCCTGAACATCACCGGTCACCAGCTGGACGAGATCCTGAACAAGAAGTCCGGTCTGCTGGGCATCTCCGGCGTTTCCAGCGACAAGCGTGACGTCGAGGAGGCTGCTGCTGCCGGCAACAAGCGCGCACAGCTCGCGTCCGATATGCTGAACTACCAGATCAAGAAGATCATCGGCAGCTACATCGCAGCCATGGGCGGCGTGGACGCCATCGTCTTCACCGGCGGCATCGGCGAGCATGACGCCATCGCCCGCGCAAAGATCTGTCACCACATGGATTGGCTGGGCATCCGCATCGACACCGACAAGAACAAGCATCCGCAGGGCGATGTCTGCGAGATCACCGCTTGGGGTGCCAAGGTCCGCACGCTGGTCATCGCTACCGACGAGGAGCTGATGATCGCCCGCGACACCAAGGAAGTCATCGAGAAGTAATCGACCCGCCAAAGCGCTTTCCGAGAGCCGCGCTCCTGCCAAGGGAGCGCGGCTCTTTTGCTGTTTTGAACGATGCAAAGTCTGTCTTATTGGGCGGAATCCACAAAATCCTAGGCGAAGGGTTGTTTTTTGGTTGACAAATCAAAAAAAGAACGGTACAATAAGGGAGTCCTCAGCCAGAGGATGTTCTATCATTCAAGCCCCTGGTAGCTTACGATCAGCGCGATGGTCCCTAAAAACCAAAGGTATGGTTACAATCCTTCCGTGGGCAAGAACTAAACAAAGAGGAGATACTACTATGTTCGAAGACAAGACTTTAGTTTGCAAAGACTGCGGCAAGGAGTTTGTTTGGACTGCTGGTGAGCAGGAGTTCTACGCATCTCGCGGCTTTGAGAATCAGCCCCAGCGCTGCAAGCCCTGCCGTGACGCCCGCAAGAACGGCGTCCGTGGCGGCAACAACGGCGGTGAGCGTCAGATGTTCGATGCTGTCTGCGCAGCTTGCGGCAAGGCTTGCAAGGTTCCCTTCCAGCCCCGTGAGGACCGTCCGGTCTACTGCTCTGACTGCTTCGCTCGCATGAAGCAGAACTAAGCGCTGATTTTACGATCTGAATCGCTTGGCCCCCTCCGTCGGAAGATGGAGGGGGCTTTTTGTGCGGACGAGCGCAAGCCCGACGGAGAGGCTGTACGAAGACGAAGCTTGAAAATTTACAAGAATACTTGAAAAAATACCGAGCGATAGGGTATAGTATAGAAAGACGGCATTTCTGCCGCCGGAACACCCACAACAGAAAGGAACACCCATCATGTTTGATATTTTTGATATGCTCAAGAAGGACGAGAAAAAGGCCGAGGTGAAGCAGGTCACCCGCGAGACCATCATCGGCGACATTCTGGATATGGATCAGACCACCGCTCCCTACTTCATGGAGATCGGTATGCACTGCCTCGGCTGCCCGGCATCCCGCGGCGAGAGCATCGAGGAGGCCTGTGAGGTGCACGGTGTGGACTGCGACGAGCTGATCGAGAAGCTGAACGAGCATCTGGCCGCCAAGAAGGCCTGATGCTGCCCACACTGGATGCGCGTCTGACGGCGGCGGCGGAGCTGGTGCTGCCCGGCAAGCCGGTGGCCGACATTGGCTGCGACCACGGCAAGCTGACGGCGGTGCTGGCGGCTTCGGGCAGATACCCGAAGGTCATCGGGGCCGACCTGCGCCCCGGCCCGCTGGCCAAGGCCAAGCAGACGCTGGAACATGCAGGATGCGAAGACCGCGCTGAGCTCCGGCTCGGCGACGGTCTTTCTGTGTTGTCGGCGGGGGAGGTCGGCACCATCGTGCTGGCAGGCGTTTCTGCCCAGACGACGTGGGAGATCATCGAGAAGGCCCCGTGGGTCTCCCAGCCCGGCGGGCCTCGGCTGGTCATGGTGCCCGCTACCCGCCACAGCGAACTGCGCCGCTGGCTGTGGGAACACGGCTTCACTCTTGCGGCGGACCGCCCGGTACAGGCGGCGGGCCGCTGGTATGCCGTGATGGCGGCGGAGTACACCGGCGAGAAGAAGACCCCGGCCTTTACCGAGTGCCTGTTCGGCCGCACCGGCGAATGGCCGGAGGGCGAAGGCTACGCCGCTTGGCAGAAAGCCAAGCTCCCCCGGTTCCGGCTGGGTGTTCCCGACGGTTCCCGTTTGGCGCAGGAAATTGACGATTTGCTGGCGGGTTTGCCGCGATAAAGCCTCCCACTTTGGGAAAGACTCTCCCCGGTCGGGGAGAGATGCCGCAATTGCGACAGAGTGGGGACAGTGGCATCGCGTGAGCGATGACGGAGAGAGCGAGGACGGTGAACGTTATGACAACAACACATCAGATCTACGAAGCGATGCAGCGCATCGCACCGCTGGAGCTGGCAGAGAGCTGGGACAACCCCGGCTTGCTGGTGGACTGCGGCGGGCCGGTGGAAAAAGTGCTGGTCACGCTGGACATCACCCCGGAGGTGGTGGAGGAGGCCGCCGCCAAGGGCTGCTCCCTCATCGTGGCACACCACCCGGTCATCTTCAGCCCGCTCAAAAAGCTGGGCAGCAGGGATGTGCCCTTCCAGTTGGTGCAGAGCGGCATTTCCGCCATCTGTATGCACACCAATCTGGACGCAGCCGAGGGCGGCGTCAACGAGGTGCTGGCGGGCATTTTCGGGATGCGGAACTGGGAAACCTTTGCGGGCGGCTGCGGCCGTGTGGGCGAGATCGACCCCATCACGGTGCCTCAACTGGCGAAAAAGGCCCAGCAGGAGCTGGCCAAGCGGTGCAATCTGCCCGCCGAGGGTCCGGCTGTTCAGGTGAAGTACACCGACAGCGGGATGCCGGTGCGGCGGCTGGCCGTCATCAGCGGCGCGGGCGGCAGCCTGTTCGAGGATGCCATCGCGATGGGTGCAGACTGTCTGCTGACCGGCGAAGCCAACCACCACCACGCCTGTGACGCGGCGCGGCTGGGCTTTTCGCTGATCGCGGCAGGGCACTACGCCACCGAATTCCCGGTGACGGCCGCCGTGGCCGAAAAGCTGCGGGCTGCATTCCCGGAGGTGGAGGTGCTGGTCAGCACCAAAAACCGGGACCCCTATACTTATATTGTATAATGAGCAGAGAACGATTGACGAGGTAATAAGATCAATGGCTTTGGATGCTGCGACATTGGCGCTGACGGCGGCGGAGCTGAAAGCAACGCTGACCGAGGCGAAGATCGCAAAATTATTTGAACCGACCCGCGACGAGCTGGTGCTGACGCTCCGTACCCGCACCGAGACCTACAGCTTGCTGCTGTCGGCCCGGAGCGGTTCCGCGCGGGTCTGCCTGACCGAAGAGAGCTTCGAGAACCCGGAGACGCCGCCCTCCTTCTGTATGCTGATGCGGAAGCACCTGACCGGCGGCAAGCTGCTGGATGTCCGAATGGAACCGGGCGACCGCATCGTATACTTCGAGTTCCAGTGCACCAACGAGATGGGCGACCTCGTCCGGAACACCCTCTGCGCTGAGCTGATGGGCCGCTACTCCAATCTGGTGCTGGTGCAGAACGGCAAGATCATCGACGCGCTCAAGCGGGTGGATTTTGAGGACAGCGACATCCGGCAGCTCCTGCCGGGTCTGCCCTACACGGTGCCGCCCAAACCGGCCCGCCCGGACTTCCTCGCGGTGAGCTCGGCGTCTATCGTGGCGGCGGCGTGCGAGCGCGACCTGCCGGTGGCGGATGCGCTGAACAAGACCGTCGCAGGGGTCGGCCCGGTGGTCTGCCGGGAGGCCGCATGGCGCGCCTTCAACGGCGAACACCTGCTGGCCGACGGGCTGACCGAGGATCAGAAACGGAAGCTGATGGCCGCCATCGACGAACTGAAGGAGCTCCACGACCAAGGCGGCTGCCCCTGCAGCGTCACTGCCCCGGACGGCAAGCCGGTGGAGTTTACCTTCTTCCGGCCTCAGCAGTACGGCGAGACGTACCGTATAAAGGAATGGCCCTCCTTCAATGCCATGCTGGAGGGCTACTACGCCGAGAAAGACCGCGCCGAGCGGCTGCGTACCAAGAGCAAGGAACTCCACAAAGCGGTGCACAACATGTACGAGCGGGCGGTCCGCAAACAGGCGGCCCGGCAGGAAGAACTGGCCGCCAGCGGCAAGAGCGAAAAGCTCCGGCTCTACGGCGAGCTGCTCTCCGCCAACCTCTATATGGCCCAGAAGGGGATGAAGAGCATCACCGTGCCCAACTGGTACGACGAGGGGAAAGAGGTCACCATCCCGCTGGACCTGCGGTTTACTCCCAGCCAGAACGCCCAGAACTTCTTCAAGAACTATAAGAAGAAGCAGACTGCTGCGCGGATGCTGGTGGACCTGCTGGCCGAGGGCGAAAAGGAGATCGCCTACCTCGAAACCGTTCTGTACGAGGTGGAGACGGCCTCCGGCGAGGCGGCGCTGAACGAGATCCGCGCCGAACTCAAGAGCCAAGGCTACCTGAAATACTACAAGCAGCGGGACAAGCGCCAGAAACCGGCGGATTTCCTGCGCTTTGTGTCCAGCGACGGGTTTGAGATTTTGGTGGGCCGGAACAATGCCCAGAACGATAAGCTCACCCTCCACACCGCCCGCGGCAAGGATCTATGGTTCCATGTGCAGAAAGCCCCCGGCAGCCATGTGGTCGTCATGAGCCGGGGCGAGGACATCCCCGACACCACCAAGCAGGAAGCAGCAGAGCTGGCTGTGCTCTATTCCAGCACCTTCAAGGCGGGCACCGGCGCAAAGGTCGCGGTGGACACCACCGAGGTGAAGAACATCTGGAAGGCCAACGGCGCCAAGCCCGGCATGGTGCTGTATGAGGTGTACACCACCGTGTACGTCACGCCGAGGGAAAATCTGGCGGAGATGCTGAAACAGAAAACGTAAACCACCGGAGCCATCGGAAAAAGATGGCTCCGAATTTTTTTGGAAGGAAAAAACACTTGGCCCCTGCCATTCGTCTTACAGACAGAAGCCCGCTGAGGAGAAAGGAGGAAGGCCCATGTGGGAGTGGATGTACGAGGGATTCTGGGACAAGCTGGAACACTTTTGTTACAAGCTCTGCCGGGAGGAAAGCCGGGCCGAGGACCTGACGCAGGAAGTTTTCCTGAAAGCACTGCAGAACCGGGAGCTGCTGGACAGCTTCAACCAACGGCAGTGCAAGGCGTGGCTGTTTGCCACGGCACGGAACCTGTACTGCGACCAGCTCCGCCGGAAAATGAAAGAGGAAAGCCTCATGAGAGAAATGCTTCCGGAGGGGGACGAGGAACCGCCGGACGAAACGGCAGAAGCGGCGCTGGGCACCGTGGATCTGGAAACGCTGCTGGAATTGCTGGACCCTTTGGACCGGGCGATGTTTACGCTGCGTTATGAAGAAGGCTATAACGCCACTGAGTTGAGTAAAATATTCCATCTGCCCCCGGAACCGTCCGCACCCGTCTGAGAAAAGCACGAACTCTTTTGAAACACGAACTGTTGGAGGAATGAACGATGAAAAAACTGAAAGTCGATGCTGTTGTCCTTGACCTGCGCCACCTGACCGAAGAGACGCTTGCCGCGTATGACAAGTGCGAGATGGAAGCTGTTTTTGCCCTGATGAATCCCCACGCACAGGCACTTCTGAATCAGTACGGCGTCAAACTGGATGTGGTGCAGAGCATCAACGGCGAGGACGATGTGGATGTCAGCACCATCAACGGCAAGGCGACGCTGGACGGAACTTCCATCCCGGACAAGAAACGGGCGATGGTCGTCAACGGCAAGCTTTATATGAAGCCGGACGGCGTGAAGGCTCTGGAACAGTATTGCGGCATCGTCGTCAACGGCAAGCTTTACTGCCCGGAGTCGCTTGTGTCGGCGGTCACGGCAAAATGCACCGTCAACGGCAAGGTCTGCATCTATCCGGATGATGCGGTGATTTTGAACAGCACGACCAAGCTGGACAAGACCTTCCTGCTCCGGGCGCAGGCGAAGCTCTACTGGGCAGAAAGGATGTTCGTGGCCGTTGACCCGAAGCTGGACGCCGAAGCACTGGCGGCAAAGGGGGCGCGGTTCGCGGCCCCGAAAGCCATCCTGACCGAGAGCAACGCCGAGACCCTTGCGCCCCTCTTCACCGAGGAAACCGAGTTGGTGATCCTGCCGGACGGCACGGCGTTTCTGGATGACGACCTCGAACTGAGTGCATCGGCGCTGCGCCGGAACGGAGACCGTCTCTATGTCATGGGCGATGTGACAATTCCCGAAAAGGCAGGGGAGCTGCTGGAGAAGATCGAGTATCTGCACGCAGAGGGAACGATCTTCCTGCCCGATACGCTGGAAGAGGCCGTCGATGTCATCCCTGAACTTGAATATCAGGAGCTTCGTGTCCTGCACGGACACACCCTTATCGGCAAGCCGATGCTCTGGCTAGGCAAAGAGATGCTGGACCTTTACCCGGACGGCGTGACCTGCGTGGACTGCGCAATGGTAAAGCTGGATAAAGCATTGGAGCCGGACACCATCGCGAAGAAGTTCGTTTTTGATGGCTGCGCGATGGTCTTCTGCACCGAATTGCAGCAAAATGCGGTGAGTGCCGTTTCAAAGAATGTGGCGCAGATCCAGACAGGCCTTGCGAAAGAAGAAAACGATGACACCGTCCGGCTGGACGGCATCCAGCTGACCCTGTAACGAACTGCCATCCTCCCATTATAATAAAAGGCAGAAATGCCGCGCCCTCCCGCCTGTGAAAACAGGGCCCTCCGGGAGGGCTTTTTCTGCGGGTAGGAATAAAAGCCGGGGGAATGGGGCATCCTAAAAGGGCTGATAAGGTTTTCAACCGAAAAGAGCCTCTTGGAATTGTGCGTTCTGCACAAAATTTGGGCCGGGACATCAAAAGAAGAAAATAAAAAAGAAAAATCGGATTTTTTCTGAAAAATCGCGAAAAAACACTTGCCAAATGCACGCAGATGTGATAAAATATCTCTCGGCTGCAAAAGGCTTGTGCGATACAAGTCGTGCAGGCCAGCGATATGCGTAGATGCGGGAGGTTGTCATCCGGCGATAGCTGTGATGGGTTATTTCCGCGGAGTATGTCCGATCTTAGAACCGGGCGAAAGAATTACTGACAGCGATGGAATACGTTCCCTCGGCAGGGTGACCTGCGAAACGGGCGGAACCAATGTTCGGATTTGATTTGCTAATATTTATCCGGGAGAACTGCCGAGCGGTTCACCGGTTTTTCTAGTGCCAAATCGAGGAACACCCGGAACTGTGTAGAGCAATTTATCGGCTCGCCTAGGGCAAAATCAATTTTTTCAGGAGGCGTAAGCAATGGCAGTCAAAGAGAAAATCAGAATCCGTCTGCAGAGCTATGATGCTCAGCTGATCGATGCCGCAGCAGAGAAGATCGTGGAGACCGCAAAGCACACTGGTGCCCGCGTGTCCGGCCCCATCCCCCTGCCCACCGATCGCGAGATCGTGACCGTTCTGCGTGCTACCCACAAGTACAAGGATAGCCGCGAGCAGTTCGAGAGCCGCACTCACAAGCGTCTGATCGACATTCTGAAGCCGTCTAACAAGACGGTCGAGGCTCTGATGAGCCTCCAGCTCCCCGCTGGCGTGGACATCGAGATCAAGCTGTAACAGATCGATCATTCGATGCCCTCGTTTCCCGAGGGGTCATGTTGGCGGTGACGTGCGCCGCCAACCAATAACCTTTACAGGAGGAAAAGAAAATGGTTAAAGGCATTATCGGCAAGAAAGTCGGTATGACCCAGCTGTTCGATGAGAACGGCAAGGTCATCCCCGTGACCGTCATCGAGGCTGGTCCCTGCACCGTCGTGCAGAAGAAGACCGTCGAGAGCGATGGTTATCAGGCTGTTCAGCTGGGCTTCGGCGAGGTTTCCGCTAAGAAGGTCAACAAGGCAGCAGCAGGTCACTTCAAGAAGGCAAACGTTGCCCCCAAGAAGACCCTGCGCGAGTTCCGTCTGGAAGATGTTTCCGCTATGAACGTTGGCGACGTGCTGAAGGCTGATGTCTTCGCAGCCGGCGACAAGGTCGACGTGGTCGGCGTTTCCAAGGGCAAGGGCTATCAGGGCGTTATCAAGCGTTATGGTCAGCACCGTCTGCGTGAGAGCCACGGCACCGGTCCTGTTGCTCGTCATGCTGGTTCTAACGGTTCCACTTCTACCCCCTCTCGCGTGTTCCCCGGCAAGCGTCTGCCCGGCCACATGGGCTTTGTGCGCGTCACCGTGCAGAACCTGACCGTTGTCAAGGTTGACACCGAGAACAATCTGATCGCTGTCAAGGGTGCGGTTCCCGGCTCCAAGGGCACCATCGTCACTCTGGCCAACAGCGTGAAGGCGTAAGGAGGAAAGCTACAATGGCAAAGTTTAATGTAGTCGATATGAACGGTCAGCATGTTAGCGAGATCGAGCTTTCCGACGCCGTGTTCGGTATCACCCCGAACGAGAAGGCTGTCCACATTGCTGTGGTGAACTTCCTCGCTAATCAGCGTCAGGGCACCCAGAACACCAAGATCCGCATGGAAGTTTCCGGCGGCGGCAAGAAGCCTTGGCGTCAGAAGGGCACCGGCCACGCTCGTCAGGGCTCCATCCGCGCTCCGCAGTGGACCCACGGCGGTGTTGCTCTGGGCCCCAAGCCCCGCAGCTACAACTACCACATCAACAACAAGGTCAAGCGTCTGGCTCTGCTGAGCGTCCTGTCCGACAAGGCTGCCAATGGCAACATGGTCGTTGTTGATAAGTTCGCCTGCGACGAGTACAAGACCAAGACTGTGGTTGCAATGCTGAACGCCGTTGGCGCTGGCAAGAAGAACCTGCTGGTCAATGAGACTGTCGATGCAAAGTTCGTCAAGAGCGCTGGCAACATTGCTGGTGTGAAGACCACCTTCGCTGGCAGCGTGAACACCTATGACGTGCTGAACGCCGACAAGCTGATCATCAGCGTCGACGCAGCAAAGAAGCTTGAGGAGGTGCTTGGCTAATGAAAACCGCACATGATATCATCCTGAAGCCGGTCATTACCGAGAACTCCATGGCTGGCATCGCCGACAAGAAGTACACCTTCAAGGTCGCTACCGACGCTACCAAGGTCGAGATCGCTCAGGCTGTCGAGACCCTGTTCCCCGGCGCTAAGGTCGCAAAGGTCAACACCATTTCCGTGCGCGGCCGCTTCCGCCGTCAGGGTATGCATGCTGGTTACACCGCCGCTTCCAAGAAGGCGATCGTGACCCTGACCAAGGACTCCAAGGAAATCGAGTTCTTCAACAGCATGGTCTAATCGAACCCACCGAGGGTTCCTCTATGGGGATATGACCCCGATAATAATTCATAAGATAAACAAAGGAGAATAGCATTATGGCTATCAAGAAGTATGGCCCCACTACTCCGGGCCGCCGCGGCATGACCGTCACGGATTACAGCGTCCTGAGCAAGGTCGCTCCTGAGCGCAGCCTGCTGGAGCCCATGAAGAAGCACAGCGGCCGCAACAACACCGGTCGTATCACCGTCCGCCATCAGGGCGGCGGCAACCGCACCAAGTATCGTGTCATCGACTTCAAGCGTCAGAAGACCGATATGCCCGCTACCGTCAAGACTCTGGAGTACGATCCGAACCGCAGCGCATTCATCGCTCTGGTCGAGTACACTGACGGTGTCAAGAGCTACATCATCGCTCCCGACGGCCTGAAGGTCGGCGATGTGATCCTGAGCGGCAAGGGCGCCGACATCAAGCCCGGCAACTGCCTGCCCTTCGAGAACATCCCCGTCGGTACCATCATCCACAACATCGAGCTGTATCCCGGCCGCGGCGCTCAGCTGGTTCGTTCCGCTGGCAACATGGCTCAGCTGATGGCTAAGGAGAACGGTTACGCTCTGGTTCGTCTGCCCTCTGGTGAGATGCGCAACGTGCCCGTCAACTGCACTGCAGTCGTCGGTCAGGTCTCCAACATCGACCACGAGAACGTCAACCTCGGCAAGGCTGGCCGTAAGCGCCACATGGGCGTCCGTCCCGGCAGCCGTGGTACCGTCATGAACCCCTGCGACCACCCCCACGGCGGTGGCGAGGGCCGCGCACCTGTTGGTCACTCCGGTCCTATGACTCCTTGGGGCAAGCCCGCTCTGGGTCTCAAGACTCGCAAGCATCATAAGCGCTCCGATAAGCTGATCGTGAAGCGTGCAGGTAAGTAAGAGAGGAGTTAAAGACAATGGGTAGAAGCATTAAAAAAGGACCTTTCGTCCAAGCTGCTCTTCTGAAGCACGTTGAAGCGATGAACGCTTCCGGCAAGAAGCAGGTCATTAAGACTTGGAGCCGTGCCTCCACGATCTTCCCCGAATTCGTTGGTCACACCTTTGCCGTCCACGACGGCCGCAAGCATGTGCCTGTGTACGTGACCGAGGACATGGTTGGCCACAAGCTGGGTGAGTTCGTTCCCACCCGCACCTTTAAGGGCCACACCGGTAATTCGAAGTAAGAGAAGGAGGAACACAACATGGAAGCTCGGGCAATTCTTCGTTATGCCCGCATTAGTCCTCGTAAGGTGTCCATCGTTATGGATCTGATCCGTAACAAGCCCTTGGACGAAGCGCTGGCAATCCTGCAGTACACCCCGAAGGCCGCTTGTGAGCCCCTTCTGAAGCTGGTGAAGTCTGCAGCCGCAAATGCGGAAAACAACTTCAATATGGACAAGAACAACCTCTACGTCGCCGAGTGCTATGTCTGCCCCGGCCCGACGCTGAAGCGCATGATGCCTCGTGCACAGGGCCGCGGCTACCGCATCCTGAAGCGCACCAGCCACATGACCGTTGTTCTGAAAGAGAAACAGTAAGGAGGGAAAACAATGGGCCAGAAAGTAAATCCGCACGGCATTCGTGTCGGCGTTATTAAAGACTGGGACAGCCGCTGGTTTGCCTCCAAGAAGGATTTCAGCGACAACCTCGTCGAGGATCACAAGATCCGCACTGAGCTGAAGGCTCAGCTGAAGGACGCTGGCGTCCCCAAGATCGAGATCGAGCGCACTGTGGATCCTTCCACTTCCGCTCCCCGCGTCACCGTCAACATCTACTGCGCTAAGCCCGGCATGGTCATCGGCAAGGGCGGCGAAGAGCGCGTTGCTCTGCAGAACAAGCTGACCAAAGAGTATGGCAAGACCGTCATCGTCAATGTCATCGAGGTCAAGAGCGCTTCCACCAACGCTCAGCTGGTTGCAGAGGATATCGCTCGTCAGCTGGAGAACCGCGTGACCTTCCGCCGTGCGATGAAGCAGTGCATGCGCAACGCCATGAGCCCCCGCGATCGTTCTACCGTTCCCGCAAAGGGCATCAAGGCAATGTGCTCCGGCCGTCTGGGCGGCGCTGATATCGCTCGTACCGAGAGCTATCATGAGGGCACCATCCCCCTGCAGACTCTGCGTGCTGACATTGACTACGGCTTTGCAGAGGCTGCCACCACCTACGGCCGCATCGGCGTTAAGGTGTGGGTCTACAAGGGCGAGGTCCTGAAGAGCGCTAAGACCGCTCAGAAGAAGGAAGGAGGCAACAAGTAATGTTACTGCCTAAGCGTGTTAAGTACCGCCGCGTCCAGCGCGGCCGCATGACCGGCAAGGCTACCCGCGGCAACGTGGTGTGCCAGGGCCAGTACGGCCTTGTTGCTCTGGAGCCGGCATGGATCTCTTCCACTCAGATCGAGGCTGCCCGTGTTGCGATGACTCGTTACATCAAGCGTGGCGGCAAGGTCTGGATCAAGATCTTCCCCGATAAGCCCGTTACCGAGAAGCCCGCTGAGACCCGAATGGGTTCCGGTAAAGGCTCTCCCGAATACTGGGTCGCTGTTGTGAAGCCCGGCCGCGTTCTGTTCGAGCTGGCAGATGTCGATGAGGCAACTGCTCGCGAGGCTCTGCGTCTGGCAATGCACAAGCTGCCCATCAAGTGCAAATTTGTGGTCCGTGAGGACTCCGTGAAGGAGGATGGCACCAATGAAGGCTAATGAACTCCGCGAGATGCAGACCGCAGAGCTGACCAGCAAGCTGGCAGATCTGAAGGCTGAGCTGTTTAACCTGCGCTTCCAGCATGCCATCAACCAGCTGGAGAACCCCGGCCGCATCGAAGCAGTCAAGAAGGACATCGCCCGCGTGATGACCGTTCTGGCTGAGAAGCAGTAAGGAGGTTAAACGATGGAAGAACGTAATCTGAGAAAGACCCGCGTCGGCGTTGTCGTGTCCGACAAGATGGATAAGACCATCGTGGTTGCCGTTAAGGATAGCGTGCAGCACCCCCTGTACAAGAAGATCCTGAAGCGTACCGCCAAGTTCAAGGCTCGTGACGAGAAGAACGAGTGCGGCATCGGTGACCGTGTTGAGATCATGGAGTGCCGCCCCCTGAGCAAGGATGTGCGCTGGCGCCTGGTCCGTATCGTTGAGAAGGCAAAGTAATCTTTGCCCGCTGCTTTGAACAGTTTGAAAGGAGATATCTGAAATGGTTCAGATGCAAACTTATCTCAAAGTTGCCGACAACACCGGTGCCAAGGAGCTGATGTGCTTCCGCGTGCTGGGCGGCACCCGCAAGAGATACGCAAACATTGGTGACGTCGTGGTCTGCTCTGTCAAGAAGGCAGCCCCCGGCGGCTCCGTTAAGAAGGGCGACGTCGTCAAGGCTGTCATCGTGCGCAGCAAGCATGGCGTCCGCCGCGACGACGGTTCCTACATCCGTTTCGATGAGAACGCCGCCGTTATCGTTATGGCCGACAAGAGCCCCAAGGGTACCCGTATCTTTGGACCCGTTGCTCGCGAGCTGCGTGATGCCGGCTACACCAAGATCCTGAGCCTGGCTCCGGAATCGCTGTAAGGAGGTTTTAAAAATGAATAATCTTCATGTTAAAACCGGCGACAACGTTATGATCATCAGCGGCAAGGACAAGGGCCACACTGGTAAGGTCCTGCAGGTCAGCCCCTCTGAGAACAAGGTCATCGTTGAGGGCCAGAACATGGTTACCAAGCACGTCAAGCCCCGCCGTCAGGGCGAGCAGGGCGGTATCGTCAAGGCTGAGGGTGCTATGTACGCATCCAAGGTCATGCCCATCTGCCCCAAGTGCGGCAAGGCCGTGCGTGTGGGCCACGTCGAGAAGGACGGTAAGATGGTCCGCGTCTGCAAGAAGTGCGGCGCTGAGCTGTAAGAAAGGAGTATGGAACAATGGCTCGTTTGAAAGAACAGTATGTCAATGAAATTGCTCCTGCTCTGAACTCCAAGTTCGGTTACAAGAGCGTTATGCAGATCCCCAAGCTGGACAAGGTTGTCATCAATGTTGCCTGCGGCGAAGCGAAGGACAACGAGAAGATCCTTGAGGCAGTCATGAAGGATCTGGGTCAGATCACTGGCCAGAAGGCAGTCGTCTGCCGTGCCAAGAAGAGCGTTGCAAACTTCAAGCTGCGTCAGGGCACTCCCATCGGCTGCAAGGTCACCCTGCGTGGTGAGCGTATGTACGAGTTTGTCGATCGTTTCTTCAACGTCGCTCTGCCCCGTGTCCGCGACTTCCGCGGCATCAACGGCAACGGCTTTGACGGCCGCGGCAACTTCGCATGCGGCATCAAGGAGCAGATCATCTTCCCGGAGATCGACTTCGATAAGGTCGATGCAGTCCGCGGCATGGATGTCTGCTTCGTTACCACCGCTAAGACCGACGAAGAGGGCAAGGAGCTGCTGAAGGCTCTGGGCGCTCCGTTCGCTACCGAGAATAACTAAGGAGGAGATTGATACAATGGCTAAACTGTCTATGAAGCTGAAGCAGTCTCGTCCTGCTAAGTTCTCTACCCGTGCATACACCCGCTGCCGCATCTGCGGCCGCCCCCACTCCGTGCTGCGCAAGTACGGCGTGTGCCGTGTGTGCTTCCGTGAGCTGGCCTACAAGGGCGAGATTCCCGGTGTCAAGAAGGCTTCTTGGTAATTGACCCAGCAGCCGGATAAATGGTCGGATATCCGCTCCGGGGCAAAGATGTTTCGGAGCGGTATCATTATAAAACAAATGAGAGCTAATCTTAGGAGGTTAGTGGCAAATGCAGATTACTGATCCTATCGCGGACCTGCTGACTCGCATCCGCAACGCAAGCACTGCCAAACACCCTTCTGTGGAGATCCCCGCATCGAACATGAAGAAGGCTATCTGCCAGATTCTGGTTGACGAGGGCTACATCAAGGGCATGCAGATCAAGAACGATACCGTTCAGGGCACCATCGTTGTCACCCTGAAGTATCAGGCAAACGGCGAGTCCGTTATCGCCGGCCTGCGCCGTGTGTCCAAGCCCGGTCTGCGCATCTACACCAACTGCGAGGATATGCCGAAGGTCATGAAGGGCCTCGGTACCGCAATCATTTCCACTTCCAAGGGCATCATGACCGATAAGGCTGCTCGTGCTGCGCACGTTGGCGGCGAGGTCCTCGCCTTTGTGTGGTAAGAAAGGGGTAAAAGACAATGTCGAGAATTGGAAGAAAACCCATCGTCATTCCTGCCGGCGTCACTGTCACTGTCGATGAGGCAGCACACACCGTCGCCGTCAAGGGCCCCAAGGGCAGCCTGAATTCCAACTATCATCCCCTCATGACCGTCAAGGTCGAGGGCAATGAGGTTTTGGTTACCCGCCCCAATGACGAGCCCGAAGCACGCGGCCTGCATGGCCTGACCCGCACCAACATCGCCAACATGGTGAACGGTGTCGTCAACGGCTATGAGAAGAAGCTGGAGATCGTCGGTGTTGGTCTGCGCTGCCAGAAGCAGGGCTCCAACCTCGTGATGAATCTGGGCTTCTCTCATCAGGTGAACATCCCCGATACCGAGGATTGCACCATCGTTTGGCAGGATCCCAACCACTTCACTGTTACCGGTATTGACAAGCAGAAGGTCGGCCAGTACGCCGCCGAGATCCGCGCCAAGAAGCCGCCTGAGCCTTACAAGGGCAAGGGCATCCGCTACGAGGGCGAGGTTGTCAAGCACAAAGAAGGCAAAGCCGGCAAGGGCAAGAAATAAGGTAAGGAGTGAAAGACAATGGTTAAGCAGATCGACAAGAACGAAGCTCGTCTTCGTCGTCATCGCCGTGTTCGCAACAAGATCAGCGGCACCGCAGCACGTCCTCGCCTGGATGTTTTCCGCTCCGCCAAGCACATTTACGCTCAGATCATCGATGATGAGCAGGGCGTGACTCTGGTGTCGGCTTCCACCATGGACAAGGACTTCAACGGTTTCGGCGGCAACGTCGAGGCCGCTGCTGAGATCGGCAAGAAGGTCGCAGCAAAGGCTCTGGAAAAGGGCATCACCGAGGTCGTTTTCGACCGTGGCGGTTACGTTTATCATGGCCGTGTTAAGGCCCTGGCTGATGGCGCCCGTGAGGGCGGCCTGAAGCTGTAATGAGAGGAGGAAACACATTATGGCTATGAGAAACCGTGAAGACGACGGCATGATCACCAAGGTTGTCTCCATCAACCGCGTTTCCAAGACGGTCAAGGGCGGCCGCATCATGAAGTTTGCTGCTCTGGTCGTTGTGGGCGACGGCAAGGGCACCATCGGTTACGGCATCGGCAAGTCCGGCGAAGTGCCTGAGGCAATCCGCAAGGGCGAAGCTGCTGCAAAGAAGAACATGCACAAGGTTGCCATGAAGGGCACCACCATCCCCCACGAGATCGTCGGCAAGTACGGCGCAGGCGCTGTTCTGCTCAAGCCGGCTGCACCCGGTACCGGCATGATCGCCGGCGGCCCTGTGCGTGCCGTCATTGAGGCTGCTGGCATCAAGGACGTCCGTGCGAAGTCTATGCGCTCCAACAACCCCATCAACGTTGTTTCTGCTACCTTCGCAGGTCTGTGCGGCTTGGTCAGCGCGGAGTCCGTCGCTGAGAAGCGCGGCAAGACCGTGAAAGAAATTCTGGGTTAAGGAGGTAACACACCATGGCAGAGAAGATGCTCAAAATCGAGCTGAAGAAGAGCCTGATCGGCCGCGGCGCGAAGCAGATCGCTACCGCCGAGGCTCTGGGCCTGAAGAAGCCGGGCGACGTTACCGTTCAGCCTGACAATGCCGCTACGCAGGGCAAGATCGCTAAGATCGGCTTCCTGCTCAGCGTCACCGAAGCCTAATAGCAGGGGGTATACGCATAATGAAACTTCATGAATTGCACGCGATTCCCGGCGCAAACAAGGCTGTGACCCGTAAGGGCCGCGGCATTGGCTCCGGTAATGGCAAGACTGCCGGTTTCGGCAGCAAGGGCCAGAAGGCCCGTTCCGGCGTGAAGCACGCTGGTTTCGAAGGCGGCCAGATGCCTCTGGCACGTCGTCTGCCGAAGGTTGGCTTTAACAACATCTTTGCTACCCAGTACGCCATCGTTAACGTGGCAGATCTGGAAGCAGCTTTTGAGGCCGGTGCTGTTGTTGACACTGAGGCTCTGAAGGCTAAGGGTCTGGTCAAGAAGACTCTGGACGGCGTTAAGGTCCTTGGCAACGGCGAGCTGACCAAGGCTCTGACCGTCAAGGCCGCAGCCTATTCCGCTTCTGCCAAAGAGAAAATCGAGAAGGCAGGCGGAAAGGCTGAGGTGATGTAAGGTGTTTCAGACATTCCGTAACGCATGGAAGATTCCTGAACTGAGAAATCGTCTCCTGTTCACGCTGGCGATCCTCGTGGTGTATCGTCTGGGCTGCGCCATCCCCGTTCCGTTCATCACCGGCTCTGCACTGAGCCAGATGTTCTCGAACGGCAACATGCTCTCGTATCTCGATATGATGAGCGGCGGCGCGTTGTCCCGGTGCACACTCTTCGCGTTAGGTGTGACACCTTATATCAACGCCTCCATCATTGTGCAGCTGCTCACCGTTGCGATCCCTTCGCTGGAAAACATCGCGAAGGAGCCGGACGGCCAGAGCAAGCTGCAGCAGATCACCCGGTACGCCGGCGGCGTCATCGCTCTGGTGATGAGCCTCGGCTACTACTTCGTGGTCCGCAATATGGGTGCATTGAAGTACACGAACGGCGCGGCCGGTATCTTTACCGCCGTGGTCATCATCGCCGCTTTCACCGCCGGTGCTCAGTTGATCACTTGGTGTGGTGAGCAGATCGATGACAAGGGAATCGGCAACGGTATCTCCCTTCTGATCTTCTCCTCGATCGTTTCCAACTGGTCCAGCATCTACACCACGGTCACGGGTCTGCTGACCCGCGCCGCGGCCGGTGAGGCCAAGTTCTACATTCTGCTGCCCCTGCTGGTCGTGCTGGCACTGGTCGTGATCGTGTTCATCATCATCATGACGAATGCTGAGCGCCGCATCACCATCCAGTATGCAAAGCGCGTGGTGGGCCGCAAGCAGATGGGCGGGCAGAACAGCTATCTGCCGCTGAAGCTGAACATGAGCGGCGTCATGCCCATCATCTTCGCTTCCGCTCTGGTTTCGATCCCCGGCACGATCGGCAGCTTCCTGCAGATCGATCAGGCAGCACATCCGTTCTGGTATGCGTTCTTCCATACCTTCAATTATACGTCTGCGCTGTACGTGGTCATCTACCTGCTGCTGATTCTGGCCTTCAACTACTTCTATGTGGCCATCCAGTACAACCCCGTGGAGATCGCCAACAATCTGCGCCGCAACAACGGCTCGATCCCCGGCTTCCGTCCCGGCAAGCCGACCAGCGATTTCCTGACCCGCACCCTGAACAAGATCACCCTCATCGGCGCGATCTTCCTCGCTGCGGTGGCTGTACTGCCGATCATCCTCGGCAACCTGACCGGTATGAGCATCCAGCTGGGCGGTACCAGCCTGCTGATCGTTGTCGGTGTGGCACTTGATACCACCCGCAGCCTCGACAGCTTTATGACGATGCGCAACCATAAGGGTTTCCTCGGCTGATCTAAAATTAAAGCACTGATGTGAGAAAGCACTGGAAAGGAGAGCACGCTCGGACTTTTCAGTGCTTTTTTGCTTTGGTGGGCCGTTAGTTGGTTCAAACAAAAATACACTGTCCTTTTGTAAAAGGAAAGGAGCAACCCTATGAATCTGATTCTGTTGGGCGCACCCGGCGCCGGCAAGGGCACGCAGGCGGAGATCATCTGCGCAAAGCTGAACATTCCTTCCATCAGCACTGGCAACATCCTGCGCGCTGCCGTCAAGGAAGGCACGGAGATGGGCAAGAAGGCCAAGAGCTTCATGGACGCCGGCGCGCTGGTGCCCGATGAGGTCATCATCGGCATCCTGAAGGACCGCCTGTCCGAGGCGGACTGCGCAAACGGCTTCATCCTCGACGGTGTGCCCCGTACCATTGCTCAGGCAGAGGCCATCGAGACCATGGGCATCCGCATCGACAAGGTGCTGGAGCTGCAGGTCGAGGACAAGGTGATCGTGGAACGCATGGGCGGCCGCCGCGTCTGCGAGAAGTGCGGCGCAAGCTACCACGTCCTCAACAAGAAGAGCAAGGTCGAGGGCGTGTGCGACTGCTGCGGCGGCAAGCTCGTCATCCGCAAGGACGACCAGCCCGAAACCGTGCTGGATCGCCTGAAGGCATATCACGAGCAGACCGAGCCGCTGGTGGAGTTCTACCGTACCCGCGGCAAGCTGGCTGCCATCCCGTTCTGCCCCTCCATCGAAGAGACGACGGCTGAGATCATGAAGGCTTTGGAGGCGTAAGCATGATTCAGATCAAGAATGCGAAAGAACTGGACGGAATGCGCCGGGCCAACGCCCTGAGCGCAGCTGCCCTGAAGTACGGCGGCGAGCACATCGAAGCTGGCATGACCACTTGGGAGCTGGATAAGCTGATCTATGACTTCATCGTGAAGCACGGCGGCATCCCGAACTTCAAGGGCCTGTACGGTTTTCCGGGAACGGCCTGCATCAGCCTGAATGATACCATCATCCACGGCATCCCGTCGCATGACATCGTTATCCGTCCGGGCGACATCGTGAGCATCGACACCGGTGCCAAGGTGGACGGCTTCAATGGCGACAACGCCTGCACCTATGGGGTGGGCAAGATCGACCTCGAAGCCCAGCGTCTGCTGGACGTGACCAAGGCGGCCCTGTACAAGGGCATCGAACAGGCCAAGGCGGGCAACCGCATCGGTGATATCGGCTACGCTGTGCAGAGCTACTGCGAGGATGCCGGTTTCTCCGTCGTCCGCGAGTTCGTGGGCCACGGCACCGGCCGCGAGCTGCACGAGGACCCCGAAGTGCCCAATTACGGCCATCAGGGCCGCGGCCCGCGTCTCGTGCCCGGTATGACCATCGCCATCGAGCCGATGATCTGCCAGTACGACTGCAAGATCACCCAGTCCAAGGACGGCTGGACCGTCAAGACCAAGGACGGCGGTCTGGCTGCGCACTTCGAGCACTCCAATGCGATCCTGAAGGATCACACTGAGATCATGACCCGCTTCTGGGACGACCCGGATTTTGACCCGGAGACCTTCAGCCTGAAGTAAGCGGAACCCCTTTGAGACCTCCCTTCGGGGAGGTCTTTTTGGCTTCCAGACCTGTAATTTGTGCAATTCCGACAAGTTTTGGTGAAAAAGTTTCATCCTACCGGTGGAGACGCCCGAAACCCGGAGCGAAAAACAGCTGCTTTTGATTTTGAAGAAATTTTTATCGGAAATACGGAAAAAAGAACTTGCAAAATAGATGCAAAAGGTGTATAATCTATAAATGGCCGTGACAGCCAGATGCTTTCTCGGTGGACAGGGATTTTCTGCCCACTTTGCGGATTTTGTGCCGTAGGAGAAGAAGTATGTGGCGGTTATCGCCGCCTGTCCGTCAATTCATGGCAAACTGAGCAGATCCAATGAGGAGGCAAATAGCTTGTCTAAAGAAGACGTCATCGAAATCGAAGGCATTGTGCGTGAAGCCATGCCCAACGCCATCTTTAAGGTGGAAATGTTGAGCGAGGATAAGAACACCGGGAAGCTCACTCCCAGCGGCCACATCCTCTTAGCGCACATCTCCGGCAAGCTCCGGACCAATTTCATCCGTATCCTGCCCGGGGACAAGGTCACCGTAGAAATGTCGCCCTACGATTTATCGAAGGGCCGCATCACTTGGCGCTCCAAATAAGCGTCAAGGCATCATTCAAAAGGAGGTTCAACATCATGAAGGTCAAGCCTTCCGTGAAACCCATCTGCGAAAAGTGCAAGGTCATCCGCCGCAAAGGCCGCGTGATGGTCATCTGCCAGAACCCCAAGCATAAGCAGCGCCAGGGCTAATTCGGGCGCCTGAGGGTCAAGTGCGTAGAGTCCCGGCGCAGACCCTGACACTGACATGGGATGATTTTTGGAGGAAACTACTATGGCACGTATTGCCGGCGTTGACCTGCCCCGCGAGAAGCGCGTTCAGGTGGGTCTCACCTACGTTTACGGTATCGGTCAGACCACTGCCAACAAGATCTTGGAGGCAACTGGCATCAACCCCGATACCCGCGTCAAGGACCTGACTCTGGAAGAAGAGGCTAAGATCCGTGACTACATCGATCAGGCTAACATCATCGTTGAGGGCGACCTGCGCCGCAACGTTGCTCTGGACATCAAGCGTCTGGTCGAGATCCAGTCCTTCCGTGGCACCCGCCATCGCAAGAATCTGCCCTGCCGTGGCCAGCGCACCAAGACCAATGCACGTACCTGCAAGGGCCCGAAGCGCACGGTCGCTAACAAGAAGAAGTAAGGAGGATTTGAGAAATGGCAAGTGCAAATAATGCCAAGAAGGGCGCAAATGTCCGCATGAAGCGGAAAGAGCGCAAGAATATTGCTGCTGGTCAGGCTCATATCCAGTCTACCTTCAACAATACTGTCGTTACCATCACCGACCTGCAGGGTAATGCAGTGTCTTGGTGCTCCTCCGGCTCCCTGAACTTCCGCGGCAGCCGCAAGAGCACCCCGTTCGCAGCCCAGTCTGCTGCTGAGACCGCAGCCAAGGTTGCTATCGAGCATGGCATGAAGACCGTTGAGGTCTACGTCAAGGGCCCCGGCGCTGGCCGTGAGTCCGCTATCCGTGCGCTTCAGGCTACCGGTCTGGAAGTCACCCTGATCAAGGACGTGACTCCCATCCCCCACAACGGCTGCCGCCCCCCGAAGCGCCGTCGTGTCTGATCGAAGGAGGAAATTGAATTATGGCAAAGAATACGCAGCCTATCGCAAAGCGTTGCAAGGCCTTGGGCATTTCTCCCGCGGTCATGGGCTATGCAAAGAAGAATACCACCCGCAACTCCAATGGCAATATGCGCAAGAAGCAGTCTGAGTACGCATCTCAGCTGAAGGAGAAGCAGAAGGTCAAGTTTATCTACGGCGTTCTGGAGAAGCAGTTCCACAATGCTTACCTGCGTGCTGAGGCCCGCCCCGGCAAGACCGGTGAGAACCTGCTGCAGATCATGGAGTGCCGTCTGGACAACGTCGTGTTCCGTCTGGGCTTCGCTCAGACCCGCCGCGACGCTCGCCAGCTGGTGAGCCACGCTCACTTCACCGTCAACGGCAAGAAGGTCAACATTCCTTCTTATCAGATCAAGGCCGGTGACGTGATCGAAGTCCGTGAGTCCAGCCGTTCTTCTGCTAAGTTTGCTAAGCTGACTGGCCCTGAGGCTCCCGTTGTGGCACTGCCCTCTTGGCTGGATCGCGAGGCTGGCACCCTGAAGGGCGTCGTCACCAAGCTCCCTGAGCGCAGCGACATCGACTACGAAGTTGCAGAGCACCTCATCGTCGAGCTGTACTCCAAGTAATCCATTAAGAAGGCCGGACCTCCTTTCTGGATGGTTCGCTTTCGCATTCTTTTCTTTGAAAGAATTTAATAATGGGCCGGCACTTCACGCCGGTTTGACAAGGAGGGCATAGATATGATGGAGATTGAACGTCCCAAAATCGAAACGGCAAGCCTGTCCCCGGACGGCCGCTACGGCAGATTCGTCGCGGAGCCTCTGGAACGTGGCTTTGGCATCACACTGGGCAACAGCCTGCGTCGTGTGCTTCTTTCCTCTCTGCCCGGTGTCGCCGTGACCAGCGTCAAGATCGACGGCGTGGTTCACGAGTTCTCCACCATTGAGGGCGTCAAGGAAGACGTTACCGAAATTGTCCTGAACCTGAAGGGTATCGCTGCAAAGCTGTACACCGATGGTCCGAAGACAGTGCGTGTTGAGGCAGTTGGCCCCTGTGAGGTCACCGCCGACAACATCAAGCAGGGCGACGACATTGAGATCCTGAACCCTGAATGGCACATCGCAACCTTGGGCGAGGGCGGCAAGCTCGTCATGGAGCTCACCTTCGATAAAGGCCGCGGTTATGTGCCTGCAGAGCGCAACAAGCAGGCCATCGTCGAGAAGAACGATATCAATACGCTTCCCGTCGATAGCATTTACACCCCTGTGCTCAAGGTGAATTACAACGTTGAGAGCACCCGTGTTGGCCAAGCGATCGATTACGACAAGCTGACCATTGAGGTTTGGACCGATGGCACGATCAATGCGCAGGAAGCCGTTTCTCTGGCTGCCCGCGTCCTGACCGAGCACCTGAACCTGTTCGTCAACCTGTCCGACGAGGCAGCTGGCACCGAGATCATGGTGGAGAAGACCAACGACGATAAGGAGAAGGCTCTGGAGATGACCATCGAAGAGCTGGATCTGAGCGTCCGTTCCTTCAACTGCCTGAAGCGTGCCGGTATCAACACGGTCGAGGATCTGGTCAGCAAGAGCGAGGACGAAATGATGAAGGTTCGCAACCTCGGCCGCAAGAGCCTTGAGGAAGTCATGGCAAAGCTGGACTCTCTCGGCTTCAAGCTGAACACAGACGATGAATAACTAAAATAATTAAGGAGTGAAACGGGATGCCCGGTACCAGAAAGCTCGGTAGAACCAGCGACAGCCGCAACGCTATGATGCGTGCTATGGTTACCTACCTGTTGGAGAATGGCAAGATTGAGACCACTGTCACTCGCGCTAAGGACGTTCGTTCCATGGCCGAGAAGATGATCAGCCTTGGCAAGGCAAGCGACCTGCACACCAAGCGTCAGGTTTATGCCTACATCACCAAGGAAGATGTTGCAAAGAAGCTGTTTGATGAGATCAGCCCCAAGTACGCTGACCGCAACGGCGGCTACACCCGCATCATCAAGATCGGCGCTCGCCGCGGCGACGCTGCTGAGATGGCAGTTCTGGAGCTCGTCTGATCGACTCTGACTGTAAGAACAGTGTAACAAAACGCTCTTTCCCTTTGGGAGAGGGCGTTTTTTGTTGCCCATGGGCGCAATTCGTGGTATACTTAATTCTGTATAACCAAGCTGATTTTCCACCGGAAGGAGGGACGACGGTTGAAAAGACGACACTTCCTGCTGCTGGCGGCGTGCTGCCTCGCGGGGCTGCTGCCGGGATGCAGTTTTCCGATGACGGAGAACATGCAGGTGGAAGAGCTTCTCCGTGCGCCCCGGCTTTCGGGCGATTACGGGGCTTTGCAGAACGCCCTGAACGACTGGCTGGGCGAGAGCGCCCAGCTCAAGTACCCCATGCAGGGCGACCTGCTTTCGCCGTTCCTGTTACAGGACCTCGACGGCGACGGGGAGCAGGATGCGGCGGTCCTTTACACCACCGCCCAGTCCTCCAACGTCTGCATCGCCTTTTTGCAGCGGGACGCGGAGAACCGGTGGAAGGTGTGCCAGAGCATCGAGGGCCTTGCGGACACGGTGGACAATGTTCGGCTGGCCCAATTGCAGGACGGCAGCTCCATGCAGATGGTGGTGGGTTACCTCGCCTCACAAGGGGACAGTTATCTGGCCGTTTACTCCTACGAAAACGGGCAGGTCAGCGCGATTCTGGAGCAGTCCTATGAGCAGTATCTGGTGGAGGACATCACCGGCGGCGGCAATCAGGACCTGATCCTGATGTCCACGCTGGAGGACGGCGGGGTGCAGATCGAGCTGCTGACCGTGGACCGGGATGGCAGCTTCCAACAGGTCGCGGTCATGGGCCTTTCTGCGGATAAATTCTCCGGCTGCGCCTCGGTGGCGGCGGGCCTTGGGGCCGACGGCAAACGCTATCTGGTGCTGGACGGCTGGACCGGTATCTCCGGCAACAATCTGGCCACGGTGCTGCTTCGGTTCGACGAGGAGAGCCAGCAGATGATCCCCGCTGACCAGATCAGTACGAGCGAACTGTACAGCGCTTCGCTGCGGAACGTGCCGAACCTCGTCAGCCGGGACTTGGACGGCGACGGCACGGTGGAGATCCCCACCCAGCCGGACGAGGCGGGTCTGCTGAATATGAGCCAGAGCCGCCGGATGGATTTCATCGTCTGGATGGACTATACCAGCCCGACGCCGGAAAAGAGCTTCGGCTTGCTGGACGAGGAAACGAACTGCTACATCGAGCTGCCCGCCGAGTGGGAGGGGAACCTGCTGCTCACTGACAGCACCGAGATCGACGCCGCCGTGGAGCTGCGCACCGTGGACGAGAACGAGCTGGTGCTCACCCTGCGGCTGGTGTCGGCCAGCGCCAGCGCGGCGGGCTGGACCCGCCTCGGCGTGGTGGCGTCCCGCCAGATGCAGGCAAAACTGGGGGAGGGGGCCGTCATCACGGACCAGACCTATCGGCTGTCCCGGTCGCTGTATCGATTGAATTAGCCCTCTCAGGCATAAAAAATTTTAACGGAGGTACCCATGGTCAAAGTACTTGTTGTGGAGGACGAAGCCAGTATCCGCGAGATGATCGCGCTGAACCTGCGCTTGGCCGGCATGGAGGCCGTGGAGGCCGACAGCGCCGAGGCCGCCCTCCCGCTGCTGGAACAGAAGCCCGGCTGCGATGCGGCCATTCTGGATGTGATGCTGCCGGGGATGAACGGCTTTTCGCTCTGCGAGACCATCCGCCGCACCGACCAGAAGATCGGCATCATCATCCTGAGCGCAAAGGGGCAGGAGCAGGACAAGATCCGCGGTTTGTCCATCGGCGCGGACGACTATATGACAAAACCCTTCAGCGTCAGCGAGCTGCTGGCCCGCGTGGAGGCCCTCTGCCGCCGCGTGAGCCGTTCGGCGGGCGGGGAGAGCGGCGCGGCCCACAGCCCTGCCGCCCTCGTCAGCGGCGACTTTGTGCTGGACGAGAACCGCCGCGTCCTGCTCAAGGCGGGCAAGCCCATTGAGCTGACGCAGGTGGAGTTTCAGATCATGGAACTCTTCTTCCACAACCCCGGCGTCGCGCTGGTGCGTGAAAAGATCCTGAAGGGCGTCTGGGGCGAGAATTACTTCGGCGATGTGAAGATCGTGGATGTGAACATCCGCCGGCTGCGGATGAAGATAGAGGATGAACCCAGCCACCCCACCCACATCATGACGGTGTGGGGCTACGGCTACCGGTGGGAAGAATGAGGAGCGGCATCACCCGGCGGTGGCTCTGCGGCAGTCTGCTGATGACGGTGCTGCTGGTGCTCTTGGTGGAGGGGATGTTCCTGTACAGCTGCACCCGCAGCTATTACAACAGCGTCCAGCAGACCATGTACCGCCGCTTTTCCTCCATCAGCGGCCAGCTGAAAATGTACACCGGCGACACGGCCCAGAAAGCTTCTGCCAGCCGGAGCGTGGCTCTGCGCCGGATGGTGGAGCAGTTTTCCGATAAGGACAAATACGAGTTCATGCTGCTGGACAGCTACGGCAGCGTCATTGCCTCCTCCAGCGGCACCGACGCCGAGGGCATCCTGACCAGTGCGGACTTCGAACAGGCGCAGGAGACCGGCGACGGCACGGGGGTGGCCATCTACCGCACCGACAGCAGCGAAATGGTCATGGCGGTCTGCTGCCTTGTGCCCTATGCGGCCGAGGATGTGGCCGCCATGCGGCTGGTCACCAGCCTGACACTGGTGCAGAACCAGTTGAAAAATGTCTTCCTCATCAGCATCGTGGTGGTCATCACCATCTTGGGCTTTACGGTGGCGTCCGGCCTGTATTTCGTGCGGAGCATCGTGGTGCCGCTGGGGCAGGTGGAGCGCACCGCCGCCAGTATCGCGCGGGGGGAGCTGGACGTTCGTCTGCCCGTGACCGGCGACGCCCGCGACGAGGTAGACCGGCTGCGCGGCACCATCAACCGGATGGCTGAGGGGCTGGAAGAGACCGAGAAGATGAAGAATGAATTCATCAGCTCGGTCTCCCATGAGCTGCGCACGCCGCTGACCTCCATCCGTGGCTGGGTGGAGACCCTGCGCACCCTCGACGACCCGGAGGACGAAAACTACCGCAAGGGGCTGGAGATCATCAACAACGAGACGGCCCGCCTCTACAATATGGTGGAGGAGCTGCTGGACTTCAGCCGCTTGCAGAACGGGCGGCTCAAGATGAGCTGCCACCCTCTCGACCTCGTGGCCGAGCTGACCGACGCGGTCCTCTTCTGCGAAGCCCGCATCCAGAGGGAGGGGCTGCTGCTCTCTTACAGCGAGCCGGAGGAGATGATCCCCGTCTATGCTGACCCGAATCGTCTGCGGCAGGTGTTCATCAATATTCTGGATAACGCCATCAAGTATTCGGCCCCCGGCGGGCGGATCACCGTCAAGATCTGGCAGGGCGAGTACAAGGCCTTCATCGAGATCATCGACCAAGGCCGGGGCATCCCGCCCGAAGACCTCGAAAACGTGAAGACCAAGTTCTACAAGGGCAGCAACTCGGTGCGGGGCAGCGGCATCGGTCTGGCGCTGGTGGATTCCATCATGACGGCGTTGGACGGCACCCTTGACCTCAAGAGCACCCTTGGCCGCGGCACTGTGGTCACGCTGGGGCTGCCTATTTATAAGCGCTAAGAAGATTTAGACACAATTCTGCGGTACAATAGAGGCTGTAAAAAATCACCCGCCCGGTATTCCGCGTGCGGGGACAGGAGAACCCAATGAATCAACCGAAGCAAGAACGTTTCAAAACCAGTGTGGGCGGTCAGGCCCTGATGGAAGGAATCATGATGCGCGGCCCGGAGAAGATCTGCTGCGCGGTGCGCAAGCCGGACGGCACCATCGAGACCAAGATCGAGCCTACCCCCAAGCATGGCATCTGGACCAAGATCCCCCTCGTGCGGGGCGCTATCTCAATGGTGGAAAGTCTCATCATGGGCTACCGGTACATGATGTACTCCGCACAGGTGAGCATGGGCGACGACTACGACCCCGAAGAGGAGGAGACCGCCTTTGAAAAATGGGTGGGAGACCACCTCGGCAAAAAGGCGGAGGATGTGCTGCTGGGGGCGGCTGCCCTCATCGGCGGCCTGTTCGCGATCCTGCTCTTCACGGTGCTGCCCACGGTTCTGGTGGGCGGTGTGAACCATCTGGTGCCGCTGGGCCGCTGGAGCAAGGTCATTCTGGAAGCGCTGCTCAAGGTCGCCATTTTCCTGAGCTACATGGCCGCCATCTCCAAGATGAAGGAGATCCACCGCGTCTTCGAGTACCACGGTGCCGAGCACAAGACCATTGCCTGTTACGAGGCGGGGGACGAGCTGACCGTGGAGAATGTCCGCAAATACACCCGGTTCCACCCCCGCTGCGGCACCAGCTTTTTGATCTTGGTGGTCATCGTCAGCGTGTTTTTGTACAGCGTCCTGCCGTGGTCCAGCACCGGGCTGCGGGTGGTGTTCAAGCTGCTGCTGCTCCCGGTGGTCATGGGCATCAGCTATGAGCTGCTGAAGTGGTGCGGCCGGTCGGACAACATCGCCACCCGGATCATCCGCCAGCCCGGCATCTGGGTGCAGCACCTGACCGTTTTTGAGCCGGACGACAGCATGATCGAAGTCGCCATTGCGGCGGTGACCCCCGTCCTGCCCGAAAAACCGGAGGACGGCAAATGGTAACGGAAGGCACCCTGCCCCGCAACGCACTGCGGCAGGTGGAACAGCGGCTGACCGCTGCGGGCTGCCCCGACGCTGATTTCGACGCGGCAGAGCTGCTGCGGCTGGTTCTCGGCTTGGACGTCCGGCTGGCCTTTGCCCCGCTGACGGCGGAACAGGCCGCCCGGCTGGAAGAGCTGACGGCCCGGCGGGCAGACCGTGAGCCGCTGCAATACCTCTGCGGGAGCTGGCCTTTCCTCGACTTTGAACTGGCCGTCGGCCCCGGTGTGCTCTGCCCGCGGGCGGACACCGAGGTGGTGGCCGAAACGGCAGCCGGGCTGCTGAAGGAGGTCCCCCACCCGAAGGTGCTGGACCTCTGCGCCGGAACAGGCTGTCTCGGCCTCGGCGTCAAGCGGTTCTGCCCCGATGCCGCCGTCACGAGCCTTGAAAAAAGCCCGGATGCGCTGGTCTACCTGAAGCGGAACGCCCGCCTTCCCGGCGGGCTGGAGATCACGCCGGTGGAGGGAGATCTGTTCACCTATTGGCAGACCCTGCCGGAGGGGCAGCTGGACCTCATCGTGTCGAACCCGCCCTACCTGACCGCCGCCGAGATGGCTCAGCTCCAGCCCGAAGTGGCCAAGGAACCCGCCATGGCGCTGGCAGCAGGGGAGGACGGCCTTGCATTTTACCGCACCATCGCGGAAGACTACCAACAAGCCCTCCGCCCCGGCGGTGCCCTTGCTTTGGAGATCGGCTGGCAGCAGCGGGAAGCCGTCACCACCCTGCTGGCAGAAAATGGCTGGGTGGATATTGCCTGTCAAAAAGACTACGGCGGGAATGATCGGGCTGTGACTGCCCGCAGAAGCTGCAAGTGACAGCGGAACGCGGCATAAAAATAATTGAAAAATAGAACAACTTCCTGTTGTAATGTTCTGAATTTGTGATATACTATTAGGGAAAGAATCAGAATTGACCCGCGCCAAGGCCGGACAGGCTGCGCCGGGATGGACAGCAAAGGAGAAGACTATGGCAGCAAAGAATCAGAACACGGTGGTTTCGGCCACCCAGAAGATCGAGCCCGGCGCAAAAAAAGATGCGCTGGCGACCGCGCTGGCCCAGATCGAAAAGCAGTTCGGCAAGGGCGCCGTCATGAAGCTGGGCGACAATACCGCCATGCAGGTGGACGCCATCTCCACCGGCAGCTTGGGTCTGGATATGGCGCTGGGCGTGGGCGGCGTGCCCCGCGGCCGCATCATCGAGGTGTACGGCCCGGAATCCAGCGGCAAGACCACGCTGGCGCTGCACATTCTGGCCGAAGCCCAGAAGCAGGGCGGCGAAGTCGCTTTCATCGACGTCGAGCACGCGCTGGACCCCGTCTATGCCGAGGCGCTGGGCGTGGACATCAACAACCTCCTCGTCAGCCAGCCGGACACCGGCGAACAGGCCATGGAGATCTGCGAGGCGCTGGTGCGCTCCGGTGCCATCGACGCCATCGTGGTGGACTCGGTGGCCGCTATGGTCCCCCGCGCCGAGATCGAGGGCGAGATGGGCGACAGCCATGTGGGCTTGCAGGCCCGCCTGATGAGTCAGGCCATGCGCAAGCTCACCAGCGTCATCGGCAAGACCAACACGGTCTGCGTCTTCATTAACCAGCTGCGTGAGAAGGTCGGCGTCGTCTACGGCAACCCCGAAGTCACCACCGGCGGCCGCGCACTGAAGTATTATTCCTCCGTCCGGATCGACATCCGCCGCGTGGAGGGCCTGAAGGACTCCTCCGGCCAATTCATCGGCAACCACACCCGCGCCAAGATCGTCAAGAACAAGGTGGCGCCTCCGTTCCGTGAGGCCGAATTCGACATCATGTTCGGCGAGGGCATTTCCAAGATGAGCGAGCTCATCGACCTCGGCGTGAAGCTGGGCATTGTGCAGAAGAGTGGCGCATGGTTCAACTACGGCGATATCCGTCTGGGTCAGGGCCGCGACAACGCCAAACAGTTCCTGCGCGATAACCCGGAGCTGGCCAACGACATCGAGGGCCAGATCCGCGCCAACGCCGACAAGCTCTATGCCAGCCGCCGCACCGCCAAGGCTGCTGCCCCTGCCGCCGAAGCATCCGGCGAAAAGGCCCCGGCCAAGGAGCCGGTGGTCAAGGCTCCCACCCGCAGCAGCGAGAGCGAGCTGGACATCATGGTGGAAGAGTAAATGGCCTTTACGCACAACCGCCGCCCGCTGGCGGAGGAGGAAAAATCCACCGACGCCGCCAAGGCCCGCGCCCGCGCGATGGAGCTTCTGGCGGGGCAGGAACTGTCCTCCGGCATCCTGTACGAGCGGCTGAACCGCCGCTTCACCGAGCAGACCTCGGCGGCGGTGGTGGCCGAGATGGTGGAGCGGGAGTACGTCAACGACGAGCGCTACGCCGAGGCCCGCGCCCACGGGCTGCTGGCGGCGAAAAAGAGCCGCCGTGCCGCCGCGCAGAATCTGCGGCAGAAGGGCCTGAGCACCCAGCAGATCGAACAGGCGCTGGAAGTGGTCTACGCCCCGGAAGAAGGCGGTGAGGACCCGGAGCTGGAAGCCGCCGCCGGGCTGGTGGAGGGCCGCTACCGCAAAAAGCTGGAAGCGGGCCGCCGCGACCTTGTGGTGGCCGCCCTGATGCGGCGCGGGTTCGCGTATGCGGTGATCAAAGAAGCCATCAAAAGAGTGGAAGAAGAATAGAAAGAGAGTATATCCCCTTTATGAAAATTGCATGTATTTCCCTTGGCTGCCCGAAGAATCAGGTCGATCTGGACGGCATGGTCCACATCCTGCTGTCCGCCGGCCACGAGACGGTGGCGGAGCTGGGCGAAGCCGATGTCATCCTCGTCAACACCTGCGGTTTCATCGAGAGCGCCAAGACCGAGGCCATCGAGAACATCCTTGAGGCGTGCTCCTACAAGCAGCAGAACCCGAACCTGAAGGTCGTGGTCACCGGGTGCTTGGCCGAGCGCTACCGCAGCCAGATCGAGGAGGAGATCCCCGAAGTGGACGCCGTGGTGGGCTGTGCCTCCAACAAGGCCATCGACTCCATCGTGGCCCGGCTCTTCAACGGCGAGGAGCACCTCGAAAGCTACGGCCTGAAGAAAGATTTCCCGCTGGGCGGCAAGCGCGTCATCGGCACGCCCGCCCACTATGCGTACTTAAAGATCGCCGAGGGCTGCAACAACCGCTGCCACTACTGCGCCATCCCCGCCATCCGCGGCCCGCTGCGCAGCCGTGACATGGCCGACTGTGTGGCCGAGGCCCGCTGGCTGGCCGGTGAGGGCGTCAAGGAGCTCATCATCGTGGCGCAGGACCCCACCGCCTACGGCGAGGACTGGGGCAAGCCGGGCAGCATCTGCGAGCTGCTGGACAAGCTGAACAAGGTGCAGGGCATCCAGTGGATCCGCATCATGTACGCTTACCCGGAGCGGATCACCGATGAGTTCATCGCGGCGATGCAGCGGAACGAGAAGGTCGTGCCTTACCTCGACCTGCCCATCCAGCACTGCAACGACACCATCCTCAAGAACATGAACCGCCGCTCCAACCGCGCCGAGCTGCTGGACGTTATCGGCAAGCTCCGCCGTCAGATCCCCGGCATCACCCTGCGCACCACCCTGATCGCGGGCTTCCCCGGCGAGACCGAGGAGCAGTTCGAGGATCTGTGCAACTTCGTCAAGGAGGTCCAGTTCGACCGCTTGGGCTGCTTTGCCTACTCGGCGGAAGAGAACACCGTGGCCGCCAAGATGGACGGCCAGATCGAGCAGGAGGTCAAGGACAAGCGCGCCGAGCTGGTGATGCAGATCCAGACCGGCATCATGGCCCAGAAGCAGGCGGCCAAGGTCGGCCAGACCGTCCGGGTCATCTGCGACGGCATCGATGACGAGAGCGGCCTGTACCTCTGCCGCACGGCGGGCGACGCGCCGGAAGTGGACGGCAACGTCTGCGTTTCCAGCGAGGAGCCGCTCTACCCCGGCGAGTTCTATGACATTCTGGTGGACGACAGCGACCTTTACGATCTGTATGGTACGGTCGCAAAATAACAAACAGGAGGGTATTTTGTATGAATCTCCCCAATAAGCTGACTCTGAGCCGCATGATTCTGGTGCCGGTCTTCATGATCTTTGCCTCTATGACCCAGCTCGGCACCGACAACTTCAACGCTTTGTGGTATCTGGCCGCGGGCATCGTCTTCGCCATCGCCAGCTTTACCGACTATCTGGACGGTCATCTGGCCCGCAAGTGGCACATGGTCACCGATTTCGGCAAGTTTGCTGACCCCTTGGCCGACAAGCTGCTGACGACGGTCGCCTTCATCTACATGATGCGGGACGGTGTGTGCAGCCCGGTGGTGCTCTGCATCATTCTGGCCCGCGAGTTCGCGGTGTCCGGTCTGCGGATGGTGGCCGCCGGTGCCAAGGACGGCAAGGTGATCGCCGCAAACATGTGGGGCAAGGTGAAGACCGTGCTCCAGATGCTGACCATCATCTTCTACTTCTTCGGCGTCTCGCTGACCTATGGCCACACCATGATCGGCAATCTGGACGTCTGGCTGATCTCCCACTGGCTGTGCTGGCTGGTGGCCGCGGCTACCGCCATTTCCGGCATCAAGTACCTGTGGGATAACCGCAGCTTTATCAATACCGCAAAGTAAGCCCTCTCAGTCATTGCTTCGCAATGCCAGCTGTCCACCCTCTGTCGCATACGCGACATCTCCCTCCGACCGGAGAGAGTCTTTCCCAAAGGGGGAGCTTTTTGCGGTAATTTGATTACAAATTGGAGAAACATGAAACAACATTCGCTTTTGGACAAGCTGCGCCGGGTGCTTTCCATCCTGCTGAACTTGGCTGTCGTGTACATGGAGCCCACCGCCATCCGAATGAGCTGGGAGGCTGTGGGCGACCAGACCCTGACCTTCTATACCGAGAACTCCAACATCTTCTCGGCGGGGGTCTGTCTGCTGGTGGCGGTGTGTCAGGTGTGGGCGTTGATCTCCGGGCGGGAGCTGCCCCGGTGGGTCAAGCGGCTGAAATTTCTGGCTGCGTGCTGCCTGACCATGACCTTCCTGACCGTGGTCTTCGTGCTGGCCCCCTACTACCCCAACGAGGGCGGCGTCCGCTTCCTGCTGACCGAGAGTTCCATGCTCTACCACCACCTGCTCAACCCGCTGTGCGTCTTCGTCTCCTTCGTTTTCTTGGAGCGGGAACCGCGGCTGAGTGCCCGGAACATCCCGCTGGCACTGGTGCCGACGGCGGTGTACGGAGCCATTGCGCTCTGGGCCAACTACCAGCGGCTCTGGACCGGGCCGTATCCCTTCCTGCTGGTCTATGAGCAGACCACCCGGCAGACCGTGCTGTGGAGCGTGGGCATCCTGCTGATGAATCTGTTCTATGCGTGGCTCGTCTGGCTGGCGGGCGGAAATCGCCGATAAACTGCAACAAAAAGGCCCTGTTTTCTGACGGTGGATGCCGCCGGGAAACAGGGCCTTTTTTGTGTGAAGCAGAGGGAGATGAATCAGTTTTCTTTCTTGTATTCTGCCTTCATTGCAGCATAGCCGATGAGCACGGTCCACACATAAGCGCAGGTCTTGGGGATCATCAGCAGACCGATGACCGGGATCACATCGCTCCACAGCACCACCGGGATATAGAAGCCAAAGCTCAGCACGATGGTGAGCCACATCCAGCGGAACGCGGTGTCGTGGTTCTCTCTGGCGCTGCGGTAGAACAGCACGATGACCAGCAGACCCAGCAGCGCGAAGGGGATGTTGCGGTAGATGCCCCAAGACAGGGGGGAATGGTTGGTGAGCCACTGGTTCTGGGGCATCATGCAGAGGACCACACGGGCAGCCGACAGAGCGTAGACGGCCAAGGTCACGGCCTTCTGGCCGTGGATGTGGTAGCGCTGACGCCAGACGTAGTACAGCAGCACATAGAACACCGTCATAGTGACCGAGGTGATCCACTTGCCCAGACCCAGCTGGAAGGCATAGCTGTCAAGACCGGTGGTACACAGAGCCAGTGCGCGGGGCACCAGATGGAAAGAGTCACCGGCGCCCAGCACCACAGCCATCCAGCCAAACAGCTGGAACTGGGCGGAGCCTTTGCTGTTCCGGATCATGCGGATGCCCACGGAAAGGACGGTGAGCAGATAAATAATGTCAAAAAGCGTTTCAAAGATTGCACGCATCGTAAAAATCTCCTTTGTTTGTCTGGAATGGGTGGAATGGGTGGAATGGGGGAATGCAGCTGGGTCCTGCCTGAGGATCCGGAACATCACCTCCTTTGCTGAACAATGTTCACTTTGACGGATAAAAAATCCCCACGCATCCGTGGGAAGTTTTTTAATAGAGGGTTCGACGGACGATCTCCAGCACCATGGAGGGGTCGAAATCCTGCTGCACCAGCGCGGACAGCATCTGGGAAAACAGGACCCCGGCAAACCGTTCGGCGGTGAACTGGTCATTGAAGGCATCCGGCCGGACGTTGGGGTCCTGCTGCAGGACGAGATGTAGCTGCCGCAGGATGTGCTGCCACGCCTGCTGCATCTGCTGTTTTCCATCTGCCGTGCCTTGGTGCATAAAGCCAAGGGAGTGGTGCGTGAAAAAGCCGGGATACTGGGCGCAGCCGTATTCCAACTGCCGGTACATCCAGCGGACACAGGCCAGCGTGTCCCGGAAGACGGCTTCGTCCTCCGGGCGGTGGAAGATATCGTTCCAGATGCTTTCCACTGTGGCGCTCACCAGCTCGGTCTTGGAGCCAAAATAGTTGTAGATGCAGCCCACCGACACACCGCAGGCCGCAGCCACGGCGCGGATGTTGACCGCAGCCCATCCATTTTGCTGGATGAGGGTACGACTGGCTTTTAAGATGTCCTCTTTGGAAGTTGCGGTAAGATTCATGTGATCACCTCAAAATGAACTGTGTTCAGTATAGACGGAACACAACGTTCTGTCAAGGGAAAAAGCAAAAAATTTTGGGGATTTTTTCACAGCGCAAAAAGGCCGCCCCACGGAAGACCCATGGGGCGGCCTTGAAAAGAATGCTGGCTGTTACAACAGCGGGATGCCAGCCTTGGCGCAGGCTTCGCGGGTGGCTTCGTCCCAGACGCTTGCCTGAACTTCGCCGATGTGGGCGCTGCCCAGCAGCAGCATACACAGGCGGCTCTGGCCGATGCCGCCGCCGATGGTGTAAGGCAGCTCGCCGTTCAGCACGGCCTTGTGGAAGGGCAGAACCCGGCGGTCATCGCAGCCCGCCATGGTCAGTTGCTTGTCCATGCTTTCGGGGCTGACGCGGATGCCCATGCTGCTCAGCTCGTAGCTGCACTGCAGCGGCTCGTTCCAGAACAGCAGGTCGCCGTTCAGATCCCAGTCGTCGTAGTCGGGGGCGCGGCCGTCGTGGGGCTTGCCGCTCTTCAGCGGGGCACCGATCTTCATTAGGAAGGTGGTGCCGTTCTCCTTGACGATGGCGTTCTCGCGCTCCTTCGGGGTCAGGTCCGGGTACTTGTCCTCCAGCTCCTGCGTGGTGATGAAGGTCACGTTGGGGGTGTGCAGGGGCAGGTCCTGCAGCTGGGGGAACATAGCGTGGAGGTTCATCTCGGTGGCGCAGACAGCCGACACGATGGATCGCACCACATTCTTCAGGTAAGCCTCGTTGCGGTCCTCCTCCCGGATGACCTTTTCCCAGTCCCACTGGTCCACATAGACGGAGTGGAGGTTATCAAGCTCCTCGTCGCGGCGGATGGCGTTCATGTCGCAGTACAGGCCCTTGCCCACCCGGAAGCCGTAGTCCTTCAGGGCCTTGCGCTTCCACTTGGCCAGCGACTGCACCACCTGTGCTTCGGTGCCGCTGTCCTTGATGTCGAAGGTGACCTTCCGCTCGACGCCGTTCAGGTCGTCATTCAGGCCGGTGGACGCCTCCAGAAACAGCGGCGCGGACACGCGGTAGAGGTTCAGCGTGGCGCAGAGCGTGTCTGCGAACAGCCGCTTCACCGTGCCGATGGCGCGCTGGGTGTCGTACAGGTTCAGCGCGGGTGTGTAGTTTGCCGGAATGATGGTTTTACTCATGGCAGTTTACCCCTCTCTTGCCGCTCCCCGCCGCCGAATCACGGCACCGAAACGGCTTTCCCTTTATTAAAGTAAATTATGACACAACTTCGGGGAGATGTAAAGGGGCGGAAAGAAAAAAGCCGCGCTCCGGCTGCGGAGCAGTGTCAAACTGCTTGACTTCCGGTGCGGCGGCCATTATAATAAATCTGTATCAGAACAAATGCGTTGATCCGGGCAGAGTAGCGCAGGGAACGTCTGCACAGAGAGAATGGGCCGTTGGCTGGGAGCCTGTTTGCAGAGGGGTGCGTGAAGTGCGCCCGGAGAGCACACTGCGGGAAGGATAGTATCGCAGTGCGGCCGCCGCCGTTACCGGCTTTGAGCGACAAACAGAAGTGGAACCGCGATTTTGAACGAAAACCGCCTTCGGAGTCCTTACGACAGTAAGGATTCCGGAGGTTTTTTGCTTATCGGTTTTCGCGGAGCGAGGCTGTGAGGGTCGCGGCTTCTGTCTGCCACACAAAAGGAGAGGTTTTTATGCAGATTTTCAACACCCTGACCCGTCAGAAAGAGGAGTTCGTCCCGCAGGTGCCCGGCGAGTACCGCATCTACGTCTGCGGCCCGACCGTTTACAATTATATCCACATCGGCAATGCCCGCCCGCTGATCGTCTTCGACACCCTGCGCCGCTATCTGGAATACCGCGGCAACAAGGTTATCTATGTGTCCAACATCACCGATATCGATGATAAGCTCATCAAAAAGGGGCAGGAAGAGGGCACTTCCATGAAGGAAGTTGCCCAGCGCTTTGAGGCTGAGTACCTCAAGGATGCCGCTGGCCTGAACTGCAAGAAGCCCACCGTCCAGCCCCGCGCTACCGAGCACATCCAGCAGATCCTCGATATCGTTAAGGATCTGATCGACACCGGCCACGCCTACGTCGCCAAGAACGGCGATGTCTACTTCCGCGTCAAGAGCGACCCGGAGTACGGCAAGCTGAGCCACCTGAAGCTGGACGATCTGGAGAGCGGCAACCGCGAGCTGCGCAGCCAGATGGACGATGACCTGAAGGAAGACCCCGCCGACTTCGCCGTCTGGAAGGCCGCTAAGCCCGGCGAGCCCGCATGGGAAAGCCCCTACGGTATGGGCCGCCCCGGCTGGCACATCGAGTGCAGCGCCATGAGCCGCACCCATCTGGGCAAGACCATCGACCTGCACTGCGGCGGTCAGGACTTGATCTTCCCCCACCACGAGAACGAGATCGCCCAGAGCGAGTGTGCCAACGGCTGCGAGTTCGCCCGCTACTGGATGCACAACGGTTTCATCAATGTGGATAACCAGAAGATGTCCAAGAGTCTGCATAACTTCTTCACGGTCCGCGATGTCGCCAACCTCTACGGCTACGAGCCCATCCGCTACTTCATGCTGACTGCGGGTTATCGGATGCCGCTGAACTACACCGTGGATCTCATTGAGAGCTGCAAGAACAGCTTGGAGCGCCTGTACACCTGCCGCGAGAACCTCGACTTTGCCCTGAGCAAGAGCGAGTTCGGCGCCGACGAGACCCTGAAAGCCAAGGCCGATGAGGCCCGCACCAAGTTCTGCAAGGCCATGGACGACGACCTGAACACCCCCGATGCGCTGGCTGCCGTGTTCGATCTGGTCAAGGAGATCAACACGCTGTCCGCCGCTTCCAGCAAGGAAGCGCTGGAGGCTTCTGCCAAGGCCTTCGACGAGATCACCGATGTGCTGGGCCTGATGTACAACCGCAAGAAGGACGAGGTGCCCGCCGAAGTGACCGAACTGGTCGAGAAGCGCGCCGCCGCCAAGAAGGCGAAGGATTGGGCCGCCGCTGATGCCATCCGCGCCCAGCTGACCGAAATGGGCTGGGCCGTCAAGGATACGGCACAGGGCCCGCAGTTGAGCAAGATCTAACGAGCTGAGCGAACTGCCGCGCGTCTGCGCGGCAGTTTTTATGTAAAAATCTTGAATTGCTTGAATCCCGTTATTGACCGAAAGCGCAGGATGCGGTAAAATTAGGGTGGCTCGAAGCAAGATCGGGCCCGGCGGCGCTTCGCCGCACGACCGCAAATTTTGGATGCAAACAGGAGGTCTGCAAAAATGAAGACCAAAAGGATGATTTCGCTGCTGCTCGCCGTTGTTCTGACGCTGAGCGTGGCCGTTACCCCGGCGTTTGCAGCATCGGCGGGCAGCGAGCTCGCCGCCGGAAAAAGCGCAAACGTCGAAGAAACCAACGATGTCGTTTCCATCCGTCTGACTACGTCGGGCGATCTGGTTTATGGTTCCCCCTTCACCCTCAGCGTGCAGACGCACCCCGCCGACACCCAGTATATCGGCGTGATCATCGGCATCAAGGGCGAGGCCAAGGGCTATGTGACCTTGGTGCTCTCGGATAAGATCCGCACCCTGCTCAAGATGATCCCGCTGCCGCGCAAGATGTCGGCGACCCCGGATCAGGAAGAGGAGTTCAACCTCTACGCCTACCTCAAGCAGTTGATCGACGGCAACGACGTCAGCGTGCTGCTCCGCGTGGCGGACGAGGTGGTGTCCGTGATGGACGTATTGCAGTTCTATATGCCCACCATCAAGGATTTCTCCACCGGCCTGAAGCTGGCGCTGGAGTTGATCCGCAAGTATCTGCCGGAGGGCGCCTTCAGCCGCATCTACGTCGATGAGCAGCCCACCGATTCCGGCCGTTACATCGCGGGCGCGGTGGCGCTGGAGTCCGGCGATATGAACACCGCCGGCATGGCCATGTTCCGCATCAAGCCCAAGAGCGAGGGCGTCCGCGCCTACTGGGCGCAGGAGCTTCCCGCCAGTATGACCGCGGAAGAGGTGCAGAACTACAACCTCGCCGCCGTGGTGGAGTCGGACGGACAGGTGGTGCCGGAGGGCAAGGTGACTTACACTTACAAGAAGCCCGGCCTTTTCAGCCGCACCTACGATACCCTCCCCGCCGAACCCGGCGAGTACGTCCAGACCGCCGCCGTGGGAGGCAACTACTCCTGCGATAAGATCAGCCGGACCATCGTGATCCGGTAAACGCCCCATAACCCATAAAAAGAACGCGCCGCCGCACAGTTTTGGATGCTGTGCGGCGGCGTTTTGTGTTGTAATTCGTCGAAGTATATGCTACAATAAAAATGCCGCCGAAAAGGCGGTGGATAAGGTGCTGTGTCGAAAACACAGGCGGCTGCTCTTACTGGTGGGACGCTCGTTTCATGAAAAATCATGGAAGGAACGTTATACCGAGGGGCGAGCTTATTTTTGAAGTCGAACCCCGGACTCGTGGTATAACGGGAAAGGGGGAATGTCGGATGACATTGTCTGAATTGCTGGCGCTGCTGACCTTTCTGGTCGCAGCAGCCGCGCTGATGGTCGAAGTGGCAAAAGCCGGGTTCGACATCGCGTGGAAAGTCGCACACGACAGATCGAACGATGACAACAAGAAAAGCAAGTAACCGCCTCAGCTTCCTACACTGACGGTTGCTTGCTTTCTTTGTGCATAACATGAAACGAGCGACTGCCGGTAACGGGTAGCCGTTTGCCGACCAGCACCTTTTCTATTTCCATTCTGTCTCTTATACACATCTCCGAGCCCACGAGACT
>ENA-OXWT01000108-OXWT01000108.1-human-gut-metagenome-genome-assembly--contig:-NODE-108-length-33077-cov-10.897826_pt1 | contig 33077 bp, 20 predicted proteins | sample MGYA00244689_ERZ652722 | MGnify/ENA primary metagenome ERZ652722 (study PRJEB26926, sample SAMN06164640) | human gut metagenome | biome: ENVO:00009003; feature: ENVO:2100002; material: ENVO:00002003...
GTCGCTGATCAGGCTCATCGTCAATTGCTTCTTCACCTCTTTATTATACCTCTTTCCCGACCTTTTGGCTGTTCTTTCTTTGTGCGGGATTGCCTTAATGCTTCTCAGCTTTATGTGTCGCCAATGTTTTCCCCGCATTGCTCTTGGTGCTCTTAGAAGAGCTCTTCGATGCAAGGGCTTTTGCAACCTTGCCAACCTTGCCGCCATGATGAACCGCCATGCAAGCACATCCTTCCTCAATCAGCCAGCATTTCTGCGAGATCGGCGAACATACACCGTTTTGTCAAGAGCTTCATCACTCATGCACCCGTACGCCTTGTTGTAGTGTAGCGGAAGCCTCCTGTGATACTCACTGAGCGCGTCGGGATGGGCAAGCGTGTATCTCGTCACCTCTTCATACTCCCAATGCGGTATCTCGCGTTCAAGACTCTGCAGCATGATACGCTTGGATAGATCCCGATAGCGTGGATCGTCTCTCATGCGCTCCAGGATAACCAAGGAGAGATACTGATGGGTTTTGAACAAGAAATGTTTGCGAACCCACCCCTTGGGAACCAGCAGAATTTTACGACTGCCCACTCTCCAAAATGATTCTTGTGACCATGCCCAGTCATGTTTTTCGCGATCCCATGAACGGATCTCGTGGTAGCCATCTGGCTCAATACCATACCGCTGCATTTGATCCGCTGTGAATTGGGTCAAGATGCGCTGTAGAATATTGGTGAGCAGATCACTCATGCAGTCTTCGGCAAAGTCTTGGACGAATACAGGAATGTCTTGAACGCAAGAAATGGTCGGAATCTTTGTTGCCAGATCGCAGAGGTCCTTCAGACTGTCCCTCATGCCTTCAGGTGTTTTTCCTTTTCCGTTGTGGCCATTTCCATAGCCCAACTTCGTCTCGTTCACTTCATGCGCCTCATCAAACACTGAGGAGTTGTTCCAGCGTGAAGTCCGCATGTCAGCGTACATCTGATCCGCGAAGTCTACGATTATCTCTGCTGCTTCACGGCTAAGCGGATCTCTACCTCGTTCAATCAGACACGGATCGATAAACAGTTCGGTGTCCGCATCAGTTGTGATATCAACGAAATCGATATCTTCGTGGCCTTTGGGGATACGCAAGTAGGTGGTTACATACATATAAACCGCCCCTTTCGATAAATAATAATCTATAGGGACATGTGGCTTGGGTGAAACGCTCAGTCATTCTTCCTTTCCGACGACTTTGGTCTTGAAATCAGCCTCGAATCGTGGTAAACTCAATGTGCCGCATTGATGAAGTACCATTCGCTGTGCTTTGTCGTCTTGAGCACCGAGGGAACTCGGTGTTTTTTCGATTCCCCAGCCACATGGAACATGTGCTTGCCAGCCTTCCTGCCGAAGCTCTACTGGTCAGAAGTCATTATACATCAGTCGCCTCCCAAAAGCAAGCGCTAAAGTGATTTTTTCACTTTCGCAAGTTCTGTAATCTCAAATCATGGCATTTTTTCAGTCTTTCCCCATTGACTTTCGTGAATTATTCACGTATAATATGTAAGGTTGCAATATTAACTGAAGGAGTGATAGCGTGCTCATTAGCTTTACCGTAAGCAACTTTCGATCCTTTGATAAAGAAGAGCGGTTTTCGATGGTCGCAGGAAAAGCACGAAACTTTTCAGAGCGTACGAATCGTATCTCAAGTGCCAATGTAAAACTTATCAAATTCAAGGCTGTATACGGGGCTAACGCCTCAGGAAAATCTAATCTGGTTCGAGCTATTGACTTCATGCAGCATGCAATGCTGCACGGTATTCCAGCAAATGCTGCGATGGATTATTGCCGCGTATCTGATAACAATGCTGAACGGCCGTCAACCTTTGCCGTGGAAGTTGTCCTCAATAACATCAGATATATCTACGGCTTTGAAGCAGTTTTGAATTCAGGCCTATTCACAAAAGAATGGATGTATGAGGTTCGTCGGCAACACTGCAGAACAATTTTCTATCGGGATGTCCAAAAGGGTACCTACGATGTTGCATCATACATGGAAGACTCACAACTTGCTGATAGGCTGAGCTTCTACGCCGACGATATCAAGAATGACGGAAGCATCTTGTTTTTACGGGTCATGAATAAGAACAAAGATGCACTGTATGATACCTATCCTATCTTGGCACCATATAGAACTGTCTACCGCTGGTTCCGATTCAAACTGAGCGTGAATTATCCCGATGAACCCATTACCCAGTATACATACTTCTTCGATAGCGAAGGTAGTGCTGCCGCAGAGGAATTACTCGCTCGCTTTGATACCGGTATATCTAAGGTTCAAGTATGTGATGAACCGACAGAAAAGCTGATAGCGCAATTCCCCAAACGTCTTTGGTCAGATCTTGTTGAAAGCCTTACCGAACAAAAAAGGCGTTATGAAGAACAGCATCAGGAACGGATTCCTGCTATCATTCTACGGATGCAAGAAGATCATTCCATGTATATCTTCGAACTAATCGAAGAAGAGGTTCGCTGTAAAACACTTAAGTTCCAGCATAAACATGGGCAATCACTGTTTTCGCTAAAAGAAGAGTCCGATGGCACTATTCGCTTGTTGGATCTCTTGGAAGTACTGCTCGCAAACAATTCTGATATGGTCTACGTTATCGACGAAGTAAGTCGCTGCCTCCATCCGTTGCTTACTAAGAAGTTTATCGGGGATTTCCTTGCGCTTGCTGCAGAACGGAATATCCAATTAATCGTGACTACACATGAGGCAGATCTCATGGACTTGGATCTGCTCAGGCAAGACGAGATTGGTTTCGTTGGCAAACGAGACGAGGACGGAACATCTAAGATATTTGGCCTTGATGAATTCGGCGCTCGTTTCGACAAGCGAATTCGCAAAGCATATCTGGATGGAGAGTATGGTGGAATTCCAAATTTATCCAATGGGAAGCTGGTTCCTCACATGTGATGTTGCTCTGTAACCAAATAGTCATGCCCGCTTTATTGTAAGAAATAAAGCGGGCATGATTGCATCTTCAACTCAGTTGTAGCAATGGTTCAAGTTACCCCTGCATATTTTCAGCCTTCTTGACGAAATAAAGAAATCCGAACCCGTTTCCAACCGGAATCAGGTTCGGATTTCTCCTGTGAAGTGGAGCATAGCGGATTCGAAGCGGAGAACGCACTTCCCATTGCGTCCCAATCAGTACCATATGGTAACATTCTGAAACCAAAATCAGCATTTGCAGCTTAACAAATCACATGGAATACCACTCCGTTGTGGGTACAATTTTGGGTACGCATCGTGGTGCAGTGTCGAGGAAACACAGACAATATCCAAGTTTCCGGCTAACCTATAATGAACTCATTGAACAGTTTTGGGGCGATAAAATTTGAAAAGTGCTGATTTGTTTTGTGATGTTTGTATCTGTGCATTTGTGATTTGATGAAAATTTGCGCCACAAACATCTAACTCCGTTGAGTCTGGAAATATTCTCAATGTAAATTTCCGAACAAAATGTTGGCTCTGCCGACTTTCTTCTTTTCCAAAGTCAGCAGAGCCAATAGATTTCATCAGAAAAGATAATCAGGCGAAGTCTGCGCCAGCATTACCCTCTCGTCCGCCAAAACCCTTGCACAATATTCATCACGCTGCCCAGCAAAAAGCCACCCAGCGCAATCGCCGCCAGCGTCAGGCTGTTCACAGCGGTCGAGTTACCCTTCTCCAAGTCAGAGAACCAAACATAGCCCATTAAATCCGCACGCCCTGTCAGCACACGGCAGAAGCACAGCGTCGTCAGCACCACATTCAACAGCAGTGCTGCATCCCGCAGAATGCCGTCTTTTTTACGCAGCATCAGCAGCAAATCCAGCAGGATTGCCGCACCGCTCATGAAAATGATTGCGCCCATATTACCCAGTGGATATGCCATCGCTGAACTAATCGCCGTCAATGCAGCTGCCCCTGCCGTCAGAACCACATGAAGAATCAGGAAAATTTTCTGTTTCATGCCGTGCGTTCCTCCTTCTTTTTCGCCATTATGCTGATGCAGCATATCGCCACGTAACCCAGCAATCCTGCGCACGCTGCCGCAAAGCCGCCTATTTTCGCCGTCCGATAGCTGACACGCCACCAGTTGCTGACTTCCACCATTTTTGCTGATGTGTTCACTGCATTCATGCGGTTGCTGTTCGCCAGCACATACAGCGTATGATGCACCGCTTCTTTCAATCGGCGGAGAATTTTAGCATCGCCGCCAAGGGTGTTTCCATCGTGATTGAGATAAGCGTACCATTCTTCTTTGATGTCTACGGAGTCGAAATTCGTTGTTCCTGCCGCAACAGATTCTTTCCACGTCATATAGGTTGCCGGATTCACCAAATCAGTCACGATGTACCCCTGAAATCCCCATTCGCCGCGCAGGATGCCATCAATCAGTCCTTCATGCGCACTGACGTAGGTTGTGCCGATGCGGTTAAACGCAGTCATCGTCCCCAGCATTCCGTTTTCAAAGGCAATCTGGAAGCTGCGCAATTCCAGTTCGCGTGCCTTCTGCTCCGTCATGAAGGGCGCCACGCCATTGCGGTTTGTTTCCTGATCATTGAATGCAAAGTGTTTGCCGGCTGCAATCAAGCCCTTGCTGTACGCACCCTGCGCATACGCCGCGGCAAGGAAACCGGACAGCACCGGATCTTCCGAATAGTATTCCACGTTTCGACCGCAGCAGGGTGTGCGATGCAGGTTCAGTCCCGGCCCCCAGATAATCGACAGCCCGTTGAAAAGGCTGTCATTGCCGAACAGTGTCCCGATTGCCTGCGCAAGCTCCTTGTCAAACGACGCGCCCACCAGCTGCGGCGTGCCCATGTCATGCACCTCGTAACCCGCATTGGGGTCTTCCGGCGAAACGTACCACGGCGAATTGGCGTCCGATACGTTGGAAATACTGCTGAGGAAGCCCACTGGGCCGTCATTGGCAAGCGTTCCGCCTAAGAAACCAACAGACGGAATATCCAGATAAATCATGTTTCCGGTCGAAACAAACTCCGCCGCTTCCTGAATCGTCAACTGGTCGAGCAGTTTCTCCCAGCGCGGGTCATCGTAGGCTGCCCCCTTCATATCCGCAAAAGACATGCCGTTATCCGCTCCCCAGATAATGTCCGATACGTCGTCATCCGTATGGATGGTGTAAAAATCGTTTTTGAGCGTCGCAAGCATTTCCGCCGTGGCCGTAAGATTCTCGTAGTTTTTCGGCCATGTGCCTGCCCAATCGCTGCGGCTCAGGTATGTTACTGTGCCGGGCTGAAAAGCATTGAAATCCGCATCAGCAAGCTGATTGGATACCTGCACGCCAGCCTTCGTAACGGCAAACGTCGTCGTATCACATTCCGCGAGCGTCCATGTTTTCACGCACGCGATGTCGCCCTGACCATCCAAGCGCTCCGCATATCCCTGCGCCGTCAGAATGCTGTTCAGCGCTTCATGTGCACCGCAGCCAACTGCAAAGTAATATTCCCCCGCATCCAGCAGATAGGTTTCGCGGTCAGCATCATAGCTGGTCATGTTCTGCATATCTGCCGTGATGGTCAGCGTTTCGCTTTCCCCGGCAGCAAGCAGTTTCGTTTTGCCGAAATCCAGCAGCTGCACTGCACTCTTTTCCAGTCCGCCCACACAGTAGGGTGCTTGCATATACAGCTGCACCGTGCTTTTCCCCGGGACACTGCCCGTATTCGTCACCGTTACAGCTGCCGTCACCGTTTTGTCCTGCTGCGACACCGTCACCGCATCCAGCGTCTGCCGAAATGTCGTGTAGCTCACGCCATAGCCAAACGGATATGTTACCTCTTCGCCATAATTCCAGCCAGCTGCAGAATCAAATGCCCCCACTGTGGAATCCGCATTGCCCTGCCCCATCACAGCATCCGCATAGCGGGTCTCATAGTAGCGATAGCCCGTGTAAATGCCCTCCGCTTCGATGAGATAGTAATCCGCGCGGTCTGTCACCGTGTCAAAATATTCATCTGCATTTGCGAAAGTATAGATGCCGAAATTCGCCATTGCGGGCGATGAAACAGAGTTCGACGCATACACATCCGGCAGCGCCCCCAACGGATTCGTTTCGCCGCAGAGGATGGATGCAATGCCCAGCGTACCGTAATTGCCGGGGAAACCAATCCACAGGATAGCGTCAATGCCGTCATCCGCCGCCAATTCACCGATTTCCATCGGATTCGCCGTATTGAGCAGCACAACCACACGGTGGAAGTTTTCCTTCGCCAGTGCAAGGAGCGCCCGCTCGTCATTCGTCAGCGCCAGCGCATTCCGCGCGCCTGTCTGCGGGTCAATGCCCGTTTCACCAGGATAGTAGTCCGCTGCCTCTGTGCCGCAGCGTCCCAGCACAACAATTGCCGCATCCTGATACGCTGCAAAACCGTTTCGATAGTCCGAATCTGCCTTCTGGATTTCCTCCACGGTCGCCTCCGCCGTTACCAGCTTCGGTTCATTGCCTGGCAGGACACCCACAAAACTCGGCGAGAGTTTATTGGCGTTGTTGTACACCTTGTTCTTGCATACTTTCGTATAGGTCTCCCGCATCTGCTCATTCACTTGGAAGCCTTTTTCGATGAGTGCATCCCCCAGCTTCACGTTTTGTCCCGGTTTTACTGCACAGCCGACGCGCGCCCCGAAATTCATCTTTGTTTCCGCGCAAACGCCCAGCAATGTCACAGCGCTGCCCTTTTCCAGCGGCAATGCGCCATTGTTTTTCAGCAGCACACTGCCTTCTGCGCTGAGGCGTTCGCCCATTGCGCGATGCGCTGCAATCAGCTCATCCGTGTTGGCGTAATCCGCCACATAGGTCGTATACAGTGCATCGTCCGATTCCGAGACCTCAACAACAGCAGTCTGCGTTCCCAGATAGCTGTTGACCATATTGCGATTCTTCTCCAGTATCGTGCCCGCGCTATTCCCGATGAGCATCACGCAGACCCCAAGGCAGCTCAATCCGCACCAGAATTGTTTGGTTTTGAACATGCTTTTTCTCTCCTTCTGCCCGTTTTGCGCATACACAGATGCCCTGCCTGCTGGAAAGCACATCAGGCAGGGATATCTATGACGCTTGGTTATACTTGCGCTTTCACCTGAACCACCTGAATGCTGCTGCGATTCTTCCTGCAGCGCCGTACAATCAGCAGTACGCCTGTCACTGTCACCACCAGCACCGCAGCATCAGCGCAAATCATCCAGATTTGCCACTCTGGCAGCACATTGCGGATTTCCGTCTTTTCGCTGAAGCCATTCATCGCCGCGCTGTTGACAACCGTATACAGGATGTTATGCGATGCACGGCGCAGGCTGTTCACCAGCGTTGCATTGTTTTCAATGTCATCAATCCAGTAAACCGTTTTGTCACTGTTCAGCCACAGGTCGCCGCCGTTTTGCAGCCCCATGTCAATCCACATGTAACCGCCGTTCGCTGTCGCATAGTCTGTCACAACAATTCCGCGGAAGCCCCATTCGCCGCGCAAAACATCCTCCAGCAAATCTTCATTTGCACCGCACCAGATGCCGCCGATGGAGTCAAATGCCGCCATCATGCCATGCGCATCCGCTTCCTTGACGCAGATTTCAAAGGGTGTCATGTACAGTTCGCGCAGCACCTGCTCCTGACAGAAGGTTGCAATGCCATAGCGCCGATCTTCCTGATCGTTCAGCACCAAATGTTTGAGGTAGACATACATGCCTTTGCTTTGTGCGCCGCGAACCTCCGCCGCACAGATTTTCCCCGACAAGAAGCCGTCTTCGGAGTAGTACTCAAAGTTGCGTCCGCCATAGGGCGTACGATGCGTCCCTGCCCCCGGCGCATACCAGCCCTGAACGCCCGACTTCAAGCCATCTTCACCAATGCACTCGCCCATCTGCTCCACCAGTTCCTGATTCCATGTGGACGCAAGCACCACCGCAATCGGATAGCCCATGCAGTGCGCACTGCCGGAAATCAATTCATCCGAAATACCTGCCGGGCCATCCTGATCGTTGGAAACAGGCTTGGAAATGCTCAGCAGCTGTGCCGTCTGCCAGCCGCCCAGCCGAACCATGTTCATCATTTCTTCGACCGTCAGGCAGTCCAGCACATTTTCCCATGCCGGATCGTCGTATGCCTTGCCGCGCATGGTAATCAGCTTGATACCTTTGCCCGAACCTGTCGTCGGCATAACGGCGTTCGGGTCGTCAGCGTAATGATTTTCCTGACTGTCCTGCAGCAGCTGGTCGCTCGCCTTCATGGTATGTTTGCCCTTTTTATCCGTCTTGCCATAGAAGCTCGGCCATGTGCCATCCCAATCACTGCGCGTCAGATAGACATACTTGCTGTCATAGTACGTCATGCTGCTGTAATCAAGCTGATTGCTGATAGCCGTTCCCGTTGCGCTGTCCACTGCGCAGGTCGTTGTGTCCAGTTCCTGCTGCACATAGGATGCTGTCATGGCAGCATTGCCCGCATCATCCATGCCGTCTTCAATCGTGCAGCCTTTTGCCGCCAAGATGTTGTTGACTGCATCGTGTGCATTGTCCGCCACGGTAAAGTAGTACGTTCCCGCATCAACAATGTAGGTGCGCGCATTGATTCGGTCATACGCACGCAGCTCTTCTTTTGGCACAGTCAGCGCAACCGTCTCTGTTTCGCCCGGCAAAAGCAGGCGCGTTTTGCCGAAACCGCACAGCTCCACCGATGCCTTCTCTACCAGATACTGCTTATCATAGTCCGTATAGGGCGATTGGAAGTAGATCTGAACAACTTCCTTGCCCGCCACAGCACCTGTATTGGTGACATCCACAGAAACAGCAAACTGATTTTCCTCTTCCGTCAGCTTGAAATTGCTGTATTCAAAGGTTGTGTAGCTCAGTCCGTAGCCAAAGGGATACAGCACTTCCTTGCCATAGTTCCACGCCTTGTTGTCCGAAGCGCCCTTTCTGCTGTCTGCATTTCCCTGCCCCAGTACCGTATCCTCATAGCGCGTTTCATAATAGCGATAACCGACGTAAATTCCTTCGCCATAAACCACATAGGTATTCTTCGCGCCCACGCTGTTATAGCCGTTTTCCACGCGCCCATAGCCGAAATTTTCAAACGCAGCTGAGCTTTCCGCGCTGTAAGCATAGGTATCCACCAGCCGTCCAGACGGGTTCACCGTACCATTCACGGCACGCGGAATCGAAATCATTCCCTGCTGACCGGGGTAGCCCACCCAAAGTGCCCCTTGAATATGCTCATATTCATTGAGCCAGCCCAATTCAACCGCGTTTGCGATGTTCAGCAGCACAATCACGCGGTCAAAATGCGCATTGATGTATGTCAGCAGCGCCTGCTCATCCTTGCTCAGAGAGACCTCTTTCTCTGCGAGGTCTGTCGCCTCATGCGCAGGGCGCGAGAAGACAAAAATCGCTACATCGCCATATGCTGCAAAAGACTTTTCCACCTCCGCAGAGAAATCATCCGGCTTGACTTCTTTGGGAATTTTCAGGCCGCTGTCTTGATACATCGTCCACAGCGTTTCATTCACATCGAAGCCTTCCTGCGTGAATGCTTCCTTCAAGCTCTGCACGTTTGTCTCGTCAATGGCACCGGAACCGCCGCCGCCATAGCGGAACTGCGTTGATGCCTGACCAAAGATGCTGATTTTCGCTCCCTTTTGCAGCGGCAGTGCATTCTGGTCGTTTTTCACCAGCACAATGCCCTCCGCCTCAATCTGCCGGCTGATTTCCGTTTCATGCGCCAGCAAATCTGCCTCCGTTGCAAAGGCGCTTTTGAAGTAATCGCTGTCACCCGAAGTATCCAGATTCACGGTTGCTACGGTTTGATGTCCCAGCGAACGAGTAATCAGCGAGCTGTATTTGAGCAGCACCACGTTGAGCGTGATAATGCCCACCATCAGGAGCGCCAGAAGGCTTCCCCAAATTCCAGTAAAGAGCTTGTTGCTCATTTTTTTATGAGGCTTTTTGATTTTCTGTTTCTGCTCGTCCATCTTCAAGCGCTTCCTCTCTGTCTTCCGCTTCAGAATTTCCAAGTTCTCATACTGTTTCGGCCGCATTGGGAATTGGAATCAGTATGTTGAGGATGAAGGTATCCCCTTCCGTGGTCGTGCTGGCATAACCGCCGTATTTCTCCGTTGTCGCACGAATGCTGCGCACGCCGAGGCCGTGATTATGTGCGTCCTGCTTTCTCGTCAGCAGCTGCCCATCAGCGGTATGCACTTCCCCGTCAAACGTATTCTCAATGAGAATTTGCATCATGCTGCTGACGGTGGCAATCTTGACGCTGATAATCTGCCTCTTTTTGTCGGGAATGCGCTCTACTGCCTCCACTGCGTTGTCCAGCGCATTGCCAATGATGCAGACCAAGTCCAGCGGATTCATGAAGTTCAGTTGTTCTCCATGTGCTGCACACATCCAGTTGATGTCGTTCATGCTGCAATACAGGCTTTTGTCGCGCAGCACAGTATTGAGCACCTCGTTGCCCGTATCAATGCTGTTATCGTAAACCTCTATCATTTTTAGGATTTCATGCCCATATCGCTTCGTCAGTTCACCCGTTCTGTCCTTCTGCGCCATCAGCACCGTCACCTGATGTTTCATGTCGTGGCACTTGCGGTTAATCAGGTCAATGTTGTCACGAGTCAAGCGGAATTGCTGCTCATGCACATGCAGCAGCTCATGGCTGACCGCCAGTTCCGCCTGCGCAAACAGCTGCTTCTGATGCGTATATTCCAGCGCCAGAATCAAGCAGCAGAACGCAATCGCATACCACTGGCAGAGCTGGAGCATTCGGCGCACGGTCTCGACTTCAAATGCCATGCATGCATTCGGATCAGCGGTATGTTTGCATTCATAGCTCAGAAACACCTGCACCGTCAGGCACAGCAACGTCATCGGAACAATGCCCCAGCTTGTCACATAGTAATGCCCTGTGTGTGCCATTTTTCTGCCCCAGAAAAACCAGATGCATGCATACACCAGTAAGCTGATGGTGCAGTACGCCAAATTCATTTGCGCATTGCTCACGAAAATGAGAATGTACACAGAATTGGCCAGATGCTCCGTCAGTGATGCCAGCAAAGCGCACTGAAATGCTTCTCGCCAGCTAATCTGGCAGTAGCTCATAATGACCAGCATATTCACCAGCGGCAGCACAAAATACCACACAACCGGCAGTGCGCCATCCACGGCGGTAGAGGAAGCCAGCATCCCCAGCAGCAGAAATCCAGACGTCGCCGCACTGCCTTTGAGGCACGCCATTTTTCTCTTTTCCAGAGAATGTGAGAACACCAGCGTTGCAAGCCCAAGCCAGCAAATGTACTGCACACCCACTGTATATAGGCTTTTCAGCCAGTCCAGCAAGCCCGTCATGCTGCACTTCCTCCGCCGTCGTTATTGACTATTACTTAAAGAACACCAACAGGCAGTTGTACAAATCCACAATCCAAGCTGCATAGTTGTGTGCACCGTCTTCCAGCACCACCATTGCGCTGTTTTCGCCGTCCACAAACTTGTTGCTCATACTCTCCATCAGCTGATTGTAGATTTCGTAATGCTCTTCAAAAGCAATGTCCTCCACGCCGTTGCCGTTATACCAGAAGTTCAGGGTGTAATCCGCATATTTTTCTTCCAGCATCGTGCGGAAAAGCGCTTCATCCGTCAGCGAGCCCGACCATGAACCGCACCAGCCGATGACATCAAAATTGCGCATCAGGACTCCGTGGAAGGAAGTTACTGAACCCATCGACAGGCCGCAGTACGCCCGATGGTCGCGCGTTGCAATCAGGTTCTCTTCACTGACATCTTTGTTTGCATAGGTCAGGTATTTGCTTTCCACCGCAGGAATGATATTGTTCCGAAATTCGTCGCCAAAGTACCATGTATACAGACCCGACATGGAATTATAGTGCGATTCGCCAATCTGCGCACAGACGGCATCAATCTGCTCCTGCGTCGGCTCAACGCCCTCGACGTCAGCATAGAACGTCGGCGTAACCACAATCAGCGGCTCACACAAGCCGTCCTCAATCATGTGATCCAGCACGCGCATCGTCGTTTTGCCATGTGTACGGTCGCTCAGCTCCATCAGCCAGTAGTTCTCGTCATCACCGCCACCATGCATCAGATAGAGGATGTTGTAGCTCTTTTCCGGCTTCTAAAAATCCCCGCGTACCAGCAAGTCCGAATTTCTTGTTGGCGCTTGCGTCAGCACACGGGGATTCTTTTTGTGCTGCTTCACCGCAGCGCAGGTGAATTGGGATTACTTCACAATGTCAGCCCAGACCGTCGCGTTTTCGAGGATGTATGCAATCATATCCGGCGCATCGCCGCCCATGAAGCCCGTCTTGTCGAACGTGACCTTACCTTCGCCGTCAACGACCTGCCAAATGACCTGCTGGTCGTCGCCATAGAAGCTGTATTCCAAGTTGAACTCGGAATCGTCCGCCTTCGCAGAGCAGGTAATGATAACCGTCGCGTCCGCCGCTTCGATGTAGTATTCAATCACGGTGTACTTGTCGTAATCAGGATTCGGTTCGTAATCAGCGTCGTCGCTGGTCAGGTCGCCGAAATCAATCACGTCGTTTTCGGGAATCGCAGACCAAATCGCGTTTTCGAGGATGTAGGCAATCATATCCGGCGTGTCGCCGCCCATGAAGCCCGTCTTGTCGAACGCGACCTTGCCTTCGCCGTCAACAACCTGCCAGATGACCTGCTGGTCGTCGCCATAGAAGCTGTATTCCAGGTTGTATTCGGAACCGTCCGCCTTCGCAGAGCAGGTAATGATAACCGTCGCGTCCGACGCTTCGATGTAGTACTCAATCACGGTGTACTTGTCGTAGTCCGGGTTCGGTTCGTAATCAGCGTCATCCGCAGTCAGGTCGCCAAACTCGGTCAGCACTTCCAGCGGCGCAGCATCTTCCGCCAAGGACAGATTCGCGCAGCCCAGCACCATCAGGGCCGCCAGCAGCAGAGCAAGAAACTTCTTCATATTGGGTTCCTCCTTCTATTTTGTGCGTTTCCTTCTCGGCAACGCATCGCATGTGAGTATCATAGCACGATTGGGTTTCCGTGTGTGCAATTTGGCTTATCCCGTCGTTTTAGCGTCAAATCTGGTCATTATTGCGCCATCCATGACAGAATGCAATCCACGGTGGTCTGTTTCTGTTCCTTTGTAAATGTGCCATAGCCGTGTCCACCGTCCGGAATTGTGACAAAATCCGTCTGCGTCTGTTCCCGCTGCTGATACAGCACCGCATTGAACGCCGCGTTGTCATAAGCGCCTGTTGCATCTGCATCGCCGCAAATAAACAGTACTGCGCCCGGATAGCCCAAAATGTACTGGTATGGATCATCAGGAACATACTTCGTCAGAATGCCATGATGTGTCTCTTCCTGTGCCTGAATCCCCAGAACAGCATCCGACAGACCTGTACTGACCAGCAGCAATCCTTTCACATCGTTCGGATGATTGACCGCACAGAATTCCACGACAATTCCGCCATAGCTTTCCCCCCACAAATAAACGCGGTTCGTATCAACGAAATCCAGCGTTTTTGCAAAAGCAAGCACAGCTTCCAAGTCGCTGATGCGCGAGGAATAGTGCGCAGGAAAGAGATCTGCTCCGTCACTTTTGGCGGCGGATGCTTTCCCGTTATTTCCGCCGCAGCATTCAAACATCAACCCTGCGATTTTTTGTTCACTAAGCGTTTTCGCCAGTCCAATATAGCTGTTTGCCGTGCCGTTGCCGCCGTGGACATAGATGATGAGCGGTACTTTTTCTCCCTCTGCCAAATCCTTGGGCTTGATTTGCACCGCGTAGATGCTGCGATTCATCTCGTCATTGTGTATGTAGTACGTTTCCTTTTCAAACGCATCCTCTGCCAAGCCGATTGTCCAGCACAGCGCCAGCTGCACAAGCAGCATCCATGCTGCCAGCAGTCTTTTCATTATCTTTCCCTTTCCGTCTCATCCGTTTGCTGTATATTCCGCCAGCGCACGAATCAATTCTTTTTTGCTGCCTCGGCTGATGTGAATCCGTTCTTTGTTCAGGAAGACTTCATCATCCTTCACCCGTGTCACAAAGCGCAAGTGAATCAGATAGCTTTGGCTGCATTTGCAGAAACCGTATGGCATCAGCGCCTTTTCCGCCTCGCGCATACTACCGCGCACAGCAATTTCGCCCTGTTCTGTATGGTAAATGAGCGTATGCTGCGCCACCTCCACATACAGGAGTTCTGACAGCAGGACACGATAGACCTGATCATTGCTCGTCAGCAGCACAGCGCGATTGCTTTTCTTCCGTTCCACCCGGTGCACAACGCGATCCATGCGAAATTGAAACACTTCATAGGTATAGGGTTTCACAATGAAATCCATTGCCTCTACCTCATACCCTTGCAGCGCATAATTCGCCATGTTTGTGATGAATACAATCGCAACATCCTGGTCTTCGCGGCGAACCCGGCGTGCCACTTCCATCCCGCTCATCTGCGGCATCTCTATATCCATCAGCAGCATGTCATAGCCTGATGCGCCGCTGAACAAGAGTTCTGCGCCGCTGCTGAAATAATCCATGTCCCATTCCGCATGGTTTTCCGCCTGATAGCGTTCCAAGCAACGTTTGATTTGCACTCGACTTTCCTGTTCATCCTCCAGCACAGCAACCTGCAGCATGCTTTGACCTCCCGACTTCCCGTCTTCCGCGCCGGAAGGGAAGCCCCCCCGATGCTCGAAGGGATTCTCTTTCCGGTGCGCGACTTTCGTATTAGGAAACCTTGCCCGTCCAGTCCGTAAACGTAATGCGCACGAACATTGCCTCCACAGGCTCTTCCATGTCAATGAAGTTCAGGATGTTGGACGTGCCTTCCCAGACTGTCACCCAGCCTTCTTCGGAATTGCTTTCAGATATCGGTGCAGTGACCGGGTTCTCAATGCCGTTGTACACCTCAATCTTGTACGAATACTCTGAATGATTCGTACCATAGGTGTTCGCGCGGTTCAGCTCAACATCCTTGAGCATCACGCGGATGGAATCCACGTTGTAGTAGCCTTTGAGCGACACCAGATACCACGGCTGCGCATCGTCATCCGCAGGCTGCCACCACGTCAGCGGAGATTCATCCGAAGCGTACATCGGATGACGGCCCTCGTGATAGCTCGACACCGCATAACCCTGACGTGCAGAGAGAATGTCCGAACCCGTTTCATTGCCCGCTTCGCCGCAGGGATTCGCCAGCACGCCGGGCGCATACTGCGGATTTTCCGACAGATGCGGCACAACCAGCACGCCATCTTCCGTCACATACGCCGGATCAGCCCCCAGACGGCGCTCCATGTCGCCTTCATAGCCGACGTTCACCGTGTAGAAGCACCAGAGCTGACCATTCGGGCCTTCCGCAATCGAGCCGTGACCGCCACCGCGCACTGCGCCCCACATGGCATCATCCCCATCGGGGTTAATGACCTCTTGATTCTGATACACCCAGTTGTCTGCGTTCAGCAGGTCATCCGTCTTGTTGGTGTATACACCGAAGGTATAGGAATCATACTGCGTGCCGCCGGTCGCAAACGTCCAGTAATACACGCCATTGTACTTGAACATCATCGAGCCTTCCGCAAAACCGGTCGCGTAGTCCTCATGATGCTGCCCGAAGTTTTCCCACGTCACCGCCGGATTGTGCGTGATAACCGGCACGGGTGCACTCAGCAGTTCCGAGGGATTATCGGGATTCAGCTCCGCGATGCTCAGCTCCTTCGAGCCCATGCCCCAGCAGAGATACATGCGGTTCGTATCATGGTCAACGAACAAGTCCACGTCATTGTGCGCGGCAATGATGACCGATTCAGCATCATCCGCTGCATCCGCCGCGTGCGACGGGCCGTAGGTGTTGTCCTCCTTGTTGTACAGCGCATTATCGCTGAAAGACATGCCGCGGTAAGTAAAGTCACCCAAGTCCGTCCAAGGGCCGGTCGGCGTTTCCGAAGAATAGATGTGTGAGCTGTTCCACGCAAGGTAGAACGTCGTCTTTCCGCTTTCATCCGTGCGGTATCCCACGCTGGGTGCAGTGAAGGTCATCTGCGTGCCATCGGCATTCATAGCCGGGACAACCTCCCAGTTCACAAAATCCTCCGAGCGCAGCTGATAGCCGCCGGACGCATACACATACCAAACGTTGTTATAATAGATGGCGTGCGGGTCAGCTGCCGAACGGCTGTTGTTTTCTTTGAGGTAAGTGGCGGTGCCGCGGAAGAGCACTGCATTCGTCAAATGGGTGTAACGCTCCGTCGGGCTGCTCTCAATGATGTTGGCAATGAATGCCGCGCTGAACGGCGCATCAGACACCACGCCCAGCGTCTCGCCGGCATTTGCCGAGTAGTTGTAGTTAAAAACAATCGGGTTGCAGTACACCGGTGCGTTTTCCGGCGTATAGCCTTCGTTGAAAATCTGCCCGTTCGCCTGCGGATAGACGCTTTCCGGCTTATCCACATGATTGCCGAACACCGTCATTTCGACCAATCCGGGAACCAAGCCGCTGGGGGCAGGATTCTCTTCCGCCCGCGCAACCATTGTGCAGGCGGCGCTCAGCGGCAGCGCAGCCGCGAGAAGCAGTGACAGGATTTTTTTCATGGTACCTACTTCCTTTCATTTGGATAATTCCAGTGCCATGCGTTCACGAACCGCTCGGCGCTGCTCATCCTTGCTGTCTGTATTGTAGCGCAAAGTCATCGCCGCATGATAGCAGAATTATGACCTGCAATATGTACGATAATGACATGATAAAAGGCAGGAATGCATTTCCCTTTCAGAAATGCTTCCCTGCCTGCTGTATATGCGGTTGTGCTTTCTATTCACGTTCTGCCAGCCATGCTGACAGCTGCCGCTGATTTTCCGCAATAACTTTCTCGATTCCCGCCTTTTCCAGCGCCTCGTTAAATTCCTTCAGCGCCGCATCGACATCCTCCACCAAACCGTATTCCAGCGCCGGTGCATAGGATGCAATCACTGCATTAACCGCTTCCACTTCACCAGCCACTGCCGCACTGTCAAAGGTATACCCAAGCGTTCGGGAAATTTCAGCCGAGTTCTCAAATGCCATCATTTCCGCTGGATACGCTTCCGTTGCTGGAAGCCAGTGATCCACCCGTGCCTGATTGCCAAAGCGGGTAAACACGCGCTTATAGTTTGAATCACCTGTCGGCGCAATAACATGCGGGCTGACTCTGGTATAATGCACATTTTCCACCCCATTGGAAAGCAGATTCGCCACACGGTCATCACTATACAGCAGGTTCAGAAACTGCATCGCTTTTTCCGGATGTTCACTGGTGACAGGAATCGCCCACATGCGTTCCTGAATGGCGCTAGTAAAGCGCAGTGGGCGTGTCATGGGGAGAATCTTCCTTTCGCTTTCATCATTGCGGAGCTTGTACTGCTCAATCGGCGCAAAACTGGTTGGAAGGCATAACGCCTGCCTCTGATTGACGCGCGTGAACGCCAAAATGCTGGTTGTCAAACTATCCGGCGGAATATAGCCGCTCTGCTGCCATTTGCGCGTTCGATAGCAGAAGTCGCGATAGGTTTCCGAGGCAAACATATTTTCCAGCTTGGTGCTTTCACTGGGCTGAAACGTTACGCCAAAGGCAAAAATGCCGCTTCCGTAGTTCTCTATCTCAAAAAAGTAGTTGATAATCGACATATCGCCCGTCTCAAAAGCAATGCCGTAGTGCTCCGGCGAATAGGCTTTCAGAGCAGCGAACATGCTCTCCAAGTCATCCAGCGTGCAGGTTTCCGGAATTGTCAGCCTCGCCGCCTGTGCAAGCTCCATATTCACCATTACGCCGCCTGCACGGGCGCAGTACGCATCGCCGGGAATCGCATACAGCTGCCTATTGATGCGCCCCGCCGCCAGCTGATCGCCGAACAGACCCTGAATGTCCTGCCCATACGCATCCACCAGCGCATCCAGCGGAAGCAGCAGTTCATCTGCTACCATGCTGACCATCGGCAGCGTCAGCCCCGCCATCACCAAGTCCACCGGCTCGCCACTTTCAATCATCATGCTGATTCGCTGTGCATGCTGTTGAATGCCAACATCCAGCAGGTGAATCCGCACGCCGATAGCGGGAATGGTAATCTGATTCACTGCTTCTTCAACCGCTGAAAGTCCCGGATTGCCGTTGTCAAACGTCACCGTCTCGATGGTCAAATCCGTGATGTCCTCCGCCTGCACCTGCATCAGGGGACAAAGAAGAATACAAAGTAAAATCCACACTGCGATGCGCTTCATGCTCTCCGCCCTCCCGGATTGGAAAATAGAAATCAACTTGTGCGCCGCCCTGCGGCTGATTGCTGAAATAGAGTTTTTCCTGCCCCTTGTAAATCAGCCGAAGCCGCTCGATTGTGTTTTGAATCCCCATGCCGAGGTTCGGCTGCTTCTTCCTTGTCTGCTGATAGCACTGAATCTGCGCCAAGACTTCGGGCGGATAGCCATTTCCGCTGTCCCGAATCAGAACATGCAGCTGTTTTTCCGGCGTTTCCTCAATCTGAATCCAAATGCGATTTTCCCTGCCCGGAATCAAAGAATGCTTGATGGTGTTTTCAGCAAACGTCTGAATCACAATCGGCGGAATCATCTGCTCGCGCAGGTTCTCTGGGCATTCAATCTCATAGAAAAACATGCCCGGATAACGTGTCTGCTGCAATTTGAAATAATTCTCCACATGGTTCAGTTCCGCTCCCAGTGCTACTTGCGGGTCTGTAATGTGCGCCACATAGCGGTAATAGTTCGACAAACACATGATGGTGCTCTGTATTAAGTCATATTCTTCCGGCTCCATCGAATAAATCAGGTTGAGTGTGTTCAAGACAAAGTGCGGCTGCATCTGCTGCGTCAAATAGCTGACGCGGGTGCGTTCATTTTCCAGCTGCGCTTCGTAGATTTCCATGCGCATCCCTGCCAGCTGTTCCACAGAGCGGTTGAACTGCGTATTCAAGCGCTCAAACTCGCTGGAAGTCGTCTTCTCCGGAATGCGGTAGGCGGTATCCCCGCTTTCGATTTTCCGAATTGCTTCCATCAGCTCATGCAGCGGGTTCAGCACCAGTCGGCGCATAGCAAGCCAAATCAGCGGAATGGACAAAAGCATCGTGACTGACAGCACCAGCAGGATTTTCACATTCAGCGGCAGCGCAAACGCATCCTCCGGCGGTATATAGCGGAGCAGACACTGCGCCTGTTCCGCCGCTGCATCCACCGTTTCTGCATTGGGAGACACCGTATCCGGCAAAATCTGATACTCCTGCGCATTCAAGCCCCATGTATCGAGCAGTCGATCTGTCTGCACCCATGCCCCATACTGGATGCCGCGGCGAATGCCCATGAAAATCAACACACCTCCGATGGGCGTTTGCTGTAAGCGCCATTTTCCGTCCCGATTTTCCTGTTCATCCGCCTGTTCGCCGCTTTTCAGCTGTTCGCCTATCATCTGCACAGCTGCGGAATCATCCCCGGCAATAATCAGCAAATCCCCCTCCGGCTGAAACAAAAAATAGCCGTCTACCATAGGAAATTGGTTCAACCAGTCCTTCATTTGCGTATTGAGCGTCACCTGACTGCGCAGTGCACTGTACTGCGCCTCCCCTGTTTCCGCGCCAGACAGCGCCGTGCTGAAATCATAGCTGCGGCTCATGGAATACAGTCGTACCTGAGCCTGCGTCAGTTCCCGGTCAAGCTGCTTGGTGTAATAGGTTTGCAAGTAGCTGTGTTCCTGCAAGATGCTTTCCCGCGTTGTAGATGTCAGTCGCAGTGCGCTGATGATGGAGAGCAGGTTCAGCGTCAGCATCACGACAATAACCGTCACCGCCAAGCGCAATGTCAATGAACGAGATTGTTTCCTTTTCGGCTTCTGCACCTGTTCTCCCCCTTATGCCCAATATTGCTGCAAGTCATTTAGTCCGGCGGCACACTGCGCTTGCGGAATGCGGCAGGCGACTGCCCTGTAAACCGCTTAAACACTCGTGTGAAGTAGGAATAATTATCAAACCCGCAAAGAAGCGCCACCTCGGTAATCGGCAGGTTCGTATCTTCCAAATACTGCACCGCAAGTGCAATCCTTCGGGATGTGATGTACTGCAGAATAGAACAGCCCATTTCTTTTTTGAACAGGCGCATGATGTACTGCGGATTCAAGTGCATACTGTCTGCCAGTTCCGGAATGGGCAAATTCTCCGTGAGCCGCTCCGAAAGCACATGCAGCAGCTGGCGGATATACGGATTGGACACATTAAGCGTGTTCGCCGGAAGCAGACTGTCTTTGGGCTGCTCTGCCGACCCCGCCGGTTTATCTTTGCGCCGCTGGATGCGCTCCACCACATTTTTCAGCGCCTCTTGCAGCAGCGTATAGTTGATTGGCTTCAGCAGATAATCACAGCTCCCCAGCTGCATTGCAGAACGCAGATAGCTGTATTCATCATGGCACGTCACAAAAATGCACTCCGTCAGCGGGTAATACGTCTTCACCCACTCGAACAGTTCCAATCCTGACCCCTGCGGCATCTCAATATCGCACAGCATCAAGTAAATCTCCTGCTGTTGAAAAACGCCCTGTGCCTGTGCCATAGAATATGCAGCTAGCGGCGGCTCAAAGTCGTATTCCTGCCAGTTGACCCGCTTCACCAATGCCTGCACCGCCCGGATTTCGTCATCCACAATGAGTAGTTTCATGCTTTCTCCTCCTTTCGCAAGCATTCCATTTTGGCGTACCCGTGCGCATTCACTCTTATTGTAGCGCATTCAGCGGGAAGACGCAAGAGGGAGATGCGCGGGATTGTGAATACAGTCGTGTTGGCACGCCTGTTTGATTTTCCTTTTTCTTCCTATAAAATCACATTTCAGCATCCACAAGCCGTTCGCCCCAGCCGACACATCAGCATAACGCGAACGCCGCATCTACTATCATTTTGCTATCAATACGCTATCAGTCGCCAGAACTATTGATGTGTTATTCCAGTATGTTACATGCGCATTCAAAAAGCTCTGCAAGGTTTCTCCATAAAGCATAGCGGCTTCACGTCTTCCCCTGTATCCCAGTCAACGTCATATGGCAATATATAGGAATCGAAGTCATCAAGAGCTTGCATCTTTTGGGCGCACTTCCACATGAAATAATTGCATTTGAAGAAGCTATCATGTATAATAGAAGAGAAATCACACTTTGCGAATGCGTAAAGGAGGCGTATTATGGGAATCCGCTATAAAAACTTTGAACGTTTCTGATAGAATGAGACATAAAGAACTCCGCCTTCCGCCAAGCGCTTAGCCTGTAATCTGTGACGATTTGAATTGCGACATCGGAGATATTTTGAGGCTGTGCGAACGGACAAGGGCTAAGTTCAGTTTTTCGTACAGCTCTTTTTGCAGAATAATAAATGTAAAATAGCAGTTTAGGAGGTTATTGAAATGGCTGAGAATAGCACAAGCAACATCGGCTTTGAAAAACAAATCTGGGACGCGGCTTGCGTCTTGCGCGGAAACATCGACGCATCCGAATACAAGTCCGTCGTTCTCGGACTGATTTTCCTGAAATACATTTCGGATCGCTTCGAGGCGAAGTATAAGGAGCTGGTTGAAGAAGGTGACGGATTTGAAGAAGACCATGACGAATACACCGCCGAAAACATCTTCTTTGTCCCTGCAAATGCAAGATGGAGCACGATTGCGGCTGCCGCTCACAGACCGGAAATTGGCACGGTGATTGATGCTGCAATGCTCAGCATCGAGAAAGAGAACAAGCGCCTCAAAGATATTCTGCCTAAGAATTTTGCCCGTCCGGAGCTGGACAAGCGGCGTCTTGGCGAAGTGGTTGACCTTTTCACGAACATTCAGATGATCGAGCATGGAAACAGCAAGGACATTCTCGGTCGTACATACGAATATTGCCTCTCCAAGTTTGCCGAACAGGAAGGCAAACTTGCCGGTGAGTTCTATACTCCCTCCTGTGTTGTGCGAACCCTTGTTGAAGTTTTGCAGCCGTTTAATGGGCGCGTTTATGACCCGTGCTGCGGCTCCGGCGGCATGTTCGTCCAGTCTGCAAAATTCATCGAAAACCACGGTGGCAATATCAACAAGATTTCCGTCTTTGGTCAGGACTCCAACCCGACTACATGGAAAATGGCGCAGATGAACCTTGCCATTCGCGGTATTGAGGCTGACCTCGGCAAGTTCAATGCCGATACGTTCTTCAACGACTGCCACCCTCAGCTCAAAGCGGATTTCATTATGGCGAATCCCCCTTTCAATCTTTCTGGCTGGGGTGCAGATAAGCTCGTGGATGATGTCCGCTGGCAGTATGGTACACCTCCTGCTGGCAATGCAAACTTTGCGTGGTTGCAGCACATGATTTGGCATCTTGCGCCGAATGGTCGTATCGGTATGGTGCTTGCAAACGGTTCGCTTTCCTCGCAGTCCGGCGGCGAAGGCGAAATCCGCAAGAACATTATCAATGCTGACCTTGTGGACTGTATCGTCGCAATGCCGACGCAGCTTTTCTACACGACGCAGATTCCCGTGTCGCTCTGGTTCCTTGCAAAGAACAAGAAGCAGAAAGGCAAGACGCTGTTCATCGACGCGCGGAAGCTCGGCACGATGGTCACGCGGAAACTGCGCGAGCTGACAGATGAAGACATCAAGAAAATCGCTGACACCTACAATGCCTTCGTTGCTGGAACGCTTGAAGACGAAAAGGGCTTCTGTGCGGTTGTTACTACGCAGGACATTGCAAAGCAGGATTACATTCTCACGCCGGGGCGGTATGTTGGCATTGAGGAACAGGAAGATGACGGAGAACCGTTTGAAGAGAAAATGGGACGCCTGACTTCTGAACTGTCTGAGCTTTTCGCTAAGTCGCATGAGCTGGAAGTGCAGATTAGGGAACGACTGGGGGCGATTGGGTATGATGTCTAATCTCAGCTCTCTGTGTACCTATGCTAAAGGAAAAGTTTCGGTTGATACTTTATCCAAGCAGAACTATGTTTCCACTGAAAATATGTTACCAAACAAAGGAGGTATTGTTGATGCAGGAGGATTACCTTCTGTCCAATATGTTCAGCAGTATATAAAAGGCGATATATTAGTTTCCAATATCCGCCCCTATTTCAAGAAAATCTGGATGGCAAATGAAGATGGCGGGTGTTCAAATGATGTTCTTGTTTTTAGAGCAGCGCATGGGTGTGACTCGACGTTTCTATATTACGTCTTATCTAACGATGCGTTTTTCAATTATGCTTCCGCTACGTCCAAAGGAACAAAGATGCCCAGAGGCGATAAAATCGCGATTATGCAATATGAGGTTCCATGTTTCGACCATGAAACTCAACTTCGTATTGGCAAGTTGCTAAGAAGCATTGACGCTCGAATTACTGTCAATAAAAAGATAAACGATAATTTAGAGCAGCAAGCGCAGGCTTTATATAAAGCGTGGTTTGTAGACTTAATTCCATATAATAGAGTAATGCCCTCTGATTGGTTCAACGGCACTGTTGACGATCTCGCAAAGGAGATTATATGCGGTAAAACACCATCAACCAAAATTCCTGAGTATTACGGCGGGGATATTCCTTTTATTACAATTCCAGATATGCACGGGAAAATCTACACCATATCAACTGAACGTTGTCTGTCGACCTATGGGGCAAACACTCAGGCGAAAAAGACCTTGCCTAAGAATGCTATTTGTGTTAGCTGTATAGGGACAGCAGGTCTCGTTACGCTTGTAGCATCCAAAAGTCAAACCAATCAGCAGATAAACTCCATAATTCCCAAGGATAATTTTTCGCCATATTATATTTATTTACTCATGCAAACGCTTTCAGAAGTCATAAACAAACTTGGACAGGGGGGCAGTACAATTGTAAATCTCAGCAAAGCACAGTTTGGGAAAATCAAAGTATGCATTCCAAGTGTAGCAACCATGAGGGGTTTTGATGAAATAGTTGCTCCTTTATTTACTATGATTCTTAAAAATCAAAAAGAGATTATTCGTCTTTCATCTTTACGGGATACACTACTTCCCAAGTTGATGTCCGGCGAACTCGATGTCTCCGCCGTCCAGCTCTAAGCCGTTAAATTATCGTTTACGTTAGGAGGGATAAGATGGAGTACCGCTTTTACTACGATGAGTCTGAGCATAGCAGGGTCATCAATTTTTCAACCGTTACTGGCGAGACATATTACGATGGCTTTCTGGCAGCTATCGTCGGTTGGCGCAGCGATTATGAAATTACCTTTGAAAAGCGTTATCATGATTTTGAAGAAAAATACGCCGACCGTAAGAGAAAAGGAGAGTTAAAAAGCGGAACAATAAAACCAAAGCAATTAGTGCATGGATTTGCCTCTCTCAATGAAGCAAATATAAAGCTGGTTGGTGATTTCTTTTCCATCTTTGATGAGAACAGCTATGTCTACCTGTCCTATATAAGCAAAATCGAATACGTTATCATTCAGATTTTCAAAAGCTATCGCAATAGTTTCCTTTTTGATATGGATGCCGCACGCTACTCGATAGTCAAGGCAATCGTTACATATCGTCCCGCAGAGGTAATAGAAAGTCTCTATAAAAGCCCAATGGAGTTTGTAGACGCATTAAAGACATTCCTAACGAACCGGATTAAACGCAACAAGGAAAACCTTGAATTGAAAGCACAGGAAAACACGGCATTTGAGTCCATCCTCTTTATTCTGAAAGACGTGGATGTTCCGCAATCACTCGATTGGGACTACCATTTCCCGTTTGTCGGATTTAACAATTTCTTGTGTAGCAAGAGCATACACGATTATTCAGTTCTGCTTGACAAAGAAGGAGAAGCAGGAGTCGAAAGCAACACTCTTATCGCGGCTAAAGAAGCTGGTTTGAAGAACTGCGACGAAGCAAACTCGATAGACTATGCTGGAATTAGAATAGCTGATATGCTGGTAGGAATTATCGGCAAACTTATGAAATCGCTGTATCACTCCTTGACGCCACCGCAGGGCATCACCCGCGTTGTGAAGGCTCTTCTTGGCAAAGAGTGGTTCAAGCTAACCGATGCGCAGTTACAGCTATACAAACAGCTGTATCATATTATGTTTCAGATTAACGATGATTGGTATAAGGTCTTTGCCGGCAATTATTCGGATGACCTTGTTAGTTTCTTGGGATTGCTTGAGTTCATGAATCATTTCGATTCAGTAAAAGACATCGAAGAAGACATTGATATGCAGCCAGAGTATTATAATGGCTGGATTTGCCAAAAACTTGAAACTCATTTTGAACGAATGAGAAACAAGTTGCCCGTTGAATCAGTAAATGATAATACAGAAGAATATTTCAGGAACCGTCGAGGCGCAAAAGTCTATTATGATGCAACCAGGCAGCCTATTCTGAAACTTGTTGAAGGGCGTAACGTTGTTACCGTTCTGTCTGTCGGCATTACAAAAGGTGGTATCCCATTAGTAACTGTTGAGGCATCCCCTGAGAATCTATGTTATAGACTGCCTGTACAGTTAAGTGAATGGGCAATGAAAATGATTTCAATGACAAATGCGGGCGCAAAATTATTTCCAGCTAAGGTTATCTTCATAAAAGCTGAAAACCGCATCTATGCAGAGTAGAAGGAGCTGAGAACAAATGTCGGGCTATTTCACCGAATCAAACTACGAGAATGCGGTTTTGCAGCTTCTCAACGAGGAACTGGGATATACCTATGTCTACGGGCCGGACGTGGCGCGCGATTATCACTCGCCGCTCTACGAGGATGTTCTGCTTCCTTCCTTGCAGCGGATCAACCGCACCTTGCCTATGGACGCGCTGACGGAGGCCATCTATAAACTCAAGAACTTTGAAACCGGAACGCTCTTGCAGAAAAACATGGTCTTTATGGACTATCTCCAAAATGGCATCCCTGTAAAATACTTCGATAAGGGCGAAGAACGTTCTACCCTCGTCTACCTTGTTGATTTCAAGCATCCTTCCAGCAATGAGTTTACCGTCGCAAATCAGTGGACTTTCATTGAAAACTCCGAAAAGCGACCGGATGTGATTCTCTTTGTCAATGGTCTCCCGCTTGTCATTGTGGAGTTAAAGTCGCCGTCCCGTGAAGAAACCGACGCTTCCGCCGCATATCGTCAGCTTCGGAACTACATGTATGAGATTCCCTCCATGTTCATCTATAATGCGGTATGCGTCATGAGCGACTTGACCACCTCAAAGGCTGGCACCATCACCTCCGGCGAAGACCGCTTTATGGAGTGGAAAACAACAGACGGCAGCTACGAAAATACACAGCACGCTTCGTTTGACACATTCTTTGTCGGACTGTTTGAAAAGGCGCGATTCCTTGACATCGTGAAGAACTTCATCTGCTTTAATGTGGATGGGCAGAATACTTTCAAGATACTCGCTGGGTATCATCAATATTTTGCAGTCAAAAAGGCGGTTGAGTCTACAAAACACGCAACTTTGACAGACGGCAAGGGCGGCGTTTTCTGGCATACGCAAGGTAGCGGGAAATCGCTGTCTATGGTCTTCTATGCGCATTATCTGCAAGAGGCATTGGAAAGCCCCACCATCGTTGTTATCACCGACCGCAACGATCTGGATGACCAGCTTTACGGGCAATTCGCCCGCTGCAAAGATTTTCTCCGGCAAACGCCGCAGCACGCCGAAAGCCGCAAGAATCTGAAAGAACTGCTTGCAAACAGACAAGCAAACGGCATTATCTTCACAACCATGCAGAAGTTTGAAGAAAGCCATGAAGCGCTTTCAGAACGCCGGAATATCATCGTGATGGCTGACGAAGCGCATCGTGGGCAATACGGTCTCAATGAAAAGGTTGTGGTCAAGCAGAAGGACAACGGCGAAATCGAGGCAAAAACCGTTATTGGCACTGCCCGCATCATAAGGGATACGCTTCCCAACGCGACCTACATTGGCTTCACCGGAACACCAATTTCGACAAAAGACCGCAGCACACGCGAAGTCTTCGGTGATTACATCGACATCTATGACATGACACAGGCGGTTGAAGACGGTGCAACAAGACCTGTCTATTACGAAAGCCGCGTTATTCACCTAAAACTCGACGAGGACACCCTGCATCTGATTGACAACGAGTACGACATCATGGCTGACAACGCCGATCCGTATGTTATTGAAAAAAGCAAGAAGGAACTTGGGCAGATGGAGGCAATCCTTGGTGCTGACCAAACCATAGATTCCTTGGTGAATGATATTCTTGACCATTACGAAAACTACCGCGAAAATATTCTGACCGGCAAGGCGATGATTGTTGCCTATTCGCGCCCTATCGCGATGAAGATTTATAAGCGTATTCTTGCGTTACGCCCAGCGTGGACAGAAAAGATTGCAGTAGTCATGACGCAGGGCAACAACGACCCCGAAGAATGGCGCGAGATTATCGGGAACAAAGCCCATAAGGACGACATGGCGCGGAAATTCAAAGACAATAATTCTCCGCTGAAAATCGCTATCGTCGTAGATATGTGGCTGACAGGCTTTGATGTTCCCTCCCTCGCTACGATGTACGTTTATAAACCAATGGCTGGGCATAACTTGATGCAGGCGATTGCCCGCGTCAATCGTGTTTTCAAAGATAAAGAAGGCGGTTTGGTTGTTGATTACGTTGGCATTGCGGCCGCACTGAAACAGGCCATGAACGACTACACTGCCAGAGATAAGAAAAACTATGGTGATACAGATGTAAGCAAGGCTGCATATCCGAAATTCCTTGAAAAGCTCTCTATTTGCAGAGATTTGTTCCACGGATTTAGTTATGAGAAATTCATGACTGGAAATGACCTCGACCGCGCAAAGCTCATCAGCGGTGGTGTGAACTTCATACTCGGCAAGAGTGTTGCAGAATACGAGCTGCCCGACAATGAGAAGACGCAGAATGTATTTATCAAGGAAGCACTGCTGCTCAAACAGGCACTTTCCCTATGCAGCAGTTTAGTAGATGATCCAACCCGCATGGAAGCGGCTTTCTTCGAGTCCGTCAGAACAATGACCGTACGCTTGGTTTCAGGCGGCAGTGGAAAGAAGTTTACGCTGCCAGAAGTAAATGAGCGTATCAACGAGCTTTTGAAGCATAGCATCAAGAGCGAAGGCGTTATCAATCTTTTCTCTGATGTTCAGACCTCGTTTTCACTGTTCGATCCCAAATTCCTTGAAGAAGTAGCAAATATGAAGGAGAAAAACCTTGCTGTCGAGCTTCTGAAAAAGCTGATTGCAGAGCAAGTCTCCGTTTACCGCCGAACAAACATTGTCAAGTCGGAGCGATTCTCCGAAATCATTCAGAGCGCAATGAACCGTTACCTGAACGGAATGTTGACAAATGAGGAAGTTATTCAAGAGTTGCTCAAGCTGGCGAAGGACATTGCTGCCGCTGCTGCCGAAGGAGAAAAACTCGGATTGACAGCAGACGAGCTTGCCTTTTATGACGCACTCACGAAGCCTCAAGCAATCAAAGACTTCTATCAACACGATGAACTGATAGCGATTACGAAGGAACTGACAGATATGCTCCGAAAGAACCGGACGATTGACTGGCAAAAGAAAGAGAGCGCACGAGCTGGAATGCGCCGGCTGGTAAAGCGCCTTTTGAAGAAATACAAATACCCGCCGGAAGGGATGGACGATGCTGTTCAGACTGTCATGAGTCAGTGCGAAATGTGGGCAGACAATGTGATGACTGTATGATTTTCTCACACCAGCTGCCCTTCTCATGACGATATAACCGCAGCGCCTGCGCTGCATTCATTGGGTTTGGGAAATGTGTTCCCAACAAGCAAACTGTCATTTTTAGCAAAATGACCCTGCTTGCTACTACTTCTTCCAGCATGGAGAAGAAAATTAGCAAGCAGGGTTTTCGTATGCCCAAATTTAGAATCCCTGTTGATGCTGTCATATTCAGCTTAGGAATGTGATGAATTAGCGCTGTAGCACTCCCCAGATTTCTTGTTTTCAGCAGTTCCAGAAAAAAATTTTGCAATCCGCTTCAAATCGTGTCGCAAAACGGTCTTTTCTTTACAGTTCAAGAGTGAAGGGGTATATAAATTTCCCTTCGCATGAACGGAAAGGAGGTTGCTATCAAGAATGAAATGCTCACACCCGCCGCTATGTTTCCACCGAACGCCTAACGATTCAGGATGAAATGATTTCAAACCGCCCTATCAAAAATTTTTCTTGATTTTTTACGAATCGCGTAAAAAACGCCAAACTTTTTACCAGTTATGTGGAGATGTATTTCTTCATCATCCAAACATAAAGGAGGTTCGTAACCTTGCAACGTAACTTTACAGCAGTCACAGGCGCACGCGCTGGAAAAAGCGCGGAAAATGAGGCATTACTTTCTCAGCAGCGCGCCGCGCTCCTCGCACGTCTTGTGCACAGCAAGGATGGCAGTATCGCTTGTTCCGTCGAGAATTGCGTCTTGATTCTGGAAAACGATCCCGTGCTGATGGGTGCTATCCGCAAAAACCTGTTCACCGGCTGCATGGTCATTGTCGGTGATATGCCGTGGCATCGGGCGGGCAACTGCTTCACTGACGATGACTTAGCCTTCATCGAACTGCTTTTTGAGAATCATTACGGCATCACGTCCGAGAAGAAAATCCTCACGGCCCTGCGCGTGGTGGCTAACAGCAACGGTTATCACCCTGTGCGGGAGTACCTGAATCATCTTGACTGGGACAGAACGCCCCGTGTTCGATTTGCGCTGCATCATTTTCTCGGTGCTGAAATCAGCGACCTGAATGAAGAGTTGCTGCGCTTATTCATGCTGGGTGCTGTCACTCGCATCTTTCAGCCGGGGTGCAAGTTCGATATGATGCTTTGTCTCACCGGTGGACAAGGCGCTGGCAAGTCCAGCTTCTTCCGTTTTCTTGCAGGGAATGACGAGTGGTTTTCGGATGATTTGCGGAGGCTCGACGATGAAAACATCTATCGCCACATGATGGGGCATTGGATTATCGAGATGAGCGAGATGATTGCCACGGTCAATGCCAAGAATGTGGAAGAAATCAAATCTTTTCTCAGCCGCCAGAAGGATACTTACAAAGTGCCTTATGACAAGTTCCCGGCGGATAGACCGCGGCAGTGTGTCTTTGCCGGCACCTCCAGCAAGCTGGATTTCCTGCCCCACGACCGCAGCGGAAATCGTCGTTTCCTGCCAATCCGCATCGACCCGGACAAGGCAGAGGTACACATCCTTGCTAACCAACAGACATCACGCGCCTATTTCAATCAAATGTGGGCGGAAATCATGGTCATCTATCGTTCCGGCAAATACTCACTACAACTCTCTAAGGAAGCATCCAAGCAATTGAAGCAGGAGCAAAACACCTTCATGCCAGAGGACACACTGGCTGGGCAAGTGCTCGGCTTCATGGAACAAACGACCTATAAACAAGTATGTTCCACCCTGATTTTTGCAGAAGCGCTGCATAGCAGTAGTCTTGCAAAGCCGCAAGCATGGGAAACGCGAAACATCTGCGACGTTGTGAACAACGCCATCGCCAGCGGCGAACTCAAAGGATGGCATTCCTATCAAGGCAGCAGGCGATACGCACGCTATGGCAAGCAGCGTGGCTGGGAACGCGACTGCGACCCGGAACAAATCAACCGGAACAGTGTCGAAACAGGCGCAAATCACTTTCCCGCTGTGAAGCCAGCAGACAATTTCCCACTCTAACGCATCTTGGTTCCGCTGTCTTGTTCCAAGTATAGCGTCGGCAAACTCTCGTCCTTTCCCACATTCCAGTCACATGGAACAATGGAACAAATGTCATCATAAAAAGAAGTACATTGGGCTGGAGAGGCATATCGCGTATTCAGCTTTTGCCGCCCCCGGTTCCAGTTTCATGTTCCACTCTTTCAAAGTCCGAATTGTTCTCACATACACGCACCAAGGAGCTATTATATATGATGAAAATGAATCTCACGCTGTTCGGCGAAACCATCCACCACGCCCTCGACCCCAATCAGAGCAATCGCAAGATGACCTTGACGGTCAAGGAGCTTGCGGAAGAACTCAACATCAGCCGCAACACTGCCTACCAATTGGCAGACCAGAAGGATTTCCCGTCTTTCCGGATTGGTCGGCGGCTGCTCATCAACCGCACCATGCTTCAAGAATGGCTGAATCAGAACGCTTCGTCGAAGCTATGCCCCACCTAATCAATACATGAAGCACGAAAAACATCGATACAGCATCCAATTCATCTTGCATTTCCCGCACAGGAGGCGTAAAATAGCAGTGTGTACCTTGACAACTGCAACACGATGCGTACTCCTGTACTCCTTCTGAGTCGGATTGAGGCAGGAGGAAATATGGCAAAAACAACAAACATTCGCCAGCGCAAGAATGGTCTATGGGAAGGTCGTTATCGTCTGAACGGCAAGCAGTGCGCCGTGTATGGGCAGACAAAAGCCGAGGCAAAAGCGAAGTTAGCCGCCCGCATGACAGAAATTGAGCAGGGCATTTGCATTGAGCGAACCGACCTGACCTTGGAGGAATGGGGCTGGGAATGGCTCAAAACTTTCAAGGAAGGGAAAATTCGTCATTCGACAATGGACAACTACGAGAGTGATTTCCGTATGCACGTCGTGCCCTACATCGGTCACATCAAGCTGAAAGACCTCACAACGCTGCACATTCAGCGCACCTATACAAAAGCACAGCAGAACGGCTTGTCGCCCAAGAGCATCCGCAACATCCACGGACTGGTTCACGGGATGCTGGCCAAAGCACAAAGTTTGGACATGGTTCGCAAAAACGTATCCGAGGATTGCGAACTGCCCATGCTGGAAAAGGCTGAGATGCACACACTCTCCGATGTAGAACTACGGCGCTTTCTGGCAATCGCCAAGGATGATCCGTTCTATCTGATGTACTATGTGGATTTCTTCACAGGTCTGCGGGAGAGCGAACTGATTGGTCTGACGTGGGATTGCATTGATTTTGCAAAGGGGACTATCCGTGTGTACCGTCAGTTTGTGCGCATTGCATCCGGGCCTGACAAGGGCAAAATGATGTTCACTTCGCTGAAAAACCACAAAGAGCGCACGATTCATCCCGCGCCATCTGTGATGGACGCATTGAGGCAAGCCAAAGAGAAGCAGAACCGGCAGCGTCTGCTCGCAGGTTCATCATGGGACAATGTGTACGACATGGTTTTCACTCGTGACAACGGCATGTTCATCCGTTTTAAGACGCTGTATGTCCACTTCAAGGCACTGGTCAGCAGGCTCAACCGTCCGGAGGTTCGCTTCCACGATATTCGCCACACCTACGCCACGCTTGCCATCCAAAGCGAAATTGACTTCAAGACGCTTTCCTTGTCACTCGGACATGCAACCGTCGCCTTCACGCTCGACACCTACGGACACGTCAGCAACCATATGTCGCAAAACGCAGCAGCCAAGATGGAAAAATTCATTTGCTCGCTGTAAAAAGCGCAGACTCACGCGCATAGCGGTTTTTCGTGGGTACGGAAAAGAAAGCGTTTGTGGGTATGGTGTGGGTATACAGCAGCACTAAAAAAGCCGAAACCCTTGCATCTTCAAGGATTTCGGCTCGTGGAGCATAGCGGATTCGAACCGCTGACCCCAACACTGCCAGTGTTGTGCGCTACCAGCTGCGCTAATGCCCCGCAACACAAAATAGTATAGCACGGTGTGGATGGGTTGTCAAGGGGGAAATGAAATTTTTTCACGAAATGGACGCAGAATGATGCTTTCACGGCGCAAGCCGATGCGCTGAATGGTTGCGCGCGGTACAAAATTGTGCTATGATGGAAGCGAAATTCACAGGAGGAATGATGAACGCATGAAAATCAGCAAGAAAGACGCGCTAATGTGGTTTCGTTTCTTCGCGGAGCTGCCGGAGGATGAGCCGCTGATGCCGCATCAGCAGGAGTTGGCTTGGGCTGTCATCAGCCAGATTGAAACCGCGGTGGACGCGCGCCACAAGGAACTGATGGCGCAGATTCCCGATTTGCACACGCTCGGCGGGCGG
>ENA-OXWT01000119-OXWT01000119.1-human-gut-metagenome-genome-assembly--contig:-NODE-119-length-31692-cov-13.693650_pt1 | contig 31692 bp, 49 predicted proteins | sample MGYA00244689_ERZ652722 | MGnify/ENA primary metagenome ERZ652722 (study PRJEB26926, sample SAMN06164640) | human gut metagenome | biome: ENVO:00009003; feature: ENVO:2100002; material: ENVO:00002003...
ATTTTACTCCGCAGGCGCGCGCATAACGGGTGTACGCGAAAAAGGGGTGTAGGTATCCGCCGAAAAGGGGTGATAATTATGGCGACAAAGAAGGACTTAACGAAAGATCAAAAGATTAAGAGAGAGATAAACCGATTAAAGCGGGTTTTCCGCGACTTGGATAAAAACAAGTTGCAGACCGTCGAAAGCCTTATCCGCAACGCCGCATTTATGGCGGTATCCCTTGAAGAGTTGCAGGAAATCATTAACGAAGAGGGTTACACCGTCGAATACCAAAACGGCGCAAATCAGAGCGGGACAAAACAGAGCGACGCAGTAAAAACGCATATCGCTATGACGAAAAATCACGCCGCCATAATCAAACAGCTTTGCGAGCTTGTGCCGCCCGAAAAGAAAAAAGAAAGCTGTCTGCAAGCCTTGCGGGACGAATAAAAATGCCGTTTTCAAATTACATTTACGAGTATTACGACGGCATAACGACGGGAAAAATTGTCGTCGGAAAATGGGTGCGGCTGATCTATGAATACATCGTTAGCGGGCTTCAAAACGGGCTTTTTCTTTTCAACGCAAAGAAGGCGAACAAGGCAATTCGCTTTATCGAAAACTTCTGCCATCATTGCGAGGGACGAACCGACCTTCTGAAATTGGAGCTATGGCAGAAAGCGGCGGTATCGCTGATCTTCGGGATAGTTGACGAAGATAACGTGCGGATATTCCGCGAAGTGTTTATTGTGATCGGGCGGAAAAACGGTAAAACGCTTTTCGCTTCCGCCGTGATCGCGTATATGGCATATCTTGACGGTGAATACGGGGCAAAGATTTATTGCCTTGCGCCGAAGCTGGAGCAAGCGAACATCGTTTACGATAACTTCTTCCAGATGATTAAAAAAGAACCGGAGCTTTCGGAGCTTGCGAAGAAGCGTCGTTCGGATATTTACATCGAGGAAAGCAACACGGCAATAAAGCCGCTGGCGTTCAATGCGAAGAAATCGGACGGCTTCAATCCGCATTTAGTCGTGAACGATGAAGTCGCGTCTTGGCGCGGCGACGGCGGCTTGAAGCAATACGAAGTAATGAAATCCGCGCTTGGCGCACGCCGCCAGCCGCTGATCCTGTCTATCAGTACGGCGGGATACGAAAACGACGGTATTTTCGACGAATTGATGGCGCGATCTACGGCGTTTCTGAAAGGCGGAAGCAAAGAACGCCGCCTTCTTCCCCTGCTTTATATGATCGACGACGTGGAGAAATGGAACGACCTTGAAGAGCTAAAAAAGGCAAATCCGAATATGGGCGTTTCCGTTTCGCCGGAATTCTTCAAAGAGGAAATCGCCGTCGCGGAAATGAGCCTTTCAAAGCGGGCAGAATTCCTTTGCAAATACTGCAATATCAAGCAGAATTCTTCCGTCGCTTGGCTTGATTATGTCGTTGTCGATCGAGCGGGTGAAAAAATCAAGCTGGAGGATTTCAAAGACAGTTACGCGGTGGGCGGTATCGACCTATCGCAGACAACAGACCTTACAGCCGCAAGCGTGATTATTGAGCGCGGCGGCGTTCTTTATGCCTTCGCACAATTCTTTATGCCCGCGAACAGGCTGGAAACCGCACAGGCGGTGGACGGCGTGCCGTATGATATATTCGTCAAGCAAGGGATCGTGAAGCTGTCCGGCGAAAATCACGTCGATTACAGGGACGTTTACGAATGGTTTTCCGCCCTTCGGGATCAGTACGGCATTTATATTCTAAAAATCGGCTACGACCGTTACAGCGCGCAATATCTGATCGACGACTTGAAGGCGGCGGGCTTCCAGACGGACGACGTATGGCAGGGTGAAAACCTTGCGCCCGTTATTCGGGAGTTTGAAGGCATAATCAAAGACGGCAATTTCAAGATCGCGGATAATAACCTTCTGAAAGCGCATTTCCTCAACGTCGCGTTAAAGCACAATATGGAAACGCGGAAGTTCCGTCCGGTAAAAATCGAACAGCGGGCGCGTATCGACGGCTTCGTTTCCGTGATCGACGCTATGACGGTACGGCAGAAGTATTATAACGAGATCGGCGAAATGCTGAAAAATGCGGGGTGATAAAACTATGGGAATTTTTGAAACGATTTTCCGAAAACCGCGTTCGGATATTCAAGCGGAAGGATACTTCAAAATGCTTAACGGGTATTCGCCCGTTTTCACGAACGCGCCGGAAAGCCTTTACGAAATGGAGCTTACGCGGGCGGCTATTCATTCGTTCGCGAATTTCTGTTCAAAGTTGAAACCGGAAATCAGCGGGACGGCGTACAAGAACCTTGAAAGGGTATTGCAGTTCCGCCCTAATCCGTTTATGGATACGTCGAAGTTCATTTACCGGATCGCGACGATCCTTTCGGTGAATAACACGGCGTTCATTGTTCCGATCGAAGATGAATACGGCGGGATCGCGGGGTATTATCCCCTGCTTCCCCAGCGTTGCGAAGTTGTCGAATACAGGGGCGCGCCCTTCTTGCGATACACCTTCGCAAACGGACAGCGGGCGGCAATCGAGTTCGAGCGTGTCGGCGTTATGACGCAATTTCAGTATAGCGACGATTTCTTCGGAGAGAGTAACGCCGCGCTTCGTCCTACAATGCAGTTGATCCATACGCAAAATCAAGGCATTATCAACGGCGTTAAAAATTCGGCTTCCGTCCGGTTCTTGGCGAAGGTTGCGAATATGTTAAAGCCGGAAGATATTACGAAAGAGCGCAAGCGCTTCACGGCGGATAACCTTTCGGCGGATAATCAATCCGGAATGGTGATCTACGATAGCAAATTCGCGGACGTAAAGCCGATCGAAAGCAAGCCGTTCACCGTAAACGCCGCGCAGATGGCGCAGATCAACGAAAATGTCTTTAACTACTTCGGGACGAACGCGAAAATCATTCAGAACAGCTATACCGAAGATGAATGGAACGCTTACTACGAAGGCAAGATCGAGCCTTTCGCGATCCAGCTTTCGCTGGTTATGTCGAATATGACCTATACACAGCGGGAATTATCCTTCGGGAACGCGATCACGTTTACCGCGAACAGGCTTCAATACGCAAGCAATAATACGAAGCTGAATATCAGCACACAATTATTTGACCGTGGCTTGTTAAACCGTAACGGCGTTATGGATATTTGGAATATGTCGCACGTCGAAGGCGGGGACAAGTATTATATTCGCAAGGAATACGCGGAAGTATCAGAGTTAGGAAAGGAGGTTACACCGAATGCCAGTAGTGAAGGAACGGGAATACCGTCAAATGTTCCAGCCGCTGATGATCCCGCAGGTGACAACGGAGAAGAGGTTTGACACCGATTATTACGTCGAAGGCTTCGCAACAACGTTCAATAAGCCGTATGTTATGTACGAATACGGCGGGATCAAGTATTGCGAAATGATCGACCGGAACGCGCTTGTAGGCGCTGACCTGTCCGACGTGATTATGCAGTTCGATCATTCCGGAATGGTATTCGCCCGAAACAAGATGGCAAAGAACAAGCCGCCTTCCCTGCTTCTGGAACCGCAGGACGGCGGCTTATTTATTGCCGCAAATTTGAGCCTTACCGAAGAGGCAAAACGCCTTTACGCGAGTATCGACGCGGGGCTTATTTGCAAAATGTCGTGGGCGTTCACCGTATCGGAGGACGCATACAACAAAGACACGCACACAAGAACGATCTTGAAGATCAAGAAGGTTTACGACGTTTCGGCGGTATCTTATCCGGCGAACGCCGATACCGATATTTCGGCACGTTCCTATTTCGACGGAGTGATCGAAAGAGAACAGCAGGAGCGGCTGGAGCGCCGGAAGCAAATTCTTAAAATCAAACTTATGATGGAGGTTTAACACAATGAGAATTAAAGAGATTGAAGCCCGCCTTGCGGCTATCAAGCAGGAGATCGAAGAGCGCGGCGACGCTATGAAAGCCGAGGAAATCGACGCGCTGGAGAATGAAACGAAGGAGCTTACCGAAGAGCGCGCCGGACTGATTGCCGCCGCCGAGAAGCGCAACGGCATTCTGGATAATATCGCGAAGGGCGGTGGCGTTTCTATCCGTTCTTTCGGGAAGAAGGAAGAGGGTAACGCCGATCCGGAAGATCCTTACGGCACGCCCGAATATCGTTCCGCGTGGCTGAAAAACCTTCGCCGCCTTCCCCTTACCGACGCGGAGAAGCGCGCCTATGCGAACGCCAGCGGCACGGGCGCGGGGGTTGTGCCGACGCAGACCGCGAACGAGATTATCAGCAAGGTAAAGAAACTTGCGCCGATGCTGAATGAAGTTACCCTTCTTCACGTTAAAGGCGCGGTGAAGTTCGTTGTGGAAGGCACGAACAACGATGCGGCTATTCACGCCGAGAACGCCGCAATCACTCCCGCAGCCGATACCCTTACCACCGTAACCTTGAGCGGGTACGAGATCGTGAAGCTGGTTCAGATTTCCGATACCGTTATGACAATGAGCATTGCGGCGTTTGAAAGCTGGATCGTTGATATGCTTGCAGAGGCGATCGCCCGCAAGGTTGAAGATTTCTTCATCAACGGAACCGGCACTTCCCAGCCGAAGGGCATTGACAAGGCGAACACTTGGGACGCAACGAACAGCGTTTCCGTGGACGCTTCTGCTTCCCTTACCGCCGCGAATGTCCAGACGCTGATCGGGCTTCTGAACGCCGGATACGACCGCAACGCAAAATTCGTTATGAGCAAGCGAACCTTGTTCACCGATTTTATGCCGTTGCAGGATACCAGCAAGAACCATATTGTAACCGTGCAGGGCAACAGCTACTTTGTTTACGGCTATCCGGTTCTTCTGTCCGATTACGTGAAGGAACACGAAGCCTTCTTGGGCGACTTCAAGAAGGTTTGCGCGAACCTTGCGGAAAGTATCAACGTCAAGAACGCCTATGACATCGACACGAACAGCTACAAATACAGCGGTATTGCGATCTTTGATTGCCAGCCCGCAATCGGCGAAGCCTTCGTGAAGCTGGCAAAGGCGGGCGCGTAATGGAGGGTTGAACGATGATGCTTGACAAGGTAAAGCTGGCTTTGCGAAAAACAGCCGCCGTATTTGACGACGAAATCGAAGATTACATTACTTCCGGTATCGCTGATCTTCGGCTTGTCGGTATCAACGTTCCGGAAAATGCGGGATCGTCCAGCGAAACGCTGGGCGATCCCCTTTTAGACCGCGCAATCATTCTGTACGCGAAATCCGAAGATAACTTCGGCGGCGAAGGCGAAAGGCACAGGAAAGCATACGATTACTTGAAATGCGCCTTGTCGCTGTCTGACGAATACACGGAAGGCGGTGGCGGATAATGGGCTGGAGAGATCAAATAACGCTGATCGCGCTTTCCGAACCTTCGGAGTGGACAAACGAACACGGCTTCCCTACAAGGAAGCCGGAAACGGCGACAACGGTTTTCGCTGATAAAAAATCCGTAGGGTATTCGGAGTTCTACAAAGCGGAAATGGCGGGACACGCCGCCGAAATCAAGTTCGACGTTTACGCAATGGAATATAGCGGGGAAACGATCGCGGAATATCCCGTTTCGAGCGGGAAACGCTATCGCATTCTTCGGACGTACATTCACGACGACGGAGAGCTTGTGGAATTGACGCTTTCCAGCTTCCCCGAAGCGCAGAGCGCCGCAAACGCGGCGGGAGGCACGACGGAAGGAGGCGGCGGAAATGGCACGGTTTAACGTTGTGGGGCTTGACGACCTACAAGAACAAATGCTTCAACGCGCGAAAATCGCGGAAGAGGCAGTACCGGAAATGCTGAAAGCTGGCGGCGCGGTAATGCAGGAAGCACAGCGGGCGGAAATCCGAACAATGTTCCGGAGCCGCCGAAGCACAGGCGATCTTGCCGCGTCGATCGTTGTTTCCAAAATCAAGGAGCGGGACAACGGGAAGATGGTTGAAGTATATCCGGGCGGGAAAGACAGGCACGGGGTACGGAACGCGACAAAAGGCTTCGTCCTGCAATACGGACGAAAGAATATGCCAGCGCGCCCGTGGTTCACGGCGGCGAATACGAAGGCGGCGGACGCTGTAAACGATGAAATGCGCCGCGTATGGGAGGCGAAGCAAAATGACGGACGTTGATACACTTGTAAAAACGACGCTTGAAAAGCTGGGCTATCCCGTCGAACGGCTGATTTACACCGGAAAGGCAGAAACCTTTATCACGTATCAGATTGTCGTGGGGCTGGATACCCATTTTTCGGACGATGAAAGCGGCGCGGAGGAATTCACGTACAGGGCGGATATTTATTCCCGTGTGGATTATATCGCCCTTATGCGGAGCGCAAAACGGGCATTGAAGGAAGCGGGGTTCTACGGGATCACGTTTGATCCGGAAGTGTTCGAGGAAAACACGGGCTATTATCACGTTCCCGTGGAATTCAAGTATATGGAGGTATAACGAATATGGCTACAATCGGATTGCGCGACCTTTACCGCGCGTCTATCACGATCGGCGACGGCGGCGTGGAGGAATACGGCAAGCCCGTAAAAATGGCGAAGGCAATTTCGGCGGAGCTTTCCGTGGAGGTTGCCGAAGCGATCCTTTACGCGGACGACGGAGCCGACGAGGTTGTAAAGGAATTTGTTTCGGGAGAATTGACGCTGAACGTCAATGACCTTCTTCCGGCTGACCTTGCCGCCCTGCTTGGGCAACAGCAGGACGACGATATGGTGGTCTACGGTTCGGATACGGACGAACCGCCTTATTTCGCAATCGGCTTCCGCGCGAAGAAAGCGGGCGGAAGCTATAAGTACATTTGGCTTTACAAGGTGAAGTTCGCGATCCCTTCCGAAAACTACCAGACGAAAGGCGACAGTATCGAATTTACTACGCCGGAGATCGTCGGGCAGTTCATCAAGCGTTCTGACGGCTTGTGGAAGGCTGAACACGTCGCATTGCCGACCGAGAACGTCGCGGCGGCTTGGTTTACTACGGTGAGAGAGCCGAACAATACTGATTCGGCGGGCTAATTTAGAAAGGGGGTACAGCGGGGAGCCGGAAACGGCTTCCCGCTTATTTGTTTTATGAGCGCAATTAAAGACGGGCGTTTCCCGATCACACTTGACAAGGAAAGACACCTTCTTTTCAGTCTGAACGTTATTGACGAAATGCAGGACAAATTCGGAGGCTTTGACAAGCTGGACAAGGCGCTTTCCGGAAAAGACAGCGTGAAGAACCTTCGTTGGCTTCTTACCCTGCTTCTGAACGAAGGTGCAGAGGACGGCGACGAAGAGCTTACCGAAAAGCAGGTGGGCAAACTCATTCATACGGGCAATTTTAACGAAGTGAAATCTTCGATCTTCAAGGCGTTTTCGCTGGGCAACAACGGCACGGAAGAGCCGCCCGCCCGCGACGATGAAGAGGACGACGGAGAGGACGACGAAATCAGAAAAAACGCGGCGGCGGGCAAGGAATAATCGACCTTGCCCGCCTTCTTTATATCGGCGTTACGCTTCTTCGGTGGAGCGAAGCCGAAGTATGGCGAATGACACCGTATAAAATCTTGACGCTTTTTAGGATACACAAACAATTCAATCCGGATCGCTTCAAGCCGGAAGAGCCGGAAGCCGATATTGACGACGTGTTAGGAGGGTTGTAAATGGCGAAGGAAGAGCAAATCAAATCGCAAATTATTCTTGAAGGCGAAAAAGAATACCGCGCCGCCTGTAAAGATATCAATACTTCCCTTCGCGAAATCGGATCGGAAATGAAGCTGGCGACGGCGGAATTCGGCGACAATGCGGAAAGTATTGAAGCGCTTACACGGAAGCAGGATATTCTACAAAAACAGCTTGACGAACAGGCAAAGAAAGCGAAAGCCGCAGAAGCGGCAATGAAGAAAATGCGTGAAGGCGGGATCGATCCTACCGATCCCGCCTATCAGAAAATGCAAACGAACCTTAACAACACACGCGCCGAAATGGTGAAGGTTCAACGGGAGCTTGACGACACTTCAAAGAAACTGAAAAGCTCAAAGATCGATTGGGAAAGCGTCGGCGACACCGTGGGAAAAGTAGGAAAGGCAATCGGGGCGGGCGTTGCCGCAATGGGCGCGGCGATCGGCGCGGCGGCTACCGCCTTTTTAGGGCTTGCAGAGAGTACGCGCGAAGCACGCGAAAATATGGGCAAGCTGGAAGCGGGCTTTACAACGGCGGGGCATTCGGCGGAAGATGCAAAGAACACTTATACCGAATTGTACGGCATTCTTGGCGACGACGGACAGGCGACCGAAGCCGCCGCACACCTTGCACAGCTTACGAACAACGAGCAGGAGCTTGCGACGTGGACGGATATTGCGACGGGCGTTTATGCGACCTTCGGCGACAGCTTGCCGATCGAAAACTTGACGGAAGCCGCGAACGAAACGGCGAAAACCGGACAGATTACGGGCGGGCTTGCCGACGCTTTGAATTGGGCGGGCGTTTCGGAAGATGAATTTCAATCGAAGCTGGACGCTTGCACAACGGAGCAGGAGCGGCAAGCGCTGATTACGGAAACGCTGAACGGGCTTTATTCCGACGCGGCGGAGGCTTACAGAGAGGTAAACGGCGATATTATCGAAGCGCAGAAGGCAACGGCGAACCTTAACAGCGCTATGGCGGCGCTGGGGGCGATTGCAGAACCTATCGTTACGAAGCTGAAACAGCTTGCGGCGGATCTTCTGCAACAGATAACGCCGTTCGTCGAGCTTATCGGAACAGGGCTGACAGGAGCGCTGGAGGGCGCAGAAGGCGCGGCGCAACAGTTTTCCGAAGCCTTGCTGGGGCTTGTAACGTTCATCGTTGAACAGCTTGGGACGATGCTTCCGACCTTCCTTGAATTCGCCTTGCAGATGATCGGGACGCTTGCAACAGGTATCGCGCAAGCCTTGCCGACGCTTGTTCCGACGATCGTTTCGATTATTACGCAGTTGGTGCAAACGCTGATCGACAATATCCCTATGCTGATCGACGCGGCATTACAGCTTATTACAGGGCTGGCGCAGGGTATCATTAACGCGATCCCCGTTCTTGTAGCGGCGCTTCCGCAAGTGATAACGAGCATTGTTAATGGACTGCTGGCGGCGATCCCGCAAATTATTCAAGCGGGCGTTCAGTTGTTCGTTTCCCTCATTCAGAATTTGCCGACGATCATTGTTGAAATTGTCAAAGCGGTTCCGCAGATCGTTTCCGGTATCGTACAGGCGTTCGTAAGTTTGGGCGGCGAAATGGTGAGTGCGGGCGCAAACCTTCTTCACGGATTGTGGGAAGGTATTTCAAGCGCGGCTTCGTGGTTATGGGACAAAGTAACCGGCTGGGCTTCTTCCCTTGTGAGCGGGATTAAAAGTTTCTTCGGCATTCACTCCCCTTCAACCGTGTTCGCCGAAATCGGTACGAATATGGGCGAAGGCGTGGGCGTAGGCTTCGGCGAAAGTATGGACGGCGTTTCGGCTGATATGACCGCCGCAATGGGCGGCGCGGGACAGCTTACCGCCGCCGAAGCGGTGCGCGCCGTGAATGACGGCATTATGGCGAATATCGAAGGGCTTTCCGGAGCGATAAACGCGATCGTCGAGAAGGTTATTACCGGACTGAACGCACAGGCGCAACGGCTTATTCAAGCCGGACAGGACTTCGGGAACAACATTGCTTCCGGACTGATTAACGGTATCCCGCAGATTACCGCGAAGATCCCGCAGATCACGCAAAGCATTATTACCGCCTTCAACGCGCAAAATCAGAAGTTCATCGACGCGGGCGTTACGATTGACCGCAATATCGCTTCCGGTATGGTGCAGGGTATCCCGCAGATTACAAGCAAGGTGGCGCAGATCGTACAGCCTATCTTGACGGAGCTTCGTTCCTTCGTATCCGACTTCACAGCGGCGGGCGAAGAGATGGTGCGCGGCATTTGGCAGGGCTTTCAAAATATGTCGAGCTGGCTGGAAAGCCGCGTGCGTTCGATGATGCGCGAGATTGTCGCGGCGGTTGAAGATGAAATGGATATTGCTTCCCCGTCGAAAGTGTTTGCGGGTATCGGCGAATATATGGCGCAGGGGCTTGGCGAAGGCTTCGGGCGTGAAATGCGGAACGTTGAAAAGACGATCCGCAAGGCGACCGACAGCGCCGTTCCGGACGATCCCGAACCGCGCCCGCGCACGGGTGGCGGGCAGGAAGCGACGTTCAAGGTTGTTCAAAACATCTACGCGAACGATACTTCCTACGCCCAGCAACAGCGAGAGGCGGCGCGGCAGTTCAGAATGATTGCGCGGGAGGTAATGACCTAATGAAAGTACAAGAGAAATTGACCTACACGAACGAGCGGGGGGAAAGCATTGTCTTTTCCCCTGCTTCTTCGTATCACGTAAACTTCAAGGACGTTTCCGGCTTGTCCGACGTGCAGAACGCTATTTATTCAACAAACAGTATGGGGCAGGACGGAGATACGTATTTAGGATACCGCATTGAAAGCCGCGATATTGACATCGTGGGACATATCAAGGAGCGGGACAAGATCGCTATACAGGAATTGCGCCGCAATCTGAACCGGATATTAAATCCGCAGTATTCCGCGACGCTTACTTACGAATTAGGCGACTTCAAGCGGGTTATCGGTTGCACGATCAACAACGCGCCTATTTTTAAGCGCGGAACGATTTTCGAGCAATTCACGATCCAGCTTTCGTGCCTTAATCCGTTTTGGCGCGAAGAGGCGGAAACGCGCGAGGATATAGCAACGTGGATCGGCGGCTTTGAATTCCCCGTACCCGGCGGGCTGGAAATAACGCCGGATTGGGAAATCGGATACCGCCAGCCTTCGCTGATCGTCAACGTATTCAATTCCGGCGACGTGAAAAGCGGTATCCGTATCGAGTTCCGCGCGCTGGGCGCGCTGACAAATCCCCAGCTTTTGAACGTCAATACGCAAGAGTTCATCAAGGCGAATATTTCGCTTGAAGCGGGCGACGTGCTGACCGTTTCGACGGGGTACGGCGAAAAATCCGTGAAGCTGACGCGAAACGGCGCAGAAAGCGACGCTTTCCGTTATCTTGACGTTGACAGTTCATATTTACAGCTTGCCGTGGGCGATAACCTTTTCCGCTATTCGGCGGATACGAACGCAGAAAATCTTGAAGTATCTATCTATCACAATAACTTGTATTTGGGGGTGTAGCGGTATGGAATTATACGTCTATTCTTCCGAAATGGAGCTTCAAGGGATCGTCGAAAAAATCGCTTCGCTGATCTGGACGCGCCGCTATTGGAGTTGCGGCGAATTCAAACTTCTTGTTCCCTTCACCGAAGAGCATTCCCGAATGCTGGTGAAGAACAATATCATTATGAAGCGCGGCGACGACGAAGCGGCACAAATCCGGTACGTTTCAATTACGAAGAATTCGCAGGGGCTGGAGGAAATCGAGGTTCAAGGAAAGTTCCTTATCGCGTGGATCGGGAAGCGGATAATCAAGAAGCAGATTATCACGAACGACACAACGCAGAACATTTTATACCGCATTGTACGGGAGAACGTAACAAATCCGGCTGATACCGCGCGGAAAATACCGGACGTTTCAATCGCTACCGACGACGAGGACACCGAAAGCGGCGTGATCGACTACACTTCGGAGCAGTACACAAACGCACAGCTTGCGGCAGAAACGGCGGCAAAGGCGGCGAAGCTGGGAATACGAATGCGGACGGACGCGCGAACAGGCGCGCACGTCTTTTCCGTCTACGAAGGGCGCGACCTTACAGCGGGCAATACCGCAGGAAATGCGCCTTGTATCTTTTCGCAGGAATTCGATAACATCGTTGAACAGGAATACACAAACAGCGTGGAAAACCTTAAAACAACGGCGTTCGTCGGCGGCGAAGAGAAAGAAGGCGTTGCCCGCAAAGTTGCCGAAGTAGGCGGATCGGCAGCAGGGCTGGCGCGTGAAGAGGTATTCATAAACGCCACCGATATAGTGCAGGAATACGAGGACGACGACGGCGAACAAGTAACGCTGACCGATGCGGAGTATTTAGCGCTTCTATCCGCCCGAGGCGCGGAGGAATTAGAACAGTACGCGGAAATACTTTCGTTCGGATCGAAGATCAATACCTTTGCAAATCTTATCTACCGAACCGATTACGATTTAGGCGACCGCGTTACTTGCGTGAACAAGCGATGGGGAATTCGCATTGACGTTCGCATAACGGAGATCGCGGAAACCTATCAAAACAACGTCGAAGAGATCGATATTACCTTCGGCGAGAGCTTGCCCGCGCTTTTGACGCAGATACGGCAGATCACAAAATAAAGGGGTGTAAATATGGAAAAATCGAGCTTTTTTAACAGCGTATCCGGCGACCGAAAATATAAAGCCGAAGATTGGGCTTCCTATTTCGGATCATTCATCGGAAACGGCGTTTTCCCCGTTCCTTCGACGGGGCTTCAAGTTGTAGCCGGAAGCGGAATGCAAGTAACCGTGAAAGCGGGCAAGGCGTGGATCAACGGCTATTTCTACAACAACACAAGCGACCTTTCCTTGACACTTGCGACGGCTGACGGCGTGCTGAACCGAATTGACCGCATTGTGGTTCGATGGGACTTGACGAACCGCGTTATTTCGGTGAAGGCGAAATCTTCTTCGTATTCGGCTTCCCCTACCGCGCCAGCCGTCGAGCGGGACGCGGATATTTACGAATTGGCAATCGCCGACGTTTACGTGGGCGCGGGCGTTACCGCGATCACGGGATCGAGCATTACCGACAAGCGGCTTGATACTACCGTTTGCGGCGTTGTAGCGGGGCTTGTCGATACCATCGACACGACAGCTTTTAACGCACAGCTTGAAGCGTGGTTCGCTGAATATCAGAGCGACAGCGCGGCGGAGTACAATTCCCTTGTATCGTATATGAATTCCTTGAAGTTGCAGGGAAACACGCAGTACGACGCGCTGGAAGAGTATTTCGCGGACTTCAAGACGGAAGCGCAAACGGACTTCGATACTTGGTTTGAAGGCTTGCAGGACGTGCTGGACGAAAATACAGCCGGAAACCTTCTGAATATGATTACGGCGCTGACCGCCCGCGTCGATCTGATCGAAGCCGTGATCTTCAACGATATTACCGAAAATCCGTTCCTTATCCTGTTTGACGACCTTTCCGGCGTTACAACAACGGGCGTATGGAACGAGAGCTTACAGCGTATCGAATGTTAAAACGGTACGCTTGCACACGGGCGGAATTGTCGTGCATTATAGGGAACCTGTTTATCGAGCTTTCGCCGCCGTGCGAACGTTGCGGCGAAGATGCTTTGACGATCACGGGAACGACCGTAACCGGAAACAAAGGAACGCTTTTCGTTACGGCGGCTGGGTTTGATTTCGAGGGGTGCGCCGAAGATGCCGTTACTATTGACCGCATACGAAAGGGACGGTGCATAAATGCAGAGGCAGGAACGAGGAAGAAAGGAACCTTCGGAATTTAATGTTATTGTGAAGTGCAAGGATTTAATCAAGCACACATTCACGATCACGAACAGCACGGAGCGCTTCCCGAAGAAATACCGTTTTACCCTTGTAAACAGAATACAAGACAAAGCGGTGGATATTTACGAATGCGCGCTGGAGGCAAACGAATTAAACCTTCTTGACGCGCAGGAATTCAAGGAACGGCAGAGGCTTCAAGCAAAAGCGCTTACCTACTGCAAGGAGCTTCTATTTTTCATAGAGCTTTCGCACGAACAGGGCTTCATATCAACGAACAGTTGTGAATATTGGTCTAAACTTGCGCTTGACGTGAAGTATATGTTAGCCGCGTGGAAGAAGCGGGATCGTGCGAGAGGGTGAACCGTTTGGGGTACATCTTGATACGCCTAATTCGTCGAACGCCAACAACGTCCGCAACGTCAATTCCGACGGTACGCTGAACAACAACAACGCGTACAACGGGAACAACGGCGTTCGCCCGCTTCGGTGGAAAATGAGATCGAGTAGGCATAAGCCGAAAGCAGAATACCACCATCAAAGGAAGGTGTATCCGCGATCCGGACGTTTTGTGGCTTGTCGATATGATAATCGACAGCACGGAAGGAAACATCGGAATACCGATCGGAAATCAATCTTCACAGCTTTTCGCCCTTCTCTACCTCAATAATTTAGATCACTTCGTCAAAGAGAAGCTGGGCATTAAATACTACGGCAGATATATGGACGATTTCTTCTTGATACACGAAGATAAAGCCTATTTGCAGTATTGCCGCGCGGAGATCGAAAAACACGTCGCCGCGATCGGCTTATCTTTGAACAACAAAACGAACATTTACCCTTTGCGAAACGGTGTTGATTTCTTGGGCTTTCATACGTATTTGACCGAAACGGGCGCAGTAATCCGGAAGGTGCGCCGCCGTAGCAAGAACAATATGAAGCGCAAATTGAAGAAGATGCGCGGACTTGTGGAGCGGGGCAAGATCACGACGGCGACCGTTGAACAATCCTATAAAAGCTGGAGAGGACACGCCGAAAAGGGAAATTGTTATCACTTGATCCGGCGAACGGATCACTATTACAACAGGCTTTTCAATTCAAAGGAGGCGGAAAAATGTCAAAAGCAATAAGTTCACTTGCCGTGGGCGACAAGATCGAAGTTCCTGTTCTTTCGGCGTATCAATCGCGCTTCGGCGCAAAGATCATTTTCAAGGTTGCCGACAAGAACCACAGCGGCTATCCGTCGAATAGCGTAACGCTGATAACCGAAAAGATTATCCAGCTTATGTGTTCGGACGCGAAGGAGGAAAGCAACAGCAACAGCGATCGCGGAAACTACGGCAACAACAGGCATATTCATTCAAATATCCTGCAATGGCTGAACAGCAACGCAACGGCGGGAAATTGGTACAGCGCAAAGCACAGCGCAGACGCGCCGCCGACGAACGCGAACGTATGGGACAATTACAACGAATACGACGCTTGGGCGGGCTTCCTTGCTATGCTTGATCCGAAGTTCGTTGCGGAGCTTCTCGACACAACGCTTACCGTCGTAAAATCTTCGACGGACGGCGGCAGTTACGAAACATTCACGGCGAAAATGTTTCTTGCGTCTACCACCGAAGTGGGGCTTGCAAACGAAAACGGGATCGCCGAAGGCGCGCCTCTTGCCCTGTTCAGCAACAACGCTTCGCGTATTGCCTATCCTACGGCGGAATGCGTGAGTAATTCGGAGTATTCAAACAGTAACTTCATGACTTCAAAGGGCTGGTATTGGTGGCTTCGCACGCCTAATTCGTCGAGCGCCTACTACGTCCGCAGCGTCTATTCCGTCGGTTCGCTGCTCAGCTACAACGCGTACGGCGGGTCCTACGGCGTTCGCCCGCTTTGCAATCTGCAATCTTCAATCTTGGTATCTGACAGCCCGAACGCAAGTGGAAACTATGAAATCATCTACAACGCCGCGCCTTCCGCGCCGCCCAGCATTACCGCGCCGGATACGGCGTACAGCGGGCAGAATATCAATATTTCTTGCGCGGAAGCCACCGATCCGGACGGCGACGCGCTGACCTACGTTTTCGAGAGAAGCGCGAACAGCGGCGCGTGGACACAGGTTCAGAGTTCCGCCGCCCGCACGTTTTCGGAAATGGTATCGACTTCGTGGAACACGCTTCAATACCGTGTGAAGGCGGTTGATACGGCGGGCAATTCTTCCGCATACACGACAAGCGGAGCGATTGCGGTAATTCACAATCAGCCGCCCGTTATCAGCGGGCAGAATGCCGATCTTGGCGTAAAGCGCGAGGATTTCACCTACGAATACAGCGTTACCGATCCGGATAACGACGTTGTAAACGTCGTAGAAAAAATCGACGGAAGCACGATCAACACGCGCAACAATGTAACGCTGGGCGAAACGCTTACCCTTTCCGTAGGCGGGAACACTTTTACAGGGCTGACGAACGCCCAGCACACGATCGAGATTGTCGCGACCGACAGCGCCGGAAATAGTGCAACGCGGACGCTTACGTTTACGAAGGCGATCAACAGCTTTGTAATTACCCTTTCGGAGCCGCTGGAAGCGCAGAGCCAGCCGACGCGGTGCAATATCAATGTGAACAGGGATATTCCGGCTGGTGGTACTTTCAAGGTGGAGGCGTGCAACAATCCTTACGACGTTCAGCCCGTATGGGAGGATTGCACGAACGCGGTAATTTCGGGGCTGGCGCACGTATTCGAGAACACGACAAACACAGCAACGCAATTCGGACTGAATATCCGCGTAACCGTTGAGCGCGGCGACGCGCTGACGGCGTGCTGGGTATCAGGGATCGGGGGTAATTTTGAATGAGTGTAAAGCATAACAAAAACGGCGGCGGGAATACTGCCGCGCTGGAAAAGGAAGTGAAGGAAGTAAAGGCGGCGGGCGAAAGTACCGCCGCCCTTCTTTCCCTTTCCTTCAAGGCGCAGATCGTGCAGGATCGCGCGGCGGGAACGAACGCCATTTCCGACGCTATGATCCTGCAATCGGCGGAAGTGATCGACTATCCGGAATACGAGGACGCGCACGCCTACAACACCGTGGGCGAAATCATCAAGTACAACGGGCGGTATTACGAAATTATCGCGCCGCATACATCGAACGCCGTTTCCTATCCCGTAGAAACGACCTTCGCTTATTACCGCCTTGTGGAGCTTACGCACACGGGGACGATTGACGATCCGATCCCCTATCCGGAAACGGCTGGAATTGTCGTCAATGTCGAGAACGGGAAATATTATAGCTACAAGGGGAAAATCTACCTTGCAAAAGCTGATATGCCGAATTGCGTATATCCGCCAGACACGCCTTCTATGTGGCAATGGGAAGAAGTGAACAGCGTGGGGGGTTGAAAATGAGTGAAGCGATCTTATCCGCAATATCCGTTATCAGCGGCGTTTGCGCAATCGTGTTCGGGTATATTGCCTTTGTCCGGAATAGGGACAGCGACAAGACGAAGGAAGCGAAGAGCGACGCGACGATCTTAACGGAGTTGGGATACATCAAAGGTGGTATCGACGACGTGAAAGCGGAACAGCGAGAACAGCGAAAGACAAATACGGATTTCGTCGGAAGGCTTGTTTCGGTTGAAGCGTCGGCGAAACAGGCGCACAAACGAATTGACCATATCGAACAGCAGATTGATAACAAATGAAAAAGAGCGGGAGCGGTTCGGAAATGAGCCGTTCCCGTTCTTTGATTATAAGGAGGTTTTCAAAATGAGCAACAGCACGCTGGTGGACTACACGCGGATTTCACCGAACAGGACAAGCCCGCGCAATCACAAGATCGACACAATTACAATTCATTGCGTCGTCGGGCAATGTTCCGTTGAAACGCTGGGTAACATCTTCGCGCCTACTTCGCGACAGGCAAGTTCAAACTACGGCGTAGGCGTTGACGGGCGTATCGGAATGTATGTCGAAGAAAAGGATCGTTCGTGGTGCAGTTCAAACGCGGCGAACGATAACCGCGCAATCACGATCGAGGTTGCAAGCGACACGACACACCCTTACGCGGTGAACGCGAAAGCATACGCCGCCCTTCTTGACCTTGTAACGGATATTTGCCGCCGCAACGGGATCAAGAAACTTGTTTGGTCTACGAGCAAGAACGAGCGCGTTAATCATTTGAACGGTTGTAATATGACGGTTCACAGAGATTACGCGAACAAATCTTGTCCGGGGGATTACCTGTACGAAAGGCACGGCGCGATCGCGGCGGAGGTAAACAAGAGGCTGGGCGCTTCGGCGGCGGAGCCGGAAACGCCTTCTTCCGGAACGGGTACGCTTTACGAGGTGCAGACGGGCGGCTATTACAAAGTACAGGTGGGAGCATTCAGCAAGAAAGCGAACGCCGAAGCAATGCTTGCAAAGCTGAAAGCGGCGGGATATTCCGACGCATTTATCACGACCGGAAGCGGCGGGACGGCGGCGGCTTCCGTGAAGGTGGGAAGCAAGGTTCGCTTGAAGCAGGGCGCGAAAACCTACGACGGGAAAAGCCTTGCTTCCTTCGTGTATAACCGCGATCACGTCGTAAAGGAAATCAGCGGCGATCGCGTCGTGATTACCTACGGCGGCGTGGTTGTCGCGGCGGTGAAGCTGTCCGATCTGACGCTTGTTTAACACACGGGATCGCACGTGCGCGTTATTGAATTGCATGCCGTGCGAAACCGTGCAATGAAAGGGGGCAATATGAAACTACGTTCAAGGCGCGGGAAGCGTCAAAAGAAATTCCTTGCCGACGAACGCTTCGCGACGAAAGTTATTGTCGCGATCGGGATTACAACGGTGATCTTCATTGCGGCGCAGTATGTTTCTTTCCTCATTACGGGGATTGAGCAAACAACGCTGATTACGTACTACTTTACCGCCGTTGTGATCGAGTGCGGCGCGCTGATGCTGAAACGGCTATCCGAAATCATCGTCGCAAGGGTAAAGAAGAAAGAAAAAATCGAACCGGAAACGGAAACAGACGAAAGCGAGGTTTTATAAATGATTGATCTTACGCCTATTGTTGAAGCGATTGTCGCCCTTGTCGCGGCTATCATTACCGCGTTTGTGATCCCGTGGCTGAAAGGCAAAATCGACGCGGACAAGCTGGAGGAAATCGAATTGTGGGTAACGGTTGCCGTCGAAGCCGCCGAACAGCTTTACGTGGGGAGCGGTTGCGGCGCAGAGAAGAAAGCCTATGTCGTGCAGTTCTTACAGGAAAAGGGCTTTACCCTTGATCCCGACAGCTTGGATAAACTGATCGAAGCCGCCGTTTTCAATCTTCCGGAATATATCGGAATGATTGAAGCAGACGGCGAACCGGATAAAGACTAACACCGACAGCGCCGCCCGCGTTCCCCTTTCCGCGTCGCGGCTTTCGGCGGCGGGAGCTTCCCGCCGATATAAAAAATTCCCCGCGAGGGCTTCACGCCTTCGCGGGGCTTTTTTTGTTGGCTTCAAATATGGTAAACGATGCGAGCTTCCGCGTTGTAAATCTTGCTTCCGCCGTCGTCGAAGTTGTCGATCGTAATTGTAACATCTTCGACACGTTCGAGGATCGGAAGAACCTTCCGAAGATCACTTTTCCGGATATATCCTATCATATCCCCTTCGGCAATCACGCGAACGGCGGGCGCGCCTTCGTGTTCGCATTCTTCCAAAGATCCGTCAATCCCTACGCCTTCGCTATCCCTATAAAGCGACGCAAGAACGCGCTGGCGGCTGTCAAACGTAACGCCCGCGACGGGGCAAGTTAAAAATTCGTGCGTTTCCGCATATTCCTTCCGGCGCGCTTCTTCTTCGGCTTTGCGCCTTGCTTCTGCTTCCGCCTTCTTCTGTTCGGCTTCGGCGGCGGCTTGCGTCTTTTTCATTGTTACATATCCGAAAACGCCCAGCGCGGCGGCAATTACTATTCCGGCAACGCCCGCGCCGATATTCCCTTCGCCGAAAAACGGGAAAGAGCAAAACAGGAACAAGGCGGCAACGATCCACAAGATAACAGGCTTCTTCATCGTGAATACCTCCCCTGATAATTGTAAATTTTTTAGGCTGGAAATGCCCATTCTGACCTTTAACACAATTATACGGCTTCCGCGCGCTAAAATCAAGAATAAAGCGGAATATTTACACGCCGTTTGCAAATAATCAGAATGAAGAGGGATCGCATACGATATGAAGATATACGACTATAACGGGAAGAAGAATATTTGCGGCGAACGAGTGCGGCAAGCGCGGGTGATCCAGCGTTTGCGGCAAGAGGATTTAGCCGCAAAGATACAGACGCAGGGCGTTAATATGGAGCGGGACAGCATAAGCCGAATAGAGAACGGAACGCGCTTTGTATCCGACTTTGAATTAAAGATATTCGCAAAGGTGCTGGGCGTTTCGGTTGATTGGCTTTTAGGGGACGAATAAAGGCGGCGGGCTATCCCGTCGCCTTGTTTTTATGATTTATTCTTGTTTATTTCGGGAAATCTATTGACATACTGCAATAAGTATGTTACAATAGAAACATAGAAAGGAGGTGAAGAAATGGCGCAAGATATAGGAAAAGCCTTGCAGGAGCTTTCAAAAGCGATTGAGAATAACGAAGCGGTGGAAAGCGTTGTTATCAAAATCACTTTGAAGAAGCAAAAATCCGGCAAGGCTTCAAATCCCAAAGAAAGCAAATAGCTTTCATAGGCAGGGAACGGGCGGGAAACCGCCCTTCCCGTAAGCCCTATTATAATATATATTGCCCGCCGTTGTCAACGGAGCGGGCAGAAAGGGGCGGAATATGATTATTATTCGCAAAGACACAAGGGAATATTCAATCGAAGAGCGCCGCGAATGCTGGGTGCTGTCCTGCAAGATCGGCGGGTTATCCGTGGAATACAAAGTTCCAAAGGATATTTGCGCCGATGAAGAGGAATTGCGCGCCTACGTTCAAGCGGAAGAATTGTTTTAGAGGTGAAAAGGATGGCGGAGAAAAGGAAAACGAAAACTTCGTCGGCGGTGAAGAACCGATATAACAGCCGCGTATACGGTTCGATTATCGTTCGCGTTCCGAAGGAGATGGCGGAAGCATTCAAAGAAAAATGCGCCGCAACAGGAACAGCGCAGGCGCAAGTTATCAAGAAAGCGATTGAAGAATTCTTGGCGGAATAAAGCGGAGCTTCGGAGGGCGGCAGGGTATGCCGCCCTTTTTCTTTCGGAGGAAGGAGGAAAGAGAATGCACAAGCATTTAACGTGGACGGATCGCCTTAAAATCGAAAAGGCGTTAAAAGAGGGATTGAAGCCCTGCAAAATTGCCGACCGTTTGCACGTCCATAATACGACGATTTACAGGGAGTTAAAGCGTGGAACCTATAGGCATTTGAATTCCGACTTAACGACGGAAGAACGCTATTCGCCGGAAATTGCCGAAGCCCGATACCGTGAAAACCTTGCGGCAAAAGGCGGAGAATTGAAGATCGGAAGCGATTACGAATTAGCCACATTCATCGAAAAGAAGATCGGCGAAGAAGGGTTCTCCCCCGCCGCTGTATTAGGGGAAATCAAACGGCTGGGGCTGACCTTCAAAACGCAGATCAGCGAAAAGACGATTTATAATTACATAGACAAGGGCATATTCTACGGGATCAGCCGCGAGAGCTTACCGGAGAAAGGAAAGCGGAAGCGGAAATATGAAAAAGTGGAGCGGAAGAAAGCCGCCAGCACGTCGGCGGGCGAAAGTATAGAACAACGCGATCCGGAGGTTGACGAACGAAAAACATTCGGGCATTGGGAAGGCGATTGCGTTTGCGGGAAGAAAAAGACGAAGCAAGCGTTATTCGTCCTTTCGGAGCGGCTGACGCGGCAAGAAATCATTATGAAGATACCGGATCAAACAGCCGCCAGCATTGTGGCGGCGTTGAACAAACTGGAACGCCGATACGGGAAACGCTTTTCAAAGATATTCAAAAGCATTACGTTTGACAACGGATCGGAATTCGCGGATTGCGCCGGAATTGAACGATCAATCTACGGGAAAAACCGGAAACGCACGAAGGCTTATTATTGCCACCCTTATAGCGCGTTCGAGCGGGGAACGAATGAGAATATCAATAAAATGATACGGCGGTTCTTGCCGAAAGGAACAGACTTCCGGAAAGTAACCGCCGCGTATATCCTTCGCGTCGAAACTTGGATCAACAATTATCCGCGCGAAATTTTGGGCTTTGCGAGTTCAAACGACCTGTTTTCCGCCCACCTTGCCGCCGCCTAAAAAATTTTTTCGGTTTTTTCTGCTTTTACTCTTGACTTTTGCGTGTGTACGGAGTAACATTAAAAGCAGAGAAAACCATAACGGTTTTCCTGCTTTATTTTTTTATCCGAACAGCGAAAGGAGGCTTGCAAAATGGACGGATATTCGTACTTGACGTTCGACCAGCGCCGCAAGATCGAAGCGCTTTACAGCGACGGGGAGCGGGCGGTGGATATTGCCGCGAAGATCGGAAGAAGCGTCGCCGCTATTTACGAAGAGCTTAAACGCGGATACACGGGAGAGCTTGACGGGAACAAGCGTCCTGTTTATAGCGCCGACCTTGCACAGCGGATCGCACAAGAGAATATCAGGCGCAGGGGCAACAGACGCGCCGCAAATCAGTAACGAAAGGACGGCTATTCAATATGACAGACACTTTAATTCTTTTCAAGCCGCTGGCGGATTTCGGCGAAGCCTTGAAAAAGGACTGCCCGAAGAACGATTGCACATCTTACCTTTACACCTATGAACAGTATTGCGCCATATATGCGGACTATAAGCGGATCAAGGAAACGATCGCGGACTTGTCCGAAGCGACGGTGCGGGTTCTTGAACACGCGATCCGGAAAACGGAAGCGGAGCTTTACAAAATGTGGTTCGAGAATTACGCCGTCTTGAAACAGCGGGCGGCGCTGGGCATGGCGGCAAGCGCAGAAAGACGGGCAACGTCGAGCGGCAAAACAAACTTTGACGCAATCGCGGCGGGCGCGCAAGAGCTTGGGCGGTTCTTGCGTTCCCTTCCGATTATCGAAGCGCCGTGGGACACGGAATTTCAAAAGCGGTATTGTAGCGGGTGCGCGGCGGAAGATTGCGACGTTTGCCCGAATGAGCGCTTCCGGAACAATCCGGAATGGTGGCTATCCCTTGAAGCGGACAGCGGGGTGGCAATGTGAAGAGGATACAAAGACAGTTCGCGGCGGTTCTTTCAATGGCGATCGTCGCGATCCCGCTTGTCGCATTTATGCCGTGGAGCGGGACGGAAGAACCGGAAGGAATACCGCCTTCGGCGGTGGAGGCTATGCCGCTTCTATCCCCTTCCCCGATCTTGACGCTTGCGCCGGAAACACCGGAACCGGAATACATACCGGACGCGGCGGAGGTTGAAGCGCTTGCAAAGATGCTTTACGGGGAAGCGCGCGGGATCGCTTCGGATATGGAAAAAGCCGCGTGCGTTTGGTGCGTGCTGAACCGTGTTGACGATCCCCGCTTTCCGGATACCGTGCTGGAGGTTTCAGAAGCGCCGTATCAGTTCGCCGGATATTCGGCGGATTATCCCGTTCTTCCGGAGCTTGCGACGCTGGCGGCTGACGTGCTGAAACGCTATCACGCGGAGAAGAGCGGAAAAGAAAACGTCGGGCGCGTCCTTCCGGCTGAATACCTGTACTTCACAGGGGACGGGCGGAACAATCATTTCACGATCGGCTGGGAGGACGCTGAAACGTGGGATTGGAGCTTACAAAATCCTTACGACAATTAGAAAGGGGCGCGGCTATGGGCGAAATGATATGCCTTTGCAGAGAGATTGACAAAAGCACGGGAGAAATTGCCGTGTATCCGCTCAAAGCGGAAGTAACGGATCGCCTTCTTTTCTGTCTTTCGCTTCGGCAAAGGGTAAATCCGGAATTAAAGTATTTCGTAACGCTTTCCGCAAACTACGACGCGAACGAAGAAGCGATCTTGAAGGAATTACACCGGAAGCAGATTACGGATCGGCTTATTTCGGTTTTGAATTTAGTTCAGCTTTGAAGAGAGGGGCGGCAATTATGACAAAAGACAAGAAGCAGGACGGCGGCTGGCAGTTCCCGAAGGCGCTTGAAATTGTGAAGTGCAAAGAGGGCAACAAAGAATTTATGAAGGAGCGCCCAGCGCGGCGACCTTTCGGAAATACGGTTCTTATTTGCGAATATCCGCTGGACGGCGACGCAATGCAGGAACCTAACGCCCGAATGATTACGTGGAGGCTTGCAAAGCGGGCGGCGCGGGACTTCTTGCGCGTGTCCTTTATGACTTCGGCGATCGTAACAGCGACGAAGGCGGACAAGTCCTTCACCGTCGTTCGGGTTTACGGCAGATATTAACCGGAAAGGGGCTATTCAATATGTTTACAAAGAAAAAGACGTGCGGCGTTTGCGGATACCGCGTAACACCGACAAAGGAAGAAATCTACGTTGCAGAGGAACCGCGCGGATTTATGGACGCGCTGACAAAACCGCCGATGCGGTTTAGCGCTATGGATTGCCCGCGTTGCGGTTGTCAAATCGCACTTGCGGTACGTTTTCCCCGCGTTGACCTTCCGCCGATTACGGAGCGGGACGACGCAGACGAAAGCGAGGTGGCGGAAGATGAAGATTAAAAATATCGCGGCGATCTGCAAGAAGAACAAATACGCCGTTATTTATGAGCGATACGGCGAAAGCGGCGGCGTTGTTCAGTACATAGGCGACGGCGCGGCGGCTTATCCGGTAACAGGGCTTCCGGCGCTGGATAAAGAAAGCCTTTTAACGATCTTCGACGTTCCGGAAAAACAGCGGGAAGATTGGTTCGTTCAAGTAGCGGGCATTCCTTCGGAAATCAGCTTCGAGGATATGGACGCAAACGAAAAGCCCGTCGAGCGGGAAGCAATTTCGATCGCCTATTCCGGAAAGACCTTGAAGCCATTGCAGACGCGACGCGGGCTTGTGTTCATCGAAAGCCGCTATCTTTCGCCCGTATCCGATATTTTAGACGTACTGGAGCTATACGAGCGGATCACGCCCGGCGGAACGCCCTACATCGTAGCGAAAGCGGGCTTCCTGCTTCAAGCGGTGATTATGCCGTATGACGTGATTAGCCAGCAGTTTGTCGATAACTTGAAGAGGCTTACGGAACAATGCGTTCTTTCCCTTGACCTTCGGGAGCGGGAGAAGGCGCTGGCACGAGCCGCAGAGCCGGAACAATATTCCTTGAACGTCGATCCTGCTACGGGCGAGATCGTCGAGGAAGAAAGCGAGGTGGCGGACAATGCCTAAAATGACGATTCGCGTTATCTTGAAGAGCGGTTCGGAATTCGCTATCAAGTGCGACAAGTTCACGATCCAGCAAAACGGCTTCGGACAGACGACCGGATACAACATTGAAGGGATCACGGAAAACAAGCCCGTTTATCTGGACTTTGAACAGGTGGCGGCGGTTGTCCGCGTATATTCCGACGAAAAGGAGGCTGGCGGCGGTGAATAGTGCTCTTCTATCTTCAAAGAAAATGGACTGGTGTACGCCGCAAGACTTCTTCGACCGTTTGAACGAAGAATTCGGCTTCGTGCTTGACGCGGCGGCGACCGACAAAACGGCAAAATGCCCGCTATACTACACGCCGGAAACGGACGGGCTTTCGCAAAGCTGGGATCGCGGCGGCGCGGTTTTCTGCAATCCGCCTTACGGACGCGAGATCGGCAAGTGGGTAAAGAAGGCATACGAAGAAGCACGCGGGGGGGGTACGCCGTTGTACTGCTTATCCCAGCGCGAACGGATACGACCTATTTTCACGATTACATATACGAGAAAGCGGAAATCCGCTTCGTTCGCGGGCGGCTTCGCTTCACAGACGACGAAGGGAACGCCGGAGATCCCGCGCCCTTCCCTTCTATGGTAGTTATCTATAACGGGGAGCGGGTGAAAAATGAGTGAGAAACGCGAATATATCTGCCTTTTAGGGATTGATCCGAACAAAGTTCAGAAATGCAACGCTTCCGAATGCCCTACTTGCGGCTGGGAGGCGGCAGAGGCGGAACGCCGCCGCGCCTACCTTCACGAACACGGCTTGACGCTATGCGCGGACGGGTTGCGCCGTCTGATTATTCCAAAGAACGGAAGTAACGAAGAAATGAAGTACAAAGTATGCGACCATTGCGGCGCACACCTTGACAACGGGGAAACGTGCGATTGTAGGAACACGAACAACGACGGCGGAGAGCCGAAAGACAAACAGAAAGAGAGGAAAAACGATAATGACGGGAATTAACGAGGTTGCAAAGCAAATTCACGAAAACGCCGTCGATCACGGCTGGTGGGACGAAGAACGCGGCTTCCCCGAAGTGCTGGTGCTCATTCATTCGGAGGTATCCGAAGCGCTGGAGGAATACCGCAACGGGCGCTTGCCTACGGAGGTTTACACCGGAAACAACGGGAAGCCGGAAGGAATACCGATCGAGCTTGCCGACGTGATTATCCGCGTTCTTGATTATTGCGGATATGCCGGAATTGACATCGACGCGGCAATTTCGCAGAAGCACGAATACAACAAAACGCGCCCGTATAGGCACGGCGGGAAGAAGTGTTGACAATGACGGAGCGGGTAAACCACCCAGCGCATTACAACGCGGGCGGGATCGAGTGTATCGACGCGCTGGAGGCGGCGACAATCGAGCTTGAAGGGATCGAAGCCTTCTGCACGGCAAACGCGATCAAATACTTATGGCGTTGGAAGCGCAAGAACGGTGAAGAGGATTTACAAAAGGCTATTTGGTACATTAACAGGATCATTGATCGAGCGGGAAAACCGCCCGAGGAAAGAAAGGGGCTTTTCAATATGACAGAGAACAAACACGGCTTTATGCCGAAACAGGAAATCACGATCGGCGGGATCGCCTTCACAATCATTCAGACCGCCGAAAGCTGGGTGAAGTGCATTGCTTCGGAGTGTATCGGAAACGGCGTTTTTGACACGAAGAACCGAAACGATTTCGCCGCGTCCGATATTCGCGAGTTCTTGAACGGCGAATTCCTGCAAAAGCTGATCGGAGCGGGAGCGCCGGAAGCAATGTTCGAGTATTTCAACGTTGACTTGACCGCCGACGACGGCTTGAAGGACTACGGCGGCGATTGCGTCCGCGTCGGGCTTATCACGTGCGACGAATACAGGCTTCTTCGCGGCAAAATTCCGGAGCTTCCGGACACTTGGTGGTGGACAGCTACACCGGACAGCCCGAAAAATTCATACGTCCGCCGCGTCGTTTCCGACGGTACGCTGTACTACGACTTCGCGTGCGACGGGCGCTACGGCGTTCGCCCGCTTTGCGTTCTGAAATCGGAAATCTTGAAATCTTACCTTGACGGGGATATGAAGAAGCGCGCCGAAGCCGTCGATATGATGAAGCATATTGCGGCGGCGTGGAACATCAAACCGGAAGAGGTATTCGAGAAAGGAGAATAACGGAAATGCGGGCGGCAAGCATTACAGATTATATTCCGTTCGGCAAGGAAAACGCGGTAACACGCGCACACCTTCGCGCGGCAACGGGCTTGCCGGATCGGAAGATACGTGAAGAAATCGAACAGGCACGGCGCAGGGGCGCGATCATTATTAACGCGCAGGACGGCGCTGGATACTATCAAAGCGAGGATATAAAGGATATAGCGAAGCAGTACAGACAGAACGAGCGCCGCGCCCTTTCGATCCTTGCACAGCAAAAGCATTTACGCAAGCGCTTAAAAGAAGCTGGCGTAATGGAGGGAAAGAAGGTTGTACTTAATGACAATGTTTGAATTTATGCAAAACGCCTTTTTCCTGCTTTGCGGGATTATCTGCATTGCGGCGGCGGTTTTGGTTATCTATTGCGTGATCGTCGCGATCTTCCGCACTTGCGGGAAGCGCGGCACGAAGAAAAATACCGGATACAGCTACAACGCAGATATGCAAAGGAGAAGCGGGAATGAGCGAAATTAAGCTGAACGCAGAAGCGCTTGAAGAAGCGGGCGCGGCGCTGGGCTTCGCGGTTGCGGCGCTGATCCGAGGCTTTCAAGCGGGTATGGACGCTTACGACGTTATGCTGGAGGAAACCGCGATCCGCGAAATCCGGAAAACCGAAGAGGAACGGGAACGTTCCGTTAAAACGGAAATCGGCGATTGCCGGAAGTGCTGGTGCGATCAATGCGCGCGGCTGGAGGAATGCGAGAAGATCCGCGAGGGCTTCACGCCGGACGGGGTGCGCCCTTCCCCGTGCGTAGGTTGCGAAAACGGAATGCGCTTCAAGCCTTGCGAGGAACCGCAATGCGAAGAGTTCGTGCAGGGCGACGGGCTGAACAATGGATAAATAAAAAAGAACCGTCCTGTATGGGCACACAGGACGGTTCTTCCCCGTTCGGGGTTGCCGTATAAGGCTATTCAATACATTAGATAGTATAGCACGAAAGCGGCTTTTTGTCAAAGGAAGGCGGCTTGACGTATGCAGAGAGTAAAAAGAAGGATTTTTTCGGGCGTTGTGTGCGAACAGGAGGTTTTCAACGTATCGGACAGGCTTACCGATATAAAGAAGGCTGAACCGCGCCCGCGCTTTAAGACAGAGGAAGAGCGAGAACAACACAAGATCGGAATATCAAGACGGAAACACGCGCGGCTGGTAAATGAAAACTTTTCCCCGCGTTCATTATATAGCACGCTGACGCTGGACGACGAAAACGAAGTACATACCTTCAAGGAAGCGAAGCGGATACGCGATCTATTCGTGCGGCGGCTGAAATACGCCTTCCCCGATGCCGTGATCTTCATTTATTTAGGACGCGGCAAGAACACGAACAGAATTCACGCGCATATGCTTTCGGACGGCGTGCCGGAAGAAGCAATCAAGAAACAATGGATTTACGGAAATATCGTCCGGATCAACCACCTTCGCGAACATAACTATTACGACGGCGTGGATCACGGGCAGGATTACACAGGGCTTGCAAATTACCTTTTCGACCATTGGACGAAGGAACAAGGAGGACACCGCTGGAAGCAGACGCGCAACGCGCGAAAGCCGGATCGGGAAACGCCGACCGTTGCAAAGAGGGTTTACACGGAGAGCAAGCCGCCGCGCCCGCCGAAGGGCTATATATTAGTAGAAACGAAAAGTACGAAGTATGGATACCTTTATTTTAAGTATGTGTTAGAGCCGCCGAAGCGCAAACGGAAACGAGCGGCGAAGGACGGTAAAGGCTGATTTCGGATCAGCATTTCTAAAGCCTTGTAAATGTGTAACGTTTGGCGACGAAGCACAGCTTCGATCACAGAAGAAGCCTTGAAGATAGATTTTCGTTTATTCCCCGTCGCCTGTTTATCAGAGATCACGAACGGTTCAGCCCGTCAAGGTTGCGAAGCACGGCGAAGCCGCTTGACCTTTACGGGGTGAAGCGTGAGTGATAGGAACAGCGCGGCGACGGGGAAAGAAAATCTATCAAGGCGGCTTGCACTTTTCCACAATGAAGGCTGGGGAAATGTGCATAAAGGATCGGGCGCGGGGTTTATTCCTTTGAGCCTGTTCCCCTCCCAGCGGGAGGGGCGGAGGGGTGGGAGAAAAAAGAGAGGAAGGAGGCGATCGACGGTGCTTGAATTGAACAGGCTTTATAATCTGGACTGTATGCAGGGAATGAAGGAATTTCCGGACGGGTTCTTCGACCTTGCAATCGTCGATCCGCCTTACGGGATCGGGATTGACGGACAGCGGAAGCGCGTTTGCAGAAATCCGAAGCATAACCGGAAGGAGCATTCGCGGGAAGGCTGGGACAACAAGCCGCCGACCGAAGAATATTTCCGAGAGCTTGAACGGGTATCCCGTGAACAAATCATTTGGGGCGGGAATTACTTTGTTCCGATGCTGAAACAGGCGCATAAAGGCTGGCTTGTATGGGACAAGGGGCAACGCGGGCTTTCAATGTCTGATTGTGAGCTTGCATACACCAGCTTTGACACGCCGACACGGATTTTCACGCTTAACCGCGTGGAATTGCAGATCGAAGGGACGATCCACCCTACGCAAAAGCCCGTGAAGCTGTATGAATGGGTTTTATCCCTGTTTGCCCGAAAGGGTATGAAGATTTTAGACACGCACGCCGGAAGCGCAAGTTCCCTTGTCGCTTGCCAGCGGATCGGCGGGCTTGATTACGTGGGCTTTGAAATCAATACAAAATATTTCGAGGCGGCGAACAGGCGGCTTGAAGAAGAGAAAGCGCAAATCCGCCTGTTTGATCTGCTGGAGGAACAGGAAAAGGCAACGCAAACAACGCTGTTTTGACGAAGGGAGGAAAAACAATGCAGAAAAAGACAGTTTACCTTGCGGGGAAGATTACGGGCGATCCGTTCTACCGCTCAAAATTCTATGAAGCGCAGAAGAAGCTGGAGGAAGGCGGCTTTATTGTCGTCAATCCGGCGTTACTGCCTTCGGAGGGCTTCACGTGGGAAGCGTATATGCGAATGGCGGGCGCAATGCTGAACGAATGCGCCGAAGTATGCTTCCTTCCGGATTGGACGGAAAGCAGGGGCGCAAAATATGAGTTCGGCGAAGCGGTGGCGCAGAAGAAGCTGTTTTTCTTCTTCAACGATTGGGAGGCGAAGCAAAATGCGGAAAAATAACATGCCTTCCCTTCCTGTTCCTACGGAAGCGGACGAACAAATCGCGCTTTTCGAGTGGGCGGCGCTTCAATCGGGGCGCTTTCCGGAATTGGCGCTTTTGTATCACGTTCCGAACGGCGGGAGCAGAAACAAGATCGAGGCGGCACGCCTTCGGGCGCAGGGCGTGAAATCCGGCGTTCCGGATCTTTGCCTTCCCGTTGCACGCGGCGGAAATCACGGGCTTTATATTGAGCTTAAACGGCAACGCGGCGGGAGGATCAGCGAAGAACAGGTGCGCTGGATCGACGGGCTTTTAGAACAGGGTTACGCGGCGGCAATCTGCAAGGGCTGGCAGGAAGCCGCAAGCGTGATTATCGACTACTTACAGCGGAAAACGGAGGGCTGAAAAATGGCGAAGAAAAAAACGGGCATTTCCGAAGAGTTGCGCGAAGCGATCAACGAAGCCGCCCGCGCGGGTGTGTATGAAGCATACAAAGACACGGCGGGCGCGTATGTCAATTACTTCAAGGCTATGGAAACGCTTTTGTATAACTACAAGAAGCTGGCGGCGCTTGCCGCTGATGAAGAAGCCTATTGCGAAGTGGAATATCACGCAGGGCGAAAGACCTTCGCGGCGGGGAGCAAAAGCACGGGATTTTATGAGCAGAGAACCGAAGCCGATATTGTCGAGGAAATGCGGGAAGAAAAAAGGCGGCAGTATCGGGAAACGAAGTACGGCTTCGAGCGGCTGGAGAGGGCTATAAACCTTTACCGCGACCGCAAGGAATTCACGGTGGTTCGTATGTACTACTTCGGCGAGGATTACGAAGGCAAGCCGCGCGAGAGCGGCAAACCCTGCACGTGGGAGGAATTAGCCTTCGACCTTGAAGAAGCGGGCGTTTTGAAGGGCGTAAAGACCGCGTGCAGATGGCGGAACAAGATCGTAAACGATATGGCGGTATGCGTATTCGGGATCGCGGCGGCGGTGAGTGCGGCAACGTACAGGCGCAAGGCGGGCGAATAAATGACAATATCGCGACAATATCGAGGGGTGGCAAGGGGAATATATCTATGCTATACTGTTTACGATGAATTCTTACGCAAGACGCAAGCGCACGAATAGCGCCTTTTCGGAGCAATCCGGAAGGGCGCTTTTATTATGCGCGGGAAAGGAAGGTGCGAGTATGAAGCCGTGGGCAGAACAGTTCTACAACAGCGACGCTTGGCGTTCTTGCCGTGATGCCTTCTTGCAATCGAAGGGCTACTTGTGCGAACGTTGTTCTACACCGGACGATCCCGTCGCCGCAAAGATTGCACATCACAAAACATACTTGACGAAGCAGAACGTAAACGATCCGTACATTGCGCTTTCGTGGGACAATCTCGAAGCGCTTTGTCAAGATTGCCATAACAAAGAACACCATCGATCGAAGCGGAAAAAGCGATATTCGTTTGACGAAAACGGAAACGTGGTACTCCCCCCTATTCGCCGAGGATTTAGGGAGGGTGGAACACCGAGGACGGG
>ENA-OXWT01000130-OXWT01000130.1-human-gut-metagenome-genome-assembly--contig:-NODE-130-length-30410-cov-9.476034_pt1 | contig 30410 bp, 50 predicted proteins | sample MGYA00244689_ERZ652722 | MGnify/ENA primary metagenome ERZ652722 (study PRJEB26926, sample SAMN06164640) | human gut metagenome | biome: ENVO:00009003; feature: ENVO:2100002; material: ENVO:00002003...
CGAGATGCAGCGTAGTCTCGTGGGCTCGGAGATGTGTATAAGAGACAGCATCAATTCGCTGTCTTTGGCTCTGGCCTCAGCCGCAGACCAACCATCCCGCATGATAACAGCGGAGCCGGTATCACTGGTAGATGTTCCACCGTTCCGGTTCGGCATTCCGCAGATCGTGAGAACGGTATTATACATATTATCCACCAGTGTTTGAGTCTGGGTCTGATTGAGTTCAGCGGTCAGATACTCAATTTCTGCTTTGAAACTCGGGTCAATGTCCTTGAACTTGATTGCGCCCTCTTCCCGCAGTTGTTTGTAATCATCAGAGGTAATATCAACATTGTGGAAGAGCATGAGCGCCTGAATGAATTGCTCTACACCGTCCAGACGGTTAGACTCCACATTGTTGATTGCGTCCAGCAGGGGAAGTACAATCTCAAAGGAACCGAGCCGGGCCGTATTAGCCGGGTACTCAATGATAGGAATGCCTAAAATCTGGTCAACGCTACGCCGAACAACCCAAGTATTGGTAACCTCGAAAAAATGATTGCCGGTATAACAGTTAAACAGTAAGGTGCCGTCCTCCAAAATCACATAGGTAACAGCCATCTTAGCCGGGTTACCCAGAGAAGTCCCATAAACCACGAAAGTAAATCTGGGGTCAAGGGTGAAGATTTCTGCGGGGCATTCATCTTCTTCTACATCTGCCTCAGCATCGGGGAGAGTTATCCGGTAAGAGGTTCCGGCGATTAACGCCCATTCCACCAACTCTCTGTCCTTCGAGGCTTTGTCCTCAGACAGCATATAATCATTCAACCGGGTCACGCTGTCAACAATGGTCTGATCGTCAACACGAGCCACATACTGTACGGGTTCTCCCATGAGATACCCCAGCTTGAACGAAACAATTTCATTGGCCCGGTTTTCAACCACCATGTTTTTAATTTCCGGCCTGACCTCTTTCTCCCGATACAGAATGGGCTGATCTCCCTTGTAATACCGGTAGAGATAATCAATTTCGGCCTTGTTTTGAAGATGGATGGAAAGGGCCTTTTGCAGAACGCTCACGATATTGGCATCCGTAATCTCGTCTACATCGGTGTAAATGACCTTACGGCCACACAGCGGCTTCATATCTGCAAAGACACCTCCCCTCTCCACCTATTTCATCACTCTTCATTATAGCGTTATCTCCAAACCTTGTCAACAATTATTCTTTCATAAAACCATTAGAGAGTACACCCTAAAATCAACAAGGCCGCTTAAAAATCTCAATCTTGCTTCCCACCAACATACGAATTTCATTTTCCAGCAGAGCCAGGGAGTCCGGGGCATCATCGTGAGGGACTTTGCCGCTTCGGGTGTAGGTGGTGAGTTCCCGCATGAAGTTCCAGTATTGACTTCCCCGCTTATAAGTGGAGGGGTGCTTGAAGTAAAAATTCTTCTTGATGTTGTCGGAAGCGAACTCAATCCGAGTCTGCTTATTTGAAATCGTCCGCTTTGTCCGAATACCAATGGAATAACCCTGCTGGCGAATGAGTTCTGCTACATCTCTGGCATAATACTGACCAGCATTGTTAGACTCAAAGGTGGCCGACACCACTTTATTGGTAATCAAGCATTTTGCGCATTCAGGCTTTGTCACCTCTGCGGGAGAGTCATCAAAGACTACATCGACAATATAGACTTCTGCGCCATAGATGACTGCTACCGGAAGAGAGGTGCTGTCGCTACCACTTTCAGCGGTATCTCCAACCGCAATAATTGTATCTGGCTCCCGATCAGGCGGCAGCTCGAAGAAATAATTCAACTCGTCCTTGTTAAACAGTAATCCTTTTGCCTCGAACGGCTGTTGCTGGAACTCGCTTTCAAACTGCTCTGCGGACAGAAGCTCTCTCTGCTCACGAAAATAAGCCGTAGTAAACACCTTCTGCCCATCACGCTCATACTCATAATTGCTTTCATCGGTGACCAGATCGAGAGCCGGGATTTCGATTGCTCTCCACTCCCATCCCTCTCTCTGAGCGTGTTCCTGAATACGGCCAATCGGGTCATAGATGGAATACCGGGTGCCGGTAAATACCATAGGGGTTCCTTCAATGGCTCGGCCCATAATATCACCGGAAATGACTTCCCATTTATCATCGAGCCGCTGACGGTTTTTTGCCTCTTCTCGGCCCTCCACACAGTCATCCAGATACAGAACATTGGTGGCCTCAGACAAACCCACCTGACGAGCATCAATAGACCGGCACATGATAGTGGGAAACCGGGATTTCGATTTGAGATTGATGATTTTGGTATCAGCCCCGGTCTGTACCAGACGGGCATCGGGAAACACATCGTAAAACAGGTATTCATTGGGAGTTACTAAATACTCTAAGCACCCATTGTAAAAACTCTTTACAAGGTCATCACCGGTTCCCTCCATCAAGGTAGACCGGTCAGGGAATTTACCAGAGAGCATATTGACAAAATTGATACCTGTCTGCGACTTACCAGCTCTTTTCGGCATGGATATTGTCAAGAGGCGCAGTTTTCCATCGAGAACATCTTGGAACCCCTGAACCATGGGTTTCAAATAGTGTTTCCGAGGCGCATAGAACCGTTTTTCCGGTTTCCGGTCAAGTTCGATATAGGTCATAAAAGCATCAAACTTGTGGGGAGCGTCAAACAGTAGACTCTTCCGCCATGCCTCATAAAATTTTTCCGCCTCTTTGGCGGAAGCGTGGTGAAGCTGCTTGGCGCAGAGTTTCCGCAGCTCTTCATTTAGATCATGAGCCGCTTTGAAATCTTCCGCCTCCCATTGACGGCATAAGGATAAAAGGTCGATGTACGCCGTATGATCTCCGGGTTTTTTATCAATATAGTGCCTGATACTATCTGCAATCTTCTGATAATTCATAGAGCTACCCTCCAACAAAAAAAGAGCTACCGGATTTCTCCGATAGCCCCTCGGCTGTTACTCCCGCCCTTGCGGAAGTCCTTCTGAATATTTTTGTTTCCATAAAGCAAGACACTTTTTGCAAGCTGTTTGGGGATTTTTCAAAATAACCTCTATATCAACATCAGTTTCATAATAATCGGTATTTTGAAAATACCTACCACACAGGGATTTTTCACCTTCAAAACAATGGGCTTTAGCGTTAACGGCAACCGTTCCTGTTTTATCTGAAACGGGTAATTGCCAAATCAAAACCTCATTTTCCATGAAAACCTCACTGATTTTCAAAAAACATGGGAGTGTGGTCAAATTCCTCAGAAATGATCTTGTCTATATCAAGCATCATCTGGCGAGTGTTTGTGCAACCCCGGCTGGTATCGTTCTTCGCAGCTACAACCTTTTTGACCCAATCGTTCAGTTTCTCTTCCAAATTCATAATAAATTCTCCTTACACATCCGATTATTCTTTATTATCCACAATAGCCTGTAATTTCGTTGCCAGTTGAAGCCACATCTTAGGAACCTTGTTCGATATAACCCCATCACTCGGAATAGGGCATTGATACCCCGTACCATCTTTCAGGTAAATTTGAAGCCAAAACCCGTCCTTCACTTCAAGATATACGGTATTTGACTTGGAACCGGCAGTCATAGCACCTACAACTGCTCCGACACCTCCGCCAATCGCCCCTCCTACAATGGCTCGTGTAATGCCGCCTTTTGTCTTCGTTGTAGTATGAGCCTGTTTTGTACTGTTTTCAACGATAGCGTAGGAGCGAATGTCTTCATATCGAATGAGTTTATCAACAAACATCATAACTCGATGATCGTCACTAAACATAATCATACCATTCGGGTTATATATGCTTTTCCGAAACCCCTCAGTGCCAAAGATTTGACAACTCTCAAACATTTTGGCCGTGTCCAGTTCTTTTTGAACTTGGTCAATCTCATAAAGATTGGGATTTCTCTTAGACCGCAATTTGTCCAGCCTCTTTTGAATTTTGGCAATATTCTTCTCATTGGAATAGTTATCATACTTCCCCATATCTCATACTGCCTTTCTCACTCTATCGTACCATGTAGTACGGCTAATCCCAAGTTCTCGGCAACAATCATCCACGGTCATAATACCGTCTTTTTGTTTTTGCCGCAGATTTTCAAACGCCCTTTCATCCAAAGCATGAGCCGGACGGCCAAAACCTCTACCGGTCTTTCCTGATACCCTCCGACCATTCACAATCGGCATGGCTTCAATGCCCTCGGCCTGACGCTTTTTAATCTTCTTTCGCTCCTGCTCGGCCATGGCTCCCATGACTTCAATCAGGATATTGTTGACCATCTCACCAATCCAGTCCTGTCCATGGAAGTCCATCAGCGTTGTCGGCACATCAAAGACTCTGACAATAACACCATGCTCTTTGAACCACTCCAACTCTGCCTTGATTTCAGCCTTATTGCGGCCAAAGCGGTCTAACTCTTCTACCAACACTTCATCTCCGGGAACCAGTATGGCTTTCAGTTCTAAGTAATGTTCCCGGTTGAAGTTCTTTCCGCTCTGTTTGTCTGTAAAAATGCGGTCATCCGGGAGGGAAGGGTCAAACTGCCTCAACGCAGCTATCTGTCTGGCAAGGTTCTGATCTCTGGCTGACACACGGGCATATCCATATCTCATGCCTTATCATCCTTCGTTTCAAGCAGAGTGTTCAGGTCATACACGGGGTCTTCCTTTTGGTCAATCACAATCTGGTCTGCTCTACGGGCACCGGGCTTCCTCTCCTGAATGACCACCTCATAGCCAAGAGCGGAGAGCATTTCAACAGCGGTGTTGAAGGAAAGGTTTGTGCTTCTTAAACGAGAACTGATTTCATTCCCACGCTCTTTGCCAAGAGCCTTTGCCATGGTCAGAAGGGAAACATTCTTGCTTTTCATCAACTCTCGAATAGCCTTGTTGATATACATGGAAAGACACCTCTTTCTTTATCGTGACTTCATTATACACTGAATTTATTTTGTTGTCAATAGAGGGAGTTAAATATTTTTTGTTACTGAATATATTTAGTGCAAGATAAAGCCTTTTTATTTTTGTCGGAATTTTCGCCACTCACCCCGCCCTGGCTCCGGCTCCGTTATCCCCCGGCCCTATGCCGGGAAGATCACGCCGCAGCTGCACCATAAAAGAGCAAAAAGAAAGGGCCAGCGAACCCGCCAGCCCTTAAAATCATTTGTTTAATTTCATAATTTCAATGATAATTTGAAAAGGGAGTAAGAGAAGAAAGAGAATTACATACATATTTTACACCGCCTTATATACTGGACTATATGCCCATTTCTCGAAAGTATATAATTGCACTTCGGCAGGCTGAACCCCTGCAATATTAGCAATCTCTTTCTTTATACCCTCTTCATTATAGGCTACACAATACACATTATAGCCGTTTATATCTTCGGGGCTTTCTGGGGCTTTCTCTTCATCGTGTATAATCCACTCTGAACCCGTGTTAAAATATTCCGTTTCAAAAGCATTTAAGGCTTCCCGGCTCCATAGGTCAACCGGGTAAAAGACTTCGTTCCAATCACCTTGACAGCAACCCCGGATTGTTTGATAATCCCATTCTTGACCGGTCACAACCGAAAGAACCCGGCACAAAATTCCATTTTCCTCTGCGCTGGGACACTCCGAAAAAGCTTTTACAAGCTCTTTCAGGGCGTGTATATCCCTTGTACTATAGCGGGGCTTCTCAGGCTCTAAGAAGTCCATTATAGCCGCTGTAGCGTTCTTATAATAGCAATCTTCACCGGCTTCTAATTCCTCTAAGTAGCTGCACAAATCACCATCCCGCAAGGCATTATAAACCCGGTCAAATACGGCGGGAGTATGTGCAATCAATCTATCATTCCCACAAACGGCGATATTTTCGGGAAAACTCTCTTCATCGAGAAATAAAGGGCTTTCCTGAAATTCCGGTGCAATCTGTTTTGCATAGATCATAATACAAACCCCTTTCAAATCAACCCATTTTCCCGAAACTCCCGCACAAGTCCCCATTTTCGGGCCAGACGGTAAAACATATCTTGAAACACGGCTAATTCTCCATAACTATAATTGTGATTGCAAAAATCCGCTTGCCATTCAATAGCAAATTCCCGAACGGCTTCTTTGTTTCTCTGGTATCTGCTCATAGCTGCACCGCCTCTTTTACATAAAAGGCCGGATAATAACCACTTTCCCGGTTACAATTATAAAACCGAAACGCATTTACCACCGTTTCAAACTCCCGGCTACGGGGAACAATAGTATTAAATCCATCACCGCCCACGGCGGGAAATTCCGTTTTCGCACAATCCACAAAAGCGCCCCAGATATTGACCGGGGACATATTGCAAGCGCACATTCTCACCATTTCACCAGCATTATACCGGCGTTCTGCTTCATTTCCCGGCACCTCTTTTCAATTCTCTATAAATCAAATGAGTTAAAAGGTTTTCCGCCTCTGCTTCGCTGTATTGCGCCCGTTCCCGTTCCGACTGTTGCAAAATGTCCCCCAAATCAGCCACGGCGGAGCGGTTATAATAATAGCAAGTATCAAGGATAGACGGTAAACCCTGGCACCAGTCAATAAAAACTTGTTCGTTCGTGTACCCTTTCCGGCTCTGGTATTCCGGGGAATATGCCTTTTCCTTCGCATGGACAGACAGAATAAACCGGGCCACATTTTCAAAAGTACAAGGGCCGGTAAAATCATATCCGCAGGGGTCAAAATGATCTAAAATATATTGCCGGATATTTTGCCGGGCTTCTTTTGTTGTTGTCTTCATTGTTCAACCTTCCTTTCTCTGCGCTTTACTAACCGAACCGAAAACCGGCCACAAGAATTTTCTTGATACTCTTTCAAGCGTTTTCTTGCCTCTGTTCTGGTGTATTCACAATCTTCTATTTCCCACCTATAACCATAATTTGTTTCAATGTCCCACCGGTCAACGGTTTTTCTAACATACGCCATAATTAAACAACCTTTCTTATATATTCCGCTCCATTTTCCCGGCGTGGCCTTGATACGCTGGTATGCGTATTTCGCCAGCCGTCCGGGGAAAGTGTGCGGGAATTAAATTTTCAAGGTACAAAGCACTGAATATCTTTTGTGCTTTTAATATACACTAAATATATTCAGTTGTCAACCCCTAAACACAAAATTTTTCAGTGCTTTTTCTGCCATTTTCCCGGTGTATGGAAAAGTGTACTTTTCCGCACACACTCCCGGCAGCTATCCGCCAGAGCAACCAGCCCGGAGCCGCCTGTCAGATCACCAGAGAAAAGCCGCCTGTCAGATCACCAGAGAAAAGCCGCCGAACCTCCATCACGGAAGAACGGCGGCTCTGTCATAGTCGCAAAGTCGTGGGTCATTTTCATAGTCGCAGACCCCGCCGAAAGTCGCAAACCGGATAGTCGCAAAGTCGTGAAGGTCATAGTCGGAAAGTCGTTTACTCTTCCGGGTCATAGTCGCTGGCCGAAGCCTCGATATACTTCTGTTGCAACTCTTCCGCAGAAGCGGCCTCCCCAAGCTGATTGTTTGGGGTAAGAACAACCTCCTGCTTGTCCTGATAGCCCATATTATTCTTCATGAGGAAGATACCAGCCACAGGGTTTATCTTCCCGTTTTGCATATAGTTTTCCATTTGAGCGTTCAAAAGTTGATACGCCTTTTTTATAAAGTTACGGCTTTCATTGGGGAGGTAGGCACTATCTACATTATTAGCCCATGCCCAGAAAGTCTTTCTATCCACTCCAAAGGCTAAAGCGATACCAGCCACACTCGGTTTCATATCATCCTCAGCACATAACTGAAAATATCTACCTATCCTCTCTCTAACCTGATCTGGCTCTCTCATATCCACTTCCGGCCAGTCCCACATCTTCAAAGAATGAGTTAAATACTGACGATTATCACCCGGCTCAGTCTGCACACTCATGTCCTTAGACTTATCAGGACGCTTATTTCCACCAGTACCCTTCGGACGGCCACGGCCCCGAGAGGGAGTCGGGAGGTCTACAATCTTGTCACTCATAATCATTCTCCTTCCACAAATTCTTTTCAGTTACCTTAGTGAGTTTAGTGAATGATTTTGGCTTTTTGCAGTAAAGTCCTCTATATATCACTCTCTATAAGGGGGTTTATACAGAAAAATATAAAATTAGGGCGTAAAATCGCCCTCAAACCGTTGTGCCGCAAGGGTTTCCGTTAGTGGCGGATTATTCACCAAAAACTCACTAAAGTCGGCAAGCAAAAATATATTCAGTGATTACACCAAATATATTTAACTCACGCAGGGTACAAAACAACCGATGACGCTCCATCTTTCTCCAACCACTGAAAATAAACCATCTTGTCTACTCGGCAGGCTTCTTCAACAGGGTTATCATTCTGACACATCAACATTTCCACTTGTGCGTCCTCGGGAACTGTACTCAATTTAGCTCTCAATTCCTTAACGGTCATACCGTTTCCTCCCAATTACAAAGAATTTTCCCTCGAAACTTTCTCGCTCTCCCGAGTAATCCCCACAATCCCTCAGTCTGTTCTCCGCAGTTAGGGCAAGACATACCAGCTATATCTTCCAACCTCTTAGGAAAGTTCTTTCCCTCTTGAACAAATAACTGGTGGCCGCATTTCCGGCATTCAAATACCGTCATCATGGTCAAGACTCCTTCTTCAACCCGAACATATCAATCAGCTCGTTCATGAACATCTCTGCACACTCTTCATTCCTGAAAGTCGCATAGGCTGTAACGCTATTACCTCTTTCTACACAGAGTCGAGGCCGCTTCACATCAGGGAAGGTATAAACCCCGATCTTTGTATCACCTTTGCAAATGACCAGCCCCATGAGGCATATCCTCCTTTCCACATCGAAGAGAAATCATCTTCTCTCTAACCAACTTATCTACTACCCGGCCAACCTCATAGTAGCCGGACATAGCTGCCAGCCGGTCTAAGTTCTTTGCAGTCTGAGCGGTTACAAGCATAGACACCCGGCGCATATTTTTCTTGTTCACGGAAATCATTTCTCCTTTGAATTTCTTAGGCAGAACTCATAGAAAGCGGAGAGGTTCTTTACCGCCTCCTTCATGTCCTCATAAGAGCCGACATAGTTGATAACGGACTGTCTACCAAGATCAGTGACAGTTTTGCATATCTGGTAGAAGTAACCGACTCTCTCGTTCTCGATGTTCATTTCATGGACAGGTTTGAGAAAGGTCGTTTCCTTTGTGAAATATTCAGTTCCGTCTTCGCAAATCACCTTTGTTTTCTTCGGTGTGACTCTCTTAATAGTGCAAGGCTTATAAATGGTCAAGCCGGTGTACTGGTGCCACCCATAGGTGACACTTCTTGGAACACATACCCTCATGCCGGGTTTAAGATCATCGGCGGAAATAACAACATCGAATGAATTTCTCGGGTAGTACATGGTCACACCGTTCCTTTCATCTGAATGCCTCGGTAGGCCGGGTAGCCAGAATAGACAGTCTTGCCGTCATGCCATTCCGGGTGAGCTTCCATGTCGGCATTGAACCTCTTTGCGCTACACACGAAGAACCCATTGGACTTGCACCAAATCTTATAAGCATCATAGATACTCTTGGCTCTGGTGTAGGTTCCAGCTGCCTTTTCGCACTTTTCCTCCAAGAATTGCAATACCAGATCATTGTCCTTCTCATACTGCTTGATGACCTGCCGCATGGCCGGGGACATTTTCAGGCCGAACCGCTTATATTTGAAGTACCCTTCCAAAAGCCATGTAAAAATCCCACGCATGGCCTCCGGGGTCTGAAACTCGGTTTTAAGGTTCTTGTCCTGCTCGTCCTCAGAAAAGTGGCGGTTGAACTCAATCACACGCACACGGTCAGAGGCGAAGAGGCTCTTGTCATTGACAGAGGGAAGGTCGTTGCAAGAAAGCCAAAGGGTAAATTGGGGAAGAAAAGTCGTGGCAGCTTCATAGAGGTTTCTGGCCTTGATTTCCTCACCTCCGGTCAGTTGCTTAATCGTTTCCTCGTCTAACCGGCCATACTGATTGCTCTCGGCCATCGTCACAAACCGCTTACCTTTCAAAGAAGCCAGAACCGGGCTTGCAGCTTCGGCATTTTTTGAGCGGTCAGACTTGCAGATGATAGACACCGGGGACACAGAGGCATAGTCCCCGAGAAGATGATGAATTGCACTCAGCAGAGTTGATTTCCCGTTTCGAGTGGTCTTCCCGTGAAGAATGAACATACATTCCTCATTGGCAGTTCCCAGCATAGAGTACCCCAGAGCCTTTTGAAGATAGTCAGCCTTATCCTTATCGTTACAGGTCACTTCATCAATGAACTGTTCCCAGCGAGAACAATGGGTTTCCTGCAAGGAGTAGTCAAAATTGGTCTGCATGGTCAGAAAGTCGTGCCAGTCATGCTCCCGAAACTCCATCTTTTGAAGATCGTAGGTGCCATTCTGACAGTTAATAAGGTACGGGTTTGAGTCAAAGTCCTCTGCGGTGATCGGCATGACACTGGCGGCATCTTTCATCAGACGGTCACGGAAACGCCGGTCACCCATCTTGGAGATAAATTTCATATACTCTCGGCGGCGATCTTCGTTGTCAATTTCTCCACAGTAAAGGGCCATTAGGCGGCAAAACTCCTTAATCTTCTCCGCCACCAATAGGGAGCCAACATCTTTCCGCCATGCACCTTTTGAATAGGTGAACCAGCACTTGGCCTCCGGGCAAAATCGGGTATCGTTCTGGTAGCACTCGGAAAAGAGTTCGGCCATACCAGACTCGTCCCAAGAGTAGCCGGTGCCGCTGATCTGGTGACTTCTCTCCGGCTTTGCTTCTTTGATGTAAAACATCTTCTGAGAGAGGTCTTTATCCATGATGTACCGGCCATTGGAGAGTTGAAAAAGTTCCTGCTCTTCCGTGGTCAAAATTTCATCTGCCATTTCGTGTCACCTTTCTAACTGCTTTTGCGAGGCTGAGAAAAGCACACCCCTGAGCGTCCTCGTGCCAGAGAGCGCATTTTTCTCGGGAACACTTACTTCCGATAATCTCAACTGTCGGTTCGGTATTTCCGTCTGTGTGCTTGATAGTAATTGCGCCATATTGCCGCATTGTAGTAAGATCTTCAAGGGAAATGGGGTCTACATTGTGGAACAGAATAAAATCATCGGCGTTCCCTTTGCGGAACGGGCATTCCTTTTCAATCTCCATCCTCTACACCCCCCCCATAGAAGAATGCGTTCATCAGAGCCTTGTCCACATGACTCATGATCTGGGGCGGCAGAGTACAGATATACTTCCAGTCGGGAGTAACATCAATGACACGCACCTGTTCACACTCCACCATGCTCGGCTCAATACCATCCCATACCACGGGCACATGAGTAGCCATCTCCATACGCTTGAACTTAGTGGTAAGTGGAACAACGATACTGGTGGGAGAAAACTGATTGCCCACATTGTTCTGCACAACCAACCAAGGGCGTTTTCCTCCCTGAACATGACCGGTTGCCGGAATGGGAACGTCAATGATGACAATATCGCCACGCTGATAAGGCTTCATAAATTACCTCCTATATCTGGTAACTGAATTTACAATACTTTCAATCTCTGACCGGGGAAGAGGGGGCTTACAGGCCACCTGATTTGCGAACAGCAGCTCTTTATAAATATCTGACTTACAGTAGCCCTGATTGTGCATCTGTCCCGCCAGAGAAGTCAGGCTGAGATTTCTGCTTCCCGTGGTGATCGGGGGATATTGGGGTTTCAGGGTGATTTTCCCGTTCAGCGGTAAGGGGTACACGGGGGAATATATTCTTTGAGGTGTGGAGTGGCCGGTACTTTCTTTCTGAGCGTCCGGGAAATACTTGGAAACGATATAGTCAATCGCCTCTTGATTTTCAACAATTTCTGAATAGATCAGAACATTTCCGGTCATGATAAAGTACCGGCTACTCCGATAAATTTCCACGCCATTACGATTGTTCCGGCCCTTGAAGGGAAGACTGCCTTTCAGCAGGATATGAACCCCTCTTCCGCTTCGGCTCTTTTCGGTATAAGACCGACAATGCCCGATAATATCAGAGGCGAGTTCATTCAAAAGTCCATCTGAGAAACCATCGTCAATGTCTATCCCAACTAAGCCGTCATCGTTGAAAACATACCCTATGCCGTCATAAATGTTGTTCGCTACATTCAAGACGGCGCAATCGAAAGTTCCCCAAGTTTCAGGCAGAACAGAAGATGCAGCTTTCTTCTGGCCGGTCTGCATGGGAACCTTAGAACCGTTCCACACATTGACCCATTGATTTTTCTGCTTTAGTTCGGCAGGTATCTTTTCATACATGGCGGTCACCTTTCAATCCTCATAAGGTGTCGGCAGACTCCAATCCCATATTTGTCCGCCTCGATAGGCATTACGGAAATAATTGCGCTCTCCGTCACCGGAAAACCACAGATAGTCAGATGGCAACACTCGGCCTACATCAATGTCACCATCTTTTTCGGCATACCACCGGGTTAAAACATCTTCACACAGGGCTTTAAGTTCCTCGTCAATCGGATTATCTTCGGCATATCCGGCAAACTGATAGGGAGCGGTTACAACCGTCACAATATTTCCATACCCATAGTCCACACGGTTCAGGGCACACCACACACAAGCCGCTTTCTCCGTATCAGAGGAAACCCCTCTGGCCTCTCCCCAAACCATCTTGGCGAGTACCGTGATTTCTTCCTCTGTCCATAGCGAGAGAGAGGGAGAGAGGCTTTCTATCTGGTCAACCGGTTCTACCGGGATAGAGGGTTCTTCCTCATTTGAAACCGGCTCTGACGCACAGGAGGACAATAGGAAAAGGAAAATTGCAAGGAAGATCAGCAGGACTTTATTCGTCATCAGTCTTTTTCTTGCGGGAAGCAGTCTTTACCGTAGCAAAGTAATACTTCCCATCCACACAAACCGGATAACCCGGAAACCGATTGCTGGCTCTTCGCTTGCCTTCGTTGTAGATTTTCTCCGCAGCTGCAATAGGCATTTCACCGGAAACATGATCTGTACCGGCTACCATGATGTACGGGACTTTCCCGTTATTGTTCACGAATGTCATGAAGACTACCCCTTTCTCTATTCCATGCTTCTACATCAACACCAATTCTCTTTAACTGCTCCTTACAGAGCCATGTGTAATCATCCGGCATTTCATAATACTGGATAAGCCGGTCATGTTCTATCGAAAAAGCCTCGTAGAACCGGCGCAACCGCTTAGGGCCGAACCCAAGATGAACCATTAGGGTATAGAGAACCATAGCGTCAATATCATCTGTGTACCGTTTGTCTGCTTCGATGATCTGACGATTGATTTCCATTTCCATAGCCTTTTTCTCTGCGGCGGTAAATGTGGCACCAAAGATTTTGCCACCGGCCTTTTTTACATACATGGCCTACACCTCAATGTCTTCAAAGAAGACCGGGTATCTAAGGGATAAGAGATCGAATAGCCGCCGAGCCACCTTTCGCATATCCGGGTGAGCTGCGGGTGCGGTACGGAGTCTGATGAAGTGCCTCCACTCCCGGAAATTGGCTGTCATGACCACTTCGGTTTTCAGACTGTTCGGTAGAACAGACCGGGCCTCTTGGGGAGAACAGCCAGCGTTCAGAAGCTCAAAATAAGCGTTCTCTGCGCCGCTACAAGCCGCTTTCCAGAGTGTATAGGGATAATCCCCTTCCTCGGCCCAAGAGGGCGTAATTACGGTAATTTCAGCCCCAAACTGGTCGTTACTGTAATTACAATATCGAGTAGACTCTTGGCAGTAAGAGGCCAGCCGGTGACGGACAATCTCATGACTTACTCCCCGGTCACAGATAAACCGGACAGTCACAACACCATGCTCAATGACCGCCTCATGGCCTCTTTTCAAAATACCCCGAACAAATTTCTCTGCACTATCCTCGGTAATCCTGCTTTCAGACTTATAGCAAGTACGCCCAGCCTGTTCAATGAGAGAGAGGACTTCAAAATAAGGTGGAGCATTGATAAGTTCCACGCTGGGTTCAATGATTTTCATGGTCAGACTCCTTCCACATGACTTGCCAGCATATCCGCTTGATGTGTCCAAAGCACATTCGGATAGGCTCTTACCGCTCTGGTGTAATCGTTCCATTCCTCTTTCGGGCAAAAGGCTCCCATGTGATACCTGATACACATGATCTCTTCACTGGTCAGAGTGTAGAACTGAGAGAGAAGCATGACAGACTTATCTCCATGCCCTTTCAGAAGGGTGTCTGGGTTATATTCCCAACGGAGAGGGTCTTCGATAATTGTGCCATCCAAAGTGACACTTTGCCGCTCAGGTCTGTATTGGTCGATCTTGCAGAGATCATGGAACATTCCCACCAGATAGGGAGAACGGCAATCCTTCCACTTTAACTGACAACTTTCAGTCAGCCCAACCAAATGTTTTGCCACAGCGAGGGAATGGTCAAAAAGCCCACCTTCGTAATTCCCGTGATATTTAGTTGAGGCAGGGGCCTTGAAAAAGCCGTTCATGGTCAGATAGTCTAAAATATCAAGTGTAGCGAGGGGAGAGCCATCAGGCATACGCATGAAATTCAGAAACTCAGACCGGCGATTTCGGTCAGTCATGACAGGCACCTCCCTCATATTCGGGCCGATGAACGCTTCTCTCGGAGTCAAACCCTTCCGGGTATCTCTCCCGCAGCTTGTTAATGTTGTGCTGGGCTACATCTTCAAGGGACACGCCTAAGCCGGTAGCGGTTTGAGCCACATACCACAGAACATCTCCCAGCTCGTCAATCAGGCGGTTCGGGTCAAAGGTGTGGCCCTGAAACTCCACCTTTTTCAGAATGTCAATACACTCTCCGGCTTCACCATTCAGGCCGTAACAGCCGTTCCGAATTTTGTCCCATGGAACGAGATTGCCGGAAGTACGGTCAGCAGCTTTCTGATAATCATTGAGCTTCATCGGCGGACACCTCCATTTCCAGCACCGTCATGATTGCGTAATTGGCAAGGTCAATCAGTGTGTCCCTGATAGACTCGTCACTCACTTTCTGTTCCCCGGAACGGGAGAGGGTCTTAAACCGGTTGAATTTATCACCCAGCCGAATACGGGCCATAGCCATGCCCTCTTCAACAAAGGTCTGGTGAAAACTGTCCCCGTAATCATGATTTTTCTTGGCGTAGAGATCGTTGATTTCTTCGCAAATCTCTCGGTGCATTTGTACCTTTGTCTTCGTTGTGGTCAAAGTATCTTATCCTCACTTTCCACAAGTTTTTCAACAAACCATTGGAGAGTAAGAGGGGAGAAAAAAATCCTCCCCTCTTCTCGTCCTTTTCAGCCCAAAAGGGCTTTCAGGTCTAAAGCGGGTTTCTTTGCCTCCTTGGGAGCCGCAGGAGCGGGTTTAGAGGCGGTAGCGGGGGCAGGGGTCTCCGACTCTTCCCAGCCGTCAGAGGGCCGTTTATCGGCCAGCCGAGCAAAGGTAACGGTTTTGTCCGGCTTGTTCTTATTCGGCTGAACATCATGCTCAACATCACACTCAATGAAGCACCCTACAAGGTCTTCATGGTCAATCTCTGTCAATGAGAAGTCATTGAGAGCGGTCTTGGCAAAATAACTGAAAGCATTCAGCGCACCTTCATTGGGAGAGCCATCGGCTTTCAGTAGAGAAAAGCGTTCAATGTGCTTGGCACCGCTCTGGGTTTGCATGGTGACTTCCAACTTTCCAAACGCTTCCTTGTAGTTGACTGCTGTGATCTTGAACACATGAGTCCCTTCGGGTATGAGGGTAAATCCCTCGCTCAGTCCAATTTTCGCCATAGTAGGTGTCCTCCTTAAACTTCAATGTTTACCGGGAAGATGATACCTACCAGTTCGTCTTCATCGTCCGGCAACTCGGGGTATCTCTTAACCAACAGAGCCTTAGCCACGGTTGAGTCCGTATCAAGGTCGTAGGCATACAGGATTTCACACAGATCGGACTTCTCAATCAAAGACCAGTCATCGTTGCTGATTTTGATAGAAATAGAACCGTCCTTAGTTTTGAAAACCCGAATACAATCCTTGATACCGCCATCAGGACAAGGCATAATGGCCTCTGACAGTTCTGCGTACTCTGTGTGTCCGATCTGGTCAATCATTTTGTCGATTGCTTTCGGCATCTCCTGAATGGCCGCAGCTGTTACGCTCTTTACCGTGGGAGGGATAAGCATGAACACAGAGGGCGAAGCCAGCCAACGGTCATTAAAAGGAAGACCATCTACTCCACGGCTATAAATAACACCACTGGAAGCAAGGGACTTCACAAACTTTTCAAACTTCATAACACACCTCTTATTTCTTTCTGCTGAACCATACAGCATAGACGATACAAGCCATCAGTTCCACCATGACGGTAGCCAGAACACCGGCAACAAAAGGGTCAATATACATCTGTCAAGCCTCTTTAATTGCTTTCGGAGAGATACGGTAGGTATCTTCCATGGTGGTATATTTCTCCAATACCCCGTCCGCTTTCATAGCGTCCTTATTGATTTTGGCGGTAGAAGTGCGGCTGACCTCCCAAGTGTAAGACTGACCGGCAATAGAAACCTTTTTATCTCCATCCCGGAACCGGGTGATTGCGGTCTTCTTAATCATGTCAGTCAAGGTCTTATAACGCTTTTCATCCTCTGCTACCTCTGCGGCATGAGCGTCCAACTTGGACTTCAACTCTTCCGCCTCTTTCACCAGAGCCGCCAGATCGGTTTCCGGTGATAGATTGTTCGTGCGCAAGACTTTCAGGATTTCAGCATCACGAGTTTCATCATATTCGGGGGAGATACCGGTTTCCACATGGTCTTTCCACCACTTCAAAACCGGTTTCACATACCGCTTTTCAAAGTCAGGATACCGCTCAGACACCTTAAAAGGCCGGGTAATTGTATTTTTCGAGGTACATACGAAGTCCTCTGGATGGTCGTAGTCAGGGCCGTCCAAGAAAGACGCAACCATGATTACATCATCCACGCCGATCAGATAGGCATAAAGGGCAGCTTGCAGGGCATAATACTCAGGAATGTCCTCTGCCCAATCCTCTACACGCTTAGAGGTCTTCATTTCGAGGACGGTTGAGGCTTTTGCATTCTTATCCCGGAGAATATAGTCCCACATACCTCCCAAGACAGCTACATCAGGGAAGAAATCACCGTAGGTCCTCTGGAAGTAGTTTTCACCGAAAACATCAGTAGGAGTGACCAGATTGGTCATGAAATAGGTGTTCTTCATGTACTCCGCCTGTTTCGGCTCAATGATCTTACCGGCCTTAGTGTAAATGGTGTCCTCAAAGGACTTTTGATAGGTGCGAGTGACCTCGCACCAAACTTCAAAGGGAGTAGACCAAGGGTTCAGTCCAAGGACGGTAGCAAAGCGAGTTGCCGTCAGTTTCTTGAGACGCTTGGGCGGTACGATCTGAATTTTGTTGTCAAGCCATTCCATAATTAACCCTCCTGCGTGTCATACGCCGCCAGCATTTCATTCACACCTGCAATAAGCTGGTCACATACATCGGCGGTAATTTTAGTGAACCCCTCGGTCTTCACCGCCACACTCTGGACAAAGGACTCCTGCTCGGGGTCAAGTTCCATGAGCTTTTTCAGAACCCCTTTCAGATTGGTAATCTGCTCTTCGCTGGCGGCATCAGGGGGAGCGGAAGTCAACTCTTCCTTAATTTCCTTGCGCTTTTCCGGGGTTACCGGGGCCTTTCTGGTGACCTTGGGAGAGGGAGTGGGAGCATCTTCGCTGGTATCGCCGCCAGAGATATTGTCAATGCTGTCGGCCTCGATAATATCAAGCACCAACTGCCAGAGATACCGGCGAATATAGGTGATAGAACTGCCAAGGGCTTGCATTTCGTTTGTAACCACCTTGCCAGTATTCGAGATGATAGGGGCGATCTGAGTAAACGGAACCTCAAAGACAACCGGCTCTTCCTCTCGGTCATCACAGTTATAGACTCTGGCGGAAGCATATTCCTTTCCAATGGTGGGAACCATCAGAAGTCCGACCTCGGCAAAGATAGACTCAGCGGTAGGAACAATGTCTTGCAGCTCGAAGTACATGAACTCCAAGTGAATGTTTTTGCCGGTCTTCTTCACCCCAGCTTGCAGAAACTTCAACCGAGCCAGCTGCAACTTCGTAAGAACATTCATGGTGCTGTAATCAACAGCGGGAGCGGGTGTTTTGGTAGCCATCTGTTATACCTCCTGAAACTTCTTCAAAAATCGGTGAGAACTGATATACTCATTCATTTTGGCTCTCTGCTTTCCAGCCGCTCTCCGTCTACTGAAAAACAAGCGTCTGCGTTCGGCCCTACCGGGATTTTTCTTCATACTGAACCCTCCAATAATTTCAAAAGATTTCGCTTTGTGACAGCGATAAGGTTATCGCCGGTCAGCATTTTCCAACGGAATTTACGGTCACAAGGTACAAGTCCTATTTCTTCTGCGGAAAATCGCAAATCATAATCTCGTACTGTGTGTCCGTCTGCTTTGAAAGTCACAGGACTATCCCTATCCCATTTCAAAAGCAGTTTCCATAGATCGGGATAAGTTTTTCGGAGAATACGGAGCTGGTCTATCCCCTGATTGTGACAAAACCAACACCCCCCCCGTGTTGCCGTGGTATAGATGGGAGAAAGCAATTCCCGTTCTTCACACCATTTCCGACAATCGGCCTCTGTCCAACCAAGTTCTACCAAAGGCATTTTGAACCCCGGCTTGTTATGCCTCTGAATACGCTCAGGCTCGTCAGCGGCTATACCAAGGTACTGCACAATATTTGTTCCTGCTCCTTGTGCAAGGGAGCTGCGTGAAAACCCGGCGTTTGAGGTCGCTGGTACACCATTGGCCTTTGATGATCGGGAACCCGAGGATAAGACCCGTCTTTGAGTTTTTTGCACCATGCACTGATCGTGAACGGGAACCCGTTGCAGATTTCGGAGTTTGAGCCTGCTGTTGCACCACGGGGCGAGGCGAGGTGGGAACCCGGCAATCGGAGATACCTCCCCCCTCACCGAACCGATTAAGTGTTGCTTCTTTTCTTACAGGAACATGGTAGAATAACTTTTCATAAGTCAATTTCTCACCATTCCGAACAGCACATTGATGTTCTACTTCAATTCCCCATCGTTCCCGAATGATTTTGTCAGCCTTTTCCTTAAACTGAACCATTGGAGGCAAATCGGCAGGAATGTCATCGGTAGCCCAAACCTCGGCATGGGTAATTCGGTCAAGCGGCCAGTCAAGTTCTTCAATGGCTCCTAAACAGGCTAAACTATCCTTACCATAGGAGAGCGAAAGGATATATTCTGTATTCGGTTCACGCTTCATCGGTCATTCCTCCAAGATAGCGAGTAACGACTTCTTCACCTTGTTCACCTTGCGGGTGTTCCGCTTCGGTGGCTTTCGACCAAGGAAATCCCGAACATACCGCTTTGCCAACCGAATGTACCAATCTCGGTCAACAACATCAATAGTCAAGTGATTGTCATTGTCCACTACACATTTCGCAGGAAGACCGGCAATCTTTACCGGATTTCCGGTGCTAAGATGAATTTTGTAGAGAGTGCCGTACCGGTGATTGTCCGTGGCGTAAACTCGATTGACCTTCTGCACCACTTTCAATTCTCCGTCTACCTCATGAAGTGCATCACCGTACTTACTACCGGCCTTTGCAACTAACTGAAAATCTAAAAGCCGGTCACACTCCATGATGGTCTTCTCTACCGGTACACCATAGGCCAGATAATCCTTGACGGCTCTGGCAACTACACAAGCGTTGTTGTTGATGTTGAATGCCCCTGCGGGAGCAATCCCCCTGACAAGAACCCCTCCTTTGATTTTCGGCTCTCCCTCGAAGGGAACCTCTACATAATTGTTCACATCTTTCTGGCAGATCATCTTTATCAGATCTTCTTCCAGTTCAAATCCGGTACGCTGTTCCCACTCTTGCGTGATTTCTTGATACCGGGAAACATCGGAGTCATCGAGGCTGACCATGATACCATCCGTATTAAGCTGGATGATTTTCAAAGTGGGGCATTCCCGAATGAGATGAACCGCCATTTCAAGTAACTGCAACTGACCGGAGATACAGACTGACCGGCCCATGAGAGGGTCATAAAGGTCGTTATATTGATTGAGCATAGCTCCGTAGGTGGTGTTCAGAACCAGTTTCAGGGCGTTTGCCGTAGCCTTGTCACCGGCTTTTTTGGCCTTAACCCGCCGCTCAATAGTAGCTGCGTACACATCAGGGGAGGGAATGTTCCGGCTACAATACCCATTCAAAATCATCTGGTGTGGGTAGTAACTCGCAACATCTTTATTCCGAATGGAGCGGGTTTCCGTGGCTTCTTCCCGATAACACGGTATAGCACCGTGAATACCCCCATAAGCAATCGTACAAGGGCAATCTCCCACGGTAATCTCCAATTTCTCTTTGAAGACAACCTCGTTCGGAATACTCATGTCTTTCAGCCGGTCAAAGAATGCGAATACTTCTGGTGGAATATACTCTTTCAAGAGCGTTGCTGGGTATTGATACTCACGCTCGTCAAAATGAGGCTTAGGCTCTGCATCAAGATAAGCTGCGGTCAATTTCGCATTGGTCATATATAGGGCTTTTGCTGGGTAAATCCCTTTCTCTTTCCCCAGCGTCAATTTGCTGGACAAATATCCTTGGCGCAGATCGTCCAATTTGTCCGTAGCATCAACATCGTGCTTGCAGTAGAAGATAACTTCATCAAGTTCCTCCGGTGTCAAAGGCCGGTTGATGTTGAAATCCACGGTCGTTTCCCGAATGTCCATCCCAAGGTGCGCTTCAATCGCTTTCAGGGATAACCCCATCTGGCAATCGTCCATAAGGTCATACTGGTCAAAGTAAACCTTACTTTCCCGCAAATCGGGGTATTCCCATCCCTCGTGCCCTTGCACAATAATGAAATCATTGACCTTTTTCACTTCTTCGGGGGTATAATCACAAAGAACTGCTTTCAAAATGAATTGGTCGTAGTGCTTATTATTAAACCCCGCCAATAAAGGCTCCTGCCTCATGAATTGAACAACGGCTTCATTATCATTGTGAATGATTGTGTACTCTTTGGTAGTCTTGTGTTTGAAGATGAACAGCCAGTCAAAAGCGAAAACTTCACAGTCAAAAATGTAGCGATCTTCAATCATGGGCTTACTCCTTGGTGGCCTTAACTGTCTTCACCACATAGATACACTTTCCTACCCGATAAGCGTCATACCCTTTCGGGTTTTTCTCATTGTACTTGCGCCGATGACTGGAAATGGTAGACAACTTGCTCTTGGCCTCCTTGTCCGTGTCATACTCAAAGCACATATTCTTAGCGGTGCCAGTTGAGAGGAAATCTTCAATAGCTAATATCTCTTCACTTTTGACTCCGCCGTGAAACGCTTTCTTTTCGGGAGCCTTGACATTGTAAGTGATTTTCATAATTTCACCCTTTCAAAAAGAAATACTTGGAGCCGCTATCGTGTCGATATAACATAAATCCTCTGTTCCGGGAACAACATCATATAGACTGACGGTAACCGGCTCTTTCTTCCGCTTTTTGCGTTCGTTGTGAATTGCTGATCTCATGTCTTTCCGAGCTGCGGTAGAGAAACTGACTTTATTTCGCATATCCGGCAGAGCGAACCAGCGTTTCACACATAAGAGATAACGGAAAATTACAATGTCAAACCATTCACCGGGGTCTAAGCCCTGCCAGCTCAAATACTGAAATACAACGCCAATATGCTCCGTAGCAAATTGACTTTCTTCAAGCGTGAGAGGGCGTTCATAAAACATACTTGGGAGCCTTAATCCCTCACCAACTTCACGCTCACGAGTTTTCATTTACATTTACCCCCCCCCTCCATTCAAAATCAGGAATTATCCCCATTGTTCGGCCATGGCCTTTGCAATTCCGGGAAATGTTTTTGAGGCTGTCACTGGGTCATGCGCTATTCCTCGGGAACCCCCGCCACCTCGGGAAAAAGCACCGGTATTACTCGGAAGAAAAGGAGAATACTGCGATAATACCTTTGTCGGTTGAAGCGGGGGTAACCCTTTCAGCCATAAAAGTGTTGCTTTACTATACGGGTGCCCATATTGGTAGGGCTGAATTACTTGTGTAGGGGGGGGAGTCCTACAACTTTCAATGGCCTCGGGTTCTCAACACAAATTCTTGGACAATCAGCCATTAAAAATTTCATGAAAAACGCTTTCGCTTTCATGGCGAGGTCATAGCGTTCTTGCGACAACTCTCCCGCCCTTGGGTACATCCATCTGGCTCCGGCTTTACTCATGTAGGTACACGGCGGATGGGCGATAATCATATCCCACTTGATTTTCAGGATTTCAAGGGCATCGGCCCTGAGATGATATTCGGGGTGTCCGCCGCTACACTCCACCAGATCACAACTGTACGCTTCATGACCTGCTTCTCGAAACGCTGTTGCTACGGTCTGACTCTCTTCGCAAGCCACAAGAACTCTCACATTACCGCCCCCTCTAACCAGTGACAACCGAGTTTTCGGTAGGTGGTACAGCGTTTCTTGAAACTGCGTACAAGATACTGAATACCGTTATCCACATAGTCATAGACAATCGGCTTTTCCTTACCATCAAAGGCACGAGCAATACGGCCCACGCTCTGAGCAATCACGGCATAATCCTTTTGGGGAGTAACCAGATAGAGCCGGTCAAGCCGGGGAATATCCAACCCCTCTTTCGCAAGGGCATAGGTAGCAAAGAGAAAATGCTTTTTCCCGGCCCTCATGTCTTCCATGGCCTGTTCTCGCTGGGCTTTACCCTTCTTTGAGGTCATTTTCCCATCAACCATTACCGATACACTTCGCAGCTGTTTAGGCAAGTGACCCATCAGATACTCTAAATGAGCCAGCCGGTCAGAGAGAATGAGATTGAAATGGTCGGCATTTTGAAGGAGATCGCCTACAATTTGCCCATTCCTGCAAAAATCCTCAGCCAGATAATTGACCAGTTTCGCATAGATGATTGTGCCGTCCGTATCTAAAAACTCTCGGCTTAATCCAATGTTTGTGTATCGTGGTAAAATGGTGACAGTCATAATTTTGTCCGCAACAGCCTTGTCCGGCACCTGATAGGCAATCTTCCCGAGCAAAGCATAGGTAGCTGCAATCATGCCGTCTGCCCTGTGAACCGTTGCCGATAGTCCGTATTTGTGCCGAGCGGCCAGAGCATTTAAGACTTTGGAGAACTGCGTAACTGCGGTAGGTGTTCCGGCTACTCGGTGACATTCATCCACAATGACACAATCCCAAATATCCCGGTATCGGTTCAAATCAAGATTGCACATGGTCTGCACCGTTGCAAAAGTGATTGCTTTTCCGATCTGAACCTTTCCTTCTGTAATCGTTCCAGTCAGGGCCGGGTTCATGTACTGCTCTGCTCGATTTTTACTCTGCAAGAGCAAATCCCGAGTATGGGTCAGCCAAAGCGTTTTTCGATGAATGGCACAGGCCAGAGCAATTCCAATCTGGGTCTTACCGCTTCCTGCGGGGCTTTGAAGAATGCCGTAGTAGGCCGACAACATAGCCTCTAATGCCTCTTCCTGATAATCGTAAAGGGGTATAGAACACTTGAAATCTACTTCTGTGGGAACCGGAAGAGCATTGACCACATCACATTTCCCAAGGCTTAGGACGGTGTTCAGGCACCCGTAAGGGAGTACCAGCGTGTCACCATCCCAAGACATGAGGTAAAGTTTCTGCGGAGTGTTGCCGAGCCAAAGGTGCATACGAGCCTTTTTGGTGTAATCAGGATTGGCAATTACCAAATTCTTTTTGCACCATGTCAGCAGTTCCGATGCTGGGTCATCAATGCGCAGCTGATTGGAAACCGTCACTCGCATAATCTCACCCATTCTTCCAGCGAGATACCGAACTGCTTAATCTCAGACCAGTAAAGGGATTTCCGTGTCAATGCAGCTCTCTCAATGTCTTCCAAAGAAAGGAACCAGACTTCACCGTTCGTCAATCTGAGAGCAAACCACCCGTTCCCGTTGCCGGTCTGCCGCCATAGGGTCATAGCGGAATATTGATTTTCCTCAACCCGTTCAAGCCGGAAAATATCTTTCTCACATACCTTGCAGTCAATGGGATAGGTTTTTCCATTCCGGGCGGCAATCACATCAAAGGGCTGTCCCTGCTTGTTTTGAGCAAGATTATGTGCCCAAAAACCGTAGCCTGAAAGTTTGTGGCAAAGAGCCTGTTCAAAGGAAGTGCCGACTTTACGGTTATCATTCGTCAAGGAAATCACTCTCCACTTCCGCCAGATATACTTTCAGATCGTGAACCTTGGCTTTCAAATCGGTAACCAGTCTTGCCAAATTATTCTCACGGTCAGATTGCTCTTCCCGCAAAGTTCTGAAATACTTTAGAGCGTCAAAGCCCATGTATTTCTCAACCAAATACTCAAAATCATCTACCGTGAAGAGAGTTTCATTTTTCTCGTCTATCATGGTAATCACTCTTGGGTATTGCATATTTACTCCTTTCTCACCGCCCCTTCCGGGGCGGGATGATACGGGATTGTGGATTAAACGCAGAAGCCGAGGGACACGCCACTAGCGGCACTGGCGCCGTAATAGCTGGCCGCCCCCGAACTGTTGACATCACAGAAGTAAGTTGCGTACCCAGAACGAGGCGAACGCTCCCACCGCCAATCCTGCTCACCGTTCTGCTTACACTTGCCGTATGTGGTATTCTCCTGACGATACCACTCATACCACTTGCCCTCTCTGCCGACAGAGTAAATCTTTCGACCAAAAATCTCCTGTTCGGAAAGAATGAATAGCGGGTCAGAGGTCATACCGATCTTCTGGCTACCACCGCCCAGACAGGTTTCCTTCAAACAAGGCTTGATGACACTGAGTAAATCATCAGGGAGCATTTCAATGACCGAATTATTCAAAATCTTGCGAAGCTGCGAATTTTGCCAGCCTCCCTTATTTGTGTACTCAGGGTTCATCTGAAAATCATCATTGAGGGTTTCTACGCTTTCAAAGCTGATCGGGAGAATATTGTTGTTCTTGTCCCTATCGTGATTGAAACCGATGATACGAACATGAATGGTAGTGCCATTTTTCAACTGTACTGTCTTGGTATCACCCAGAGCAAACACCTTATCGGCCATGCCGCTCTTGCCGTACATATCAATCTCGGCCCAAGAGCAATCGTCCAGTTTCATCTTAGGAAGATCAGGAACGGCATAAATCCGGCCATCCGCAGGAACCTTACAGCAAGGGCAACCGGGCTTATTCATGAGAGCCTGAATGGTATTTCTCTGACCGGCGATAACTTTTTCCATGTGGTCAAACTCAGCCGCAAGCTGGGAAAATACATTTTTGTTCATGTGAAAATCTCCTTTTCAATTTTCAAAAAGTCTGGTATAATCAGATTGAGCATTTACGCTTGCCGCTTTCCGGTCTGCTACACCGGGAGCGGCTTTTCCTTTTCTTGGGGACATAAGGTTCAAACGCTCCGGCCAGTTTGCAGAACACATAGAAACAGGCCAGTGCCAAGACCATGTGAAGCGTTCCTGTACCGAGAGATAACATCTCCTGCTCTACCGCTCCGATTGCTCCATAAAGCCAAAAGAACGATAAAAAGGCCAAAACGCCAAAAATCTTTTTCATTTTGTGACCTTCTTCCATGTGTACTCTTTGCCGTACTTTTTCTTGTACCATTCTTCAAACTCACGCCGATGTGTTTCATCCGTGAAATACTCACGGACTCTCTGGGCCAGCAACAGGCTTGCAGCTTTGGCCTGAGCTTGTACTTCTGGTACAAAGACACTCATGGCTCCTTACACGGCCCCATGCGCTCCTGATACTCTTTCAGAATAGAAAGAGAACGGCGAAGAATTTCATCAGCTTTGCTTCCTGTACGGACACCGGCCAGAGTTGCCGACATTTCAAACTTGTCGGTCATCAGTCCTTCATCGGACAGCTGCCGAATGAGCCATGTATAAGTCAGACTGAAACCATCTACAAGATTTCTGATCTGCTCTGCGATACTTGTACGCTCAGGCTCACTCAGCCGTACAACAGGTGCGTCCGGTGTCCAGTAGGGGCGAGGGGTGGGCGTTGCTCCCATCGTGTTACCTCCCTTCATTCGATTTACAACAAAAGTTATAAATTATCCTTGCAAGGGAAATTCTCTTATGCTATACTGGACTTGCTACAGAACAATAAGCATTCGAGATTTCCTTTTGACACAGGAGCCGAATTTCTTTTCAGAGAAAGAGATTTGACCCCTCGGATTGTTGTTGCCTGTTTTCTAACTTTCGTTGTTGTAATGAGTATAATCCCTAATTAGGGATTTGTCAATAGGGAAAATAGGGACTGCCGGAAAAATATTTGAGGTGTGTATCATGACTTTTATCGAAAGACTTGAACAGTTAAGGCAAGAGAAAGGCATTACCCGGAAAAAATTACTGGAAGACTGTAAATTAGGGAAAAATCAAATAACTTATTGGGAGAAAAATAATACCATTCCGACACCGGCTGTATTATTCTCTTTAGCTCGTTATTTCGGGGTTACACCGGAATATTTATTGGGTGAAAGTGATGATAAGGACAACGGAATAAAAGATATTGAAGAGTTATCTGATCTCGAACAAACTCTTCTGTTTTGTTTTGAAAATTGTGACGCAATAGGCCAAATGCGTATCATTCAAGTTGCCATGAATGAACACGATAGAACGCAAAAAGAAAAAACAGGCTCTACGGGAGAGTCTGTTATCAGCTAAGGTTGTTGACCTGAACGAATGGAGAAAAACCCAATGAAAAACATGAAATTCCCCATCGACCTGTCCATGTTGACAGAGGAAGAGATTAACCAGTTTCGAGAAGACCCTTCCACGCTTTTTCAAGGGGAAACCGATGTAACTTTATATCTCCGGTTTAGTTCAGAGCGGCAAAAAGAACAATCCATCGAAGGGCAGCTTAGAGATTGCATAGCCTACTGCAAAAGAAAAAATTACCGAATTGTAGCCATCTATGTTGACCGAGCTACTACGGCTCGAAAAGATGTAGAGAAGCGAGTCCATTTCCAGCAGATGATTTCAGACAGCGTACACCAGCTTTGGAGTCTGGTGATTGTATGGAAACTTGACCGTTTTGCCCGGAATAGGGAAGACAGTGCGGTTTTCAAAATGCGGCTCAGAAGAAACGGTGTTAAGGTTGAGTCTGCCACAGAAGGTATCTCAAAGAACCCGGAAGGAATTATTTTGGAAGCGGTCTTAGAGGGGATTGCAGAATATTACTCCGCCGACCTGTCCCAGAAAATCACCAGAGGCATGAGAGAGTCTGCTTTGAAGTGTCATAGCATCGGAGGCCATGTTCCTCTCGGATATAAAATTGAAGATCACCGGCTGGTCGTTAATCCCGCTACAGCCCATATCGTACAGGAAGCATTTGAACTGTATGCCAATGGTGAAACTGTAGCGGACATTTGCCGTATGTTCAATGCCAAAGGTTATCGCACCGCCAAAGGAGCCGAATTTAACCGGAACAGTTTCAAGTCCATATTCCGTAATAAACGATATATCGGAGTTTATAGTTACAAAGATTTTCAGAAGGAAGGAGGCGTACCCGCTATCATCGACAAGGATTTGTTTGAAGCCGTCCAAAAACGGCTCTCAGCAACCGCAGAAGCACCGGCAAGGGGAAAGGCCAAGGTAGATTACCTATTGGCAGGGAAACTGTTCTGCGGCCATTGTGGGGCCTCTATGAACGGGGATAGCGGAACCAGCAAAACAGGAGCCATTCATAATTATTACACTTGTTATACTCGAAAGCGTCAACACGCTTGCGACAAGAAGCCACTCAGGAAAGAGTGGATTGAAGATATTGTAGCACAAGACGCTATGGAGCTGCTGACTACGGAAACTATTCATGAATTGGCAGATATGGCAATCTCTCAAACAGAACAGGATTTAAGGGACAACACTCGTATTCCCGAATTGTCTGAGAGAATGAAAGAGGTCGAAAGTGGAATTTCCAATATCACCAAAGCTGTTGAAAAGGGGATTGCCTCAGACGCTCTTATGAACCGGCTGGTGGAATTGGAAAAAGAGAAAAAATCTCTCCTGCGGCAAATTACCGAAGAAGAAAAATATGTCTGCAAAATTGACCGAGATCAGATTATTCACTGGCTGGAAAAATTCAAGGACGGTTCCATTGAAGACGAGAGTTTTAAGCGGATTATCATTGACCTCATGATAAACTCTGTTACCGTATGGGATGAACCAGATGGGTTCCGCATCACTACTGCATATAACCTGACCTCTTGTAAAAACAAGACTTTCCGAATATCCCCATCTTCTTCCGGGGAGTTCGGATTTGAGGGGTCAGAGTCCACCATTGGGCGCAAATCCGAACCCTGCATTGTGTGGGGAACGATTTGTGTTCAAACAAAAATTCACCCCCTACCGTAATGGTAGAGGGTGGATTTTTTACTCTTCGCCGGTAAACCCGTTCTCTCTGGCACAGCGCAAGGCACCGAGTATCATGGTATCTTGGGCCAAGGTTCTCTGTTTCAATTCATAAAGCGGAGTCTTCCGATGATCGTCCCACTCAATGAGTTGCTTCTTATCATGAACCACAATGCCGGTGTAGAGGTTTATCAGCTTGTCCAATGTGACCTCTTTCAGAACTTGCACACTATCACCCCACAGCGTCATCCGAAGATTGGTCTTTCACCTTGATACCGAACAGCAGAGCCAGTTCCACCGTCCAAGCGGAAAACCATGCCACGGTCAATTCTGGGGCAACCGTGTGGTCGAGAAAATTAGCAACCAGCACCGCCACGGTGTACCAAAAAAGATTGAACATGGAGAAGATTGTAAATTTCGTCCGAGTCTTCATTTTCTTCTTCCGTGTCGTTCGTCTGCCGCTCATGGTATCAACCTCACTTCTTCAAATAGGCCGCAGAACAGAAACCGGTATAGGTGATACCCTTATAGGTGAACTGCACATAGAGCCACTTGACACCGCCGACCTCGGTATAATAGCCATAGTTCTTCACGCTTGTCCCCTTGGGAATACTGACCAGCACCTTATTCCCGGTGCCAGCTGCGTCACGAACATTCAAGCCACTGGAAGCGGTGACCGTATAGGTTCCGGCGATAGACTTATCAAAAGACTTCGCCACACCGGAAGCCTTGACTTCCTTGCTACTGGTGGTCGTAGTAGCCGTTGTGGAAGAGCCAGAAGAACCGGTAGAAGACTTCTCATATTCCACATAGGGAAGATGACCATGCTTCTTCCATGTCCGGGCATTGTAACCACTCTTCGTGCCGATATTACCGACTGCCGTGATCTGAACACAGTTTTTCCACTTAGGAGTACACTCAACAGCCAGCCCATCACCGATGTAGATACCGATATGGCCGGTAGTCCAAACAACCTCTCCGGGTTCCATGTCGGCCCATCCCGTAGTAGAGGCATCGGTACAACGCTTAATCATGGTATCGGCCCCAATGTCGGGGACATTGTTGGAGGCATACTTGGCTCCACCATAGGTAGCGTTTTTATCGCCGTCCCATCCCCACAAAATGGCTTTGATTAAACAGACGCAATCAAATCCAAAGGTGTCCTCGGTGGCGGCGTTAATCATCTTGACTCTGGCCGCAGCTTTGTTGTAGGAATGATTAGTGGTGTACCGGGCTTTGTTTGCCGCAGTCATAGGGGCACCAAAGCACCCCATGACATACAGCGTCTTGTAGTTCTTGGCAATATCAATGGCCTTATTGACCAGTTCCGTTGCTTTCATCATGGCTTATTCCTCCTTCCCGGAACTATCCATCAGGTCTTGCGCACGCTGGCTCTGAGTACCAAAGTAGAACGCAATAATTACAGCGTAAATCGTCATGAAATCTTGGCTGATCTGATTGGTACAGGCCATGTACGCAAAGACACCGGTGAGAGCAAGGGTCACCAGACTCTTGACGGACAACAGATTGGACAGACGCTTGATGATGTTTTCCATAATGTTCTCCTTTCTGATTTTAGTGACTTTGGTGAATGATTTTCGCTTTTTGCATAAAACCCCCTTATAGGACGCTCTCTATAGAGGACTTTTGGTAAAATCCTAAAATCATTCACTAAACTCACTTAGGGCACTAAAATTATTCAGTTATTCAGGCTTGTGGAACTCTTCTAAATCGGAAATCCGATGATTGATGACTTTGATCTGTTCTTCAACCACAGGTACACGCCTTGCAAAATTATTGTGTTCCCGCACTTCACGGGTTAGTTCGTTCAACTTGGTTTCGATGACCGCCTGCTGCTTGTCCAGTTTTGCGTCAACCTTGCTGGCAGACTTGCCGGACG
>ENA-OXWT01000145-OXWT01000145.1-human-gut-metagenome-genome-assembly--contig:-NODE-145-length-29435-cov-8.512764_pt1 | contig 29435 bp, 27 predicted proteins | sample MGYA00244689_ERZ652722 | MGnify/ENA primary metagenome ERZ652722 (study PRJEB26926, sample SAMN06164640) | human gut metagenome | biome: ENVO:00009003; feature: ENVO:2100002; material: ENVO:00002003...
TTTGGTGTTTCTTGACGTCTATTGGTTCTTTTCTTCGGCTTCTCACTGAGGCTTCGGAAGTCATTCTTTTGCCTCAGCGCTTGGCGCTCAAGTATAATACCACATGCCCGCCCGTTTGGCAACCCCTTTTTTCAACTTTTTTGCCCTCTTTTTTCGCTTTGTCTCTTTTTGCTAGTTTTTGGAGCGTTTTAAAGCCCGCCTTTGACAAGCTTGGATACAAGGTCTTCTCCGGGGCTTTTCCTGCTGTTCTGTCCCTATATAATGTAATAATATAAGAGCTCCGTATAGATGCCAGCGGATATTACGAGCCGGAATGCGGATACTATCCCTGCACTGCTTGTCAAGACCTTTGCGTTCAAATTTTGCCCCGAAAATCTCTCCGTATTTTTGGTCAAACTTCCGAAACACAAAATGTAGTGGTCTATCCATTGACATATCACTAAATAGTGATATGATAGAAGCACATTCAAACGAATTGATTCTACGGCATTTTGCGGGCGGCTCTGGCAAAAAGGGGACGCCCGTTTGAACTGCGGCAAAGAGTGCAACCCGATAAAAAGATGGAGGAAAGCCATGAAGATCATCAAGCGCAACGGCTCGGAGGTTCCTTTCGATATTACCAAGATCATCACCGCTGTTACCAAAGCCAGCGATTCCGTAAGCGGCAAGAGCCGTTTGACCCGTGAGCAGATCACCCAGATCGCTGCGGAGGTCACGGACCAGTGCCAGTCCCTGAACCGCGCGGTCAGCGTGGAAGAGATTCAGGATATGGTGGAGAACAAGTTGATGGACATGAAGGCCCACGACATTGCCCGCCACTACATCACCTATCGGTATGTCCAGAGCCTGAAGCGCCAGACCAACACCACCGACGAGCGCATCCTGAGCCTGATCGAGTGCCAGAACGAAGAGGTCAAGCAGGAGAACGCCAACAAGAACCCCACCGTGAACAGCGTTCAGCGCGACTACATGGCCGGCGAGATCTCCAAGGACCTGACCGCCCGTCTGCTGCTGGACCCGGAGATCGTCAAGGCCCATCAGGAGGGCCTGATCCACTTCCACGATTCCGATTACTTTGCCCAGCACATGCACAACTGCGATCTGGTCAATCTGGAAGATATGCTCCAGAACGGCACCGTCATCTCCGGCACCTATATTGAAAAGCCCCACAGCTTTTCCACTGCCTGCAACATTGCGACCCAGATCATCGCACAGGTGGCGTCCAACCAGTACGGCGGCCAGAGCATCAGCCTGACTCACCTCGCCCCCTTCGTGGATGTCTCCCGCAAGAAGATCGCCGCCGAGGTCGAGGCCGAGATGGAGGGCCTGAACGTCTCCGCCGAGCGGAAGAAGGCGATCGTCGAGCGCCGTCTGCGCAACGAGATCAACCGCGGCGTCCAGACCATCCAGTATCAGGTCGTCACCCTGATGACCACCAACGGTCAGGCTCCGTTCATCACCGTCTTCATGTATCTGGGAGAGGCCCGGAACGCACAGGAGAAGGCCGACCTTGCCATCATCATCGAGGAGACCATCCGCCAGCGGTATCAGGGCGTCAAGAATGAGGCGGGCGTCTGGATCACCCCGGCCTTCCCGAAGCTGATCTATGTGTTGGAAGAGGACAACATCCGCCCCGGCACCCCGTATTACTACCTGACCGAACTGGCCGCCAAGTGCACCGCCAAGCGGATGGTGCCCGACTACATCTCCGAGAAGAAAATGCTGGAGATGAAGATCGACAAAAATGGCGAGGGCCATTGCTATACCTGCATGGGCTGCCGCAGCTTCCTGACCCCATATGTGGACCCGGAGACCGGCAAGCCCAAGTATTACGGCCGCTTCAATCAGGGCGTCGTCACCATCAACTTGGTGGATGTGGCCCTGTCCTCCGGTGGCAACTTTGAGAAGTTCTGGAAGATCTTCGACGAGCGGCTGGCCCTCTGCCATCGTGCCCTTCAGGCACGCCACAAGCGGCTGCTGGGCACCCCCAGCGACGCTGCCCCGATCCTGTGGCAGTACGGCGCGCTGGCCCGTCTGAAGAAGGGCGAGAAGATCGACAAGCTGCTCTTCGGCGGCTACTCCACCATCAGCCTCGGCTATGCCGGCCTGTATGAGTGCGTCAAGTATATGACCGGCCGCAGCCACACCGACGCCGGTGCCAAGCCCTTTGCCCTGAGCGTGATGCAGCACATGAACGACAAGTGCAATGAGTGGAAGAAGGCCGAGAACATCGACTACTCCCTCTACGGCACCCCGCTGGAATCCACGACGTACAAGTTCGCCAAGTGCCTCCAGAAGCGGTTTGGCATCGTGCCCGGCATCACCGACAAGAACTATATCACCAACAGCTACCATGTCCATGTGTCCGAGCCCATCGATGCCTTCACCAAGCTGAAGTTCGAGAGCGAGTTCCAGAGGCTGTCGCCGGGCGGTGCCATCAGCTACGTGGAAGTGCCCAACATGCAGGACAATCTGGAAGCCGTCATAAGCGTGCTGCAGTTCATCTACGACAACATCATGTACGCCGAGTTGAACACGAAGTCCGACTACTGCCAGTGCTGCGGCTACGACGGCGAGATCAAGATCGTTGAGGACGACGGAAAGCTGGTGTGGGAGTGCCCCAAGTGCGGCAACCGCGACCAGAATAAGCTGAACGTCGCCCGCCGCACCTGCGGTTACATCGGCACTCAGTTCTGGAATCAGGGCCGCACGCAGGAGATCAAGGACCGCGTTTTACACCTGTAACCTTCTCAGACGCATCGCGCAAGCGATGACGGAAGGAGTCAATTTTCTGATATTTACCATGAATTACGCTACCATTAAATACTATGACATCGCCAACGGCCCCGGCGTGCGGACGAGTGTGTTCGTCTCCGGGTGCCGCCACCACTGCCCCGGCTGCTTCAACGAGGTGGCATGGGATTTCGGCTACGGCAAGCCCTTCGACAAGGCCATCCGCAACGAGGTCTTTGCCTCCTGCCAGCCCGCCTACATCACCGGGCTGAGCCTTCTGGGCGGCGAGCCCATGGAGCCGGAAAACCAGCGGGAGCTTCTCCCCTTCGTCCGGAATTTCAAAGCCCTCTACCCGAACAAGACCGTTTGGTGCTACTCCGGCTATACGTGGGAGCAGCTCACCGGCAAGGACCCTTGTCCCGCCCGGTGCGAAGTCACCGACGAGCTGCTGGCCCTGCTGGACGTCCTCGTAGACGGCCGCTTCGTCGAGGCAAAGCACGATATCTCCCTGCGCTTCCGCGGCAGCTCCAATCAGCGTCTGCTGGATGTGCCCAAGTCTCTTGCCGCCGGGCAGCCGGTCTGGTGGGAGGATGAGAAGGTCTTCGCCACGCATACGATGTAACAACAAAGCGTTCTGTTTTCCACCGCCCGGCAGGGCAATGTGGAAACCAGAACGCTTTTCGTTTATCGTGACTCCACCGCGTCCTCGATGATGCGGAGGAAGTCCCGGCCATAGTGGGCGGCTTTCTTTTCGCCCACGCCGGTGATGTTCAGCAGCTCGTCGAGGCTGAGGGGCTTCTTCTGTGTCATCTCGCGGAGGGTGGCGTCGTTGAAGATCATATAGGCGGGCACCTTCTGCTTCGCGGCCAGCCGCTTGCGCAGGGCATACAGCCCGGCCAGCAGCTTTTCGTCGGCTTCGCTCAGCGGTTCGGCATCGGCTGCGCGGCGGCGGGCACCGGCCAGACGCTTGGCGCTGGCGGCGGCGCGCTCCTTGGCCTGTGCGGCTTGCTGCCGCATCTCCTCGGCGGCCTGTTCCGACATCCGGCAGTTGGAGCAGTTGCCGCATCTGGGGGCCGCAGTCTCCCCGAAGTAGTTGAGCAGAAAGCTCCGCAGACAGCGCGGCGTCGTGGAATAGAAGGTCATGTACTTGAGCCGTTCCTCGGCTTTGCGGGCCGCTTCGGCTTTGACGTCCGCCGGGAGGCCGTTGTCCGCTTCCATCTCCTTGTCGATAAAGAAGCGGATGGTCCGCACGTCGGTGCCGGAATAGAGCAGGGTGCAGCGAGCCGGTTCCCCGTCGCGGCCCGCGCGGCCCGCCTCCTGATAGTAACTTTCCAGATCCTTGGGCATATTATAATGAATGACGAACCGGACGTTGGGCTTGTCGATGCCCATGCCAAAGGCGTTGGTGGCCACCATGATCTGCACCCGGTCGTAAAGGAAGTCGTCCTGATTTTTCCGCCGGGTCTCCGGGTCGAGCTTGGCGTGATACGCCGCCGCCCGGATGCCCCGGCTCTGGAGCAGACGGGTCGTCTCGTCCACCTGCTTGGTGGTGCTGCAATAGATGATGCCAGCGTTGTCCCGCTCTTTGAGCACCAGATCCAGCAGGACCCGCGGCTTTTCGCTGGGCAGGGCGCGGCGGGTGCCGAAGTAGAGATTCGGGCGGTCGAAGCTGGTGATGACCTCATAGGGGTCGTGGAGATCCAGATGGCTGCGGATGTCGTCCCGGACATGGGCGGTAGCCGTGGCCGTGAAGGCCCCGATGACCGGGCGCTTGGGCAGGGTCTCCACGAACTCTTTGATGCGGAGGTAGCTGGGGCGGAAGTCCTGCCCCCACTGGCTGATGCAGTGGGCCTCGTCCACCGTCACCATACTGATCTCCCGCTCCTGCGCAAACCGCTGGAAGCCCGGCATCTCCAACCGCTCCGGGGCCACATAGATGATCTTATACCAGCCCTCCCGCGCACGGCGAAGCATCAGGGCCTTCTGGTTATCGGTCAGGCTGTTGTTCAGGAACGCCGCCGCCACGCCGGCCTGTACCAGCGCCCCCACCTGATCTTTCATCAGGCTGACCAGCGGCGACACCACGATGGTGATGCCCGGCAGTAGCAGCGCAGGCACCTGATAGCAGATGGACTTGCCCGCACCGGTGGGCATCACGGCCAGAACGTCCTGCCCGGCCAGCAGCCGGGAGACGATCTGCTCCTGTCCGGGGCGGAAGCCGTCATAGCCGAATACTTTTTTTAAGATCGAATGCGGGTTTTCCATGAGTTCCTCCGTTATAATAGATGAGCACTGCCTTTGGAGCCTTACCAGTATACCACAAAAAACGCCGGTTTGCGCGCCGGAGGGCCTCCTTTTCGGCAAAACGAACGAAATGTCACAAGGATTTTTTTACAATTGATAGCTTTTCAGGCGCGAAAATGATATAATGAGACTACATATCTCCATCCCGGCTGTTTTTTGTGCCGGACCCAACGAAAAAGGAGCATTTTAAACCATGCAGAAATTGATCACATTTGCAGTCCCCTGCTATAATTCTGCCGCTTATATGCGTCACTGCATCGAGACCCTGCTCTCCGCCGGAGAACAGGCCGAGATCATCCTCGTGGACGACGGTTCCGTCAAGGACGAGACCCCCGCCATCTGCGACGAATATGCCGAGAAGTACCCCACCATCGTCAAGGCCATCCATCAGGAGAACGGCGGCCACGGCGAGGGCGTCAATCAGGGCATCCGGAACGCCACCGGCCTGTACTACAAGGTCGTGGACAGCGACGACTGGCTCGACACCGCCGCCCTCAAGACCGTGCTGGCCAAGCTGCAGACCCTCGTGGCCCGCGGCACCGCCCCCGACCTGATGATCTGCAACTACGTGTACGAGCATGTGGAGGACAACACCAGCCATACCGTCCGCTACACCAACGTCTTCCCGGAGAACCGGCTCTTCACTTGGATGCACGTGGGCCATTTCCGCCCGGACCAGAACCTGCTGATGCACTCGGCCATCTACCGCACGCAGGTGCTGCGGGACTGCGGCATGGTGCTGCCCAAGCACACCTTCTACGTGGACAACATCTTCGTCTACCAGCCGCTGCCCTACGTCAAGAGCATGTACTACATGAACCTTGACCTCTACCGCTACTTCATCGGCCGCTCCGACCAGAGCGTGAACGAGAGCGTCATGGTCAAGCGTGTAGACCAGCAGCTCCGCGTCACCAAGCATATGATCGATTGTCAGGACCTCGACGCCCTCAAGAACGAGAAGCGTCTGCGCAGCTACATGCTGCACTACCTGTCCATGATGATGGCCGTCAGCGATATCTTCCTGCTGCTGGACGGCAGCGCCGAGGCCAAGGCCAAGAAGGCCGACCTGTGGAGCTACCTCAAGGCCCACACCAGCCCCGCCGTCTTCCACTCCATCCGCTACGGCTTCGGCGGCGTGACCAACCTCAACTTCCCCAAGGGGGATACCATCGTCATCGGCTGCTACCGCATCGCGCAGAAGCTCTTCAAATTCAACTAAAATAAAACTTGTTGTTTCTTTTGGAATAATGTTGCCAAACCGGGCGGCTGGGTCACATCCAGCAGCCCGGTTTTTGTTTGGATACAAGCTCGTTAAGAAAACTTCAGAGTGGAGCTTTGTGAAATGTTGTTGCCATCGACGACGCCGTGGGTCTGGTGCTCTTTTCGGCTTCCTTCGGCGTGGCGAACGCGCTGGAGCAGGGCCGCATCGACCCCATCAGCGTCGTCGTCGAGCCGCTGGTGGAGATCGTCATCTCACTGGGGCTGGGTGCGCTGGCCGGTTTCGTGCTCAACCAGTTGGAAGTCTATTTCCACTCCCGCTCCAAGCGCATGAGCCTCTCCGTCGCCTTTGTCCTGCTGACGGTGGGCCTCTCGATGCTCTCCTTCCAGATTGGTCCGGTGCACTGCAGTTTCTCGCTGCTGCTGGTCTGCATGATGACGGGCACCATCTTCTGCAACATCTGCCCCACTTCCGATGAGCTGATGGATCGCCTCGACCGCTGGGTGTCGCCGGTGAACATCCTCTTCTTCGTCCTCAGCGGCGCAGAGCTGGACCTGAACATCCTGTCGAACCCGCTGGTGCTCCTCATCGGCGTGGTGTACATCACCTCCCGCTCGCTGGGCAAGATCAGCGGCTCCTACGTGAGCTGCCGCGCCACCCACTGCAGCGAGAAGATCCAGAAGTACCTTGGCATCACGCTGCTGCCGCAGGCCGGTGTGGCGCTGGGCATGGCAGCCGAAGCCGCCGAGCTTTCCGACGGCCACATGGTGCGGAACGTCGTGCTTTTCTCGGTGCTCGTGTATGAGCTGGTCGGCCCGACCCTGACCAAGTTCAGCCTGACCGCCGCCGGTGAGATCGAACCGGAAGGCCGTACCAGCGCCCGTACCGCCAACAAACCGGAGGCACCCGTCACCTTGGACTGATCTCAATAAACAAAAAGGGGCTGCTGCACATCGTTTCGCCGAATGTGCAGCAGCTCCTTTTGTTCTCAGTAGGTATCCGAGCAGCCCAGTAATAATTTCATGTAGGCGAAGGTCCGCTCCTGCCCAAGGTCGCGCACCATTTTCAGCAGCTTTTCCAGCAGGGCGCGGGTCTCCGGGTGGAGCATATAATGATCTTTGCTGTGCTCGTAGTATTCCCACGGGGAGGCATCGGTGTATTTTTCGCCCAGATAGATCTGGCTGGCCGCCACCCGGTCGCAGATCATCTCGCAGACATACCGCAGCGGCATCTTCATGCCGGTCATGCCGGATTTATTGGTGCTGTAGTCGATCCAGTATTCGAGGTGGTGCTTGTTCCGGCCCTTGTGGTGGAGCCACGCCGAGGAGTAGCCCTTGGCGTCCCGCTCGGCCTCGTTGGGGCTGTGGTCGCCCTGATAGTAGATGCAGCCGGGGATAAACTCCGTGGGGCTGTATTTGCTCAGGTCGTGGGCCAAGCCCTGCTCGTACAGGCCGCATTCAAAGCAGTATTTCATCACCAGCAGCTTGTGGCGGGTGATGGTCTCAAAATGGCCTCGGATGTTCATGCTTCGCCTCCGCGAAAACGCACTGTCACTTTCCCCGCTTTCAGCCCGCGCAGATCGTCGCTCTCCGAAAAGTCCTCCCGGTCGCGGGTCAGGTTGGGGTTGTAGTAGGGGTCGTCGAGGATGTTTTCCTTCCCATGGATGGTATAGAGCCGCTGCTGCTCGGCGGCAAAGCGGGCCGCCTTGGCGGGATCCTTTTCGTCGCCGCCGCGGCTCTTGCTCTCGTAGTGGGTCAGCTCGGCGTAGGGGGTCCATGCGATGCGGCAGCCCGCATCCCGCACCCGCAGACAGAAATCCACGTCGTTGAACGCCACGGCGAACTGCTCATCCAGCCCGCCCACTTCGTCGTAGACGCTGGCCTTGACCAGCAGACAGGCCCCCGTCACCGCCGAGAAGTCCTGCACGGTAGCGATGCGGAACAGATAGCCGCTGCCGCCCTTCTGCTTGTACTTATGGCTGTGGCCCGCGTAGCCCCCAAGGCCCGTGATGACGCCCGCATGCTGGAGCGTCTCGTCCGGGTAGTAGAGCATGGCCCCGCAGATGGCCGCACCGCCCTTGTGGGCGCACTGCCGCAGCAGCTCCGTCAGCCAGTCCCCGTTGCGGACTTCCACATCGTTGTTCAGGAGCAGCAGGTAATCCCCCGCTGCCGCTTTCCGGCCAAAGTTGTTGATGCCGGAGAAGTTGAAGCCCTTTTCCGGGTAGGTGACCACCTTCAGGCCGTCGTATCGCTGTTTCGCCTTCTCGTAGTAGGCGAAGGTGGCCGGGTCAGTGGAGTTGTTCTCGATGACGATGATCTCGTAGTTGTCCCACGTCGTCTTTTTCCAGATGCTTTGCAGACACTTTTCGAGGTCATCGGTGTGGTCCTTGTTGGGGATGAGGATGCTCACCTTCGGGTCGCCCTCGATGTCCCACTTCACCCGGTAAGTGCTGGGGAAGAGGCCGTCCTCCACCGTACCGGTGCGGCCGGTGCGGGCCAAGTGGTCGGCCAGCGCCTTTTTGGCTGCTGCTGCCACATAGGGCTTGGCCTCGGTGCCGCCGGAAGTAGACCCCGCATGGACCCGCCAATAATAGAGCACCTGCGGCACATGGGCCGCGCCGCCCACCTGCTCGATGAGCCGGAGGAAGAGGTCGTGGTCCTGACTGCCATCGCACTCCGGCCGCTCGCCGCCCACGGCATCCCACAGGGCCTTTTGGAACACGGCCAAATGGCAGATGTAGTTGCAGCAGAGCAGGTAATCCGGCGCATAGTCCGGCTTGAAGTGTGCTACGATGGGCCGCTGGATGCTCTTGGAGAAGAGCGCTTCATCGCTGTAAAGGAAGCCATCCGGCTCCCCCCGCTCCCGCAATTGCAGGATGGCCTTGCCCATCGTGTACATCGCGTGGGGCGCCAGAATGTCGTCGTGGTCCGCAAGGGCCAGATAGTCCCCGGTGGCAAGGGAAGCGGCGGCATTGGTGTTCGCCGCAATGCCCTTGTTTTCGATCTTTTTGTATACGATACGTTGATTCTTCGCCTGATATTCCTTCACGATCCGTTTTACGGCATCATGTTCCGCGTCGGACGCATCGGCAAGGCAAAGCTGGCCGTTGGGGGCCGTCTGATCCACAAAAGAATCCAGAAATTCCCGCAGGTATGGTTCCGGCGTATTGTACAGCGGGGTCAAGATCGAGATGGTGGGCAGCCCGCAGGAGTCCGCCGTCTGCCCGGCCAGTTCGGCCCTTTGGGCTTCCAGCACCTTTTTCGCGGGCAGATACCGGGCCTTTTTGCCGAAGCACCGGCGCTTGACGAAGCCGGCCCCCCGCGCCAGCATGGTGCCGAGGCCCTCATCTTTCGTCAACTGGACAGCATAGCCCGCCAGCTCCTTGGCGCGTTTCAGTCGTACATTCATCTCATGCCTCGCCGCGCTGGGTCGCCTTGTAAGCGTCACAGACCGTCTTGGTGTCGCCGTTCATCTTCAGGTGGCCGTGGCTCAGCCATGCCACCTTGCTGCACATCCGCTCGATCTGCTCGATGGAGTGGGACACCAGAATGACCGTAGTGCCGCCCGCCATCAGCTCCTGCATCCGCTTTTCGCACTTCTGCTGGAAGAGGAAGTCGCCCACCGACAGCACCTCGTCCGCGATCAGGATGTCGGGCTTGGTGATGGTGGCAATGGCAAAGCCAATGCGGGCCACCATGCCGGAGGAGTAGTTCTTGAGCGGGACGTCGAGGAAGTTCTGCAGTTCGCTGAACTCTACGATCTCGTCAAATTTTTCGTCGAGGTACTTGGGCGAGAAGCCCAGCACCGTGCCGTTCAGGTAGATGTTCTCGCGGGCAGTCAGGTCCATATCGAAGCCCGCGCCCAGCTCGATGAGCGGGGCGATGGTGCCGTTGACGGTCACCTTGCCCTTGGAGGGCTTGTACACGCCCGCAATGGTCTTGAGCAGGGTAGACTTGCCCGAACCGTTCAGGCCCACAAGGCCGTAAAAATCGCCGGGCATGATGTCAAGGCTGACATCTTTCAGGGCGTAGAACTCGTCGTATTGCAGACGGCCCTGCACCATGGCCAGCAGGTATTCTTTCAAGCTCTCGTGCTTTTCGGTGGAGAGGTTGAAGCACATGGAAACATTGTCCACTTTGATGATCGGTTCCATTTTGTCCCCTCCTTAAATGTGCAGCACGAAGCGATCCTGCGTTTTGCGGAACATCCAGACGCCCACCACCATGGACAGCACCGCGCAGATGCCGCAGACCGCGAACATGTTGAAGTCCAGCGGGATGCCCCACATCAGGGTGCGGCGGAAACCGGTGATATACCAATACATCGGGTTCAGCTTGATGATCTGCTGCATGTTGAAGCCGCCGATGGAGAAGGTCATCTGGGTGGGGTCGTAGAAGATGGCGGAGAAGTAGAGCAGCGCCGTGGTGAAGACGCTCCAGATGTGCATGATATCCCGGAAGAAGACCGTTGCCGCCGCGAGGAAAAGCCCGACGCCGAGGCTGAAGAAGAAGAGGGTCACCAGCGGGTAGAGCGCCTCAAGGAGCGTCAGGTGGAACGGTGCCCCGGTGAAGATCATCACCAACAGCAGGGCCACAAAGCTGAACACACAGTTCACCATGGCGAAGCAGCACTTTTCCAGCGGGAAGATATACTTGGGGATATACACTTTTTTCAGCAGGGGCGCGGCGCTGAGCACGCTGGACATGCTGGCTGAGGTGGCCTCGTTGAAGAAGTTGAACAGCAGCTGGCCGCACATCAGGAAGACCGGGAAGTTGTCGATGCCGCTGCCCCGCATATCCATCAGGCTGCTGAACACGGCCCAGTACACAAGGCACATCAGCAGCGGGTTCAGCACGCTCCACACCACGCCCAGCACGCTGCGGCGGTATTTGAGCTTGAAGTCACGGCTGACGAGGTTCCACAGCAGATAGCGGTACCGCCAAAAGCCGTTGAGCATTCCTTTCAGTTTTGCCACAGGCGATCACCACTTTTCAAAGAATTCGAACTTCTGGGCTGCAAAGGACTCATGCAGCTTGTCCTTGGCGCTGGTCTTGTGCTCGCAGCCGCAGTCCGGCCACTGAACGTTGACGGTGGGGTCATCGTAGGGGATGCCGCCCTCGCTGGTGGGGTCGTAGACGTCGGTGCACTTGTAGCAGAATTCCGCCACATCGCTCAGCACGAGGAAGCCGTGGGCAAAGCCTTCGGGGATATAGAACATCTTCTTGTTCTCCTCGGACAGGGTCACGCCCACCCACTTGCCGAAGGTGGCGCTGTGGGGGCGGCAGTCCACAGCGACGTCATACACTTCGCCCTTGGTCACGCGGACCAGCTTGCCCTGTGTGTGGTTCTTCTGGAAGTGCAGACCGCGCAGCACGCCGCGGGTGGAGCGGCTCTGGTTGTCCTGCACGAACTCTTTGTCGATGCCGGCTTCTGCGAACTGATCCTTCTGATACGTCTCCATGAAATAGCCGCGGTCATCGCCGAACACCTGCGGCTCAATGACCACAACACCGGGGATCTCGGTCTGCGTAAAAGTAAATTTGCCCATATTTCGTTTCCTCTCTGTTTTCTTTTAAAAATTATTTTCTTTTTGTTGTATATGAAAAGTCCCGAAGGACTTTTGCGCAGGGTAGATAGCTCGCCCTCTCAGTCACGCTTCGCGTGCCAGATTCCCCACTCTGTCGCTTCGCGACATCTCTCCCCGGCCGGGGAGAGTCTTTCCTCAAAGTGGGAGCCCTTGGCATATCGGGCAAGTCTGAGCGCATACCGGCAGCAGCCGGGCCTTGCGCTCTATCGTCAGTGCTTACTTCTCGGCTTACGTTTTCTCTTAGCTCGGATGCGTATGACTGCAAACACCACCACCGCCGCCAGCACGGTGGCACCGAGGGAGATGGCGAGCAAGCCGCCCGCGGTTTTCTTGATATTGCGGGAGGCGGGGAGCTGAACGTTCGCGTTGGCCGCGACGACCTCTTCCAGCCCCTCGATGTTCGCCTTGACCCGGACGGAGGTGGATTCCTGCACATCGCCGCCCTGAATGGTATACACCGCGTAAGCCTCCGGGTCAACCCCCAAAATATAGCGTTCGGGCAGTTCAAGGCTCACCGACACATTGTCGGCGGTCAGGCCGTCGGCCAACAGCAGCCGCACACCGGGGTCGCTGACGGTCACAGTACCCATGGCGCTGCCGCCGCCCACGACCTCCATCTGGGCCGTCACCCCCTGCGCGGGGATGTCAGTGTAGCCGGTAAAGGTCGCAAAGGCGTGATCCAGCAGGGTGCGGACGTCGTTGTACTTGTCGGTCTTCAGGTTGCTCTGCATGGTCACGCAGATGAGCCGGACGCCGTTCTGCTCCGCCAGACAGACGTAGCTGTAGCGGGCAATGTTGGTGTAGCCGATCTTCGAGCCCAAAATGGCCGGAATATAGTACCGGCTGGACCCCACCCGCATCTTATCCTGCTGGTGGAAGTACCGGGTCACGGGCTGGATGTTGGTGGGGGCCATGGTGTACATCTCGTTCCGGGTGAAAAGGGTCTCAAAGCCCGGCTGGGTCAGCGCCCAGCGCAGGATCTGCGCCATATCGTAGCAGCTGGTGTAGTGGTCCTCGTCGCTGATGCCGTGGGGGTTCGCGAAGTGGGTGTGCTGCAAGCCCAGCTCCGCTACCTGTGCGTTCATCGCGGCCACACCGTCGGCGATGGTGCCGCCGCCGAAATATTCCGCCAGCAGGTTCGCGCCGTCGTTGGCGCTGGCCATCATGGTGGCGTACAGCGCATCCGTCAGGGGAACTTCCTCCCCTTCCTGCAATGCGATGTGGCTGGAATCAGTACCCGCCAGCGAGTAAACGTCCTCGTGGCTGACGGCCAGCTTCACGCCGTCCCACTGGCCCTGCGCCTTTTCACAGGCAAGGCCCAGCGTCATCACCTTGGTGATCGACGCCGGGTGCAGTTCCTCGTCCATATTCTGCTGCGCCAGCACCAGCCCGGTGTCCGCGTCAATGATGCAGTAAGCTTCGGTGGTCGTCAGGGCCGGGGCCGCCGCCGCGCCGGGCGCAAAGGCCGCCAACAGGCACAGCAGGGCCGCGCACAGCACGGTGATCTGTTTTTTCATCTGGTATACTCCGTTGTTCCTTTAATCTGTTTTAGTATACCACACTTTGCCCCGCCTGAAAAGAGAAATGCGCCCCTTCACGCCCCGATCCTCTCCCGCAGCAGGGGCTGGATCTGCCGCCCGGCCAGCGCCGCTTCCAGCGCAGCGGGCAGCAGGGCGAAATCCGCCTTCAGGCTCTGCGGCTTCGCGGCCGGGTCATCCTGCCCGTAGGGCACAAAATAGTAATGTTTGCGCTGGCGCAGCCGGGCGATGTTCTCCCCCGATGCCCCCAGCCCGTCGTTGGTGGAGACGGCGATCAAAACCGGGCACCCCACCCGCAGCAGACTTTTCGCCGCCAGCGTCACCGGCGTATCGGAAAGGCCCACCGCCAGCCGAGCCAGTGTGGTTCCGGTGCAGGGCGCAATGACCAGCGCCTCAGCCAGCCGCTTCGGCCCCAGCGGCTCCACGGCTTGCAGGGTATCCAGCACCGGGTTCCCGGTCAGCTCCTCCAGCCGCGCCTTCCATTCCGCCGCCGTGCCGAATCGGGTGTCCAGCCGGGACGCTGCAAAGCTCATCACCGGCAGCAGCTCCCAGCCCTGCCGCACCAGCCGCCCGGCCTGTGCCGTGGCCGTGCCCAGCGTACAAAAGCTCCCGCAGACCGCAAACGCGATCCGCCCTCGCGGTGTGTTCATGCTCTCCCCTCCCGCTCCTGTATCATCGCGCAGACCGTCTGCGCCACAAACCCACCCGCCGTTTCCGGCGCACAGGCGGCGGGCAGACTCAGCGCATGGACCGCCGTATGGCCCAGCCGCTGCGCCGCCGCAAAGTCTGTTCCACCGGGCCGCGATGCCAGATCAACGATCAGGCTCCCCGGCCGCAGGGCTGCCAGCACCGGCTCGGTCAGCACCGGGGCGGGGACGGTGTTCACCACCGTATCAAATGCCGGGGCCGCTCCGGCCACCGCCGCCAGCGGAATGCTGCGCAGCCCCAGACTTTCGGCCAGCGCCCGCGGCCCGGCCCGCCGCGCGGCCACCGTCACCTGTGCGCCCAGCGCGGCCAGCCGCACCCCCAGTGCTTGCCCTACCGGCCCGAACCCGGCCAGCAGCACGCCGCTGCCCCAGAGCGTCTGGGACCGCCGCGCCAGCAAAATGCCGATGCACCCCTCCGCCGTGGGGATGGCGTTCCGCACGGTCAGCTCCTCCCGCGTGAAGTAATCCACCAGCTCTACCCCGGCCTCCCGCGCGATCTGCTGCGCCTCCGCCGACAGCTTCCCGCCCAGCGCCAGTGCCCCCGGCTTCGCCGCCCGCAGCAGCGCGGCAAGCGGCGTCCGCGCCTCGTCCAGCGGGAGCGGCAGCAGGATGTAATCCGCTCGTGCCACCTCTTCCGCGCCGCACACTTCGTACCCCGCCCGCGCCAGCGCCCGGCCCGCCGCCGTCTGCCGCGCGTCCCCGCCGATCACCGCAACCCGTTTCCGTTCCTCCATGCCCGCTCCCCCTCCCAAGGTTTACGACAGGCTATGCAGGGAGCCGCCAAGATGTGAAACCGCGCTTGACTTTTAGGCCCAAGTGCATATAATAGAATTAACGAATGTAAATAAGTCTCCATGGAGACACATAAGCAAACAAGAAGCCCCCCGGTATCGCTACTACCGAGGGGCTTCCTGTTTTTAGTGCTTACCGCCCTTGAACTGGTCGTCAAGCCACTTGCAAATATAGTAAGCCACTATACCTGCTGCGACGGACAGAACGAATGTAAACACCATCTCCATGGGGATCACCTCCTTCCCATGAAAATGAGAGGAGTGGAGCGGCATTTACAGAATATCACATTACCAGCTAAATTTCAACAAAAAAGCGAGTAACCGCCACTGCTTCCCCAAGCTCGCGGTTACTCGCTCCACTACGGAATGAGTGATTACTATCTTATAATAACAAAAAGGCACTGCGCCCTAAACGCAGGCGGCAGCCCCTTACCGGTTCCCTAGGCGCCGGGACGGGCGATTTTCTCTTGTTGTTGCGCTTCCCCGGACGCCAAAAGCGAAAGGGGGGATTCCACCATGACATTTGAACAGGTCGTTCTCCTGCTCAGCCTGATCGGCGGGGCAGTGTACGTTACATTTCAGATCACATGGACCGTTTCTCACAGCGATGAACACAAGAAAAAATGACCGCCTCATAGTTCCAGCCGTGAGCGGTCATCTTTTTCTTGACTAAACCGGTAAGGAGCTAGCCGTTTGCGGGCCAGCGCCTTTTCTATTTGTAGTATAACCTTCCTACGTCCAATTGTCAAGCGTTCGGCTTGTTTTGGGCGTTTCTTTTTGCGCAAAAAAGCCCCGGAGTGAGACCGCAAGGCTCATTCCGGGGCTTCGTTGATTCAATGGGTCATTTGGTGCAGTTCAAAGGGTATATTCAGTGATGCAACGCCCAATTTGTCGTGGGAACTTATTAGTGGTTTACCTTCTGGGTAGGAGTCTTAATAACTGCAACAGTGTACGTGGTTCCATTGATAGTGGCGTCTGCAAAGCCAATCAGCGACACAGCGCCATCAATTGCTTCGTACTCAGGATTAAGCTCAGCACTGTTGAAAGTATCACTGTTCATAATAATCGTCAAAGCATCAATGCCACTATCCAGCGTATTATACAGCTTGCTGTCATACTTTACCTTCGGAGCGTATCCAACCAGATACTGATTGGTAGTGTCATCACCTGCAACAGCCTTCTTAATCTCATCTGCCTTAGCAACGCGCTGGCTATTCAAAGTGGAGTCATCTTTGACATCAGTTTCCAGAATCTTTGCAACGCTCTGTGCCTTTGCCTTCATGTCAGAATCAGCCTTAACAGACTCAATCTTGACATCCTTTTTATCCAGAGCCTCTAATGCCGCCGTAGTCTTCAGCGTATCATTGAAAATCTTAATGACTTCCTTCTCGTTCACAGAAGTACCGCAGCCGGTCAGGACTGCCAGAGCCATAACGCCAGCGAGCGCAACGGCCATGAGTTTCTTAAACATTTTCATAATCGTATCCTCCAAAATAGTTTTCACACTGCACCCATTCAGGCGTTTTCTGTTCGCCTGATTTGTTAAGCTCATATTACCATTTTGTCACCGTTTATTCAATACCCTTTTTGATTTTTGTTTTATTTAACAATTTCAGGTGGATCCTACTGGGCATTTTGCTAGAAGTCAAAGGAAAATGGGCGGACAGAAAAAGCCCCTTGGCGGGGGTACAGCCAAGGGGCGAATGCCTTTTTCAATGCTTTTTTCAATCACACATATTGCATCGAACCTACATTAACTAATTCCAAACTCTTTCATCAATTCCGCGCGGCTCTTTTCATCTTCAGAAGCCCTCTTTACATCGTCAATGCGATTCTGGTCAAGAAGCTTCTTTACCAGCAAAGCCATTTTGTTTTCACCACGGCTCTCGCCTTTCACAATGCCTTTTGCAATGCCTTTTTCAATGCCTCTGCTTTCCACTTTATCAAGCACATCACACATATTGCGTGGGCCTCCTTTCCTGTCATCGGTGCTGGTATTATATGCGTCTTCAAATCGGTGGTCATTCGTCATGATGCTCAACAACTGAAGCGTTTCCTGCACATGCGTCAGATCCTGTGAACTTGGCACATAATCGCCATTCTCTCTTTTCTGCACAAAGTAGTCTGCAACCACCTTGAAATCGCTTTGGAACAGCTCTACCTGCTCACGGTTCAGATACGCGATCTGGAACAAGTTGATTTTATAATCGTTGACGTATGGCTCAAACTCGTTTGGAACGTTCAGCCGTTCTTTCAGAGAAAGCGGCCCGCTCCACGGTTTCTCATGACCAAAATAGAGCACCAGCGTCACGACTGGGTAGCGGCTTCCTGTATCATGATCTCCCAGAAGCTGCGCCCGATACTCTGCACCATCATAGCCTATCACTCGGAGTGGCATATCCGGGTCAGAAGCTGTTTGGTTCTCAAATCCGATACAAGCCACCCGGATATTACCGTTCTTCCATCGTTTGGCAACATCACGTTCAATTTCATGGAGTCTGCCATCCGCTTTATAATAGGTGCGTGGAGCCTGATCTTCCAATTCATCTGCACCTAAAACTTGCTTTCCGTTGAATAACAGCACGTTTACGATATCAGAGAACACATCATTGTAGGATTCCAGAATCTTTTCCGACGCGTCTTTTTCTGCCACAGACTCACTGCCTTTCTTTTTCTTATATTACCACAGCGCACAGATCGAATCAATCATATCCATGTAAACTTTTCAACACCTTTAAGCTGCACATTGCTGGCTGTCAGTGAGTCATAGAGATGTTCAGCATGGTATCACCTCGCATATGTGAGTCACTTGCTATTATTGCACCTTCTTTTCGCTCACAAAACAAGACGCAAAAAGCCCTCTGGCTTCCTATCACAGAAACCGGAGGGCTTTGTTCGCTTTATTGGTGCTTTCTCAAGCCCTCACGCAATACCTTGCGGGGGGGGGGCTTGATCGCCGTCTGAGCGGGTGCCAAAATTGCAGAGCGTTCGAGGCAACGGCATAATTTTTCTTTTAACACGCTGTATCCCCAAAGAAAGGCTTCACTGTACTAAGAGAAACGCCGTTACGCTTTGCTTTTTCCTGCTCATAGGTCACACGAGTAGCTTCTTCAATAAAAGCTTTAACTTCCGGTGTTGCTGTTGACCATGTGACGTTAAAGCGTCTGCAGATCCGATAGAATGTGCAATAAAATGCTTCTCGCTCCGCATCACGCTGAAAATATTCTTTTGCACTCATCAATCTCACCTCATTTCAAGTAAGTCACAAAGATGTTCATTGCTGCCTCACCAGAGAGTTATAACGCGGTGCTCCACTTTTATGATAAATGGTACAAACTTTGCCATACAGACCCCTTTTCCCGCTAGAGCAAACTTTGAACTCGTAGCTTTATTATACTCAGTCATTCGTAATTTTTCAACCAGTCACCGTCACCCTCTTTTCAAATCTTTTTGTGTAAATATGTAAAATAAATATTGACAAATTTGGAAAAGCACATTTCAAAGCTGCTTGCATTTCTTTCCCTCACGCCCAGTGAACTGATGGGTGGCATCGCCAACCCTTTCACTGACTCTAAAACGTTGCGTGATGCGCTCCACCTCGATCTTCAACAATTGAGCCAACGATGTGGACTTTCCATTGATGAACTGCAAAAAATTGAAGCTGGCGAAGATGTCCCCCTCGCAGAACTGCGAGATGTCGCCTATTGCCTTGGAACCGGAGTAACTGGTGTACTGGGCGACGGTTATTTTCAAACTCCGGTAAGCAGCATGGATTACTTTGTCAAAAACGATCCAACAACAATCCATTCTCCCGGTGGATTTTGGGGACACTTAGGCATCTTAGTCCAAGGTCAGCCAAAATATTTGTGGTTTCCGATAACGGCCTATACCCGGCAGCTAGTTTATAAAAATAGCACTGAAAAATATATGGCCATTCCTTGTATGGACAACTCTCTTTTGCTGATCAACTGCGATAAAATTGAAGAGCTGGTGCTTCTTGATGAGGCCTGCGGCTCTCCTGTTGACATGGATTGGGACAGCACTGTAAGTGAGGGCGAAATTCCGGCGGTTGTGTATGAAGCGTTTGATGATTATATGACATACAAAGACGTCGGAGACACTCCTTCCCACTACGGTCTTTCCGCATTACTGGTAGGGGCCATCGACCACATTATTGATATTTGTAAAATCGATTCCGAAGCGTTCGCTTCTAAACTGAACACCGCCACTATTATATTCTCGAATGGTCGAATTCAGCACCTCTCTTTGTCTTACGATGTCTCGGACTCTTTAGCCACTGCTGTGCAGCAAATTTATGAAATGGGCGAATTACTTGATAATAGCATTGTAACGATTGAGGCCTGCGATGAAGTCGAGACTCTAATCAACTTCAAGAACATATCAATGATTCAACTTCCACTTGCAAAAATTGAGTGCGACATTAAGAGATTCCTGTCCGAGACGGATGATGCGTAACTGGGAATCAATTCATTGATAATCCACGATATAAAAACCGCCCCGATCTCCTGTCACGGAAATCGGGGCGGTTCGTTTGCGTTATGGGTTTTTATTCGCGCTTTTCAAGCGCTCGCACGATCACTTGCGGGGATTTTTGATCGCAGCCTGGGCGGGCGATAAAATTGCAGAGTTCTCCTTTCCAGAAATATCATTTCACTTTCCGTTGCGCCCGTGGTTCTTTTTTGTAAGCCCCGCGTATGCGGGGAAAAGTTCTGCTCCTCCTTGATGCGGGCGTTGTGGTCGGGATCACCCCCGCGTATGCGGGGAAAAGAATATCCCGTTCCTCCGCAGTTTCCGGGTCTGGGGATCACCCCCGCGTATGCGGGGAAAAGGTGCTGATCTGGGCCGGGGCCGTCGGGCGCTGGGGATCACCCCCGCGTATGCGGGGAAAAGACCTGCTTCGTAAAGAGAGCCACGAGGACTTCGGGATCACCCCCGCGTATGCGGGGAAAAGAACACTATGCGGGTCTGGACTATAACCCAATCAGGATCACCCCCGCGTATGCGGGGAAAAGGTTTGTCGGATGATGGGCATTTCGTCGCCTATAGGATCACCCCCGCATATGCGGGGAAAAGCTTCCGGTTTTTCATCCTCGAAGGGCTTAAAGAGGATCACCCCCGCATATGCGGGGAAAAGGCATAAAGCCTTGTAATCAACGGGTCAGAATGGGGATCACCCCCGCATATGCGGGGAAAAGCTTTCCTTTCTTCGGCATCATTAGGCTTCATTGGGATCACCCCCGCATATGCGGGGAAAAGTGTGATCCGGCTCAACACAACGTGGTACCTGTAGGATCACCCCCGCATATGCGGGGAAAAGGCACCGAGATCGTTCACAACATCTGGGCCGCTGGGATCACCCCCGCATATGCGGGGAAAAGACCGCGATGTGCCGTGATTTCGGCGTTTCCGAGGGATCACCCCCGCATATGCGGGGAAAAGCCCACCGAAGATGACGCCGCCGCACTCCCCTTAGGATCACCCCCGCATATGCGGGGAAAAGTCATTGTCCGGGCTGCTGGAGGTCCATGCCCGGGGATCACCCCCGCATATGCGGGGAAAAGCAGTACCGTCCTCGGCGGCTGCGACGGTGTCTAGGATCACCCCCGCATATGCGGGGAAAAGATCGTGTTTTGTGCCGAAAGGGCAGATTCTTGGGGATCACCCCCGCATATGCGGGGAAAAGTTTTGCAGACCATTTTGTCCGGCACTGAGATCGGGATCACCCCCGCATATGCGGGGAAAAGCTACCAGAACGGGGAAGCGGTCAAAAAAGATTAGGATCACCCCCGCATATGCGGGGAAAAGAGAGGTGCGCCCGTTTCTTTGATACGGTCGGCGGGATCACCCCCGCATATGCGGGGAAAAGGCAGTTTCTTTAACGTGCTGAATTGCGTCATAAGGATCACCCCCGCATATGCGGGGAAAAGACTTAAACGGCCTATGGGTGACGCTTCCGCAGAGGATCACCCCCGCATATGCGGGGAAAAGGCCTGTGCCGGACGGAACCGAAGCTGCGAAAAAGGATCACCCCCGCATATGCGGGGAAAAGCGACAGTTTCGCGCTTCATCATGATGCCAATGGGGATCACCCCCGCATATGCGGGGAAAAGTATTACACGCTTAGGCGAGATCAGCTTGCCGAAGGATCACCCCCGCATATGCGGGGAAAAGAAATAAATGGGGTGCTATAAGCCACTAATTAGGGGATCACCCCCGCATATGCGGGGAAAAGGAACCGAATGTGTTAATAAATTTATCGCAATCAGGATCACCCCCGCATATGCGGGGAAAAGCGAATGACGCATTATTTGCTCAGCTCAAACAGACCGGCCTAACCATGCAAGAGTAGGATCACCCCCGCATATGCGGGGAAAAGTGTCAGTGGGCCCCAATAACGTCAAGAGGGTTAGGATCACCCCCGCATATGCGGGGAAAAGATGTTCATTCTTTCTACTACTTGGCTTTTCATGGGATCACCCCCGCATATGCGGGGAAAAGTTCAATGCTCTTCCTGCTGAGCTGAAAGCCAAAGGATCACCCCCGCATATGCGGGGAAAAGTAGGATTGAAGGAAACACAAAGTTCAGCGAGCAGGATCACCCCCGCATATGCGGGGAAAAGCAACAACCAGCTCTGCCAGCGCCTTTGCCTGTGCAGAACTTATGAAAATCAAGGCATCCGTTCCCTTTTTATCATCGCTCTTAATGCCAACATATTTCAGAGCCTCTTTTGCCATCTTGTCTGCTTTCTTCTGTTCCGGGTCCAGCACAAGGATCTGCTCCTTCACCAGTTCTGCTGCCTTTTTGGTGCGCTTGCCCACATCCAGCTGAGCATTCTCCGCAAAGGCTGCGCGCATGGCGTGCTTCCATGCCTGCGAGGAAACTCTGGCGCGGAGCACACCGCCGTACACAGCCGTTTTGGGGCTGCCGGTATCGTCCCGGTTGATGCAGCTGGGCGGGACGGTCTGCAAAATGTGGAAATCAACATACAGGCGCTTATTCATGATCAATTCTCCTTTTCTTTCTCTTCCGGTGCAGGCTTCGGGTCGCGGTACAGGTCCTGTCCCCACCGCAGACGGACATTGGCAGGGGTCTGCACATACCGCGGGTCGGTGCATTGCAATTCATACAGGTCTGCCGCAAGTTGCGGATAGTCCAGCGGAATCGCGCCATCCTTTGCCGCGCTCAGCAACTGGATCATGCCCCGCAGATGGTGGCTGATCTCGGTGATTTCTTCTGCGGTGGCCAGTGCATTGAAGCGCCGGAGCACACTGGCCTCGGTCCAGTCCTGTCCGGCACTGTTCCGCTCTGCCAGCTGCCGCACCGCCCGGCCCAGCGTGTTGCCGGGGCAGTTCATGGGGCGGTCGTTCCCCTGCTGATGCACAGCATACAGGGTCAGGGCAAGGTAGACCGCCCACTCTGCCGCCGAGGGAGCACTGCGGCCCTGAAAGCTTTCCGGCATTCCCAGCAAAAAACTTCCCCACAGTTCCGGCAGCTCGCCGGGTGCGTGGCCGATGCCCCGACGCAGCTTTGCCAGTTCTGCCCGCCGCTGGTTGTCCGGCAGAGCCTGAAGCCTGTGCAGCTGCTGCGCCGCATATAGTTTGACGTCCTGTGTTTTCATACAATTCCCCCTTTATGGTTCTGTTTTGGGATAGATCTCCCAAAGCTTTGCGCGAAAACAGTTATAGGCCTTTGGCGAGGTATACAGGATGGTGCGCTCGGTCTTTTTATCCTTATCCACCACAATGCGGTGTCCCTTCAGGGCGGCATTTCCGGCCTCCATCACCATCTGTTTTCCCAGTTTTTCCGCGATGCTTCGCGCCTGCGCCTGCCAGCGCAGCGCTGCCTCATCCGGGTCGTCCTGCTCCGGGTCGATCGCCTGCAGCCACTGCCGGAAAGGCTGGTCCACTGCAAAGTAGAATTGTGCACGAACCGCGCCGCCTGCATTTTCATTCCGGTCACCGGCGGCAATTGCCAGTTCCTGCGCAAAATGTCCGACCAGCGCCGCTGTCTGTTCACAGCGCTCGATTTCTCTAACGATCCGGCTCTGCCATGGGCGCCCTATCTCATCCAGAATCCCTGCCTGAAAGGTCAGGCTGTCGCTGAAAGAATCATTTACAAAGAAGTCCTTATCGCCATATTGGACACCGGAGATGCGGAAATGTACCTTTCTGCGAGGATCCAGAAGTTTCAATCTCTTTTCCTGCAACTTTTCGATCCAGCATACAACGCCCGGTCGATGCCCGCTGTCCTGACAAAAGACTGCCGGGAACTCCCGCCAGAATTGTTTGGCCGGGTCATGACGACAGGGCACAAACACCACCGGTTCATTTTTCTTGATTGGCATCATGCGCCAGATGGTCATCTGTTCGGCAAAGACGTTTTCTCTGGGGAAGAAATCTCCTCCCAGCAGACAGAACCCATCCACATTCTCCCCTGTCCTGTGCAGCAACAGCCTTCTGGATTGCAGGGTGAGCAGCTGTGCCGGGTTATCCGGACAGCAAATTTCTGTCCGTTCCGCGCTCTTTGGTGCTTCCAATTCCCAACAGGGCTTGCTTTCACCCCAGCATTCCCGGCCGTCGCGCAGCAGCGTCAGGTTCAGCATCAGAGTCTCGTACAGATTATCGCCCTGTGCCTGAATAAAACCGATTTTGCCCAGCCACCCGGCTCCTACGGACGGAAGTCCCTTTCCTTTTGGCTTCGCGGAGGTATCATCATAGCCATTCACGCATAGCAGCCATCGCGCCGCCTGTGGATAGCTCAGCTGCTCCTTGCTCTGCCCCGCATACAGCGGAAAGAGTCGGAGTTTATTGCCACTTTCCGACATTTCACCGTTGAGTTTGGCCGCGCCGTATTCCGTGCCGATTTTTGCCTGCGGCACCTGCCAGAAGGGGTGTGTCGGGTGGAACAGCCAGAAGCGGTCCTTCCACTGCTCCAGATAGTCCCGGACAGGCTCTGCCGGGAAATGCCCAAGTTGCCACAGCTCGCTCCAGCGCTCCAGTGCATCATCGCTCTGTGCCAGCGGTTGGGGGTTTCCCTTTGCATCCACCCGGGAAAACACGGTGAACAGCACCGCCAGCAGCAGCCGCAGCACGGCGGCGTTCTGGGTGGGCATCTCGCCCGCAAGGTCCACATAATCCTGCGCCGACACCAGCGCCTCGGTCAGGGACACCTCCCGCACCGTGTTGTCCCGCAGCCGCACCCGTATCCACGGTTCGGTCAGCAGGTTGAATTCAATTTCCTTCATCCGTCTCCTCCTTTTGGTAATATAAGCCGTTTTCACAGTCATAACAAAGTTCCATGCCCGCAAGCCGGGCAGTCAGGTTTTCATCCAGCAGCAGGATCAGTTCTCCGTGCAGCAGCGGCGACAGCTGCCACGCCGCAAGGCGGCTGCGGTTATCCGCTTCCAACTCCCGGATGACCCTATCCACCTTCCACGCTTTGCCGAACACCGCCGGGAGCCGCAGCTTCTGCCGGGCAATCTTCAGTGCCGTTTCCGGTGGGGGCGGGCTGTCGGCAGCTACGGCACTGCCACCCTCCTGCCACGGCAGAAAGTGGATGCTGCCGTCTGCCCGACACTGCATTACAAGCACCTCTACCGAGGGGTCGCCGTCCCGCACTGCTGCACGCGCCGCCGGGTCGGAGCGGGCACCCTCGTTCTGCATCCAGTCGTCCAGCGTATTCAGCTGCGCCAGCCGGTGCGTTTCCGGCTGCGGCACAAGGTACGCCTCGGCGCGTGCTCTCTTTTTCTCCTGCGCCTTCTCATATACGCAGCGCATTTCCTCACCCTGCGCCTCGCCGGGAGCTTCCCGCTCCCAGCCGTAGACCTGCTGCACCAGCGGAGAGATTTCCTCCGGTAGCCGGATGCTCCGGGGCAGAAACTTCCGGGTACGCCAGAGCAGCCACTGTCCATATACCGCCTCGCTGCCCGCATCAAAGGCATCTTCCCCGGTGTCCAGCACCGCGCAGCAGGCCTGTTGCAATGGGGCGGGGCGGCTGCGGCGGTGACGGTGCAACCGTCCGATGCGCTGCAACAGCAGATCCATGGGGCAAAGCTCTGTAACAAGAACGTCCAGATCAATGTCCAGCGACTGCTCCATCACCTGCGTGCCCACCACGATCAGGTCGTTCCGGCGCTCCGGTGAAGAGCCCTTGCCAATGCGTGCCATCAGATGGTTTTCCCGTGCTGCGCGGTCCGGCATCAGGAACTGCGCATGAAACAGTTGCACCTCTTTGTCCGGCAGGCTTTCCCGCAGCAGCTGCGCGATCTTCTGCGCTTTTTTGACCGTGTTGACGATCACTCCCGCGCAGCCGCCCTCTGCCAGCTTCCGGCGCAGCAGCGCGGGCAGCTCCGGCTCTGTGAGCGTGGTCAGCTGCACCGTTTTACCGGGTGCGTCTGGTGGGATGGCCGTCTGCTTTACCTCTGCGCCGTCCGTCCATGTCAACAGCGGATAGCCGCAGCTGGTTTTCCATGGGGCGTCCGGGACAGCCTTTTTCTGCTGGTAAGCCTCGACCAGTTCCGCGCGCCGCCGGGTAGGCAGGGTGGCTGACAGCAGGATGACCGGCACCTTGTACCAGCCCAGCCATTCCAGTGCGCGGTCCAGATAGCAGTTCATGTAGGTATCGTAGGCGTGGCACTCGTCAATAATGACCACCTTGCCCGCAAGCCCCAGATGCCGCAGCATAACGTGCTTCTGGGCAAGTGCCGCCAGCAGCAGCTGATCCACTGTGCCAATCACAAAGTTTGCCAGCAGTGCCTGCTTGTTCCCCCGAAACCACTGGTGTACCTGCACCTGATGCGCTTCCTGCGCGTCCTCCTCCAACTGCACCCCGCGCCCCTGCAGCCGCAGATAGCACTCGTTCAGTTCTGCCATGCCGTGTGCCAGCTTTATAGCCTGCGGCAGCGTCTCCTCAGACTGCGTGTCTGCCCAGCCAAGCAGCCGGGGAAAGATGCCGTTTGCCGTGGCCTGTGTGGGCAACCCGAAAAAGACACCACCCAGCCCGAACCGGCTGGCCATGACCTCCGCAGCGGCCAGCGCCGCCTCGGTTTTGCCCACGCCCATCTGTGCTTCCAAAATCAGGATGCCCGGTTCCGCTGCGGTATCCACAGCCTCCAGAACAGCCCTCTGCACCGCATTGGGCGCAAAGCCGAACCGCACCGCAAACTCCTGCGGGTCTGCGATGTCCGGCTGTGCCTCCCACGGGAAGGGCAGCGCCAGCTTTTCCCACGCCCTGTCCACCCGCGCCGGGTAATCCTCCATGCTGCCCAACTCCTCTACCGGGATCAGGGGAAAGTATTCCGTATTGCTGGCGATCCAGTCTGCCATGATCAGAAGTCCGGTCAGAAGCACTTCCTCCTGCGGATTCAGATCATCCAACTCCGCCATGTCGTCAAAGCCACAGTCCTGCAAAACAGTCATGAGCAGTTCTATCCAGAAACCCTGCCAGACCTTTTTCTGTCCCTTGGGGTAGTAGTTGCTCTCCCAACCCTCTAACTGATCATCGACCGCCGCGCAGCTCTGTGGCTTGCCGTGGTGTGCCCCCACAATGGAGGCGATCCCTCCGGGACAATCATCCCACAGCAGGATCGCCTCGCCCGCCCGGGCATGCGGCGACTCCCGGCGGTTCTGTTCAGGACAGTCTAGCGGCGTCAACGTTTCCAGCCGCTGCCGCGCCTCCGGCAGGGTGCGCAGGATATTTGCCTGAAAGGCTACCGTAGCCTTGCCTATATCATGGATTCCACCCAAAAACCGGGCATGCGCGAGCAACGCTTCCTCGCACTCAAAGCCCATGGCCCGTTTTACGCTTTCCGGGAGCCATTGCCGGACCAGCCGTTCCATGATGCCCGCCGTATCCCACAGGTGCATCCAGAGCGGCAGCCACAGGCTAGTATTCTCCGGATCTGTTTTTCCAGCCAAAAGCCTTGTTTTATTCAACGTCCTTCGCATTTTTGCTCCTTTTCCGGTGTGTGTGCCTTCCATGTACCGAGCATAACAGATAATGTGTACTATAATCAGTACTTTCAGCATTTTGCCTCCGCAAACGAAAAAAACGGCACACCGGGCCGTGCCTTATCAAAACAGAAGTAGCCTTGCAAGGCAAAGAAACCTGCTATTTATAGCCCTGTTCTGTCTTCTGTTCCAAAGATACGCTTCTGCCCTTCTGCTGTCAACGGCTCTGCGCAAATTCATCAAAGCTACAAAAAGCGGTTTCTTTTTTTGTATAAAAAACCGCCCCGGCTTCCTATCACAGAAACCGGGGCGGTCATATAACTTTATTCGTGCTTTCTCAAGCCCTCACGCAAAACCTTGCGGGGGGTCTTGATCGCAGCCGGGGGCGGGTGCCAAAATTGCAGAGCGTTCGGAGTAACGATGATACGTTATTTGTGAATTTCCAGTGTGTTTTACCCCATCTCCGCAGTGATCTTCTCCAAATTTTCTTCCTGCAAATAGAATTCCGGCAGTTTTGCCTTGTCATATAGAACGAATGGGCGGCGTTTGCAAGGAGCAGTCATACACAAAACGCCCCCGGCTTCCTGTCATGGAAACCGGGGGCGCTGCGGTTTTATGGGAAACGCCTCAGGCGCTGCAAAGCCTCAGTGCAGCAGAGAGCTGACCCATGCCCGGGCGGCCGTCTTGGCCTTGAGCTTATTGTACATCTTCAGGGTGGTGTTGTACACCTTCTGGCTCATGGCATTGCTGGCGTTGGTGGCGGCAGCCTGCTTGGCCTCAAGCGTGTCGGCGGCGGCAACGGCGGCCTTCATATCGGCGTAGTCGGCCATGATCTCCTGCTGGAGCGCGGCATAGCTGGCCTTGGCTGCTGTCCGATCCTTTGCGGTGACCTGATTGCCATTGCTGCCGTAGGTCAGCAGGTTGGAGAGGGCGTCACGCACGCCGTAGAAGGAGTCGGTCCAGTCGTCCGGGTAGGTATAGTAGCGGCCCTTGGCATCCTGATACCAGACGCCCTCGGTGGGCTGCTCGTCGGAACGGGTGACCTTATGGACCGAGACCTTGTAGACATCTGCGGTGTCGGTGGTCAGCATCGGATAGTAAGGGACGAAGGCGTTGTACACGTCGTCGTCAAAAGCAGTCCACTCGGTAATGGCGGTGTTCAGATCGCCGGTAGCGCTCACCTGGAACAGATGAGTCTCCACATTGCCCGTCTTGCCAATGGGCTCGGTCTGAAAGAAGTGGATGGAATCCTCCACCGAGAACTTCTTGGTCAGCTGGATGTTGGAGTAGACCGGGACAATGGCACCGTTCTCGCCGACGTTGCTGATAGCAAAGTCGGTCTCGCTGTAGTTGTCCTTCGTAAAGGTGTCGGTGCCGTACAGGTAGTTCAGGCCGGCTGCCATGCGGTCCGATGCGATGTCGCCGTTGTAGGAGGCATCCAGATCGATGACATTGGCAGCGGCATCGCCCACAAAGGTACCGGCCTTCTGGGCCACGGAGATCAGGTTGGCAGAGGCCACCACGTTGTCGGTGTCATCCAGATCGATCTTGCCCATAGCGGCGATGTTGGGCTGCATGAAGACCACGCTGGAGGAGAGCTTCAGGGCAAGGTAGGTGTGGCCCGTCAGGTTCTCCACGAACCATGTCTCGTTCTGGTCGGCAATGAACACGCCGGAGCCGCCGGCTGCACCGGCGTTGTCGTAGATGGAGGTCAGCAGGGCAACACCCTCGCGGGCCGTGGAAGCTTCGCTCAGCAGCACCGTGGTGATCTCGGCTTCCTCAATGCCGTTGTCCACATAGGGGTCTACGCTCAGCACGGCGTCGGTGCCGTAGAGAGACTCGGTGGCAGAGACCATGACGCCCTTCTCGTTGGTGCCAGCCTCCTCATAGGGGGTGTGCTCGTGGGTGCTGTCGCAGTCCGGGCAGACACCCAGACCGTTGTCGTCCCGGCGGGCGGTGTAGCGGTAGCTGTCGTGGGTGAAGGTGTAGGTAAAGCCATAGCAGCCCTCGTACACTTCGCCTGCGGTGTGCTTCCCGGCGGGGCTGATGTTGAACAGCTTGTTGTAATCGTTGGTGCCCAGATCCTCGATCCGGCCAAACATGGTGGTGCCATCCTCGGTGAGGTCGCTGCCGACATAGAGTGCCGTGCAGGCGAAGGCGGAAGGAACCACGGCAAGCGTCATCGCACAGGCGATGAAAGCCGCAGCAATTTTCTTCTTCAAAGACATAATAGTATCGATCCCTCTCTTGTTGATTGTCGGCATTTCGTCGGCAGGTGCTATAATACACCCATTTTAATGAAAATGCAAGTATTTCCCCGGAATTTTAGCATATATTCATTTTTATATGGTATATATTCACACTGCGTTTTTTCATCTGCCCCTCCGTGAGCGCAAAAAACCGCCCCGGTTTCCTATCACAGAAACCGGGGCGGTCATATACTTTATTGGTGCTTTCTCAAGCCCTCACGCAATTACTTGCGGGGGTTCTTGATCGCAGCCTGAGCCGCAGCGAGGCGGGCGATGGGCACACGGAAGGGAGAGCAGCTGCTGTCTCTTATACACATCTCCGAGCCCACGAGACTAC
>ENA-OXWT01000154-OXWT01000154.1-human-gut-metagenome-genome-assembly--contig:-NODE-154-length-28492-cov-5.893765_pt1 | contig 28492 bp, 21 predicted proteins | sample MGYA00244689_ERZ652722 | MGnify/ENA primary metagenome ERZ652722 (study PRJEB26926, sample SAMN06164640) | human gut metagenome | biome: ENVO:00009003; feature: ENVO:2100002; material: ENVO:00002003...
TACGAGATGCAGCGTAGTCTCGTGGGCTCGGAGATGTGTATAAGAGACAGAACCACTATAGTGCAATTTTGAGAATGTGCGTGTGGTGATTCTGAATAATTACAATAAAGAATTAGGAGATACACATAAATGCATTTTGATAAAGTTGGCTTTATAGGGCTCGGTCTGATTGGCGGCTCTATAGCCAGAAAAATGAAAGAAAATAATCCAAAGGTCTCAATTATCGCAACAGCTGGGCATCAACAGACCATAGATGATGCCTTTGGGCTTGGCCTGATAGATAATAATGAGCTTTTAGAGCTTAACTCTTTTAAAGACTGCGACGTAATCTTTCTGTGTGCACCGGTAAACAAAAATATCGAATACCTCACACAGCTTAAGGATATCATAAAGGATGACTGTATCATCACAGATGTAGGCAGCACCAAAACCCAGATTCATGAAAAGGTCATAGAGCTTGGTCTTGAGCGCAATTTCATCGGCGGTCATCCTATGACCGGCTCTGAAAAAACAGGCATACTCAATTCAGACAAGCAGCTTTTGGAGAACGCCTACTATATTATCACTCCTACTGCTGCAACTACTGAAGAAAATCAGAATGATTTCAAACAGTTTGTACTTTCACTGGGCTCAATAGCTCTCATTTTAGACTACAGGGAGCACGACCATGCTACCGCAGCCATCAGCCACCTGCCACATATGATTGCATACTCTCTTGTCAATCTGATTGAGCATATTGATTCCGAAAAAGAGACCATGAAAACTATCGCTGCCGGAGGCTTCCGCGATGTGACACGTATCGCTGCAAGCTCCCCTGTCATGTGGGAAAACATATGTGAGTCCAACAAAACACAGCTGCTCTCACTCATGGACCAGTATGAAGCCAATTTCCATAAGCTTCGCGAAATAATTGCAGAGGGCAGTTCTCAAAAGATGATTGATTATTTCCAGGATTCAAAGAATTACAGGGATTCACTCACACTGCCCGGTGCCAAAATCCGCAAGGATTTCCACGAGGTATTTGTCGATATTGCCGATGAGGCAGGCGGTATTGCAGTGCTTGCAAGCCTTTTAGCCTTCAACGGCATCAACATCAAGAATATCGGCATCATAAACAACCGTGAGTTTGAGGAGGGTGTACTGCGCATAGAGTTCTATGACGAAGATGCTCTTGAATCAGCTATCAGCGTACTTAAAGAAAGAAACTATACTATTCACCGCAGATGATTTATCCTGTTATATGGTTTTAATCCCAAAAACAACGAGCCGTAAAACGAATTTGATTCGTTTTACGGCTCGTTTTATATCGTCCATGCAGCACTGTTTACAAATAAACAGAAACCAATAACACTTTATTAATATACGCTCTCCTCAAGTACCTCATAAAAATCCTCAAAGGTCTTGCGGCAGCAATAAGGGTCTATTATCTCAACGCCCTCTGCCTTAAGCCCCGGCAAAGTAAATGACATGGCTACGCGGTGATCGTCATACGTCTTAATTTTACAAGGCTTAATACACTCTGCCGGATAAATCCTTAAGCCATTTTCAGTTTCTTCAACCCTCACACCTAATTCCGTCAGGTTTTCCTCGATGGCATTTATCCTGTCACACTCCTGCAGACGGATATGCGAAATGCCTTCTATCCCTACAGGCTCCTTTGCAAACGGTGCAATCGCAGCAAGAGTCAGCGCCTGATCTGAGAATGTTGACAAATCCCAGCTTCCGCCATGTATATGAGCATTCTTTGGTGGCATACACACTATGCCGTCTGCCTCGTCGGAAATTGTGCAGCCCATATCCGCAAGCACATCAAGAAATGCCACATCTCCCTGCAAGCTGTTCTGGTGCACACCCATCACCTTTGACTTAACATGTAAAAGCGGGCTCATTGCATAAAAATAGCATGCAGCCGACACATCCGGCTCTATATCATAGTCTAAGCTTTCATACGCTGCTTTCTTAGGAATAATAAAGCTGTTATTCTTTTTGTCCTGCATCACATCAAGCCCAAACTGCTTCATCATAAGACGCGTCATCTCAACATATGCCATACCATGCGTTCCTGTGACATTAATCGTAAAAGTCTTTTCCATCACTATTGCCGAGATAAGAAGGGCACTCAAAAACTGGCTGCTCTTGTCTACGTTTATATCAACAGCATCAGCATACTCCCCTGTATTTCCGATGGTAAAAGGAAAATGATATACGTTCTCATCATACTCAATATGGGCACCCAGCTTTTCAAGCGATACAAGCAGATCCTTCATAGGACGCTTCTTCATCTGCTCAGAGGCCACTATATGGTATCTGCCCTTTGACAGTCCAAGAAGAGCTGTAAGAAAACGCGCAGCGGTACCTGCACTTCCCACATCTATCTCAGCTTCATTCTTTGGTATCCTGCCTCCAAAGCCTGTTATTGTTATTTCTCTTTTATCCTCATCCACCAAAACCGGAAATCCCAGACGAATCAGTGCATCTATAAAATGTCTCGAATCATCACTAAAAAGACACCCTTTTAAAACGCTGCGCCCGCTTGCGAGTGCAGCGATTAAAAGGGCCCTGTTTGTGATACTCTTTGAGCCAGGTACACTGGTTACTATATCATGTGGATGATTTACTTTTTTTACTTTATAAATCATTGAAAATCTGATAAATATCAATCTTGAGTGCATCAGTGTCTGTCATACCGATAAACACAGCACCATAGTGATATACTCCTTCTTCACTGTCTGTTCTTCGTACAATCTCGACAACCGCATCCACAACCTCCTTGGTCCAAATTTGGATCTTGGTGTCATAATATGTATGTATATCAAGAGGTACCTTTGCATTAAATCCTATACCGCTTCTGGAAATATCTGTGACATCCACATGACAATACTTAAGTGTTGTCACTCCGTCCTCATCCAGCCGCTCTAACTGTACCGATACATCAATGTCAAGTCTTTTATGTCTTCTCTTTTCTTCCATTCACTTTACCCCATCTATTATATTATTGACTAAGGGAACAAATTACCCTCAAACAACATATTAGTATATATGACTGATTTTTACAAGTAAAATTTATTCAGCTGCCTAATCGTCCATATGCATATCGTTCGTTATAAACATCGCATCACCAAAGCTGAAAAACCTGTATCTTTCATCTACAGCCTCTTTGTATGCATTGAGGACATGCTCTCTGCCTGCTAATGCTGACACAAGCATGACAAGTGTAGACTGTGGCAGATGGAAATTTGTAATCAGACAGTCAATCACCTTAAAGCTGTATCCCGGATAAATAAAGATATCCGTCCATCCGCTACACTCTTTTAGCATGCCGTTTTCATCGGATGCTGCCTCTAAGGTACGAGTGCTTGTAGTGCCGACAGATATTATTCTGCCGCCATTTTTCTTTGCATTATTAATCTTGTCTGCAGCCTCCTGTGACACCATGTAAAACTCAGAATGCATATGGTGATCAAGCACATTATCCACCTTTACCGGTCTGAAGGTACCAAGCCCCACATGTAAAGTCACCTCTGCTATATCCACTCCCTTATCCTTTACCTGCTGTAAAAGTTCCTTTGTGAAATGCAGTCCTGCCGTAGGCGCAGCGGCCGAGCCGTCATACTTTGCATATACTGTCTGGTAGCGGTTCTTGTCCTTTAGCTGATGTGTGATGTATGGCGGCAATGGCATCTGTCCAAGCTTATCAAGTATCTCCTCAAAAATACCCTCATAGCTAAACTGAATCAGCCTGTTTCCATCATCAACCACATCTATTACTTCACCTGTTAAAAGTCCGTCACCAAATATAATCTTTGTGCCCGGCTTTGCCTTTTTACCCGGCTTTACAAGAGTCTCCCATACGTCATTTTGTCTGCGCTTTAGAAGAAGTATCTCTATCTTTGCCATAGTGCCTTCTTTCACGCCAAAAAGACGTGCAGGAATGACCTTTGTATTGTTGAGCACAAGGCAGTCGCCCGGTCTTAAATATTTAACAATCTCCTTGAACACATGATGGCTGACTTCTCCTGTCTTCTTGTCAAGCACCATGAGTCTTGAGCTGGAGCGGTCCTCCAGAGGATCCTGTGCTATCAGCTCCTCCGGAAGATCATAATCAAAATCTTTTACGTCCATAATTTTCCTATTCCTAACACTATACTAACGTCTAACCACGAAGTGTGATACCTGCAGTCTCTTTAAGATGAGCAAGTATATCCTTTACAAAGCCCTCGACCTTCTTAGTCTTAAGCTCCTCATCCTTTGGTGTAAATACTACACTGTACGCCATGCTCTTCTTATTCGGAGGAAGCTGTACACCCTCGTAAACATCAAACAGTGTAACATCTGAGACATAATCACAGGCTTCCCTGATACCGTTTTCAATCTGCTCACATGTGATATCCTTGTCCACAACAAAAGCAAAATCTCTCTTCTCATCATCAAATTTTGAGATTGGAGTAAATACTCTGTCCTTTCCATACCACTGTGAAAGAACTCTTAAGTCAAGCTCCATCACATATGCCGGTACTCTCATGTCAAGCTCATCGCATATCTCATATCTTACCTGACCGAGATATCCGATTTTTTGTCCGTCACAGAATACCTCTGCTGTCTGATATGGATGAAGGAATGGCTTTTGAGCCGGCTTGTATGTAAACTTCACATCAAGCGCATCTGCTACAGTCTCAGCCAGTCCCTTTATAGTAAAGAACGATTCATCCTCACCGAATACGCCTGCACAAAGTGTCTCTCTCTCATCCGGATACTCTGTAAGCGGAAGCTCCTTTGCGATAAAGATATTTCCCAGCTCAAAGATTCTTCCCTCCAGGATACCCTTCTTCTGATTTCTTGCTATGGCATAAAGCATCTCAGAAGCAAGTGTTGTTCTCATAAGCGAGAGGTCAACATTGATTGGGTTTATAAGCCTGATAGCATGTCTTTCAGGTGCATCCTCCGGGAATCTGAGCAAATCAAGATCAGCAGGTGAGAAGAATGAGTAATGTATTCCCTCATACGCGCCTGCTGCACAGAGCACCTCTTTTATCTTGCGTTCTGTCTGCTGTCTAAGGTTGAGTCCTCCGAGTGTAACCTGTGCCGTAGGCATGAATGCAGGAATGACATGATCATAGCCATACATACGGATAACCTCCTCGGCCACATCCGGATAATCCTCCATATCCTCACGATATGCAGGAATCATGAGTGTCAGCTCATCACCGCTTACAACCGGTGCAAAGCCTAAATTTGTGAGTATTCTCACGATATCCTCTGTAGGAACCTCTATTCCAAGCACACCATTAACCTTTGCAATAGAAACCTTCATCTCTTTTGGCTCAAGCGAATTTCCTGTAGTCACCTCAACGTGAGTTGAAGAAACCTTACCACAGCCAAGCTCCTCCATCAGGTGAAGCGCTCTCTTCATGGCCATGGCTGTTGTGTACTCGTTTACACCCTTTGAGTAAAGTGCACTCGAATCAGATGACTGTCCCAACGCACGTGAGCTCTTTCTGATATTGTCTCTTGCAAATTTTGCAGACTCAAACATTACCTCTGTGGTTCCGTCGTTAATCTCAGAGTTTAAGCCGCCCATGATACCGGCGAGCGCAACTGGCTTCTTTCCATCACAGATAACCAGGTTATTGCTGTTTAACTCAAATTCCTTCTCATCAAGTGTGACAATTTTCTCTCCATCGTTTGCACGTCTTACTACAATCTCATCTCCCTCAAGGTATGAGTAATCAAAAGCATGCATTGGCTGTCCGAGCTCTTTTAAAACAAAGTTAGTGATGTCTACCACATTTGAAATAGAGCTTATTCCGACAAGTGCAAGACGCTTTCTCATCCATGCCGGTGACTCAGAGATTTTTACATCATGCACATAGTGAGCTGTGTAGCGAGGGCAGATGTCCTGTGCCAGGACAGATACCTTGAAATTTTCCTTCTTCACATCATCTGCAGTATAGTCAGTTGCAGGCTCCTTAAGCTCTTTTCCCAAAACAGCAGCAACCTCTCTTGCCATGCCATATATACACTGGCAGTCAGGTCTGTTTGCTGTGATTGCAATATCAAAAATCCAGTCATCAAGGCCGAGGATAGGTTTTACATCATCTCCCACCTTAGCATCCTCAGGTAAAACCAAAAGTCCGTTGTAGCCTGCACCCGGATAGAGGTCTTCATTTAAGCCAAGCTCTACGCCTGAACATAACATTCCATATGAATCATATCCACGCAGCTTGCCCTGCTTTATCTCCATCACGCCCTCTATTGTAACGTGATCCTTTGCTGTGGCATATACTGTGGCACCGATAAGTGCGAGAGGATATTTGCCCCCTGCCTTTACATTGTCCGCTCCACAGCAGATCTGGAATGTGCCATGTGCTCCGGCATTTACCTGACACAGGCTCAGGTGTGTCTCAGGAATCGGCTCACATTTTTCTACAAGGCCGACTACTACGTTTGAGATATCCTTTCCCACCTCATATGATTCCTCAACCTCGAAACCACATGAGAATAATTTTTCCTCTAACTCCTTTGGTGTTACATCTATATCTACATAATCTTTTAACCAGCTAAGTGGTGTTAACATAATTTTTGCCTCCTGTTATATATTCAAGAAAAATGAATCTAGTTGTCATCAATCTGGTCTAATACCCTAAGGTCTGACTCGAATAAAAGCTTGATGTTGTTAATTCCGTATTTGAGCATTGCAATACGCTCAAGACCGATACCAAATGCAAAACCACTGTACTCATTTGTGTCTATGCCACAGCCCTCAAGCACCTTTTTATTTACTACGCCTGCACCAAGCACCTCAATCCAGCCTGTGCCCTTGCATAAAGAGCAGCCCTTGCCGTGGCACTGGAAGCAGCTTACATCAACCTCTACAGACGGCTCTGTAAATGGGAAGTATGAAGGACGAAGACGTGTTGTGACATTCTTTCCGAACATCTTCTTTACAAGCTGGTCAAGCATACCCTTTAAATCGCAGAGTGTGATGCCCTTATCTACCACAAGTCCCTCCATCTGTGTGAACATAGGAGAATGTGTCGCATCATCATCCGAACGGAAAACCTTACCCGGTGAAACAACCTTGATAGGCGGCTTCTTTGCTTCCATAACGTGAATCTGTCCTGCTGAGGTCTGTGTACGAAGTAAGAACTCAGGTGATAAGTAGAATGTATCCTGCATATCACGCGCCGGATGATCCTTTGGAGTATTTAAAGCTGTAAAATTATAGTAATCATTCTCGATTTCTGTTCCCTCGTAAACCTCAAAGCCCATAGATGTGAAAATCTCTGAGAGCTGGTCCTTTACCTGTGTTACAGGATGAAGATTACCCTTTTTGCTTCTCTTTGCAGGCATAGTGACATCTATTTTCTCGCTCTCATACTTGCGCTTAAGTGCCTCTGCCTCAAATTTCTTAACCTTCTCATCAAGAAGCTTCTCAACTGCCTCACGTGTCTCATTGACCCACTGGCCTACATTTGGTCTCTCATCAGGAGCAACATCCTTCATGCCCTTTAAGACAGCTGTGAGCTCACCCTTCTTTCCAAGAATTGCAGCACGCACATCATTTAATTTTTCAAGACCGTCAGCCTTATCAATTTCAGCAAGTGCTTTTTCTCTGATCTGTTGAATTTTGTCTCTCATCGAATTTCACCTCATAATATTTTTCTTAATTTGCATAAACTCGTAAATCCAAGCTTGAATTCGCCGTTTATGCGATAAAAAACGCCCCTGCATGGCTATTAAACCATGCAGGGACGAAAATTCCGCGATACCACCCTGATTTCCATTGAAGAAATATCCAATGGACTCTCATTGATATGTGTAACGTACATAACACGTCATGAACTACTGTGCTTCATCCATGCAGCTTCAGTGTGAACTTCAATCAATAGCCTTTTTGTAAGACTGCTTTCAGCCGATGACAATCTCTCTCTGGTCAAAGTACTATAATCTACTATGCACCTTCATTGCTTTTATTATATATAGCTGCGACATATATATCGCAAATGCTTATTTCTTAATAACACATAAGTCATTTTAGCACAATCTCTATATTTTGCAAGTAGAAAATTTTTCTATTTTATTTATACCACATGACATCTAATGTTTCCTCAAAGCAATATTGGCAAAACAAACATATAACAGTACGAGTCAATATGGTCTACTCCGTATTAAAGAACCGACCGTATCATTTTTATTCCTTCCACTCTTTTACATAATTCGCCAAGATGCTCTTCTCTTCGATGTTGCCTGTCGTTATGTATTCCTTAACTTGTTTCTCTAATTCAGCAAATTCTTCATTTGCAATTGTCGTATGCATAATACTGTCATATTGTTTACGTAAAACATTGGGGTCAAATTTATAATTTGATGGTGAAATGACACAAGTTGATTTATCACAATCTTTGCCTCCATCAACCTTGATTCCTTTTCCGCTGTCATCATAAGTGCAATGATCATATTTAACAACCATTGTATCATATACCAATCCCAAATTGGTTTTTTGCATTAACGGCTTTGAAAGCTTCTCAAGTTCTTCCTGATTCTTTTGAACATTTTGATTGTTTATCTCAGTAGCTTTGTATTTTGTATATATTCCAAGGCCTTTATTTACTATACCTATTCCTGCATCAATCCGTTTTTCTGTTTTTTTAGAAATATTTGATATATCATCAAGATCTGCTGACTTTATGCCGTCTAGACCTGAAGAAATTACACCTATCGCTTCAGCTTGGGTTCCTAGATCATATATTGAAGAAACATAGTTTCCAACTACAGGAACTTGCTTTACTAAACCTACCGCTTCATCAGTAAGCACCTGTCCCCAATCAAACTCTTGATAATACTCGGACAGAATAGATCTACCATTTAGAATAGTAGCTACAACATTTGAATTTTGGTTTTTTGCGCAATCAATGTATACCCTTAAAGTACAATCAGAATAGTTATCTGTAGATACATCGTTGCGCCTTACAAAACTGCCATCCGATGTTGTTGTAAGTACATTACCCGCATTTGAAGCATTGGATTTTATAACATAGTAGTCTAAGCCCGAACCATCTTTGGTATTATTTACAAATTCCAATGTGATGTTGGGAGTACAAATCTTATTAAAGTTATTAAGTGTCTCTTCTGAGATAGTAATTTCACCGCTCCAAAAATCCTGCTTCATTTGTATAGGCGACAATTTCTGTCTCCATTCAATTACAGAATAATTTTCAGCAATTGCCTGCATTAGTGCATTCAAATTTGTATTATTTCCACTAACAGAACAGGCGTTACTATACATAGCACAAATAGTCTTTAATGTATCACCCATGTACGATTTATTTTGAATATAATAATAGCTGTATTTTTGCCCATTGGGCAATATCTCAAAACTTGTATGATAATCATTTGAAGTTACAGGACTAGGTGTTGTATATCCACAGTTAATGAATTTTTCCAAATTTTCTGTATCTATATACCCATTTTCATACGCCATCGTACTTAAAATAAAGGTAAGCACCTGATAGTCCGTATCCGTCATACTGTAAGTATCTTTAGTAAATAATTCTTCGATCTCATTCCAATGATAAGTATATTCCCCTGTCGTTTTGTCAAGTTCAACATACTTTTCAAGATTTGAATTAAGTTCATCATTAGATATCTGTTTTAAAATTCCATCAAACGCATCAGACATAGCTTTTGCATTAAATTTGCCATTACGAGGATTTACAATTTGGCTCAGTTCATTAATATATCTCTGCCATTGTTGAAGCTGCGATTTCTTAATTGAAAAAGTGTCCTTATATGAAGCGTCTACCGATTTAACTTTATTGAAAATCGTATTTATAGACGATTTTGTAGCATTGTTTTTGTCAATGACTTTTTTATGGTACTCATTGACATTGTTGAGATAATTCCTTATATTCAGTTTTCCAATCCACGATTCAAAATCGTACCAGCGGTCTCCAACCCAATCTGTAAAGTTTGATATTTTTTCATTCTCAACCTGTGAAACGAGCCCAAGTAATTCATTTCTTGATTTTTCAGAAAAATCTCTATACACGGTATCAACTCCTTCCTTATTTATTCGCTATTTTATTTGCAGCCTTCGTATCGCTTGAGGTATAACTATCTCTGACATTTTGAAGAAAAGAAACTGTATTTGAAACTAAATCTTCAAAATGAGTGTTTAATGTCTTATAAACATCCGCAATGTCCTCTAATTCATTAACACTTTTTCCTCCACCAACAGTTGCAGGAGGAGTCGTATTTCTTGAGTTGCACCTTGACTGCAATCCTTGCAACCTAGTTATTGCACTATTAATTTCTGAAACTTTTATTTTTATCTCTGCCATATTAACCACCCACTTACATCAAAAAAGATATTGATCTTCTGCATCAACTCTTGACAAGAAGTTTTCAATTTGAGTCTTAGTAGATGTTGAGATGCTTCCAATCTTCTTGTTGAGTTTTTTTACATAATTTATATACGAGCTTAACGCATTAGACACATCACCACTCGTAATGCCCTTATTTTTAACATCCTGAAGAATCGAGATATAATCAACAATCAATTGGTCCAGTTCTTCGCCCTGTTTAGTAAAATAAGAACCCATAGCTCTACAATAATCATCATCAATTATAAGTTCATTGCTTGCCATATATTAATTCCTCCTATTTTATCTTGCATACCTTAATTGGTTTTTCCAATATGTTATTCGTTGTCTTCGATAGGACAAATTTGAATTTGTTCTATTGATTTGACTCTGATATGAACTTATATCTCTCCGAATCGAATCAATGCTTCTCTGTTTTGAATTAATATCCTTCTTCAAACTGTCAATTTCTCTCTGAATCGATTTTATTTTGTTAGAAATAGTGCCAATTGCAGAACTTAACCCATTATAAGAACGCTTATAATCGTTACCGGATAATAAAGATTTCATTCCGCTTATGTATGACCGAATAAACTTTAAATTAAGGTTCTTTGAAAAATTAACATTAAACGTATTAACTCGTTTTGACTGTCTGTTTGCAAAATCATTTTGTAATTTCTGATATTTGCTCTTTAGCCGATTCAGTTCATCTATCTGCGATTCTTTGCTCTTAATATTTGAATTCAACTGACTAATCTGTGAGTTGTATTGGTTGATTTTAGAATTCAGATCGTTGACTTTCTTTCTCAATCTACTTATAGTATTCAAGTATTGATTCACCAAATTTTCATTATACTTGATATTGTTACGAACCTCTTGCTTGGTCATATATTTGTACCTCCTACGAAGTATTGTATATCTTAACTGCATTAGAGCAGAGAATTTTCAAAGTTATAACTTTACGATTGTTTTCTTTTGCACACATTTCGGAAACGGCGGATTGACGTTTTATAAAAGCAACAACCCGCCGCTGCCTCCACGTGCCGAAAACTACTTTCTGAACTGGCTTGCAATGTTCTTGTCTGTTTCTTCGACAATTCTTGCTGTTTCTCTGAGATTGTGTGCAATCTCGCCCAGCAGTTCCTTGGCATTGTTGAGAGAAGGTTTGATTTTGTTATATCTATCCTCATAACCCCTCACAGCATCGCCTTCCCATTCACCTTTGAGAGTCTGGAGCAACTTATCCATATAACGGATAACATCACTAACTGCTTTTTCCTGATTATCAGTTTCTTTTGCTCGTGTTCTCATAGTATCTGGAGTCATTCTAATCTGGTTAGCCATAATTTTCACCTCCTTGCATTGTGTTTTTATAGGAAATCGGTCAAAGACCAATTAACTAACATAATCTTATCCTTCTGAGGGATTCGACTTAACTATTTTGAGCTTTGTTACCATATTATCTTCTATGTAATATGCATCACCGGTTTCAAGCCGCTTGCGGTTAGCTTTGAGTTCCTCATAAGGAACTTCAAACGGTTTAAGATTGTCAAGATCTTCAAAGAAGATAATATGTTGTTGTTCCTTGATCAATCTTAATGGCTCAGGAGCATCGTATGATAGAGATACATTGTTATAGTTTGAGAATATGATTGCAACATTCATTCCCTTAAACCTTGAAATCATCTCGTTAAACTGCTCCATTAGATCAAAGTCATCACCGATTTTCTTAGCTATGTCATTATTTTGAACAATCATAAGCAACAGTTCGGAGTTTTCTCCGATAGAACTTTCCTCGATAAGATTGTTGTATCTTTCACTAAGAATAGTGTGCCAATCTTGAATTGTATCGGCTACCTGCTCGACATCTAATGTATAAGTGTCAACTATTGGACTGTTCTTAAAGCATTCATATTTACGAGTAACATCATCAAAAATCGCAACTCGAACAGGGTACTTTTCTCGATTTGACTCAAACGCACCAAGAACATACTGCACGAAGTTTTTGTGTCCAGTATTTTCTTTGCCGCACAATCCCATAATTCCCAACAGTGAGAAATCCAAATAAAATGGTTGAACCTCACTATAGGTAAGACCGAGTGGCAATTTGTAACCATCGGAAATTGCATTGAAATCTTGTTTCATTGATTCCTCGGTCAATAGTGTCGGTATGCAAGGAATAGGCTTCGCTTTCATACCCTCACATCTTCCATTAACTTCGGCAATGAATTTTTGCATTTGTTGCACTCGTTCAATTTCCTTAACACCATCAAACGCTAAGTATGTTTGACACTCAAGCATACGTTTGTCTATTTCAAGCACACATCTTCCTGCAACATCATCAGGCTGCAAGGATGCATGGTCGAAAATATTGGTGTATTCAGCACTATCATTACAATAAAGAGCAATCTTATTTGCAAAGTTAGATAAATACTTATATCCAACACCTGCTGTCTGCGAATTCGCAATAATTGTGGAAATGCCCACCGATATGCCTTCACGGACAATGTTTAATAAACTATCGTCATCCTCAAGATACAGTTCAATAAGTGCAGTTAAATTATCTACCATAAGATAGATATGTGGAAGATCCGTATAACCCGCTTCAAGATATGATGAATACGAGCTAACACCTACTGAAACAAGTTTTTCTTTTCTCGAAGATATTTCTGCAAATAACAACTTAAAAAGATTTTTCAGTTTCTCATCTTCAGAAGAACAAACTACGCCACCAACGTGATTTAAGCTCTCAAAGTTCTTCAATACCATTGAGCCAAAATCGAGAATGTAAATAGTCGCTTCATTAGGCGTTGAAGAAGATGTAATCGATCTAATAAAGCTCTGCAAAACATTGGTCTTTCCGTACTGAGAAGAACCGATAATAAGAGTGTTCTTATTATCTAAATCAAGAGCAGCAGCTTCTTGAACTTGATTGTCCGGATCATCGTAAACTCCGATTTTGACCATTGCATTATTTTTAACCAGCATTTCTGGATAAGCTATCATTGTTGGCAATGGAGGCAAACAAATATTTGCAAGACGTTCGATACCCTTCTGTTCGCAGTAATTACTTACATACTCAACGATAGACTCCAACTGCGTAAAATTAGAACCAGTTGCTTTTTTCTTCTTTTGTACGAAGATAGGACTTCTTTTACCTGATTCGTTCACTTCACACAATACAAATTCCTTGATGTTTGTGTCAGCCATTTTATCAGGAGCACCACTATAAGCGGATTGAAACAATTCAAACACTTCATTATTACCAACCTGCAAATATGCACGACCGGGTTCTTTAATCTCAGCCGCAAGTGGAGACTTCAAAACCTCATTACTATCTTCCTGACTCTGAACTTTAAGACAAAGTTTGAATCTTGAGTTGCTCCAAATTTGATCGTCAACCTGGCCTGAAGGTTTCTGAGTTGCGAGTATTAAATGAACACCCAAGCTACGTCCGATACGAGCAGCAGAAATCAATTCCTTCATAAACTCAGGTTGTTCCGCTTTTAGTTCCGCAAATTCATCAACTATCAGGATCAAGTGAGGAATAGGAGTCGTTACTTGTCCGGCTTTATATTTTTGAATGTATTTATCAATGTGATTAACTTCTGCTTCTGCAAAAAGCCTCTGCCTTTTTTGCAGTTCTGCCTTGATAGATTTCAAAGAACGGTCTATCTCTTTGCCATCAATATTTGTAATTGCACCTAATAAGTGTGGTAGGTTCTTAAACTGATTTACCATACCGCCACCTTTGAAGTCGATAATTACAAATGCAACTTCATAAGGGTGGAAAATAGTTGCAATAGACAAAATGTATGTTTGTAAAACTTCTGATTTACCTGAACCAGTAGTACCTGCAACCAATCCGTGCGGACCGTGGGCTTTGTCGTGCAAGTCCAAACTTATAATTCCGGTTTTTGTCACACCAATTGGAGCTGCCATTGATTGAAACACTTTTGAATTTGCCCATCTTTGCTCTAAGTCCAAATCATCAACAACTAGTATATTAAACATTTCAAACAGAGAAATATTCTTCGTTAAAGATCCTTCCAATGATATTTCTTCTGTATATACCGGAGCCAAGAGATTGACTATCTGCTGAGCATCTTTATCATCAATACTATTGAATGTAAAAGCAATCTTTTCATCCTGATTTGAAGAATTAACGAGAGTTCCCGATGATAGAGAGTCAACCCAAATCAACGATGAGCAGCCTTGCGGAATCTCACCCTTTGTATCAGCCATAAAAACAAAGGTAACAGATAAATCTTTCAACTTGTTAGTAAACTTTGAAATAGGGTGTGTTTGAAAACCGCACTCATCGTAAAAGAATACAACTATGTGCTGGCCTTTTTTGCCTTGTTCACGCTGAGATAACTCTTTGAAAAGGAAATCAAAAGTTCTATTTTTACTTTCATCATCACAAACAATATTGCGAGAATTATTTACCTCGTTTGATACGTGCGGTAAAAATCTTAACCATTTAACCTTATCTTTGTGGTTTTCGGTCGCAACGAAGAACAGTTGAACATCGGTATAGTACTGTCTTGCACAAATATCAATTATTATGTTTTTCATTATAGAAAAACGATATTCTTCCTTGCCGATAATACCAACCGAGTTGCTATCCTTAAAATTGCACACTACCGGTGCATCAGCCAAAACAGAAAACTCATCAGAAATTTTCTCCGGAATTAACTGTAAATCATCTTCAACTTCCAAACGCTCTTGTTTTTTGTACTCAACATTACGTGCCGGTTTTATACTTCCCAACCCTAAACGCACTTGAAGAAAATCATCATCCTGAGCTTGACGGTCAAACAAATCGCTTGAAAAATTCATAAACAACGATTGCTCTGTCGGTAAATCTGTGTAAATTTGTTCAAGGGAATCTCTTTCCTCGTTACGGTATTCAGTTATTTCAAGTCGCTTATTGTCGGCGTATTTATGATACTTTTCAATTCGTTCTTTACTTTCTTTTTTGAAATCGGCTTTATTTTGAATTGCAGTCATTACAGCAGTAACAATCGCCATACCACCGGAAATAATGCTGAAAATTACCATACTGCCACCCATTGATGCCATTAAGCCCGAAGTTACCAACATACCAAGAGAAGGCAAAAGGCTCATCAATAGATTAGATCTTGTTTTTTGAGGTTTTGCGGGCGGGTCAAGAACCTCAATCTTATCCTTGTTCAGAACCGTTCTAACTCTTGTATTACGGCTGAATTTAGGATAATTGTTGGGATTAGGATAATCAGCAAACGACAGTCCATTTACTGTTAAACCATCTCGAATTTCAGTCCAAATAACACTGTTTTTATAATAGAAAATGAAATCAGAGACCGAAAAGAAATCGCCATTCTTCACCGTACAATTATTTGTAACTTTTGAACCATTGAGATAAACACCATAAGTTGTTTGTTTGATTCTCAGGTCATAACCTTTTGCTGAACGTTGCAGCTCGATTAAATCGTTCTTTATGTAGGTGCTATTTAATTTAATTTGGCTTGAAGAATCTGATCCAATTCTAATGTTTGTACTTCCCGAAACATCAATTGCTCTTTCATATTTTCTTTTGCTATTATCAAAATCAATTAAGAATTCAACAGTAAAAACCTCGCTGTCTGACTCTTGATACTTGACAAAAAAAGTATCACCGTGCTTTAAGGACAAAGTCATAAGTTTGCGACTATCTCCTACAGACACATAAAGATTGTCAGAACAGAACAATGACCATACTTCTGCGTTTTTTACAAAAGTAAATTCTACCTGTTCAAAGAATAAATCTCTATGTAATCTGAAATCACACCCAACATTCGTTCCGACTTTAACTTCTTTCTTATCTGTAGGAAGTTCAAACTCTTTATAGAGATTTTTGTTTGAGATAATAATCTTATATCTATTCTCCATATCATAAACCTCCTATTCTGTGTAATATATAATGCTACCGTTACGAATCCCATACTGAGCCAATGTTTTATTGCCTCTCAAAAGTGCAATTGGATTTTCTGCCTTCAAGTAGCAATTTTTAATATCCGAAGTATCTATCCCCAAATCATATGCAGCATTTAAGCCGAACACTAATTCGGTTGCTGTAATATCAAGCGGAACCTCAATATCTACTGACGTATTTAATTTGATATTATTGAAAACAATTATCGCTTTTTCTTTACCCATAATCACACCCCTCAAATAATCAAAAAGGCAATTTTTTGAAGATCATTTATATTTGCAAAATCACTCGCCTTTAACTGTTCGTAATGAGATAAGTGACCAACATAATCCGCAACGGCAAACTTATTGACAACATCCGGCGAAATCAAAACATTAGTATTATCTTCATCAAAATCATTACAAATAAATATGTACTTATCGCTATTTGAACCGTTTATATTAGAAACAAGAATATTTGTAGCATAAACAGAAGCCTTGCTTTGCTTTGTTACAATAATTACTCTATCAGCAATATCCATCAGCCGAGCTTTATCTTCATCAAATGTCGTATCTGCATCAATTATAATGTAATCATAATCTCCTGTTCTTTTTGCAGAAGTAGCAATCTTCTCAAAGATTGAATACTGTATGCCCATCGACATTAATGCTGCCCTAAAAGGTGGAAGATAACTGAACCCTTCGTTTCGTATTGCGTGCTTAATATCCGAGTAAATGTTGTTGGTTGCAGATAACATTTTTGCATATACATCAGAAGTTGTAATTTGTGTCACATTTGAAAGCAGTGCTTGAAATGATTGCAACCGTGATGCATTTATGTAGAGAACTCTTTTGTAATTCTTGTTCAAACAAGCGGAAATTCCAAGAGCAATTGTTGTCTTTCCAACTCCGCCACAAGCAGACGAAACCACAATAATTTGCGTTTCTTTCCTTGCGTTATTTGATACACTCAAAGAAGCTGCCCCTTTGCCAACAATGACATTAAATATCTCCTTAATACTCGTGTATTTATATATCGTATTTACATCTACCTCTCGCATTTGATTTTCCGAATATTGTTCGGTCATCAAAAAAATGTTTCCAATATTATGTCGTTGAAGGTTAGTAGAATACAGTTCCTCTGATACAATCAATACATCCGCCTTTTGCGGAGATGAGAAAAAAAGTTCATAATAACTTGGATCACTTATGATTTCCAAATCAATTTTTTCAAAATATTCCTCAATGAATTTCTGCTGTAGAGGAATAATATAGCTAATATCTGTATCCGCAATTATTATTCTTGGTTTAGACATATGCATCACTCCCCCTTATCCAATGATCACTTGAAATTCACTATTTGCAAGTCGTATCATATCTCCATTTTTTATGGGACACGGCTGTTCCGGTTGCAAACGGACTCTGTTTACATATGTACCATTTGTACTGCTAAGATCAATAATAGCGAATTGATTACCTTGCCGGGTGATTCTACAGTGAGAACGACCTATCATTCTGTTAAAGGATATAACCCCATCCACTAACCCTTGCTTTCTGCCAAGCGTAAATTCATCTTTTGTTATTGTAATTTCAAACGGCACAGGGGCATTCGTTGCAACAAGTTTCATACTTATGTTATTACGTACAACTTTGTCAATGTGTCCAGATGACACATTTTTTTCTACTACCGTTGCCCCTTTGATTTTTGAATAAATACCTTCTATTGTAAGCATACCGTTAGATAAATCAGCTTCAAGCTGCATTGTTTTAGGCGAAGATAATGAGGGGATACCCTGAATAAACTTAATTAAACTCGTTCTCAATTCATTTTCAAAAGCCGAAACATCATAAAATAGTCTTTTCCCAATTGGCAAATATACTAAACTAATTTTATATGTAGAAGGATCAATAAAAATATGTTCAGAGGATACATCAATGTTTTGACACGATAAAAATCCATTATTTTTGACTGCAATAATATCGGCAAACAAATTGCTAACTATTGTTAAAAAGTTTTCTGCATCAAGGGAAGGAAGCATACTCGTCAAAGATTTATAGCCATCGGTCAAATAATAGAGCTGCACCTTTCCGTTATAAAGTAGTTTCATACATTTAATAAACGATCCTTTTGCCTGACTCTGTAAGACTTTATACTCAGTAGACAGAAAAGCATTATTGTCATTTATAATGTAAGCAAAATTATTGCCACAGGTAATTTCATTTATCAAGCCGTTTTCTATCAGCATATTCACTCTATTTTCCCCCTTTCATCTGAGTATCTTTTATTTATTACAAGTTGTACTATGTGGTTTCTCATAGTACAACTTCTAACAAATAACTTTCCGGACTCCCGTGCAGATTGCTCTGCAAGGGAGTTGCCGAAATAATTATTCACTTTTCATATCTGTTGTTTTTGATTGGCAATCAATGTTCTCATCTGTATGAACAAGCATTACCTCATCTAATAGAATTAATCTATCTTCCTTTGTTTTGCTAACGCTTTGTACACAACAAATAGTTATACCAAATACAAAGATTGCAATAGCAAAAAATATTCCGGACACAACAAATAAAATTATTGATACATCTGATATTTCGTTCATTTCTTGCTCCTATTCTTCGCATTCGGAGTAAAGTGTACATTTTTACACCCCACTATGTCTGCCAACATATTTCCTTTCTCTCAAACCTGAATATGCTGTAGCAACAAGACCGCACAATGAGGCTATTAATAATGCAATCCAAAGCGTCAGATTGGTATCATCACCAGTCTGAAGACTTTTTTCAACATAATTATGATTTATATTTGCATCAGATTTATCGCCCTCTCCAATATATATACCTTCACTGTCCTTATCGCCCTTGCTTGTATCAACAACAGGTGCCTTATTACCATTTTCAACATTAAGGAATGATAATGTACCGTTATCTAACTGCATTTTAACCGTGAATACAGAACCATTTTCAGCAATAATTTCATTACCGTTCAAAGCAAGTGTGGAACCAAGTGTAATATTGAATTCTCTCTGAGAAATAATATTACACTTTGCATCTTTTACATAAACGGTATGTTTACCAAATTCAACATCATTAAATTGGAAACTTCCGTTCTCATCGGTTCTACCTGTTTGTACAGCGGAATGAATCTCTACAATCATATCAGATAATGCTTTGCCGTCTTTATCAACTAAGATACCGACAAAAGTAACTTTCTGTACTTCTTCATAGTTTTCATCTTCTAATTCTGCAATTTTCACTTCTGCCGCCTGCAACTTAGCGTAGTTGGTTACATAGCCCTTTTGTGCAGCAGTTAACATATTGTAAGCATTTCTCGCAGCATTAACAGCATCTTTGCTGTCAATAGTTATTGGATTCGGAAGATTATTAATCAAGCTTACAACTTTGTTTGCTGCAGCTCGATCCTTTTCCTTCTTTTCTAACTGTGTAATTGCCGTTTCTGCTTTGACTAACCTATCATAATTGGTAACAAATTTTTTCTGATCCGATGTCAGTGCGTTATACGCATTTCTTGCATTGCTAACTGCCTGTTTATCATTTAAGGTTATATATGATGGAAGAGCGTTAATTATAGCTATAACATTGTTAGCAGCTGTTCTGTTACTTTCCTCTTTTTCTAATCTCGCAATAGTAGCTTCAGCAGCAGTTAATTTGCTGTAGTTTGTAACCTTCTTCTTATCAGCACTGCTAAGTGCGTCATATGCATTTCTTGCCGACTGAACAGCACCTTTGTCCTTGAGTGTTATATTTGACGGCAATGCAGCTATTTTTTTGATAACCTTGTCAACATCAGTTTCAGCCTTACGGATGAAGTTTTGTGATGTACGGTTCATCTTTGCACCGCTATCACCTTTACCATCGCCGTTTGTATCTTTACGGAATTCCATAGCTATGGTGTTCGTATCTCCGGGTTTGGTATTTTTGTCTAAGGTTTGGCTCTTAATAGTAATTTTTGTACTGCCTGATTCTGAATCGTAGTCAGTACCTTTTTCCAATTTTTTGCCATTTAGGTAAAGTGCTTCAAACTCTCCGTATTCACCGTTTGAAGTAAATACTGTATCTTCAATAGTATCCAATTCAAATGAGTATTCACCGGTTTGAGTACCAATATGGTGTTTAATTGAATATCCTTCATCACTGTCAGAAGCCAAATATACATTTTCATCTGTATTCGGTTTAACAGTCAAACTGAACTCTTTGCGTGAAGGTTCAAAATATCCGTCACGACCATCAACAAAGTAATTTGCTTCAACAGTAAACTTATATGTTACTTCTGCATTTCCATCTGGAACCTTCGGGACACCATAAATTTCACCAGTATCACTGTTTAATGTTACCCCATCAGGAAGAGCACCGTCCACAATACTGAATTGAGTTGAAATCCAATCAGGGTGAATGTTGTTCGTTGTAACAATTTGCTGATAAGGAACATATTTAACTGCATCACTGAGTTTTTCAGTGACAATTTCCGGATTCTGTGCTTTACCGTTAAGTGTTATTAATACAGGTTTTTGTCCCTGTGCTGTTATTTTAAGTGTACCTTTGACTTCTCCTTCACCGTCAGGAAGCAAGCGGATTTTAGCGAGGCTTGGCAATTCACCATATTTCGTATTGGATGAAGTTGTTGTAAACGCAGCAAGAGTATCATTTCCGTTGCCACCGACATTCCAATAAGGATCAAGTTTTACATTTTGAGCATCTAAAAGCTCGACATTAATGTCTTTCAACGGAGCATTACCGATATTCGCAATTAAAATATCGTGCTTGAATTCAAAGTATTCATCAAGAATTACTTCTCGTTCATTAGGCCCATATACATAAAGCTCAGGACCGTTATTATTTAATTTTTTAAATGTAAGCCAATAGTTACGTTCATTCTCTTTGCCGTTGTCAATAATAATTCCGGTATATTGCTGATTTTCATTATTAAAATCCCTTGTATGATTTTCATCAACTCGGTTACCGGAATCTTTTGAAACGGCATACACTCTGTCGGTATTCGCATACCAAAAATCAGGCTTGATGTTGGATAAGTCAGCATTGGAATCATTAATAAAAATTGTCTGATAACCATAGCCGTAATATGTATCCATATTTATGTTTTTGCCGTTTTCGATCACATAGGTATCATATTTTTTACCATTGCTACTTTCTGCACCTGTCACTCTAAGCCAAGGATCAGCTTCACCTATGATTGGTTTTTCAGTAAATTCGCGCACATTGCTAGCATATTCAGCTGTTTTAATTGTTAATTTGTAAGGTATATTATCGTATATTACACCATCCTCAAAGAACAATGTAAAATCCACACCATTACCACTATAATTCGCTTTATATCCGCTAGTTGTTGAAAAAAGTTCAGATTTAATATCCGGTGCAGCTGAAGCATCTGATAATGAGTCATAGTGTCCAACTACAGCTTTAACAACGCTATCAGAAAGGTCAATTTCTCCATTTTTTGCATTCAAATTTAAATAGTACTTGTCGTTACCACTCTTTCCGTCGTTTAACTCATGTTGAAAAGTATATACATCATCATCCATATTAATATCTTCAGTTGAGTTATAGACCACACTTTTTTTTGCACCTGAAGATATTTCAAATAAGTCTGAAGAAATATGCGGAAATGAACCTGCTATAGAGAAATTATAAACCTGTACACCTGCATCCATACCATCAATAAAAAATTTTACAATAAATGATGCACTCGCACCAGTCATCTTATAGCCGGAGTTGAGTTTAGTCATATCTTGATTTAATAATTCGTCGGTTATAGGGTTAGTAAGGTATTTATCTGTTAATTCATAAAACTCAACTCTTACATCAGGTCTTTCATCAATGGAACACTTAATTCCCAAATATGGATTAATAATATCTCCTTCAGGCACAGAGTAAACGGCATTAAACATTGGTACTGGATCACCATTAATATCAACTATTTTGTTATATGAACCGCTAGAATATGTCTTTTTTAATGGTTCTATTTTTGTTCTATTAGTTCCGTCCGCTGATTGAGAGTACAAGTCATATGTTATATTGTTGCTGTATCCGGTATAATAAACTTTTACAATATATCTAATGTTTTCATTATTAAGCTGACCATCTTTACCTACAATCAATTCGATTGTTTGCATACTTGCACCTGTAGGTTGTGAAAGATCAATCCTCTTACCATCACTATCATCTATAAGATATGCTTCATAAGACTCTAATCCACTTTCAGCATCCTTAAAGTAACGCCACGCTGTTGTAGCATTTTTATCTACAGAAACCAAATTTCCATTTGAATCTTGCAATTTACCAAGGATTGTACTAATCTTCATTTCTTTTAATTGATCATTAGTTTCCTTATTTAAAATCAAATAGACCGTTTCTTCTTTTAACGGCAACATAGAAGCATGTGCAATCATTCCTGTTGACAAAACCGTTGTAAACATCATTACAATAGTCAAAAAAAATGACAGCATTTTTTTTATTTTTGACATTTTAGTTTCCTCCTTTTAACTCATTTTTAGCCATTTTAATAAGTTCATTTATATTATAAATGCGAGATTTTCGCATATTGCCCGTAGGATAATCGAAGTATAGTTCATTATTCATCACATCGCTTAAATACGGAAGATACGCAAGTCTTTCACACTTATCATTCAATAATACACCATAATAATAACTGTCCACTGTAACATATTGGGCAACGATATAATCTCCAACCTGCGTTATATATGTCAGGTATCCGTCTTCATTTAATTCACAGATCAACTTATCTGTTTTTTTATCGTGAATTGTCGGTGAACCGTGCAGAGGAGATTTTATTCTAAAAGAATCCGTATAGAATTCTTCGTACAGCGATAAATCGGGTTTATCAATTTTTTCTTCTGAAACAAGGTTTCCATCTCTTGCGTTATAGATTAAAAGTGTTCCGTCATTATAAGTAACCTCTAAATGCGATTCGTTATCTTTTCGTATGAATTGCTGATCATATATTTGATCTGCATTCGGCAGGTCAACTTCCTTTATAAGCGATCCGTTAATATCGTAGACACGGAATTGTTTATATGAGAAAAGCATTACCGTTTTTCCATCAGCACTGATGCGAGCTTCATCGTGTCTATATGTGTGATCATATGTAAACACTTCTGATTCAGGGTGATTTTCATATTTCATAATCTTGATTTTGGGCGTATTCATACTGCCTATTAACGCAACGCCGTTTGAAATACACAAAAAATCGCCAATATCCTTTTCTTCAATCCTTGTAATCAATTTTGAATTGGAGTCAAAGAACATAACTGATTCATTTGAAACAACCATCGTCTGCATATTATCGGTAGCATAATGCAATATTTTTTCAGATGTCGTCACCAGCGGAGTCTGTTCGCCCGTAACCGGATGAATCTTCACCAAAAGATTATCACGCAATACATATATACCGCTTTCATCGACATTTACACCAAAATATCCTGTTGAATCAAAACCGCCTGTCTGCTCTTTAGCAACTGTATCTATCACTGCAAAAACAGAACTTGACGAATTTGTTGCCGAAAAGGCTAAATATTTCTCAAAAAAGCCACCCTCAAAATGAGTGTAACCCGATGTGTTGTCAAAAAGCTCAATTCCGTTATCAGAATCCGTTAAATCAAAAACTTCTAATGAACCATCAGCAAAACTTACGGCTAACAATGAACCATCTGAATTAATCTCAAACAAATTATCATTAGGGTTAGCAAAACTATCGTTTACCGTAACACTTTGTCCTCGATTACCAAAACTAATTTCCTTTTTTGTTTTGCCTGTCTCAGCGTCATATATCGTTGCAAAATGTTCATCCTTATAAACTGATGCAATATTTTTCCCGTCCTGTGATATGCTTATTGCCGTACTTGGTTTACCTGACCATAATTCAACATTTTTAAAAATATCATATGCTTTTATGCCATCTGCTCCAGCGTAAATAATCACATTATCGTTCAGATACTCAACTTCTGATAACGCTGATTTGTTTGCAGGCAGTGTTACAAGAATATTTGCCGAATCAGTATCAAATACTGCTACAAAACCCGAATAAACACCCGCTGCTGTCCGACCATTCGGCGCTATAACCATATACAGTGGATTGCTTGACAGTTCGGCAATCTTATGCTTCTTAAAACCGTCAGATAAATCATATACACCTAATGCTTCTGTCAAGGCGCTTTGTGCTTCAGGGATATATGAAGGTCTTAACAGACTTTTATTTGTTGGTAACGCTTGTAAAGCATAGTTAAGTGCTGTTACAGAGTCACCATCATCCAATGCTGTCTGAGAATATTCGGAAAGTTTGAGCCAACTTTCTACTACCTGCATTCTTTTCAATCCAACAAAAGTAGTCAAAGCACCTATTAAAAACAGTACTGAAATAGCAATACAAGCGATTAAGTTGCTTTTTTTCAACCGCTTGGTTCTTGGATCATTCTCATGTAAATGAGATAATTCCTCTAACATTTCATCAGCTGTTTGATATCTTAAATCCGGGTTGGGATTCATAGCTTTTGAAATTATGTTGACGAATTGAGGACTGAACTCTTTATCTGAAAGCGGGGCAACTTCCATCGCATTCTTTGCTGGTCGCTGACCACTTAATAGGTGATACAATGTTGCGCCAACGCTATAAATATCTGAACGAACATCCGGAACTATTTTCTTTACAGATGATGACGAGCGTGCATTTGACAATGTAAGCGTTTGGGTTTCGTCAAGTAAAGTTACGGTTTCATCTTCTATTGTCGCTGTAGCACTTCCAAAAGAAGAATAATCCAAACCATAATGTTCGGGAGAAGCATATCCAGCACTGCACCCAACAACGTTTTCTTCACCGAGGGCGAGTGCAATATTAAAATCTATCAAGCAAATATCATTATATGGTGTACGCATTATATTTGCAGGCTTTATATCACTATGCACATATCCCTTTGGCGGATCGCCATGCGTTGGACTGTGTAAATAGCAAAGAGCTTCTAATAATTGTTTTGCCCATTTAATTACTTGCGATTGAGGAAATCTTTCGCCCCGCTTTAACGGTTTATCGAGACTTTCGCCATCAATAAAATCCATAACTGTATAAACAGTTTCATCTTCAATAAAAAAATCATATACTTGCGGAATATAAGAATGGCTTAGTTCTTTTAATATGTCTACTTCTCGACGCAACAAATCAGGACGAGCTGAAATCTTTCGCTTGTCCGCTTTTAACACAACTTTTTTGCCTAAGCGTCGATGATAGGCAAGATAAACATTGCCACCACCGCCTGAGCCAATCTTTTCAATTAATTCATATGTTGATGCTATCACTTTTGACATACTATACTTCCTATTCAATATTGGCTGTTTTACAATTTCAATACTATTTCTTTTTTCTTTCCCCATACTCTGCATCTAATTGAGCGTTTAGTCTTACCGCTTTTATCTTTGAAACACACAAAAATATGATTGCTGACAATATAGAGCATCCAGTAATAATAATGCCACCGTAAAATAAAACCTCATTTGTTAACCAATCCACTATATGTTTCCTCCTTGTTAAGTGTCACATACACAGCAAGCCAATCACAAAAATTGCAATGCTAACGGTTAATAAACCTGTAGCAAGTAAGTATGCTTTTGTCTTTGAGCGAATTATTTTTTCAATAAAATTCAACTTAATTCCTTTTGAATTTTCTCCAAGATATGGCTTAATTACAACAACTGAAATATTATCTTTTTCGCCACGTTGTTTAATTAGTTTTATCAAGCGCTTGCTATTTTTTATCATTGTCCATTTATTCTTTAGCCTTTTGGGGGCTAACAAATCAATAAGTTCTTCTTCTGTTACTTTATGTCTAAAGCCATCAGAACAAAGCATATAAACGCCTTGCTTTACTTCTCCGCAAATAATTTGTGGTTCAACAGTTTTGGAAGCTCCTATACATTGTAAAAGCATATTTCGATGTTTGTTGACATTTGCCTGTTCAGGTGTAAGTGTCCCTTTTAAAACTTCTCTTGCAACGTATGTATGATCGTTCGTCATTTGTTTCAATGATGTATCAATGTGATATAATCGAGTATCGCCCACGTGAACAACAACAAACTGATTATTAATAAATAAGGTTCCTGTAAATGTTGTTCCTAATCTTTCACTAAACTTTTGTCCATATTCCTGAATGCTAATATTTAATGACCTAAGAAGTAAAGACCACTTATATCCAATAACATTCATATCAATTCTTTTAAGTTCAAAAGGCAATTCCTTCATAAACCATTTCTCAAATTCACGAATAACAGCTGCACTTGCAATTTCACCTCTTGAAAGTCCTCCCATTCCGTCGCAAACAATAGCCATTAGAACTTCGTTGTTGTCATATGTGGCGTGTTTAATTAGGATACTGTCTTGGTTAGTATCTCTAGCAATTCCTATATCTGATTCAGCTATTGCCACATATCGCATTTTCATCACACTTATCTTTCCTTCAAAAAACTATACTTGAAATAAAAATTCTTCATTAGCAAGTTTCAAGATATCGCCGTTAAATATCTCCACCTCATGTTCAGCAGGTAAAACCCTATTATTGATATAACTCTTGTTTTTTGACCGTAGGTCAAAAACAAAGTATTTTCCGTCTCGACTGATAATATCAGCGTGACTTCGACTAATAGCAATATTGTTGGACACAATATAATCAACGCAATTTTCTTCCTTGCCTATTCGAAACACAGGTTTATCTATTCTAATAACCTCTTCAGTGAGAGTTCTTATTAATGTTGGGAACTTATAAGGAGTCGCCTGAATTTCATCAAACAAATCGGTTTTATCATCGTCATCGGAGAAAAGCGCTGTTGCTTCATCATCTAATAGGCACGTACTTTCGTCATCAACAACGGTAGCATTTCTTTGGCTTTCTGCAAACAAATCCATCTGAGCATTATTCGAGAAAAGATCTGTTTGTTCATCGTCATCGAATAAGTCTGTTTTCTCGTCATCCGACATAAGATCTGTTGGTTCGTCATCAAAAGTTTCTGCGCACATTTTGACACTTATACTGTTTGCCACTGTACTCATTATGTTGCTTTTTTTAAAATCCACCTTTTTAATAACACTAACAATGTCGCTATTAATATGATTGATATATGATTCAACTTTATCCGCTTCGAACTCACTTAGTCCCTTAATAAAGTAACTCAAATTTGACAAAAAATTTGTGTCAGTTTCGACTGGCTTCGCAGAATATATAACTTGCTCTACAAAAGACAAAACACCTATGCTGCTATGTGGAGTAGCAATTGGTAAATATATGAAATTCAATTCCTTTGTTGATTCATTAAAAAACACATATTTCAAATCGAGGACAAGGTTATTACGGGATAAACCAATTTTTTCAAGTTTCTGTGTAACATCAACAAGTTGCTCTACAATAAAGAAAAAATCATATTCGGAAATTGGCTTTTTAAGTCTTTCATATAAACTTATTCCCTTTGGTCCGGTAAACTCCATTTTGTTTCTTTTCGCACTATTTAATTTTAAGAACCCGTAGTTATATTTTTTTGATAAAAGGTCACACTGATTAGTATTGACAACAAGATCAGATGAAATTTTCACTTTAGCAATACGGCAACAGTCTTTAACCTTAATTTTTATTTCCTTTTGACTTTTTCCCTTCATCACTTTTGCACCTCATAGCAGTAAATGCTTACAAATTAAATATAAAGGCTATTTAATCACCCGTTAATTTATTTCTGTCTTGAGCTATTTCATCTAATAACCAACATTCATCCAATTGAGCTGGAAATGCTTCGAGTTGTCTAATCATAATATGCGAATTGGGATTATAGTCGAAAAACAGTATCAAAGAAATATAAGTATTCCAAGACATCGTTCTCTTCTGTATTTCAATTGCGTTATATGTTTGCCTTGAAACCCCAATCGCATTAGCAATTTCATCTTGAGTCGCTTTAGTTATACCTCTTAATGCCGGCAAGGCAAATGTAAGTTTTTGTATAAGAATATCTTTTTCTTCAGGCAAAAAACGCCAATAATCCATATAGTTTTTCCTTACCTCGCTCGTAATCGCATCCGCCCTTTCATAAATTTTCGTAAAGTATGCCACTTAACGACGTAAACGCACCATAGCGAGTACTCCTTAAATTTTACAGCCGTCATCCCTGGCGAC